>Ga0302319_10013700_pt1 | contig 15187 bp, 8 predicted proteins | sample Bog_T0_2_FD_203319 | JGI IMG/M metagenome (GOLD analysis project Ga0302319, IMG submission 203319) | Peat permafrost microbial communities from Stordalen Mire near Abisko, Sweden - Bog_T0_2 | ecosystem: Environmental > Terrestrial > Soil > Wetlands > Peat | place: Sweden: Abisko, Stordalen Mire... | reverse complement strand
GGTACTCCAAAGCCATTAACCCTTCCGGCGGGGATGCGCGTGTTGATCGTCGAGGATCACATCGACGCAGCCAAAACGCTGGAGCGCCTGTTAACCCGCCGGAACGCCGAAGTGCGCATCGCGCACGACGGTCCGCAGGGGATCATTACCGCCTTGGAATTCCGTCCGAAGGTGCTGCTGCTCGACATCGGACTCCCCGGTTACAACGGCTACGAGCTGGCACGCTCCCTCCGGGCCCGCGAGGAGCTCGCCGGGTCGCTCTTCGTCGCCGTATCCGGCTACGCCGGCGAGGCCGACCGAGCCAAGTCGCTCGAAGCGGGCTTTGACTTTCACCTGGCAAAGCCGGTCGATTTCGGCGCATTGATCGCCGTCATCCGGAAGCGGTTTGCGGAATAGAGCCTGTTGGCACTGCTTTCGCGGAATTTTAACGCAGAGACGCGGAGGGCGCAAAGATCGCGGAGAAGGAATAACTTCCTTCGCGTTTACAGCAGCCGCATCACGCGCCGCGTGATCAGTTCCACCACATACAATCCCAGCAGCAACGCCAGCAGCCATGATTGATTCCACATCGGCTGGATGATCTTTGCCTCAGTCCCGGCGGCAGGCGTCGTATCCTGCGGTTGGAAAACCGGGTCGCTTCCTATTACCGCGCCACCGGTCGCATCCGCGATATGCCTCAACCCCTCTACATCGGGCGGTGCGTTCGAGTTCTCCGCGGTCACCACATCCGACTGCACCGGCAGCGACATGCTGGCCCGATTCCCCTTCGAATCGGTTGCCATCAATTCCCAGCGGCCCTGCACATTCGGCGTAAACGATGCCTGCCACCCATCCGGCGAGGCCACGGGGGTGAGCGTTAGGGTTTGGCCGGCGGGCGGAATCGCGACGATGACGGGCGGGTCCGCGGCCGGTGCGCCGGTGACAATCAGGCTCGTCCCACGATTGACGGCGGCTGTGCTGCTCTGCTTCACGATCCGCATCCCCTCACCTCCGGTGACGCCGGGCACCAGCGACAGCATGAGCTGCTGCCAGAAGGTCTCCGGCGCGCGGCTGTCGCTCGGCAGCGACATCTTCCAGCGCCAGAGCAGGTCGGTCGCCATCGCCGCCGTGAACCCGGCGCCGAATTGCTGCCGAGCCAGCAGGATGCGGGGCGCATTGTCCGCAGTCCGCTCGGTGGGATGGACCGCGAGGATTTCCGCCGCCGGCTTGGCGCTGGCGACCCGCGCGTAATTGCTGAACATCGGCACCGGCATGTTGGCCTTGAAAATACTCTCGGAGCCCTGCGGAACCTGGAAGGGAACCAGTTGCGGCCCGGTTCCGCCGCCAGCCCCGTCCGCCAGCGCCGCGTCCTGCCCGCTCGACTCGAATGCCTGCTGCATCTTTGCCTGAAAGGCCTCCGCCTCCCGCTGTTCCGGGGACTCGTCGGAGCGCTCGAAGACGATGGGCAGCATCTCCTCGAGCGGCGTGCCGGCAAACCGGTTGGTCGCCTCGCTGTCCGGCGCGATGAAGAGCACCCCGCCTCCGCCCTTTGCGTAATCCACCAGCGCCTGCTGCTGTTTCGCGCTCAATTGATCCGCGAGCACGTGCGCCAGGATGACGATCTGGAATCGCTTGAGGTCCCCGGCATTATCCGGAAGATCCTCCAGCGTCGTCCCCGCGGAGGCCGTGATCCGGACGCCCAGCGCCGGGTTGAGGATACTGGTCAACTTGAAGCTCTGGTCGCTTTCGAGCGCCCCGCGCAGGAACCGGTAACCCCACTGCAGCGCTCCCTGGTAGTAGAGGATTTCGACCGACGTATGCTCCACCACCTGCGTGACGCTCGCCGCCGTCTCCTGCTCCACTCCTTCCCCCAGCCGAAACTCCAGCGGCAACGCTCCCGGTTCCCCGGAGGAGACTTCCGGTGTCCAGGGCAGCACGTTCCAGCCGGGGCGGGCGTGGAGCGTGGCCTGCGCGAGCATCTTCGAGCCGCTCCACAATGCCACTGGCACATCGCGGTCCCGGGGGGAGGAGATTTCCAGGATGGCCGAGGCGTTGAATTTCGAGAGCCGGAGCACCGTTGAAGGCGTTTTCACATCCCGGATGGCCAGCAGGTTCCCGGGCCGGCTCCGGTTCATGCCGGGCACGAAATAAAGCGGGATGCCGCGCGCCTGCGCCTCGGTGATGACCTGGTTTGCATCATGCCCGGAGGTGTCCAGTCCATCCGTAAGGGTCACGATGCCCGCAGGCGAATCCGCCATCGCGGCCCGCAACGCCCGCCATAGCTGCGTCTCCGTGCCGGGGCCGCCGCCCTGGATCGCTTCATCGAGGCCGGCCACCTTCTCGAGCTTCGTCGCGAAGCGGTAATGATCGACCGCGTCAAACGCCAGGACCGCCTCACCGGTGTGGGTTTTCCAAAGCTTCACCGCGTTTTGCAGACGCGTCTCGTTGCGGTTATCGACGGTGTACATGCTCCCGGACCGGTCCACGATAACCGCCAGGTGGCGCCCGTTTTTGTTGGCGTCGTCGGGCGGACGGCTGACGCGCGAGGGATTCGCCAGCACTACGCACAGCACCAGGAGCAACGCGACCCGCAAAACCGTGAGCGCCACGCGCGAACCCTGCGGTAACTTCCGCAACGTGCGCCGGTAAAGAAGCACGATGGCGACCAACCCCACGAGGGTGACCAGCCCCAGGATGCCCCACGCCACCCCCACCGGGAGTTGCCGCAACCAGCCGCCAAACTGCCACTCAAAGTCGCTGTTCACAGGGTGAAAGCCGTGGGCCGGTTTACATAGGCCTTATAGCGCCTATAGGGCCTATGTGAGAGAACATGCATACCCCTATTGCCCCCGAGCCGAGGCCGTATCCCCGCCCTGCATCATGGCCCAGATGTAAATGTTCACGAGCATCTTCATGCACTCGATATCATGGCCGGGTGGCGCGATCATCCGGTCCCAGCCGCATTGCAAGCCGCTCAGGCTGATCATCCCCACCATCCGGTTGCCAATCATGATCCCGAAGAGCCCGTACTTGTCCCACTTGGGATCGTAGATGTTGTCCATGAATGTGTGTGGCGGTTTCCCGTCCGGGAACTGGAAGAAGATCTTGTATACATCATGGTCGGGAGGAAGTGGCTCGATCGTGGCCTCCGGGATGATTTCCCCAAGCATGGCGATCTGCTGTTGCAGGAAGACGTCCGGGTCCGGAGTGATGGAACTATTGATGCACGAGTCGATGAGCAGAAAGCCCCCCCGCCGCATGTACTCCGCCAGGTTGGTCTTCGAGGTGGACGTATCCAGCATGTGGATGCCTTGGGAGAAGACGAGCGGATAGGTGCACAACTGCGGCAGGCTTTCCACGTCCGCCACATACCATTGGGGATCGATATTGAGCGTCGTGTTGTCCCGGAGGAACTGCATCAGTGTTGGGTCGCCGGTGGAATGCCGGCGCCACCATTCGCTCGGCGTCTTGAGCCGGGCCCAGCCGACCGCTTCCGGGCGCAGGGCGTCGGGATCCTGCTGGGCACTCGCGGGAAGCAGGAGGAGGGGAGTCAGCGCAAGGAGAAGGAGTGCCGTGCGGATGGAACGGAAAGGATGCCAATCGGAACCCTTTACCACGAACAACGAACCTATTTGCGACGATAATTTCAAGCGGGCGGCAGCGAGGATCGGGAATGAGGTGTTCAGTGGAGTAGAGCCCGACGACGATGACTTATTGGCCGCGGGGGTGATGGGTTTGTAAGACTTGGTGTGCTGATCCCTGACAATGGATGGCTAATGCCTGACAGTTATGCCTAATGTGGCATATATTGGAAGGGCAGGTGTGATTTGCGGAGGCCTCGGAGAGTGTTGGACGAGATTGGGAAATGGTCGTTGGCATTAGGCTATCGTTACACATTAATTAGCATTTGCAAACAAGTATTCATCGATTATGATTAATTATGATCATCGCCGAAATCCAGGAGCCGAAAGCCATCTGTGCTTGCCGGTTGGATCCTTGTTCATTGCTTCTTCTCCGGTGCAGTCTCGTAATCGCGGGAAAGCCGCTCGAAATATTCCGCCACGGCCGCGCGGTACGCGGGTGGCGCCTGCTCGATGTCCTGGTCGGTCAATTCATGCTGGCGGGTGCTCCGGTCGAGTTCGGCCCGGAGCAGATTGATCATCGTCGCCAGTGGATCGTTAAGCCGGCCGTATGCTTCCACAAAGGCGGCAGGCTGCTGGCCATGCAACGCCGCAGCCGTCCGATGCACCTGCTGCACGGCCTGCATGATGGTCTGCGAATTGGGCAGGAATTGCGCCCCGGCATCGACATCCTCCTCCACCTGATCCATGAGCGCCTGCGAGAACTGCTGATGGGCATCGTCCATCATCGTGACATTGCCGGTCGCGGGCCTGCTGCCGCCAAAATCCCGCTGCGACCTGCCATTGGCCGAAGAGCCCGGCCCATTTCCGCCCTGCGCCGTCTGGTCCGCAGGCCCCGGGGGTTCCCCCGAACCCTGCGGAGCCGGATTATTCCCGCCCATCTGGGTCTGCCCCGTCATTCCAGCTTGCCCGGTCTGCCCCGGCTGCCCAAACCCCGGCTGTTGCGATGCCTGATCGCCCTTTCCCTGCCCCTGCTGGCCTTGCCCCTGAGCCTGCTGGCCCTGTCCCTGCTGTCCCTGCTGTCCCTGCTGGCCCTGCTGGCCCTGCTGGCCCTGCTGGCCCTGCTGGCCCTGCTGGCCCTGCTGGCCCTGCTGGCCCTGCTGGCCCGGCTGGCCCGGCTGCCCTTGTGGCCCCGGCCGCCCTTGTTGTCCCGGCTGCCCTTGTGGCCCCGGCCGCCCTTGTTGTCCCGGCTGCCCTGGGCGTCCCTGGCCCGGCAGCGGCAGCATCCCCGGCGCGCCGGGATGCATCCCAGCGCTCGCCAATTGCGCCAACCGCGCAAGATTCACACGCGCCCGCTCCATCCGCTCGATCAACGCCGCAAGCTCCTCCCGCGACGGCCCGCCCGGATGCTGGAGGACCATCCGCTGCGCCAGCGCGTCCAGCCCATTCGCCGCCGCCTGGGCGACCTCCGGGTTGCGCGCCTGTTCACTGAGCTTCTGCATCTGGGCCCGCAGTTTCGGATCGTTCAACGCATTGGCCAACGCCGCCATCTGCTTGGCCGCCGCGGCCGAGCCGGTCTCCTGCTGCCGCTGCGCGGCCTCCGCAAGGTCGCGCCGCGTCTGCTCGACCTGCTGCGCCGCTTTCTGCGCCGCGTCGCGCGCCTGCTGATCGGTCGGCTGGTTCGGGGTGTTCCGGGCCTGGTCGGACGCCTGGTTCATAGCCTGCATTGCCGCCTGCAACTGCTGCAGCGCCTTTTCATCTCCCGCCCGGTTCATCGATTCGGCCGCCAGCTCAAGCTCCTCCGCCGCCGAATTGGCAGGCTCCAGCGCCTTCTGGATATCGTCCGCATCGATCTGTTGCAGCGATCCAATCGCGTAGGTTCGTCCTTTTTCAAGGTGTCCTGTCGTTTCCGCATCAAAGTTCTGTCCATTCAAAAGAGCCCCCACCTGCTGGCTGATCTGCGTCTGCCGTTCCGCCGGCGTGCCGGTGAACTTGTTCTTGTCCGGCTCGGTCCCCGGCGGCGGGGCATCGGAAGCCAGGTTGTTTTTGGCCAGGTCGTCCGCCAGCCGCGCCTGCTCGTGCGCCAGCTTCTCAAGAAGGCCCGCCTGCGTCTGGGTGCGCAGCTTCAATTGGACATCCTGCTGTTTCGCGAACGGATCGGTCACCTGCTGATGCGATTTCCCATCCGCATCCGCGTGCCCGATCTGCTTGCGGATGAACTTCTCAACCTCGGTGACCAGGGCGAGCGCCTTTCCCTGCACGGGCAATGCGGGATCATTCTGCTCCGCGACGATCTTCTTCGCCGCGTCCCCGATGAGCGGCTTTGCCTGGCTCACAAGATCGACAATCTCCGGCGCGCCACCATCGGTGATCAGCTCCTGGAGCAACTCGCCGGTTTTTGACTCGAGTATCCCCTGCTGACTGCCGACCATCTGGTTTTCCTTCTGCCAGTCCGGGGTGTCGTGCGCGATCTCGGCATGGTCGAGGGTGAAGTTCTGCTTGAGGAGCCGCAGTTGCGCAACCTTGATCGCCGTGACACCATCGAGGGCCGCCTGAAGCGTCCCCGGCTTGCCTTTCACCTCGCGGATATCGTCCCGGAAGGGCTTGACCTCGACAAACTGCACGGGCGAGACGGTATCCGGCAGGCCGGGCTGGCTGGCGATGCGGTGAGCCCGGAGAAAGTAGGAGACGATGTCGTAGGGCTCGACGTTGAGCTGATCGAGATAGATGGAGACGTCCACCTTGTGGGAGCCGGCTTTCGCCAGTTCCGCGGCGGTGACGGGCACATTGAGTTTTTTCTCGCCGTTGACGGAGATATCCAGGGCCATATCGCGCAGGCCGCTGGTGGATTCCGCGTTGGCCTGAAGGGGTACTTCTTCAATCGGTGCCGCCTTGGTTTCCGCCTTGGGCGTGACCCATGCGATTGATGCGTCCGGTGCTGGAGCGGGGGTGGGCGAAGCGGCGGGAGGCGTGACCGCGGCGATGGGGCGGACCCATGGTTTTTCCCAGGCCAGCCAGGTGCCGGCGTGAGTCAGGAGCAGGAGCCACAATGCCACGACCAGCCACGGGAAGCCGTGCATCGGGCCGCGGACTGGGGCGTTGCTCAGGAAGGCCGCCGTTTCCTCACGCTGGGCGCGAAGGACCGGGTCGTTAATGGTTGCGTATTGCGCGGCGGTTTCCAGCCGGTTCCTTGACTGGAGCCGCTGATCGATCCGTTGCGCGCTCTGATGCAGCGTCCACCGCCGGAACAGCCAAAGGCCCATCCCCGCGACGGCGGAGATCGCAACGCCGGCGCCCCACGCGATGGGCGCCCAGTTCCAGCCCTGCGATGGCGCAACCCAAACCAGGACCAATGTCACGAAAAGCCCGGCGCAGACCACGCAAAGCGGCAGACCGGTGCGCATCCATCGGTAATGCCGTCGCAACACTTCCTCGTGGGGCGCGGGATTTGGTGATGGGTTCATGGCGGGATCCTTTCCTGTGATCGATCAATGGTTCTATACTCTCTTTTCTTAAAATTACATCGCGGTCCGATTTGCGACGGCCAATTCCGCGAGGAGCGCGACGCCAACGATCGCGAGCAGCCACCACCAGAGGCGCTGCTGGGATTCCGCCGCCTCATTGCTGAGTATGAGGGCGGTCGACTGGGTGTCCTGCTGACTTGCAGCGTCGCCTTTGTAGATGAAATTGGCGAACTGATTGGGATCTGGCCATGGCGACAGGTCGGACTCGGCGACCGGAGTATTGACTGCGAAATCCTGCTGCGTTTTGCCGTCGGAAAATTCGTAGATTCCCGGGACCGTGGGCCGCACGCTGCCGGTGACGTTGCGAGTGGGCTGCGGGCGGGCGCCATCCAAAGCGCGCCATGTTCCCTGGCGGTCTTGCAAGGGGATCGTGTCCCCGATCCGCCAATCGCTCTTTGTCTCCTGCAATGCGGCGAGCCAGCGCAAGGTCTGATGCACAAAGGGAACGAAGGAGGGTTGCACGGGCCAGTTGGTCGCCGTGCGATCCAGCGGAAAGCCATCGAGAAAGACGCGGCCACCAGGCTGGGTCAGTTCCGCCAGGCCGGCGGTGCCGTCGGGCCAATTCGCGATGGATGTGAGGTTGTCTCCCTGCAATCCGTAACTGCGGATAAACTCCACCTGCATGAGCGGCAGCACGCTCTGGCCCGCGAATGCCGCGAGGATGGGGTGATCCAGGTCCCAATCGCGGAGGTGGGCCGGCTCATCGCCGGGTACGCGCTCCGAGACGCGAACCCCGTGCGCCGCGAGCCATTGCTTTTGGGCAGGCGATCCATCGACAACGATCCAGACCGCTCCGCCTGCGGCCATGAAGCGGTTCAGGTGATCGACGAGCGGCGGCTGAAAGCAATCACTGGTGGCGATGGCAACCGCGCCCGCGGGCCAATCGCCAGCGGGGAAGGGCTTGTCCAAGAGGGCATCCGGGTCAAATCGCTCGAGGGAGCCGAGGGCGTGATCGAGGAAATGGGAGCCCGGCCCCGAGCCTGGCGAAAACAGGATGGTCCGCGCCGACTCCGCGCGCGGCGCCAGCCATGCGGTATCGTCCGCGCCGAGATCGTCGGAATTCATCGAGACCGAGAGGCCCTGGCGAACGGCCTCGGGCGTTGTCTTTAGCGGGAACAAGAAGGTCTGCTCGGGCCCCTCCTTTAAGTGCAGATCGCGCTCTGCGATGATTTTGCCGCCTGCCTTCACGGCGGCGTGGCGCGTTTGCTCGGCCGGAACGTAGAGGCGGGTCCTGATCTCGACGGCTGGCGCCAGGCCATCGTACGCCCAGCGTATGGAGGTGATCGCCGCCTGGGAATCGGCCTGCGGGGCGGTCGCGCCAAAACGGGCCTGCACGCCCGGCGGCAGGGTTTCGTTGAATTGCGCACCAATCCACCCTAGGCGCTGCTCGTCCGACATCCAGACGATGGTGCGGCTCTGGGCAACGGCGCCCGCGAGGGCCTGGCCGGCCATGCGGAGCGCGGGCATGTAACGGGCTGATTCGAACCCCGGTTGCGATGCCAGCAAGGTGGCGCGCACCTGGTCGATATTGTCGGAGATGGGTATAAGCCAGGATGGGACTGGCTGCATGAGGAGGATGCCGGCTTCGTCGCCGGGCTGCAGGTCCTTGAGTTGATCCAGTGCCCAATTTCGGCGGTCCTCCCAGCGGCCCCTGGCCTGCATGGCCATTGAGTTATCGACGGCGACGACCATGACCTGGCCGCCCTTCGAGCGGGCATTCGCGAAGAACGGGCGGGCAAAAGCCGCGGCGAGCAAGCCGATGATGAGACAGCGAAGTGCGAGGGTAATGAGGCGCAGAAGGCGATGCCGGGTGGTATCCTGGATGGCTGCGGGCGCGAGGAAGCGGAGAGTTGGAAAGAGGATCTCCTCCTTGGGCTTGCTGCGCAGGAAATGGAGCGCGAGGGGCAATGCGATGGCCAGGGCGGCGCCGATGAAACCTGGTATCAGGAAGTTCATAAGCGTTGATTCCGGTGGGCGAGATATTCCGCCAGGGCATTCATGGGGGCCTGGTCGGTCCGGAGACGGACGCATTCGCCGCCAAGGAGACGAAAGAGGTCGTCGAGTTCGCCGCAAAATTTCCCGAAGCGCTCGAGGTAGCCTTTGCGAACAGCTTGCGCGTCCAGTTTCATGCGGAAGCCGAGTTGCTCCGCGTCCACGAAGGTGCCGCGGTCGTCGAGATCGAAGTCGATCTCGAGCGGATCGAGGACGTGGAGGCCGATGAGGTCGTGATGATCGTAGCGGAGGCGGCGGAGGGCTGCGCCGAGCCGGTCGAGGTCTTCGTAGAAATCGCTGGCGATGACGACGAGCGAGCGCGGCGGGGCGAGTTCGGCGAGCGATTCCAGCGAATCCGCGAGGGAGGTACCACCGCCGGGGATGACAGCCTCCAGCTTCGCGACAAATCCGCGCCAGTGGGAAGGCGAGGAGCGGGCACGCATGAAATCGGTAAGCGACGCGCCGGCAAGGCCGAGCCCGACGGCGTCCCGCTGGCGCTGCGCCAGGAGGGCCAAGGCGGCGAGAACGATCCGGGCGAAGATGATCTTCCGGAATTTGGATTGAGGGGAGGCAAAGTCCATCGAGGCGCTGGTATCCAGGACCATGAAGACGCGGAGTTGGGTCTCCTCCTCGTATTGCTTCACGTGGAGGCGGTCGGTGCGGCCGTATAGCCGCCAATCCACGCGGCGCAAGTCGTCTCCGGGTTGATAGGCGCGGTATTCCGCGAACTCGACGGAGGAGCCTTTCTGCGGGCTGCGATGCTGGCCGCTGAGAAATCCCTCAACCATGTAGCGCGCCTGGAGGGCGAGGTCCGGCAGCTCCGCGAGGAGCGTCATGTCCAGCGGCGGCAAGGGCTTGCGCGGCGCGGCCATGCCCGCCCGCCTTGCCGGGATGGTGACACGCCGCGGCGGCGGCGGCGGAGCCACAACCCGGCGAGGCCCCGGTGGCCTGGGCAGCGGAGGAGGGTTGGAAGGCATCGGGTTCGGTCCGGTTTAATTCACGGTTTGCAGCAGCTTCTCGATGATCATATCGGTGGTCTGCTGGTCGGCCTCGGCGCGGAAATTGGTGATAAGCCGATGGCGGAGCACGAGGTTCGCGCTCCGCTGGATGTCTTCTTTCGCCACGTTGAATCGGCCATCGAGGGCGGCGAACGCCTTGCCAGCCAGGGCAAGGTATTGGGACGCGCGCGGCCCGGCGCCCCACTGGACGTAACGCTTGATGAAGTCCGGCGCCGTCGCTCCATTGGGCCGGGTGGCCTGCACGAGAGTGACCGCGTACTCGGCCACCGACTGGGCAACCGGGATCTTTCGGACGGCCTGCTGCAATTTCAGGATATCCTCGCCGGTCCAAACCTTGGAGAGCGGCTCGGCGGGATTGCCGGTGGTTTCCAGCAAGATGCGGATTTCGTCCTCCTTTGAGGGATAATCGACCCGGAGATTGAACATGAACCGGTCCAGTTGCGCCTCCGGCAGCGGGTAGGTACCCTCCTGTTCGATCGGGTTCTGCGTGGCGAGCACGAAGAAGGGCGACGGCAAGTCATAAGTGGTGCCGGCGACGGTGACCTTGCGTTCCTGCATTGCCTCGAGCAGCGCGGCTTGGGTCTTAGGTGGCGTGCGGTTGATCTCGTCGGCCAGCAGGAGACTCGCGAATACGGGGCCGGGCACGAGCCGGAACTGGCGGCGTCCGCCCTCGGTTTCATCGAGGATTTCCGAGCCGGTGATGTCGCCCGGCATCAGGTCTGGGGTGAATTGGATGCGCTGGAAACTTAGGTCCAGCGTATCGGCGAGGCTGCGCACGAGCAGGGTCTTCGCAAGGCCGGGCACGCCGATCATCAGCACGTGGCCCTGCACCGCCAGTGCCACGAAGAGGTCGCGGATGGTCTCGGTTTGCCCGATGATCCGCTTGCCGAGCTCTGCGGCGAGCTTTTCATACCGTTGCGGCACCTCGCGCAATACATCGACGTCCTGATCGTTATTGGCCGGTGCGGGCGGCGGGGTGACGGTGGCTGGAGCGGTGACGGTGAAGGCCATGGAGTTTGGGTTTTCTAGAGTTCCGAGCGGGTGAGAGCGGCGGTCCAGTCGCGCACCGAGCGGCGAAGCCCGGCGTAATCGGCGGCTGGAATGGTGGCGTTTTTGAAAGCGATGGAGGCGACTCTTTCGCAGGTATGGGGGTCGATCTGGCGCCATTGAATTGACAACTTCTGCCCGGCTAAATCGATTTCAACCGGAGCCGGCAACGGCAACGGCGGCGCGCCGGCAAAATGCAGGCGCACGGTCTGGCTGCCGGCGAACTGCTGGCCATCGTTCAGCAGCATGGGACGGTCTCGCTGTGGCGAGGCAAAGGAAGCAAGCCATGGAAAATCCGGCTGCGGCAGGAACCGCGCGCCGTTACTTACCTTCGCATGGATCTCAACCCCCTGGCGCAAGGCGCTCACGTCGCTGATCGAGGCATCGCTCAAATCTCCTGCAGGCCACAGGCCATTGAGCGCCATATAGATTCTCTGCCGCCGCTGGATCGGGGAAAGGCCGCGAAAATTGGCCCGCAGGTCGTAATCCGCCAGACCCGCCGTGTGGCGCTTGAAGGTGCCCGACCATGTTCCGCTACCGTCCTCCGTCAGTTCCCAGTCGTCATCGATTGTGGTGACGTCCGTTCCCGTGCCCGCGATTTTATGGAACTGGGCCGAGCTCTTGTCCTTCGCGAATACCAGCGCCTCTCGGCCGTAATCCCCAGGCGCGATGAATCCAAACGGAGTGACGCTGTCCGTCGAGTCCAGCCACATATCGGTGGGCTGGCCGTCGGCCGTATCCTTCGGCACGAAACAAATCGCGTGGTTAAATTGCCAGCTTGGGAAGCTCACGTCCGTGGTCCCACCGCGATCCAGCAGAACGAAGCGCGCATCGACGTCCATGTTGCGCAGCAGCGCGACCAGCAGGTTCGCCTTGTCCTTGCAATCGCCGTACCGGTTGTGAAGCACCTCGGCGGGTGTGCGGGGGCGGAATCCCTGGACTCCCAGCTCGATGGCGATGTACCGGAGCGCGGAGACGAATTCAAAAGCCCTCTGCATTTTCTCCATCCGGGTCTTCGCACCCATCGCCAACTGAGCCGCCATTTGTTTCACCGTGTCGTCAGGATCGTCCGAGCCCTTGGCGATGCGGGCATACCATGCGGCAAATTGATCCCAGTTTGGCAATGAACTGATTCCCAGCCAGACCTGCCATTGCGGCGGCGGGGCATCATCGGGCAGCGGCTCGGCGGCGGTGAGCGGACCGAGCGTCCACTGGTACACCTGACGGTTTCCATCCGTGCTGACGGCAGGCTGGTCGGGCGCGTTTTTCAGGACCACCTTGAACGGCTGGCTCGTGGGTACCCGCACCTCGATTTGCGACTTCAACGCCGGCACCTGCTGCTGGATCGGTATGGATTCGGAGACTTCGGGCAATTCCGCATCGAGCAATGCGCGGGTGCGATAGCCGATCTCCACCACGCATCCTGCGTGGACGTTTGGCAGGAATACCATAGCCGAGCCGGGGGCGTCCCCTGAGGTGGGCTCCTCTCCCTCGTCCAGCTTCGCCGGATTGAATACGAGCGCGGTTCCATCCGGACGGATGACGCGGGCGACCTGAAGCCGCGAGGTGACGTCCGGCGGGCTCTGCGGCAAGTACCAATTCGCCCAGTCATCGACCGCCTCCTCATGGGCAAGATACACGCGGCGAAAGACGATCTCATCGGTCGTGCGATCCTCCTCGAGGGTGTATTTAACCTGCTGCTCCATCACGATGGCGGCGTGGCCATCCGGATTGGGCACCGACTGCGCGTCTGCGAGGAGTTTGCGCGTCTCGGGGCTGGCGGGCTGTTCTTCCCATTCGGCGTTCGGGTGGTTGATCTTGATCTGGATGTCCGATGCGGAGATGAGGCCATCGGGAACCGTCGCCGCAGGGGTCTCGGCGGGCGCCGCGAGGTTTTGTCCGAACGGAGGCTCGAGGATGGTGCCCGTCACCGGGTCGGCGAGACGGGCCGTCTCCGTCTGCGCCAGGCCTGAGTTCTTGTACTCCTCATCCACCAGCGCCGATGCGCGTGCCGCGATCCAGGTAAAGCTAGCTGCCGGATTTTCCGTGAGCGCAGCGACCCACTTCTCCGGGAAGCGCGGCTGGTCGTCCTGCCCTTCCTCTTTGGTGGCCGAGACGATGGTACGGCGGGAGTTTTGCAAAAGGGGCAGAAATCCTCCGCTACTATTGGTGCCAATCATCACGAACTGGGTTGACGGGATGGCATCGAGGGCGGTTTTGATATCGGTAGCCGTCAGCCGCGGGCCGCTGACCTGGAAGGCCGGAACGCCGCCCTGCGAGACCCCGGAGTGGCCAAAGAGCACGAGCCAGAATTGGTCGGAGGCGGTGTCGGCCGGTTCGGGCTTCAGGTCCTGGAGAACCATGTCCCGAGTAACCTTGGTATCGAGCACCTGGACCTGGTCCGGCGAAATGCCCCTCGCGATCAGCAGCTTTTTGGTTTCCGCGGCGAGCAGTGGAAAATCCTCCTCATTCTCCGCGGAGCCGGCGAGGCCGGTGACAATCAGCGCCCTTGACGCGGCCCTGGCGGGCAGCCCGAGAATCAGGAAGGAAGCGGAAACGATACCGATATATAAGAGGCGCCGTTTCATATTCGCTTTTCCGGTCAGCTCAGAAACTCAATCCGCAATCGTCCATGATCGGCTTCTTCTTCCATTCCGCATACTTGTGAAAATTTGGGGAAGCTGGGGATCCGTTTGTAGCCATCCCGGTTCCACTCGCAACCGCAACTGGAGGGGAAAATGCCCGGATACTATGGGGATTCCACTCATTGGAGTCCAGCACCCAAATGTGGGATATCCCATTGAATGCGTTCACGCCGGGCACGGCGCGCGATTCGGTAGCACGTGACAAACCGGGAAATAGTATGAAGGCAATGGTCTTGAAGAAAATCCGGACGCCCCTCGAGTGGACCGATCTGGCGGACCGGGAACCTGGGCCCGGGCAGATCCGCGTCCGCGTTGCGGCGTGCGCGGTGTGCCGCACGGATCTGCATGTGGTCGACGGCGACCTGCCATATCCGAAGCTTCCCATTATCCCCGGCCATGAAATCGTCGGGCAGATCGATGCGCTCGGCCCTGGCGTCGAGGGATTGCGGATCGGAGAACGCGTGGGCGTGCCGTGGCTGGCCCATACCTGCGGCGTCTGCCCCTATTGCACGAGCGGCCGTGAGAACCTGTGCGATAGACCTCTCTTCACCGGGTACACGCGCGATGGCGGCTTCGCGACGGCGACGATCGCGGATGCGCGCTTTGCCTTCCCGCTGCCGGAACATGGGACGGACCCGGAACTGGCTCCGTTGCTCTGTGCCGGATTGATCGGGTGGCGTTCGCTGGCGAAGGCTGGCGAAGGCAAGAAGGTGGGTTTGTATGGATTCGGCGCAGCCGCCCACATCGTGGCGCAGGTGGCGGCGTGGCAGGGGCGTTCGGTATTCGCGTTCACGCGGCCGGGCGATTCGGAGAAACAGGCTTTCGCCCGCCGGCTTGGGGCGGAATGGGCCGGCGGATCGGACGAGATGCCACCGGAGAAACTCGATGCCGCAATCATCTTCGCGACAGCCGGCGAACTGGTGCCGTTCGCGCTGAAGGCGGTCCGGAAAGGTGGGCGCGTCATCTGTGGCGGCATCCACATGAGCGATATCCCCGGCTTCCCGTACAGCCTGCTCTGGGAAGAGCGGGAGTTGGTGTCAGTGGCAAATTTGACGCGGCAGGATGGACTCGATTTCCTCAGCCTCGCGCCGAAGGTCGGCATTGTGATGCAAACGACCGTCTACCCGCTAAGCAAGGCGAACCAGGCCCTTGCCGATCTCAGGGCGGGGCGGTTTGACGGCGCTGCCGTGCTGGTATCGTAAGAGGACCTCACGTCCAGCTCAAATCGGTCTGACTGATCGGCAGCGAGCGGATGCGCTTGCCGGTCGCGGCGAAAATGGCGTTGCAGATCGCCGGGATGGTTGGCGGGAGCGCGGGCTCGCCGAGGCCGCTGGGGTGATTTTTGCCCTGGATGAAATGCACTTCGACCACCTCGGGCGCGTCGGTGATGCGCAGCAGAT
>Ga0302319_10013698_pt1 | contig 15187 bp, 12 predicted proteins | sample Bog_T0_2_FD_203319 | JGI IMG/M metagenome (GOLD analysis project Ga0302319, IMG submission 203319) | Peat permafrost microbial communities from Stordalen Mire near Abisko, Sweden - Bog_T0_2 | ecosystem: Environmental > Terrestrial > Soil > Wetlands > Peat | place: Sweden: Abisko, Stordalen Mire... | reverse complement strand
CGGTAAGAACCACCGTCCAGAAGGCCACCAAGCCCACCCCCACCAGCCGCATGGCCAGCCGCCACACCGCCAGCAGGCCCAGGGACGCCACCATCAGCACGGCCTCGCGCGTCACCTCGGGATAGAAGCCTGAAAGCTTCCACCACAGCGCCAGGTAGATGCTGGGCAGCGGCGGGTGGGCGTTGGTGAGCGTCGTAATGGGAATCAACGAGCCGGTGCGAAAGAAGTCCCAAGCCGCGGGGATGTAGTAGCCGGCCTCGTCCCAGTAGTAGGGCAGGCGAAGCAGCGTGAAATGTGTAGCATAGAGCGCCGCGAACACCACCGGAAAGATCATCCAGAGGGGCAGTGGCGCGTCCATCCGCGGCTGCATCGGAAGTCTCAAGAGGCTCCTTCGAGAGACTAGGGATTCGGGATTAGGGAGTAGGGAATAGGAAGCGCCCCCTTGCGGAGGTTGAATCCAGGTTGACTGCAGCTCTCTAATCCCTATTCCCTGTTCCCTGGTTCTTAGTTCACCGGTCCCTGGGGGAAGTTGTGGCCGTGCGGCTCCAGATTCAACTGGCCGAAGGCCTGCTCGTATTGGGCGATATTCTGCCCCAGAACGTTCCACAGGGCTTTGGCTTGCTGCGGGCTGAGGAAGATTCCCTGGTGGTTGCGAATGCTCACCTTATCGGGGCCTTCGCTCGAAGCAGTGCCGAATACGAGCTGGAAATCCCAAACGCTTACGCGCACCTGGACGCTGTTGGCATAGGACTCGCGGTAGTCGGGAGTTTGGACAAGGTTCATTTGGGGCTGTTGCGGCGATGGACTCATGGTAAAACCAGATTACTCCTCCTATGCAATTGGGGCGGCTCGACCAGCGCGACGGATATTGTCCGAGGCGATCTGGATGCCGTAGAGGAGTTGCCCAGCACTCCGCGCATTGATCTTGGACGAATTAATGGCGCTGAGGACCTGGCCGAGCGCAAGTTGGATGGCGCTGCGATCTTTCATTACAGGGAGTTTGAACGGCCGATTAGAGACTCGACCTTGGCCTTGCGCGGGGCGACGCCCGGGGACATGGAAGTAGCAATAGGTCATGCCGCGGAGGGCGATAAAGTGGCACTTGGCGCCGCTGGGCATGATATGACGACATTCTGGACACATACTCTCTCCCCCCGGTTCAGTTAGTCTGCAAATAAGCTGATCTTTTTCAACGACTTGCGGCATAATTGCAGGAGCAAGTATCTGATTCTGCTCGGATTGGCCGCAGAATTATGATTCTGAATGAGTTATGACCGCGCTTCGGGGCACCTGGCTGCGGGGAGCTCGGCCGAAAACCACTCTGCAATGATTGTGCTCCGCTGCGCTTCATTAATATTCAAAAGGCATTGGAGTTTTTTGCGGTGTGTTTGTCTGGCCGCGGCTCGGCGATTCTCGATGCGGCCGCAGGCGATATGGGATAAAGCAATTGTGCAAACGCTCCAGTTCTATCTGCTGGCCTCGCCGGCATCGATTTCCATGGAGTTTGGTGCGAAAGAGGGGACTCGAACCCCTATGGATTGCTCCGCCAGATCCTAAGTCTGGTGCGTCTGCCAATTCCGCCACTTTCGCGCGTCTGCCTACTTTTCGATTCTAGTATCCTTTTGGGCAGGTGTGTCGCGATGGAGAAAGGGAGCAGGGGCTGAACAGGCTGCGGAAAAACTCACCCGGGCGGTAGGCCGGGGATTTATCCCAGGCACAAAGCCAATCAAATCAACGTGGGCTTTAGCCCCTGAGGTATGCTCTCGGCAAATTCCACCAGAAATTCCGAGTTTTTCCGCAACCTGTGAAGCCCGAATCTTTCATTTGGACTATTCGGCACGCCTGAAGTCGTGCCCTGACACAAAGCGTTCGAAAACAGCTGCGAACCTTGCTAACTAATTCATTAGTTGCACGTCAAACTGCGCAGGAACGGTCGGACAGCGACCCTTCAAGCACACACTATGCCTCCAAAGCGATCCATCACGCTCACGCAGGCCGAACTCCGGCTGATGAAGATTCTCTGGGAGCGGGGCGAATCTACCGTGGCCGAAATGGTGGCTACGATACCCGACGATGATGCGCTGGCCTATACCTCGGTGCTCACCACTATCCGCATTCTGGAAACCAAGGGCTACGTCAAGCATCGTCCCGAGGGCCGAGCCTTCCTGTACAAGTCGTGCATCGACGAGGCCGAGGCCAGCAGGAGTGAGGTTCGCCATGTGCTGCAGCGGTTCTTCGGCAACTCGCGGGAGCGGCTTTTGCTCTCGCTGCTGGGCGATGACGAGATAAGCCCGGACGAATTGAGGCGCCTGAAAGATGCGATTGCCAGTGCCCCGGACGACGCGCAGGAGGTGGTCTAAATGGATACCCTTGTACACGCCGCCACGACGGTGTCTGCCGCGGCCGTTAGCAGCCTGGTCTCGGCAATCTGGGAGGGGTCGGTTCTGTCGCTGTGCGTGGTTGTTTGCCTGCGCCTGCTGCCCCGGCTTAGCGCTGCCGCGCGTTCTCTGATCTGGATGAACGTGTTTTTGCTGATGTTGTTGCTACACGTGGTTCCGTCGTTCTTGCCGCAACTCACTGCCGGGAGCGGGACTCATGATTCACGCTGGAGTCTCGATGTGGGCTGGAGTATTGGCCTGGCCGGGGTGTGGATGGCGCTTTCGTTGTGGAGGGCGGCCCAGTTGATGGTGAGCGCCGTCCGCCTGCATGGGCTGGCGAGCCGGGCGCTTCCGGTTCAGGCAAATGGCGCGCTGCTGGCAATTCTTCAGGGAGAGCCTGGACGAGGCAGGCGCACGGCGGAGCTGTGCACCTCCAACGAAGTGGAGCGGCCCAGCGTATTCGGTTTCTTTCGCCCGCGAATTCTGATCCCTCCCGATTTGATGGAAGGCCTGCCGGCTGAAGACTTGCGGCAGGTGGTGGTGCACGAGATGGAGCACTTGCACCGGGGAGACGATTGGACCAATCTGCTGCAAAAAGTGGGGTTGGCGCTATTTCCGCTGAATCCGGCGCTGTTGTGGGTGGAGCGCCGCGTATGCGCCGAGCGGGAGCTGGCCTGCGACGATCGCGTGCTCGATTCAGGCGGCGCGCGCAAGGCTTACGCCACCTGCTTGACGCGACTGGCTGAATACTCGATCGTTCGGCGCAGCCTGTCGCTGGCATTGGGCGCGTGGGAACGGCAATCGGAGCTGGTGCGGAGGGTAAACCGTTTGCTGCGTGGTCCCGATGATTTGTTGCGCGGCAACAAAGCGGCGTTGGTGACGGGCAGCTTGCTGGCTGGCGTGCTGGGTGGCGCAATTGCGTTGGCTCACGCTCCTCAGTTAGTCAGCTTCGGACCAGGAGCTCGATCGGCGGTGCAGGCGGGATCGAGAGTGACGCCGGAATTTCGCGAGGCCAGCTATCGCGATGCCGGCCTTCGCGATTCTCGAGGGTCCATGCAACTGGTGAAGGCTGTTGTGGCGCAGCGGCCGGTTCAGTCGGCATTTACAGCAAAGTCAGGGCAAAACAAAGTGGCTAGGCGGACGGGCGGGCGGGCGGTTATGCGGGTCAGCCGGGCTGCGACGCAAAGCCGGCAAGCCTGGATTGTGCTGACGGATTGGAGCGATGCCCAAGTTCCTCCGCACATTGTGTTCGCCGTTGCGCCGGGAAATCGCGCCCGGTATGCCGCCGTGCCGATACCAGAGGGCTGGCTGATCGTTCAAATCTAATCGACAATTGCGCAATCTGAATTGCGCTCAACATCTACAGCAAACCGTGAACAAGGAGATCAAGTTCCATGACTCAATCAACTAATCAATTAGTAGCAACGGCAAAAAGGATGGCCTTTCCGGGCGCACTTGCCGCAGCGTTCGCGCTCGGCTCGGCATTCTTCGCCGGCCACGGCAATGTTCGCGCCGCGTCGGCAATCGATGATAACAGCGTGGAGGCTCTCACCTCGCTCGATCGCGCCATGGAGGCTGTGGCTTCGCGAGTTACTCCCGCAGTGGTGAATGTGGCCGTGACCGCGCGCGGCAAAGACGTTGACGTGGTCGAAGGCCAGAACGGCCAGATGCAGGGAAGCCCGTTTCAGGGGCTTCCGCCAGGATTGCGGCAGTTCTTCGGGCCGATGCAGCAGAATCCGCTGCAACCGCAGATCGAGCACGGAGTTGGGAGCGGCATCATTATTTCGCCGGATGGATACATTGTGACCAACAACCATGTGGTGGACGGAGCCACGAACATCAAGGTGACTCTCAACGATCGCCGCATTCTGAACGCGAAGGTGGTTGGCGTGGATAAGTTGAACGACCTGGCAGTGATCAAGGTGAGCGCAAGTAACCTTCCCAGCATTGCGTGGGGCGACTCAACCAAGCTGCAGCCGGGGCAAACGGTGCTGGCATTCGGCAGTCCGTTCGGTATTCAGTTCTCGGTCACGCGCGGCATTGTGAGCGCTGTCAACCGGCAGAATCCGTTCGCGGACGATCCGCGCAAGCCGGGCGACTTTATCCAGACCGACGCAGCCATCAACCCGGGCAACTCCGGCGGCGCGCTGGTGAATGCGCACGGCGAACTGGTGGGCATCAATACGTTCATCATCACCAATAGCGGCCAGTTTGCCGGAGCAGGATTCGCCATTCCGTCGCAGATTGTGCGCGCATCGACCGAGCAGTTAATAGCGCACGGAAAAGTGGAGCATGGCTATCTTGGCATCGGCATCAATGACGTCACGCCTGAGAATGCGCACTTCTTCAATTTGCAAAATGCGAGCGGCGCAATCGTTTCGCAGGTGACGCCGGATTCTCCGGCAAGCAAGGGCGGATTGAAGACAGGCGACGTGATCACCGAGCTCAACGGGCGGACAATCGTCAACGACGGCGCGTTGCAGGTGGCAATCAGCGAAACTGCTCCCGGAACAAAGATCGCGCTGGGTGTGATTCGCGACGGAAAGCCGCTGACGTTAAACGTGACGGTGGGTGAATTTCATGGCAACTCCGAGGTAGCAGGAAACGATGGCGGGGAAAGTCCGGAAGGCGGCAAGACTGGCAAGTTAGGACTCGCGGTGAGCGATTTGACAGCGGACGCCCGCAGTGAGATCAATGCGCCGGAGCAACTCCATGGCGTCGTGGTTCAGAGTGTTCGTCCAGCCAGTCCGGCCGATGATGCCGGCATTCAGCCCGGCGACGTCATCCTCGAAGTGAACCGCAAGCCGGCCGAGTCCGCAAGCCAATTCGCCAGCGAAGTGCATCAGAGCCCGGAAGGAAAGGATCTTCTGCTGCTGGTGTGGTCGAAAGGCGGCGCAAGCTTTCGCACGCTCCATCCCGATGCGGACGAGCCGAAGGGCTAATGCTAAGAATGTCTGGATGGTTGGTATCCCAGGTCTCAAAATCGAGACCTGGGGCACCCCCAGTATTTGGATCGCGCGAAACCCCGATCAAAATGCATTCCTCATTCTGAGTGGGATGAACTTTCGCTGCTGGGATTATGCCAGCCCCCGTATTCGGCGATCATTTTATCGGCCTCTTTTGGGCCCCAGGTGCCGCGTATGTAAGAGCGGACGCGAGGGTGATTCTTGAGCACCGGATCGACCACCGTCCATGCGGCTTCAATCGCATCTTCACGCGTAAAGAGCGCGCCGTCTCCGGCCATTGCATCTCCCAGAAGCCTTTCGTACGGAGTTTCCTCTCCCGGCTGTTGTTCGGATAAATAGAGTTCCCGTTGTTCTCCAATGAAATCCTGTCCTGCACGCTTCACTCGGGCGGCAAGAGCAACTGCCGAGTTAGGCGAAAGCCGGAAACGCACGTAGTTCGATCGCCCAGTGAGCGGGGCTGAGTCAGCGAACAGCCGCTGCGGCGCAGGCTTTAACTCAACCAGGACTTCGGTGGCCGTATCCGGCAGGTACTTGCCTGAGCGCAGGTACCACGGTACCCCTTCCCAGCGCCACGAATCGATGAATAGCCGCATTGCGCAATAGGTCTCGACGTCTGAGTGCTTGGCCACGTCCGCCTCCTTCCGATAGCCTTCGTACTGGCCGCGAACCAAGTCACCGGGCGTGAGGGGGCGCATGGCTTGGAACACCTTGGCCTTCTCGTTGTGAACAGCTCCAAAATCCCTGCCGGCGGGGGGTTCCATTGCGAGCAGCGCGGCAACCTGGAAAAGATGATTCTGGATCACATCGCGCAGGCAGCCGGCGGTCTCGTAAAAAGAGCCGCGATTGCCCACGCCAAAATTCTCTGAAAGAGTTATCTGGACGCTGGCAACATAGTTACGGTTCCAGATCGGCTCAAGGAATGAGTTAGCGAATCGGAAATAAAGAATGTTCATGATCGCTTCTTTGCCAAGGAAGTGATCGATGCGGAAGATTGAGTCTTCAGGAAACGCCGCGTGCGCCACCTTGTTGAGTTCCTGCGCGGATGCAAGGTCACGTCCGAACGGTTTTTCCACGATTACGCGCGCATCCGTGTTCAGCTTCGCGGCAGCCAGGCCTTCGATCACGGTCTCGAAGAGCGAAGGCGGAATTGCAAGGTAGTGTGCCGGCCGCCGCGACTCGCCAAGTGCCTGCTTGATGGCCGTGAAGGTGGCTGGGTCTTTATAGTCGCCACTTACATACTTCAGCTTGGACAGTAACTCCTGAAATGCGCGCTGGTCATCGATTCCGCCTGCTTGGTCAATGCTATCCTTCACGCGTTCGTGCAACTGGGCAATGGTCCATTGCGGAAACGCGACGCCGATAACCGGAACCTTGAGGGCGCCTCGCTTGACCATTGCATACAGTGCCGGAAAAATCATCTTGTGTGCCAGATCGCCTGTCACGCCGAACAGCACCAGCACATCCGAATGTATCCTTGTCATCAGTCGCCTGCCTTGGCGGGCGCAGCCTTTTCTTCATGTCCGCCAAACTGGAACCTGAGCGCCGATAAGAGCTTTTCGGCAAAGTCGTCTTCGCCGCGCGAACTGAATCGCTCGTACAAGGCAGCACTCAGAACCGGGGCTGGAACTGATTCGTCGATGGCTGCCATAATTGTCCATCGTCCTTCTCCCGAGTCGGATACCCGGCCAGAAAACTTGCCGAGATCGGGGCTGTCGAGCAGGGCGATCGCAGCCAGGTCGAGCAGCCACGAAGCAACCACGCTGCCGCGGCGCCACACTTCGACAATGTCCGCAATGTTCAAATCGTATTGATAGAGCTCCGGGCGCCGAAGAGGAGTTGTTTCGGCATCCACGGTTTCCTTCGTCTTGCCCACGTTGGCATGCTCAAGAATATTCAGTCCCTCCGCATAAGAAGCCATCATGCCGTACTCAATGCCGTTGTGGACCATCTTGACAAAATGGCCCGCGCCGCTTGGACCGCAGTGCAGATAGCCGTGTTCGGCCGTGCCTCCAACTTTCTCGCGGCCCGGCGTGCGCGGAGCTGAATCGATGCTTGGCGCCAGCGAAGAAAAGATAGGGTCGATCCGTTCGACCACGGCCTTTTCGCCGCCTATCATCAGGCAGTAACCGCGCTCTGCTCCCCACACCCCGCCGCTTGTCCCGGTATCCACATAGTGAATGCCCTTCAGCTTTAACTCGGCGGCGCGGCGGATATCGTCGTGATAGTAGGAGTTACCGCCGTCGATAACTACATCGTCAGCCTGGAGCAGGGGGACGAGTGCTTCCAGCGTGGGATCGACCACGCCCGCGGGCACCATCATCCAGACAGTGCGCGGGGTTTTCAGCTTGCCGGCAAATTCCTCGAGCGACGCGGCCCCAACCGCGCCCTCCTTTACCAGCGCCTCAACGGCTGCGGGGTGAATATCGTAGACCACGCATTGGTGGCCGGCCCGCATCAGGCGCCGCACCATGTTGATTCCCATCCTGCCCAGCCCAATCATGCCCAATTCCATGTTGTTTTTCCTCTCGCATAGGTATGGTTACGCGTATCCAGCTTTGATGTCAGATGCATTTGGCAACGGTGAGGATTGATGTATTTCTTGCAAATCTCAATAAAGGCACAACTCGCGCGCCTAAAACCTTGTCGATTTGCTGCACATTCAGCGGGCTGAAAACCCCTGTTCCCTCTGGAACCTTCGATCTACAACAGAAAGTTCAGCGGGTTATTGCCGGGTGTAGATCTGGAACGGAGCCCAATAATAGGGTATGTGAGAGGCCGCGTGAGAATAGAGCAAATTGAGTTTTGCATGACGCAGCGCCGCAGCAGGGGTCTGGCCGTCTTGAAGGCCCTGATAGAGAGTGTCCATGAGGCGCGGAGTTGAGTCGTCGCTCACTTCCCACAAGGCGCCAATGACGCTGTGTGCACCGGCGTGCAGAAAGGCCCAGGAAAGGCCTACCAAACCTTCTCCCGCATAGGTGCGGGTGCCGCTGCCATTGCATGCGGAGATAGTAACAAGGCGAGCGTCGATGGGGTGCTGCATGATGTCACGGGCGTAAAGCTTGAAGGAGTTTCCGCTGGCGGTGGTTGATGAGAGGATGATGGCCGAATCCAGTGGATCGGTGTGGCTGGCGACGGCATGAGAGACGAAGTGAATATAAGAGTATCGTGCCGGGTTGCTGGCGAGATATGCCCCGGGATTGGCTTGCTGCCCGGCGAATACTGCTTGATCGCGAGGCGAGAAGTGTCTTTCAATCCGGGTCATTTCAAAACCGAACAGGGGAAGGCTGGGAAAGTCCTGGCTGGGTGAAACCGGGTTGCCGAGCAGGAGCAGGTTTCGATCGGCATTTCGTGTCGGCTTTGCGGCAGCGAGCGTGGCAAGCGATGGAGCTGAAAGCAGGGTTGCGTCTTCAATCCAATAATGAGAGTTGGCTCTGGAGCTTGGACCCTGGGCGCTATTGGGGCTGGGGCCAGGAGCGAGCAGGGTTTCGAAGTTAAGGTGGTTCAAAACACCGTCGGCTAGGATCATGACAGGAGTATTGGGGCGTATAGCTGCCGAGGCCGGAGTTACCAGTAACTTATATAACTCGATGCCATCCTGGTTGCCGGATTGCAGAGGATCCTGTAAGCCAAGAATGGCCTTGCGATAGCGCTCGACGCGGGCGGTAATTTCGGCGTCGGGAGCGAGAGGGATGAGCAGAGTTTTTTCAGGAGCAATAGCCCACAAGTAAGACTGTTTCTCCCCCAGCCAATAGAACAGCAAGGTTGCGCCGGTCTTTTTGGCAACCTGGCGTGGGCTGAATTCGGCCGTCCGGGTTGAGGCGTTGACGGGGTCTATACCCAGACCCTGCTCCAGCGTTCGAGCACGGCTGCGGTCCGCTATAGCGAGAGCCTCATCACTCTTGCCTTGCGCCACAAGGAGGTGGATGTATTCGTCGTAGACGTCGCCTGCATTGAAAACGAAGGAGAGTCTTGAGTCTTCGCTCTTGACCCGCGCCCGCGTGGTCTCGAAGCTGTTCAAGGCGGTCTTGCACATACGATCCGCGGCATCGGTCTTGCCTTCGGTCTCAAACAGCTTGGCCAACTCATATTCCGAGACCATCCGCAACTGACCTCTGGTCTGCGGGTCCTGCTCAATGGTGCGGAAGAATGCCTCAGCTTGCTGGTTCTGATGCCTTGCCGCTGCGATCTTTCCCTCGGCCAGCATGATATAAAGCTTATCGTTGGGATTTCCGAGGGCACGCAACATGGGAGCGACACGATCGACATAGGCACTTGCTTCGTCTGGCTTCCCGCCCGCGATCGATTCATATGCCAGGTTCTCCAGCGCATTTATTACTTGCTCCTTGTTGTCCAATTGTGTCGCCAGATTCAGCACTTGCTTATAGGCCTGTATGGCTCGCGGATGATCGCCCGAATCCCCATAGACATTGGCGGCGGAGCCAGCCCACAACATTTGCATTCGCAGATTTCCAGCTGTTGTTGCCTTCTTTTCCGCTTCAAGAAACAACTGAAGTGCCCGTTCGTAATCTCCCTGGCGGTAGTATACCCATCCGAGATTGCCCAGGGCGTTTTGCGCCAGGTTTTCAGCTCCTATTTCCATCGATGCACGGTAAGCGGATTGCAACCAATCCATGGCATCGTCAAGATGTTCACTCTGGATTGCAGTGTATCCAAGGTTCGTCGCTGCGCTTGCTTCGAGGAATCGGTCATGATGGGCGCGGGCAAAGGCGACTGTTCTTTGAAAAAACTGGCTCGCATCGACTTGCTGCCCCAACGCGCTGGCGATAGCGCCGCGAGTCCGGAGCACGTCTCCGCAGGCTGCATAATCTCCGCCGCTGCAGATTGCCTCAGCTTGTGTGAGTTTCTCGTCGGCTTTAAATGTCTCCCGCTGCCGGGCGAATGCTGCTGCTTCAATTGCTAGCTTCTTGACGATCCCTTCCTGTTCGCTGGAGACGGGCCGCCAGGCAGCCAGCAACTGAATAGCATTGTCATACAAGCCGCGGTAAAGCATGGTTTCAGCCTCGAGCAGTTGGAACCTCGAAGCCCATGCGGGGTCGACGCGCTGGAATCGGATGGCTTCTTCTGTTGCTTCCTGCTGGCATTCAGTCAGGTCTCCATGCAGGAAGAGCTGCAACACGTGGTCGTAGACAGCCTGGCTGCTGCCGGGGCGCGTGTCCTCCAGCGGAAGCAGCAGCGCCAAGAGTACTAGCGCCCAGACGGAGCGTGTGCCGCGGAGCCGGAAACCGCGCCACACGCTGCCAGACCAGCCCTGGATGCCGGGCCCACCTCGAGCAAAGTCGTCCCCTCGGGAGCTATTCCGAGGCGCAATTGGGGCTATGGATAAGTTGATCCGTTGCCGCTTCCAGTCCCACCCCCTCCACTTCCGTCGATAGCGCATCCAAATTTGAAATCGACCATGGTCAGGTTCACTGTTGTCAATTTGGGTGAGCCCGTTTTCGGGACGAAGCCCGTGTGGGTTACAGTCACCTTGGCGAGGGTGAGGGTGCCGAAATAGGGAATCACGATGACATGCCCGAAGGAATGGCCAGGATATGGGCCAGCCGCCTGGTTGACCAACGAGCATTCGACCGCCTCCGGACTGCCAAGAGTAGAGGAAAGTTGATTGTACCGGTCGTGCAGGTCCTCCGGAAGGCCTTTGGCCTTGAGGATGCGGTCGTATTGGCTTGATACACGGGTCTTGAGGCCGGAGTCTTTGGTATACGCTCCATCTTTCGAAGGCTTGGGACCAAGGATTTCGGAATCGAATTCGAGGTGGACCGGGTGGCCGGCGATGCGCAGATTCTCGAAGCGCGTTCCCAGGAAGCGGATATGGGGAACATAACCCACCAGAGGATGCTCGGTAATGATTTGACCGACGATGCGGTCGGCGGTAACTATTTCCAGCACATTCAGGTTTTCAATGACCGTAGTGCTTAGGGTTTCCCACCCCTGTCCCGGCTTGGTGCCGCTGTTGCCGGCAACCTGGCTGTGCGCGGCGCTGTAGGACAGAATGCCTTCAAGCCGGTAGCCTGCGGAGTGTTGCGCCCTGTAACCGCCCTCGGCCGGCAACATGGCGTGCGCCTGGGGTTGAATCTGTTGAACCAAAGGCAGGCTTAAACTGCCCTCGAATATCTTTGCTTCGGCATTGAAAGTGTGGGTTCTTGGGACAGCTTTTGGCATTCGATTTCTCCCTTTCGGTGTGGCAATCAGGTGAGTTTGATGTTGTGTTGGACGAAGTCTGCGCACCGAAATCGAGGGGGTGCGTCAAGCAGGCATTCGGCTAGGCATTTCGGGTTCTGGCCGTCTGCGGGTCGCTGTGTTTCGCCCCCAATCCGAGGTGGGTTGCTTCAAAAAAGTGCACGGTCGCTTGATAGCTCAGGTTTCCCATGTATTGCGCCGCAGAGAAACGAAAACATGGGGTCGCCCAGCCGGTTGCTGAAGCCATTCAATCATTAGGGGAGGACATTGAAGATGTCATTCTGCATAATCGTGACTTCAATTGCAAGGGGAAAAAGAACGGCTCTCGATTTACTGGAGATTGAGTTACTTTTTATTTACTTCGGAGTCACTAACTCCTGGCCGTCTTTGATAAGAACTGCCAGTTTCAAAATCCGGCTGGCTGAGGGGAAACCGGGTTGCTTGTGTTAAGGTTCAGTCCGTGAACGACGGACGGAAAAAGACGGAACTCTGTCTGGCGAGCGATCCCGCTCCCAAGGTCTCCATCGCCAAATCAGGTGTGCCTGCGAAGACATCGAGGCGGAGGTTGCCGGGACTGAAGGCGAGCGAAGGATTCACACGGCATCCTTTCGACGTTGAGTTTGGGGTAAGGACGAGCGGATTGATTGCGGGCCGGCATCTGAAGAGCGGGCAAAGGCACGACCGCCATAATACGGCTTACTACGGGGTTGCGCCCTCGGTGTTTCAGGGGTTGGTGAAGCGCTGGCGCCGGAGCCGGCCGGTGGCGGCGATGGAGGAATTCACGTTTGTGGATCTTGGTGCGGGTATGGGGCGTGCGGTGCTGCTGGCGTCGGGGCTGCAATTCAAGGCGGTGGTGGGAGTCGAGCTCAATCCGGAGCTTGATCGAATTGCGCGCAGGAACCTCACGGTATGGCGCAAGGCGGGGTGGGCGCGTGCTCCAATGAAGATGATCTGTGGGGATGCGGTGGAATTCCAGTGGCCATCGGGGCCGTGCCTCGCGTTCCTGTTCAATCCGTTTGGCGCGGTGGTGATGCGGCGATTGCTCAAGCAAATGCGTACGAGCTTTAAAAGCCGGGCCGGAGAGTTGGACATTCTTTATATCAATAACGAGCAGGAGCGCGTGCTGGAGAGGCAAGCTGGATTCGAGCGGCTGTTTCTTGGCGAGGTGCGCCGGTCCAGGGCGGATGCGATTGCAGATCATCGGATTTTGGCAAATCAGCCCGAAGGAGAATACGCGTCGTCGAACGCGGAAGACTGTTCAATTTGGCGCTGGGTGAGATGAGGAGCAAGGGGGAGTTAGGGAGTTTCGCAAATATTTATGGGTGAAGCATTGACTACGCAGGCTGGCGGGAAGAAAGTAGTTAGCTGGCAGTGTGGCCGGTCGATGGAGCGGACTTTGACGAAGCAGCATTTGATTTTGGGATTGGGAGAGCTGTTGTGGGATGTGCTGCCGGAGGGACCGAGGTTAGGCGGCGCGCCATCCAACTTTGCGGTAATGGCAGGACGCCTGGGCGACCACGCGGCGATTCTGAGCCGGATTGGGCGCGACGACCTGGGACGCCAGGCGGTGGATGTGCTGGACTTGGCTCCGGTGGACTCGAGCCATCTTCAGGTGGATACAAACCACGCGACGGGCCGTGTGACGGTGATGCTTGAAAGCGGCCAACCAAGGTTCACCATTCACGAGCCGGCCGCGTGGGACTTTCTCGAGCTTACGGATGAGTGGGTGAGCCTGGCCGAGAGGGCAGATGCAATCTGCTTTGGATCGCTGGCGCAGCGATGCATTGAGTCCCGGCAGACGATACAAACGCTTGCGGCGCAGACATCGTCGAGGTGCGTGCGGTTGTTCGACGTGAACCTGCGCGCGCCGTTCTATTCCGGCGAGGTTATTCAGGAGTCGCTGGAGCTGGCAACCGTGATGAAGATGAGTGACGCGGAGGCGCCATTGGTTCTGGGTCTGCTGGGATTGCCTGCCGCGGGCGGATCGCCATCGGAACAACTGCGCGTTGGCGCCGAGCGGCTGCTCGAGGAGTTTCCAACCCTCGGCATGGTGGCTGTGACGCGCGGCGGACAAGGCAGCTTGCTGGTGACCCGAGAGGAGTGGCATGAGCACCCCGGGTTTCCCGTTAAGGTAGCGGACACCGTCGGTGCGGGGGATGCGTTTACGGCCGCGCTGGCGCACTACCTGCTGCGAGGCGCGGACCTTGAGACGCTGAATAAAGCGGGAAATCTGTGGGGGAGTTGGGTGGCGTCGCTGGCGGGAGGCATGCCCGCTGTTCCCGATGAGATTCTGGCGGGGATGGTGGAGGCCGTGGAGCGGTGAAGATTTCGGCTTCGGTCTTACGATATCCCAGGTCTCAAAGTCGAGACCTGGGGCACCCGGCATCAGGCTGGGCAGGGCGATCGGATAAAGTGGGACTATTGTGATTATCAATATCGCGAGGCGCGCTCACGATCATAACTGGGAACTGGATCCGATAACGCGGTCCCTGTTGGATACCGACTTCTACAAGCTGCTGATGCTGCAGTTCATATGGAAGCATTTCAGGACCACCCATGCGACATTTACGCTGCTGAATCGCACCCGCCAAGTGCGCTTGGGCGAGTTGGTCGACGTGGCGCAGTTGCGGGAGCAACTGGAGGCGACGCGGAAGCTCAGGTTCCATAAGTCGGAGCTGATCTGGCTTGCGGGTAACACCTTCTATGGGCGCAGGGGCATCTTTGAACCTGCGTTTCTTGAGTGGCTGGAGCAGGATTTCAAGCTGTCGGAATTTGAGTTGAGCGTAGTGGATGGGCAGATATCTCTGCGCTTCGAGGGGCATTGGACCGACACGACGATGTGGGAGATTTACGCGCTGTCGGCCATCGATGAGCTGAAGACGCGGGCCAGCCTGAAGCGGCTGAGCGAGTTTGAGCTGGACATTCTTTATGCGCGGGCAAAGACCAGGCTATGGGAAAAGATGGAGCGGCTGCGCGGAGTTCCGCGGCTGAACGTGAGCGACTTTGGCACACGCCGCCGGCATAGCTTTCTGTGGCAAGAGTATGTAGTGAAGGCTATGAGCGATGTGCTGGGCTCGAGCTTTGCGGGGAGCTCGAATACATATCTGGCATACAAGCACGATCTGGAAGCCATAGGCACCAATGCGCATGAGCTGCCCATGGCGATGGCGGCGCTGGCCGACAGCGACGAAGAGCTATGCCGGGCGCAGTATCGGGTGCTCGAGTTATGGCAGCAGACTTATCAGGGGGAGTTATTGATTCTGCTGCCGGATACGTTTGGGACTACGCAGTTTCTTGAGAATGCGCCGGAATGGGTTGCGGACTGGACCGGGCAGAGGATGGACAGCAAAGACCCTTACGTTGCGGGGGACGAGTACATTGCGTGGCTGGAGCGGAGGGGGCGCGATCCGCGGCAGAAGCGGCTGATTGCTTCGGATGCGCTGGATGTGGGGCAGATCCTTGGCCTTCATGCTTATTTTGGCGGACGGCTGCGGAATGGAGCCATGCCAGGAGATTTCCAGAGTGCCAGGGACTTCAAGGATGAAAGCATGTGGGTTGCCGACCGGCGGATACGGTTCAGCGCGGGGTGGGGAACGTTCCTCACCAACGATTTCCGGAATTGCAATCCGCTGGGAGATGAGGGAT
>Ga0302319_10013696_pt1 | contig 15189 bp, 13 predicted proteins | sample Bog_T0_2_FD_203319 | JGI IMG/M metagenome (GOLD analysis project Ga0302319, IMG submission 203319) | Peat permafrost microbial communities from Stordalen Mire near Abisko, Sweden - Bog_T0_2 | ecosystem: Environmental > Terrestrial > Soil > Wetlands > Peat | place: Sweden: Abisko, Stordalen Mire... | reverse complement strand
TGCGCATCCTCATAGATATCCACCGCCGGCACAAAGCTGGCAGCGGTTACCGGCTCGTCTCCGTCGTTCATTTCGCGAAACAGCGAGTTGACACGGTTCTGTAACGTTGCAACATCCCGGAAGGGGTACCAACGAGTAATTGTCATAAATCTTATCCTCCAGATGGATTCTTGGATTGTGGACCGGGCTCTGAGTCCCAGCCGCTCATACAATCTGACGAAATAGTAGCACAAACGATTCATAAAATATGAGTGTTTTACGCTAATATTTTGAACATAACTATAACTTATGCGTTATCAACACATTGAACTGTCTGGAAGGCCTGGAACCGCCCCGTTTTCCTCAGGCCGGCATCAGCACCGGAGCCGTCAGCCTTGTTGTCGATTGTTGGCCGGTGACCAGCCGGGTAAGTGTAAGCACGGTAATGTCATCGTCCTGGCCAAAGTCGACGGCCGCCTCGGTGGCCCTGGCCGCGTCCGGCCGTGTGGCAAAGAGCGCATCCACGCGAGCAAAGCTGAACAGTTCGCCGCTGGCGCTGCGGGCCTCGAGCAGCCCGTCGGTATAGAGCGAGAAGTGGTCGCCTTCGCCAACGTCAAAGGCCAGCTCGGTGTAATGAGCGTCGGCCGTCAGGCCCAGCGGCAGAGCCCCTGGCAGTTCCAGTTCGCGGTCGTTCAGAAAGGGCGCAGGATGTCCGGCGCTGGCTACCTTGCAGTGGCCATTGGGCGCCAGAACCATTGCCATGCAGGTGGTAAAGCCCCCTTGCATGCGCCCCCAGAGCCGCTGGTTGAGCTCGGCCAGCAATTCTCCAGGCTGCGGAGCAAACTTAGCCAGGGTGCGTACCGCGCCAACAATCAAGGACACGGTCATGGCCGCCTTGAGTCCTTTGCCGCTCACGTCCCCGAGCAGAACGAGGGTACACCCGGCGTACTTGCCATCGAGCGGAATAATCTGAAAGAAGTCGCCGCCCACCTCCTGCGCCGGCCGGTAGGCGCTGGTGACGGCGTAGCCTGGAACCTCTGGCAACGTGTCCGGAATCAGCACCTGCTGCAGCTCGCGCGCGCTCTTGAACTCCTGCTCCAGCTTGCCCTGGCGGTGGACCGCATCCCGGAGATACCGGTAAACTCCGTAGATTATGGCCAGCAGCAGCAGCGAGTCTGCAATGGTCTGGGCTGTAAACACATTGCCGTTAATGGTGAACAGTGGCGCGGCAATCTTGTCGGCGACAGTCCAGTGGGTGTAGCGGCTGCCCTGCTCCAGCGCGATACGCACCACAAAGAGCATCTGCCGGAGGAACGCAGCTATCGCCACCATCCAGCGAACCGTGTCCAGACGCTTGCGCAAAGCCAGAGCGATGAGCACCAGCGGGAATACTTCGGTGGCGGTGAAGATGGCAGTAAAAACACCGTCCGCCGCCTGCGCCCAACCATTGAATGCCGGGTTGCTCCAGTCGAACAGAGTGAGCAAACCGTCAAGCGAAGTGGCAACTACGCTGACGATGGCCAGAATCCGCGTCAGGCTGGACACTTTTGGACTTTTGTCCAGGTCAAGCAGGTAGAGCAGCAGGAACCACAGCCCCACGTCTTCAATGGCCAGCACAGGCTGCAGCCAACCCAGCGCAAAGTTGTAGCTGAAGGGAAGACGCATTCCAACCAGAATCATTGACACGATGGGTGCGGCGCTGAAGATGGAGATCCAGAGTGCCACACGCAATGGCCGGTTGCGCAGCCATGCCAGCATTCCGAGCAGCGCCACCAGCCCATAAAGCGACTGCATGCCGAAGTAGTATTGCCGGCTGCGGAGCCATGCATAATCCCGAACTGCAATGCGGTTCGAGATTGCCTCCGGACTGCCAATTTGCGGGGCAGCATACAAACCGCCAAGCTGGTCGGAGTCGAAAGAATCGAGCGGGGCCTTCCACACGCGCAGCGCCAGAACGCCATCCCGCACCGGTCCCAGTCCGAACGTTCTTGAGAATCTGGCATACGTGTAGGAGGGGTTCGGAGGCATGGTTCCATTGCTTCCAACCAGCTTGCCGTTCCAGTAGATCTCGTACACGTCATCCACACGCGGGACCAGCAGTGCAAAATCCGGTGAAGCGCCCGGAGATGGTGTCAAATCCACGTGCCTGCGATACCAGGCGTAGCCAACGTAAGCCGGATGGCCCTGCGCGCCCCAGGTCGTGTCTGCGCTCAGTTGCTCCCAGCCAGTCACGTCGTCAGCCGCCGGCGCCGCCCAGGCAGGGTTGTCGCCCAGATGGAACTGCCAGGGACCGTTCAAGGGCGCGGCTCCCTTGCCCAGGCCGTCGATCTTGATGGAAGGCGCAGCGGGCTGGACCGCGGCTCGGGTCGACGTTGCAGCCAAAACGGCAACAGACAATCCTGCTAAAAGACGCAAAGGAAGGGGAAGCTTGCGCATTTCAAAAGCATACTCCGCTGTTTCTGAAGACGATAGAACAAATTTCAAGCCGTCTTCGGATTTGCGGCGACGCATCGGGATGCCTTAGCAACGTGCGGTACAGGCGCGCCTTTTACAATCAGGACATTGATGGCGCATTTCACCAATCTGTTCCATTTGGTCGACTGGCGCTGGGTATGGCTCATCGTTGCGGCCTTCCTGGCCGGCGTCCTGAACGCTGTGGCCGGCGGCGGGTCGTTCCTGCTTTTTCCCGCCATGCTGGGAATGAAGATGCTTCCTGTCCAGGCCAACGCCACCAATACCGTCGCGCTTTGGCCGGGCCAGCTCACCTCCATTGCCGCTTATCGGGACGATATCCGCAAGAACCTGCGTCTTGCCTTGCCAATGGGCCTGGCGGGGCTGCTGGGCGGAACTGCCGGAGCGGTGGTGCTGCTGAACACGCCGCAAACAACGTTCCTGCGCCTGGTGCCCTGGCTTCTGCTGGCGGCGGCCACTATCTTTGCGCTCAGCGGGCCGGTTGCGCGCTGGCTTGAGCGCCGCAACCAGGCTCGCCGACTGGGCGAGGATCCAGTGCCGGAGCGTGGTCCCCGCCGGCTGCCGCTCTTCCTTCTCACCATTTTGGTCTGCTTCTATATTGGCTACTTTGGCGCCGGGGCCGGCTTTCTGATTATCACGCTGCTGTCGCTCTTCGGGTTTCAGGATCTGAACGAGATCAACGCCCTGAAAGTGGTTTCGACCACGATGGCAAACGGGGTCGCGTTCCTCATCTTCGTTGTGGATGGGCAGGTTGAATGGCACTATTGCCTGCTGGCCATGTTCACCTGCGCCATTGGCGGCTATACCTCGGCCCGCTTTGCGCGCATGGTGCCGCAGCGGGTGCTGCGCGGGCTAGTTATTTTCATTGGGTTCTCGATGGCGGCGTGGTTTTTCTGGCACAACAGATGACAGGTTGCAGATGACAGATGACAGTCAAAAATGCTCGCTCCAAGCCTCAAATCTCCTCCCGGCCATTGGGGACTGTCATCTGTAACCTGTCATCTGTAAACTGAGGACATGAGCCACGAAGGCATTCGCTTTGTCGACAAGGAACACGCGACGCGGGAAACTGAGGCCGATCGACGGCTGCCGCGAATCGCAGTAACGCCGGAGAAGGTGCGCGTGCTGCTGACCGAGGGCAAGGGCCTGGAGATCGATTGGATCGACGGGCACCGCAGCGCCTGGAGCTTTGCGTGGCTGCGCGATGCCTGCCCCTGCGCCACCTGCAACGAGGAGCGTTCGCAACAGGGCCGCAAGCCTGGCCAGCCCAAACCGAAGCCGACCGCGGTGCTGCCCATGTACACCGCGCCGCCCAAGCCGGCCAGCGCCCATGCCGTGGGGCGCTATGCGCTCCAGTTCAACTGGCAGGACGGTCATACCGCCGGCATCTATTCCTGGGAGTATTTGCGGCGGGTCTGCCAGTGCCGCGAATGTACGTTTGCAGCCGATGAAGCGGTCGGGACGCCGAACTAGACACATCATAACGACCGCGCAGGGAAATCGGAGTCGCCGCCCTTGACGCGCGGGGCGCTACGCGCTACAGTGCAATCATGATTCAGTCGTTCCGGCACGCGGGTCTTGAAAAGTTTTACCTGACCGGAAGCAAGGCAGGCATTCAGCCCGCGCATGAAATGAAATTGCGCAGACAGCTTACGCTTCTGAATACGGCCTCGAACGCAAGTCGTATGAATGTCCCGGGCTGGGATTTGCATCCGCTTAAGGGAAATCTTGCGGATCATTGGTCGGTGAAGGTGAACGGAAACTGGCGCATGACCTTCAAATTCGAGAATGAGAACGCAATCCTCGTGGACTACCAGGATTACCACTGAGGGCAGGAGGCGAAAATGGCGATGACGATGTACAACCCGGCCCATCCGGGCGAAATTCTTCGGGAGTATCTCGGCGACGTGCAGGTTGGGGTGGCGGCAAAGAAACTGCGCGTGGCGCGGTCAACGCTATCGCGGCTGCTTAATGGACGAGCGTCGTTTACAGCGGCAATGGCTCTAAGGCTTGCCGATGCATTCGGAACCGAGCCGAAGATGTGGCTCGACCTGCAGCAGCAATACGATCTGTGGCACGCTGCCAAGCGCAAACGGCCCAGGGTGGAAAAATTCTTTCGGGCCGCATGACGTTCTCGGGGCTCAAAATCGAGAGGCACACGACGCATGTAAGTCGTGCACCTCTCGCCCCTTACTTCGCCGGTGGTGCCGGCTGTTGAGGTGCGGTCGGAGGTTGCGGGGGCTTGGGCTTGGGGGCTTCCTGCTTCTTGGAAGGCGCAAGGATCGCGTGCAGAATCGTGCCTTCCATGCGGGGCATGAATTCCACAATGCCGTTATCGCCAATGTCCTGTATGAGCTTGTTGATGATGGCATAGCCCAGTTCGCGGTGAGCCATTTGGCGGCCGCGGAAGCGCAGGCTCGCCTTTACCTTGTCGCCGTCCACCAGGAAGCGCACCGCCTGATTCTTCTTGGTCTGGTAGTCGTGCTCGTCCACGGTCACGGAAAACTTGACCTCCTTGACGACGATCACTTTCTGCTTCTTGCGGGCGGCGCGTTCGCTCTTGTCCTTTTCGTAGAGGAAGCGGCCGTAGTCCTGAATGCGGCAGACCGGAGGGATTGCGTTGGGCGAAACCTCGACCAGGTCGAGGCCGCGTTCGCGCGCCATCCTCAGCGCCTCAAAGGGCGGCAGAATGCCAAGTTGTTCGCCGTTTTCGTCGATGACGCGGATTTCGCGCGCACGAATTCTATCGTTGATGCGAATAAAGGACTTTGCGGAACGCTTGTCGAGTGCGATGGTGCTCCTCCAAGAGTCGTCGCTGCCCGCCTCCGGGGTATTCCGGAATCACCGCGGGTACACGAACGCACACTGAGTATAGCATTGGCGTGGCTGGGCTGAATGCATGCAACCTGCGAGTTTTCTAGCATGCCGCCAGCAGCGATCCTTCCGGGGTGAATCCGCTAACCGTTACGCGGACAAGGTGGTTGGCCTCGAGGCGCCCTTCGATCTCGACAGGGAGAAAGTTCTCAGTGAGCGCAGCCGTTCGGCCACTGCTCTCTAACTCCGGGGAGGAATGAAGCGTGATTGCTTCCAGTTGCAGGCCGGCAAATTGCTCGCGGTGCGCCTGGGTCTTTTCGGCAGCCAGCAATCGCAGCGCCGCCATTCGCTCATCGACCGCCGCGGCGGGGACCGGGTGTTCGGCATGAAGCGCCCAACCCCTGGTACCCGGACGAGGCGAAAACGGAAACAGATGAAGATATCCGAACGGGAGCGCCCGAACCAGTTCCAGTGTCTCCTCGAACTCGGCATCGGTCTCGCCTGGGAACCCGGCCATGACATCCGCGCCCAGCGTCAGGTGCGGGCCGGCGGCTTCAACCAGTCCCGCGACCTTTTCCGCGTAGTGCCAGGGACGATAGCGCCGGTGCATGCGCCGCAGGACAGCGTCGGAGCCGGATTGGAGCGGCAGATGTGCGTGCCGGGCGAGGCGCATGCCCCCGAACTCGGCCATCAGCCCGACCAACTCCCGGTCCCAATCCATTGGCTCAATCGAGCTGAGACGGAGGCGGGGCAGATGTGTATCGCTGAAAATCCTGCGCACCAGAGTCGCCAGTGTACCTCGCGCCGAGCTGTCATCGCCGGCGCCAAGAGGGCCGGACAAGTCCCTGCCCCATCGCCCCAGATTGATCCCCGAGAGCACCAATTCGTTGCCCCCGGCCTCGACAAATCCCTCCACCTGCTTCAGGACTTTTTCGGCGGGCAAGCTCCTTGACGAGCCGCGGGTTTGCGGAATTACGCAGAAGGTGCACCGGTTTCCGCAGCCCTCCTGGATCTTCAGGTTGGGTCGCGTCTGCGTCCCGGGGAAGGTCTGCGCCTCTTCAAGAAACGAGTGCGCAAAACGGTCGTCCGCCCAGACGGGAACGCCGCCAACCAGCATGGAGGAGACGCTGACCAGGGTCGCCTGTCCGGCGGGGGCGGCTTCGAAAGACGGCTCGCGGGCTAGACTCTCGCGGACCAGACTCTCGCGGACCAGGCTGAGAGCGATCTCCGGAGCCAGCGCCTTGTGGCTGTTGCCCACCACCGCGGCCACGCCTGCCAATCCTGCTAACTCCTCCGGCGCGCGCTGCGCATAGCAACCGGTCACCAGAATCCGAGCCGCCGGATTGAGCCGGTGCGCCCTGCGGATGAAGGACCGCGCGGACCGGTCGGCCTCCGCCGTAACGCTGCAGGTGTTCACCACGACCACATCGGCCGCAGAGGGGCCCCGCTGGCAAAGTCCCGCGGCGCGCAGGCGGTCGCTTAACGCTTCGCCATCCGCGCGAGCGGCCCTGCAGCCGAAGTTCTCTACGTGAAATCCCGCCATGGATTCAGTTTACGGCCTCGCGCACCTACTGGGAGGGCGGTGAGCATATGGCCTTCGATATACTGGGGAGTGATCCCGCTCCTGTAGAAGGTCTAAATCCTGGTACATGCAAAACTCTCCCACTGCGATCGCTCCAGCCTCATCCACTGTCGCCAGTGGAGGCGGAACGCGGCATATTCTCGGCTTCGTCTACTTTACGTTTATTGTTTACCTCTCTATTGGCCTTCCTCTGGCTGTTTTGCCGCCGTATGTTCACTACCGCATGGGGTTCAGCGCGGCGCTGGCTGGGCTTGTCATCAGCATCCAGTACATTGCCACGCTGCTTAGCCGCCCCTGGGCGGGGCGCATTTCCGACCGCGCCGGCGCCAAGGTCTCAGTGCTGTGGGGCATGGCAATTTGCACTCTGAGCGGCGCGTTTCTGGTGGTCGCGGCCGCCTTGCACTTCAGCCCCTGGCTCAGCTTTTCCGCGCTGATTGCGAGCCGCCTGGCCCTCGGCGTTGGGGAGAGCCTTGGCTCAACAGGCGCCACTTTATGGGGCATCACCAGTGCCGGGCAGGAGTACACCGCCAAGGTCATCTCGTTCAACGGAATCAGTACCTATGGAGCCATGGCGCTGGGTGCTCCGTTGGGCGTAAAGATGGACCAATACTGGGGGCTGGCGTCAATTGGCGTGGTGACGATGCTGGTCGGTGCATTCAGCCTGGCGATCGCATTTCGCAAGAGTCCTGTGCGCGTGGCGCGTGGCGAACACCTTCCATTCAGCAGCGTTGCATGGCGCGTGGCGCCGCATGGCATGGCGCTGGCGCTTGGCGGCGTTGGCTACAGCGTGCTGGCCACCTTTGTAACGCTGTTCTACGCCAGCCGCCGGTGGGACTCGGCAGCCCTGTGCCTTACCGCGTTTGGCGTGGCGTTTATCGCTGCTCGCCTGCTGTTTATCCGCGCTATCGACCGGTTTGGCGGGTACGCTGTGGGGATTGCGTGCCTGTCGGTCGAGTCCCTGGGGTTGGTGCTGTTGTGGACCGCGCTTTCGCCGACTCAAGCCCTTGCCGGCGCGGCGCTTGCAGGATTCGGCTTCTCGCTTGTCTTTCCGGCGCTCGGCGTGGAGGCCGTGAAGCGCATCACGGAAAACAATCGCGGGACGGCGCTCGGCGTCTACACGGCTTTTTCCGATGTGTCTTTCTTCCTGGTCGGTCCGCTGGCCGGAGCGGTAATCGGCGTCTACGGCTACGCGAGCGTGTTCTTGTTCGCGCTGATCAGCGTGCTGGTTTCGCTGGGGATTGTGATTGTGCTGCGACAGATGCAGAAGAACTGATTGGGAGCGACACGCAACGGGCGGCGATGAGCAGACCAGTCAGCAGACATTGGCGCTATTTGGATTCGCGAAGGTGTCTTCGTTGTCCGGATGACTCCTGTCCAAACAGGCGAAGTCCTTTTCGACTGCGATTGCCAATTGGCCGAATCCTACGTCGACAGCACCATATATTCCCACCTGCTCCGTCTGGGCCCATTTGCGGACGCTTTCCTTAGAGAGCGCTAGGGTAACCTCCTGGGGCCGATAGCGCACAGTTATCTCTTGTTTTGACTCCGCCTGTTCCAACGCATAAGTGAGTTTTGCATCGGGATCGGGCGCGAAGTGAATAATCTCCTCGATTCGTCCAGCCCTCTGCAAACGTTCCATCTCCGATGGCGACACACGGAGCCGTAACGAGTTACCTTTGATTCGCAGCTTCATCTGGCATTCCTTTGCATCTTCGAGGGCGCCTGGGTGAATGCTCAGCTCCCTATTCTCAGATGCTATCAAGGAGAGGCAACGATTCCCGGCAACGGTGGGCCTGAAATGAATGTCCCAGCCGACCCACCTTGACAGATTGATTTGAGTAATTCAACGTCAAGTTGATACAGAAGACTGGAGCAAGAATGCGCGCACCAGAGCGAAGTGTCGAGCTGACGCAGGTTACCGAGTGGGAGGATGGGCGCGTGCGCTTGCTGCAAGACTCCCTGGCGGCTGAAGAGCCTCTTGAGCTTCGGGTTGGTGGCGTCCCGTTTACGGTAACGATGCGAACCCCGGGGCATGATATCGAGCTGGCAGCCGGATTCCTGCTGACCGAAGGGATCATTCAGTCTTCACACCAGATTGCCGGCCTTCGCGCAGTGACGTCGGAGAATTCGCTGAGAAGCAACGTCGTGGAGGTCGAGCTGAAGGACACTGAATTCGATTCCGTCGGCCTTCAGCGCAATTTTTTCGCCGCATCCAGTTGCGGCATCTGCGGCAAAGCGTCCATCAATGCCATCCGAGTCCGCGGCTTGAAGCAGCTCGATACGGATTTCCGCTACGATCCTGAGGTTCTTTGCCGGTTGCCCGAAACTCTCCGCCCGGAACAGGCGGTCTTCAGCCGGACCGGCGGTCTGCATGCGGCGGCGCTGTTTGACTCGAGCGGCCAGTTGCTGGCGCTGCGCGAGGACATTGGCCGGCACAACGCGGTCGACAAAATCATCGGATGGGCGCTTTTGCAAAACAAGTTGCCCCTATCGCAGCACGGGATGCTGGTGAGCGGCAGGGGCGGCTTTGAGATTGTTCAAAAGGCGCTGGCGGCAGGGATCCCGATCCTCGCATCGGTTTCAGCGCCGTCGAGCCTCGCGGTGAAGCTGGCCCGCGAGTTGGGATTGACACTGATTGGATTTTTGCGCGGACGGCGGTTTGTGATCTATTCGGGTGAGTTTCGCTGTGTCAGCGAGAGGGATGCTCGATAGGCACACGTTCCGGGCCGACTCTCCCGCACATGTTTGACCTGCCATGCGACCCATCATAACGCTCCAGCCACCCTATTAACGAAGAATTAACAAGAGGATTGGGATGATCGTAAGAAAACACTTTACGATTCTATTGCTTGCGTACTAACATCGCGAATCAGTCACGGAAAATCGGTTCCCCATGTCAATTACAGTCAACCAAAGTACGCGAGCCATCGAGCCGGGCGAACGCCTGATCGACGCTATCAACCGCAGCGGCATTGACCTTCCGCAGGTCTGCTATCACCCCCAGTTAGGTCCGATTCAAACCTGCGATACCTGCATGGTGGAGGTGGATGGCAAGCTGGTAAGGGCCTGTGGCACGCTCGCCGAGGATGGAATGAATGTGGCCACATCCTCGGCGCGAGCGGATGCTGCGCAGCGCGAGGCCTTTGACCGTATCCTCGGCAATCATCTGCTTTACTGCACCGTCTGCGACAACAGCAATGGCAACTGCACGGTGCATAACACCACCAAACTCCTCCACGTCGAGCATCAGGAAATCCCCTACAAGTCCAAGCCGTATGAAGTGGATATGTCCAACCCCTTCTACCGGTACGATCCCGATCAGTGCATCCTTTGCGGACGCTGCGTGGAAGCCTGCCAGAATCTGCAGGTGAATGAAACCCTGAGTATCGATTGGGAGAACGCTCATCCCCGCGTGTTATGGGACGGCGGCGCGCCAATCGGAGAGTCGAGCTGCGTTTCGTGCGGCCACTGCGTCACTGTTTGCCCCTGCAACGCGCTGATGGAAAAGTCGATGCTGGGCGAGGCGGGCTACTTTACAGGCCTGCCCGAGCCCGCGCTCAACGGCATGATCGATGTGGTGAAGGGAATTGAACCGGAGCTCGGGTACGGCGCCATTCTTCAGCTCTCTGAAGTGGAAGCAGCCATGCGCGAATCGCACATCAAGCGCACTAAAACCGTTTGCACTTACTGCGGAGTCGGGTGCAGTTTCGATATCTGGACCAAGGACCGGCACATCTTGAAGGTCGAGCCTGCCCACGGCCCGGCCAACGGCGTCTCGACCTGTATCAAGGGTAAGTTTGGCTGGGACTATGTGAATAGCCCCGACCGCCTGACCAAGCCGCTGATCCGCGAAGGCGACTCGTTCCGCGAAGCTTGCTGGGATGAGGCTCTCACTCTTGTGGCGCGCAGGTTCGCCGAAATCAAGGCAGCCACAGGCCCTGACTCGCTGGCTTTTATTTCTTCTTCGAAGTGCACCAACGAAGAAAGCTATCTGATGCAAAAGCTGGCCCGCGCAGTTATCGGAACCAATAACATGGATAACTGCTCCCGCTACTGCCAGGCGCCTGCGACCACGGGGCTTTTCCGCACGGTTGGTTACGGCGGCGACTCCGGCTCGATTTCCGACATAGAGCAGGCCGGACTGGTGCTGATCATCGGCAGCAATACCGCGGAAAGCCATCCGGTGCTGGCTACGCGCGTCAAGCGCTCGCATAAGTTGCGCGGCCAGAAGCTAATCGTGAGCGACCTGCGCGAGAATGAAATGGCGCGGCGCGCGGATGTATTTTTGCATCCACGCCCGGGCACCGATCTTTTCTGGCTCTCGGCAGTAACACGGTACATTCTCGACAACGGGCTGGCCAACCAGGCATTCATCGATAAGTGGGTCAACGGCGCAGAGGAATACAAACAAAGCCTCGAACCGTTCACGCTGGAACTGGCCAGCCAGCGATGCGGATTGCCCATTGAGACGCTGACCAAAGTTGCGCACATGATCGTAGAGGCCGATAGTGTCTGCGTCCTCTGGGCCATGGGAGTTACTCAGCACACTATGGGTTCCGACACGTCGACTGCGATCTCCAATCTGCTGCTTGCGACGGGAAATTATATGCGGCCGGGAACCGGTGCATATCCTTTGCGTGGACATAACAACGTGCAGGGAGCCAGCGACCACGGAGCCATGCCGAACTATTTTCCCGGTTACCAGAAGGTGGACGATCCGGTCATCCGTGCCAAGTTTGAGAAGGCATGGAATGTTACCTTGCCGCCCAAGCCGGGGCTCGATAACCACCTGATGATCGACGCCATTCACGACGGCCACCTCAAGAGCATGTATGTGTTCGGTGAAGAGATGAGCCTGGTGGATTCAAACGCAAATTATGTAGCGGATGCTTTGTCGAAGCTGGACTTCTTTGTGATGCAGGAAATCTTTTTCACCGAGACCTGCCGATATGCCGATGTTATCCTGCCGGGCAGCCCAAGCCTGGAGAAGGAAGGCACCTTTACCAGCACGGAGCGACGCATCCAGCGCCTCTATCAGGCCTTTGAGCCGCTGGGAGAAAGCCGCCCCGACTGGGAGATTATTCAGGACATTGCCAACCGCCTGGGCGCGGGCTGGAAATATGAGCATCCCTCCGAGATATACAGGGAGATAGCTCCACTTACTCCCCTGATGGCAGGAGTTACTTATGAGCGGCTGGAAGGTTATAAGACGCTGCAATGGCCTGTGGCTGAAGATGGCAGCGACCAGCCTCTGCTGTATACAAAGCAGTTCAAGTTCCCGGACGGCAAGGCGAACTTCTATCCACTCACATGGTCGGAACCAACCGATCAGCAGGACTCCGAATACGATCTGCATCTGAATAATGGCCGCCTTCTGGAACATTTCCACGAAGGCAACATGACCTATCGCACGGAGGGCATCCGCGAGAAGACGCCGTGTACCTTTGTTGAAGTCTCGCCCGAGCTTGCCGCGGACCGGGGAATCGAGACCGGGAGCTGGGTTCAGCTCACCTCGCGCTATGGCAAGATGCGCGCGCAGGCAGTGATTACTACGCGAGTTACCGGAAGAGAATTGTATATGCCCATGAACTCTGTCGAAGAGCCGGTGAACCGACTTACCAGCAGCTATACGGACAAGGTAACTCACACTCCGGCTTATAAGGAGACTTCTGTGCAGCTGAAAGTCCTGGGGGAAGCCGGCGAGAATCCGCTGCCGCGCACTAACTCGCGCTTTGGACATCCGACCCCACAGAATGGTGTCGAGGTGGAACGCAAGTGGAAGCGAAAGGATTACCGGGAGCCCGGGGTTCAATTGGTCCAGATTCAAACCCGCTAACCACACCCGCATGCAAGGAAAGCAAAGATGGCCCGACCGATTTCTCTTGAGTTACCGCCCCGCGATCCTCGCGAAGAGCTGCGCAAGCGGCTCGAAGAAGCCCCCGCTGAGCACGCAGAGGCCCTGCTTGAATCGTACGAGTTATTGCAACAACTCCATGACCACGGCGTATTTCAACTGTTGCGCGGCGCGCTGGGGGCAAGCGACAAACTGGTTGAAGCAGCGGTGGATGCCACCAAGTCGGACGAATCGGTGCGCGCGATTCGTAACGCTATTATTCTCGGCAAGATGCTGGGGTCGATCAATCCGGAGGTGCTGCAGTGCTTTGCCGCAGCCACCACCGAGACGCTTGGCTGCTACCAGAAACCGATCATCGAACCGCCGGGACTCTTCGCACTGCTGAACCAATTTCGCCACAAGGAACTGCGCAGAAGTATGGCGCTGATCAATCGTTTTCTTGAGACTCTCGGAAATCAGATCAAGCTGCGCGGCAGTTGCGAGTAACTGTTCAAGCGTTGAACGAGCCTTGGAGGGAATGTATGTCAACTACGAATCGCTGGGGACTAGCAGCAGCGGGCTTTCTAATGCAGATGGCGCTGGGCGCCGTCTATGCGTGGAGCGTATTTCGGAACCCTCTCGCCAAACAATTTCACTGGTCTGTCCCGCAAGTCACTTTAGCCTTCACTATCTGCGTTTCTGTCGTGGGATTCGCCGCATTCTTCGGCGGTCTGTGGTTGAACAGGAAGGGGCCGCGCGTCGTTGCTCTCACAGGAGGATTCCTGTATGGGCTCGGAGTATTCCTGGCAAGCTTCTCGGCCGATAAGCTGTGGTGGCTCTATCTGAGTTACGGACTCATCGGTGGAATCGGTCTGGGATTTGGTTACATTGTTCCAGTCGCTGTGCTGGTTAAATGGTTCCCCGATAAGAGAGGACTTATCACTGGCATCGCCGTTGGCGGGTTTGGCGCGGGCGCGCTGGTAACTGCGCCGTTGGCGACCCACCTGATTCAGACCGTAGGCGTCCTGACGACGTTTGCTTATCTCGGCCTCGGATATCTTGTAGTTACTATGGCTACCGGCTACTTTATGCAGAACCCGCCGGATGGTTGGAAGCCAGCGGGCTGGGCTCCGAGTGCAATTCAGTCGAAGCAGCGCGCGTCGAGGGACTACAAGCTTGGCGAAGCGTTGAAGACGTGGCAATGGTGGGCGTTGTGGATATTGCTGTTTCTAAACGTCTCCGCCGGCATCTCGCTCATTTCGCAGGAATCGCCTATGTTCCAGGAGATTGCCAAGGTCAGCGCGGGCGTGGCCGCGGGCATGGTGGGCGTTGTTGCCATTGGCAATGCCGTCGGGCGCATCTTCTGGGCGTGGACTTCGGACGCGATTACTCGCCGATGGACTTTCGTGGCGATGTTCCTGGTTCAGGTGGGGCTTTTCTGGATATTTCCCGGCATAGCTTCGGCGTCGGTACTTACCGTTGTTTCGTTCATTATCCTGATGTGCTACGGCGGAGGGTTTGGTACCATGCCGGCATTCGCAGCCGACTATTTCGGCTCGAAGAACGTTGGTCCGATTTATGGCCTCATGCTAACCGCGTGGGGCGCGGCAAGCGCATTCGGACCGCTGCTCATTGCTCATCTGCGTCAGTCGAGCGGATCGTATGTAAGCGGTCTGCACATCATTGCCGGCATTATGGCATTGTCCGTACTGTTGCCAATTCTCGTCTCACCACCGAAGGCGCAGCAGAGTTGAGACCGGCAGGAATCCGGCGTGGCACTCCCTAAAAACTCTTGCGACGCTCGCTCAGATCGTGCGAGATGGTCATGTTGAGCTTCATGGTGATGCCGTAGAAGATGAGGCAGACGGCAGCGGCAAGGAAGGCTGCACCAGAGTAGACAGAAGCTGTGAGGCGAATCCCTTCGAGAGAGTGGGCGGACTGGACAGCGGCCGTGGAGGAGTAGCCATAGAGTTCGAGCAGCCAACTGCAAATGAAGCCGCCGAGTGCGACACCAACCCACAAAGCAAAAACGACTGCCGACGTAACGGTTCCAGTGGCGCGGCGGCCGGTCTTCCACTCGCCGAAGTCGGCAACGTCGCCCATCATGGACCAGAGCACGGGACCGGAGCATCCGAAGCAGAACTGGCGCAGAACTTCAAGCCCGATAATGGGCACAGTTGCCGTGGGCGGGAAGAAGTAGAGCGCGATACAGCACAGGCCGGTGAGCACCATGCTCCATAAAAAGGTGGCGCGCTTGCCGATCTTTTTGACGACCGTCGTGGAGCAGGCCACACCGACGAGCAGTGAGATCAGTCCGAAGCCGTTAAACCAACTGAAGGTCAGCCTGTTGCCACCGAGGTTTTCAAAGTAAGGCAGCATGATGTTGCCGCGAATAAGCAGCGCGGTGAAGTAGAAGACAGTGACCAGGAAGAGCGTGATCCAGGGGCCATTGTGAATGAGGTCGCCCAGATCGCGCATCACGGAGGTCTCCTGGCGGGCGTCGGGCTGT
>Ga0302319_10013693_pt1 | contig 15190 bp, 11 predicted proteins | sample Bog_T0_2_FD_203319 | JGI IMG/M metagenome (GOLD analysis project Ga0302319, IMG submission 203319) | Peat permafrost microbial communities from Stordalen Mire near Abisko, Sweden - Bog_T0_2 | ecosystem: Environmental > Terrestrial > Soil > Wetlands > Peat | place: Sweden: Abisko, Stordalen Mire... | reverse complement strand
CCGCCGCAATGTTCACACGATCAGCAACGCGCCCCATCGCCAGCGTAATCAGCGCGCCTCCGATAATCGCCATCACAATGCACGCCGCGCCGCTCTTGGTGCGAGCCCCCAAACCTCTGGTGCCCAGAGCAAAAATCGACGGAAACATGGTGGACATCAGGAAGGTTGCGGCGACCAGGGAGTAAACACCCAGCCATCCCGGCCTCAAAACGGCCACTGTGCAAATGGCTACGTTGACCGCGGCATAGCTACCCAACAAATGATGTGCAGGTACGAAGTTCAACAACCACGCGGAAAAGAATCGTCCCACCGTAAACGCAACCAACGCACCCGTGAGCCAATATCCCGCCTGCCGCTCCCCAATTCCTGTTCCGGAAATCACATAAGGAATCATGTAGCTCCAGATGCCGACTTGCGCACCTACATAAAGGAACTGAGCCACAACGGCGAAAACAAAATGATTGCGTTTCCATAGTGGCTTGGAGTGGTCGCCGGCGAGCGCGTCATGAGAGTAGTCGAGACCCGTATGCGGAAACGGCGTGCGCGCAATAAGAACTGCCCAGAAGAGCACAATCGCGCCAAGAACAAGGTATGGCGCAATCACCCGCAGAGTCTCTGACCTGAGATAGCCCTCGTAAGTTCCTGCCAACCGCATGGCCGAAACCTGGGCTGGCTTCAATTCGATCCCTGAAAAAATGAACCGGCTGCCAATGAGCACGGCAGAAATGCTTCCCAGCGGATTAAATGCCTGCGCGAAATTCAGGCGCCGCGCCGCGCTACGAGGATCGCCGAGCTGCAGCGTAAAAGGGCTCGCCGCTGTTTCCAGAAATGCCAACCCGCTGGCGATCACGAACAGTGCCGTCAGAAAGAACCAGTATTTGTCAACAATCGCCGCAGGCCAGAACAACAAACATCCCGCGCCATAGAGACAAAGCCCGACGAGAATCCCGGCCTTGTAACCTGCGCGTCGCATCAACTGCGCAGCGGGCATCGCCAGCAGAAAATATCCCAGGTAGAAAGCAAACTGCACCAGTCCCGCCTGAAGCCGGTTGATCTCGAACGACTTCATGAACTGACGTATCAGGATGTCATTGAAGTTGTTAGGCACGCCCCACAGAAAGAAAAGCGCCGTCACAAGTACGAACGGCAGCATGCGCCCCGCGGGGATCAACGGAGCTTCAATATCTTCGTGCTGCGACGGCGAGTTTCCCTGTTCTATCGGCCCGACGGAAATGCTCAAAGTACACTTCTCCTTCTCAACGGCAGCCCGCATACAGCGCCGTTTGCCAATTCCGGGTTTCTTGGTGGTCTGTCTGTCCCCTCGGACCAGGCACTCACCTTTGTATCGAATTCGCCTTTATGGTGGCAAGTTCGTAATCGTTCGCGTTAACGTTACTCCCGCAATAAATCGATAGTTGGCATGAGGCGAACTACCCTCTTTCCGTTTGGGCCGTCGCGGCCTTCAACGCGCCTATAATTTGCGGTGTACCGCGAGCCTCAAGACTGCAGCATCGCATGACCGACCCGATCGAATCCGCCCGGCGCTTTTACGCCAAGGAATTATGCCGCCTCAACGGCATCTCCTCGCCCGCAATCTTCGCTGCCTTCGCAACCGTACCGCGCGAGCAATTCGTGGGGCCCGGCCCCTGGATGATTCAAAGCAGCGGCACCAGTTCTTTCACTTCGGACGCCGACCCCACCCACGTCTACCGCGACGCCCTCATCGTGCTCGACGAGTCGAAGCGTCTGAACAACGGCCAGCCCAGCCTGTGGGCCATTCATCTCGACCGGCTCCGCATCCAACCCGGCGATCGAGTTCTCCACCTCGGCTGCGGCACCGGCTATTACACGGCCATCCTCGCCGAACTCACCGGCCCATCCGGCAAGGTCACCGCGATCGAAGTTGAGGAAGGCCTCGCGGCCCGTGCGCGCGGCGCGCTCGAGCCCTGGCCGCAGGTCACGGTGATCTGCGCCGACGGTTCGCTTGGCCCTTTCGAGCCCGCCGATGTAGTTGTCGTCAGCGCAGGCGCCACACACCCTCTGCCCGCGTGGCTCGCCGCCGCCAAGCCTTCAGGCAAACTTCTCTTCCCCCTCACTTCAACGCGAGGCCCCGGAACCATGGCGCACCTTATCCGCGCCGGCGCAGACCACTTCGCAGCCACACTTCAAGGCTCAGTTTCCTTTGTCGATTTCACGGGAGCGCGCGACCCCGCCATCAGCCGTGATCTTGCCCGGGCATTACAGCAGGACGCGGGCGCCGGAGTGCGCGCTCTCCGCTGTGATGTTCACGCGCAAGACGAATCTTGCTGGCTGCACGGAGAAGGATGGTGCTTTTCGCGGCTCGCCCCCATACCCAATCAAGTCGCATGACAGGCTCACAGCACCCGCGCCAGCCACTTCCCGGTATGCGAATGCAAACTGCTCGCAATCTCTTCAGGCGGGCCCTCGGCCACAATTTGCCCGCCGCCTTCGCCGCCCTCCGGCCCCAGATCGATTACCCAGTCGGCGCTCTTGATCACGTCCAGATTGTGTTCGATCACGATCAGCGATCCGCCACCGTCGATCAGCTTGCGAAACGCCGTCAATAGCTTCGACACATCGTCGAAATGCAACCCAGTCGTCGGCTCGTCCAGTATGTACAGCACGCGGCTCGCTTGCGAAGGCTTCGCCGTCGCATTCACAGCCCGCACCGACGCCAGGTGCGCGGCCAATTTCACGCGCTGCGCCTCGCCGCCTGAAAGCGTCGTTGCCGATTGCCCCAGCCGCAAATATCCCAGCCCGATCTCATCCAGCACTGCCAGCTTCTCGAGCAGTTTCGTCTGCCCCGCAAAGAAGCGCAGCGCCTCCTTCACCGTCATCTGGAGCACGTCGTGAATACTCTTGCCCTTGTAGTGCACATTGAGAATTCTGGCTTGGTAGCGCGTGCCGTTGCAGTCCTCGCAGGGCAGCTCCACGTCGGCCAGGAACTGCATTTCCACCGTCACCGTGCCGTCGCCCTCGCAGGTATTGCAGCGCCCGCCAGGCACGTTGAACGAAAAATGTCCCGGCGTGAGCGAAAGCCGCTTGGCCTCAGGCTGCGAGGCAAACAGTTCGCGCACCAAATCAAATCCCTTGATGTACGTGATGGGATTCGACCGTGGCGTGCGGCCGATCGGCGTCTGGTCCACCAGCACCACGTCATTTAAGCGCTCGGTGCCAGTCAAGGAAGCAAAAACCCCGGAGGGGTCGCCGCCATCCGTCTGCCCCAGCGCACGCGCCACGGCGCGATACAGCACCTGGTGCACCAGTGTCGACTTGCCCGATCCGGAAACTCCGGTGATAGCAACCAGCATTCCCAACGGAATCGTCACGTCCAGCCCATGCAGGTTATTGGCCCGCGCGCCCTTCAGCACCAGCTTCTCGCGGCCCGGCGCGCGCCGCCGCGTCGGCACGGGAATCGCAATCTTCCCGCTCAGATACCGTCCCGTGAGCGACGCCGGATTCGCCTCAATCTCGGCGAGCACACCCTCGGCCAGCAGCTTGCCGCCGAATTCACCCGCTCCTGGCCCCAGATCGAGCAAGTGATCGGCCGCGCGCAAAATGTCGGCGTCATGCTCCACAACGAGAATCGTATTGCCCAGGTCGCGCAGCTTTTCCAGAATGGCTATCAATCGCGCCGTGTCGCGCGTATGCAGTCCGATAGAAGGTTCGTCGAGCACGTAGAGCGCGCCCACCAGCTGCGAGCCAAGCGAAGTGGCCAGTTGGATCCTCTGCGCTTCGCCACCGCTCAGTGTCGACGCCAGCCGGTCCAGCGTCAGGTACTCCAGCCCCACCGCGTCCAGAAAACTTAACCGTTGTCGCACTTCAAGTAGAATCGGCCCGGCAATCTCGTCCTGCATAGGCGAGAGCTTGAGCCCGTCAAAGAACTCCTTGGCCTCGGCAATGGTCAGCGCCGTCGCCTGACAAATGTTCTTGCCTTGAATCCGCACTGCGCGCGCCTCGGCCCGCAGCCGCTGTCCACGGCAATCCGGACACTCCGCGTATCCGCGGTACTTCGATAGCATCACGCGCACATGCAGCTTGTACTTTTTGCGTTCCATCTGCGCAAAGAAACCCATCACGCCCGCAAATCCATCTTTGTCAGCCGCGGCGGGTTTGCCGCGCAGCACCGTCTCGCGCGCCGCCTCCGGCATCTCGCGCCACGGCACCTCCAGCGGTACGCCCAGTTCCGCCGCACGCTTCTTTAGTTCTGCAAACCAGGGCCGATACTTGGGCCGGTTCCACGGATCGATTGCGCCGCCCGACAGTGTTAGCCCTGGGTCGGGAATCACCAGGTTCAGGTCGAAGTCCACGGTATTGCCGAAGCCCTGGCACCGCGGGCACGCGCCAAAGGGATTGTTGAAGCTGAACAGCCGCGGCTCCGGCTCGCGGCCCGGACGATGGCAACTGGTGCATTCGTACGCGCCAGAAAAGCGCAGCCGTCTGCGCTCCGCCGTCTCAACACGCGTTGCCTCTTCAAAGATCGCTTCGCCCGCCTCGCGGTACGCCGTCTCCACTGCGTCCACAATGCGCGCGCGATTGTCAGCACTCACGACAATCCGGTCTAAAAGGATAAACAGTGGAGCCGATAGATCGAGGTCAATCAGCGATTCCGGCGTAGAGAATTCGAAGATCCTCCCATGCTGCCACAAGCGGTTGAAGCCGCTCGACCGCAGATCGGCCAGCCGCGCCTTCATTGCCTCAACATGCGGCGAGTCGCCAACCTTCTCCGCAGTTCTGCTCTTCTCTGTCTTCTTCGTCGCACGACCCGCGGTTTTCTCCGGCTTGGTTTCGCTCTCCGGCGACGGGGCCGCGCTCATCGCGGGAAACAGCACGTTCAGCCGCGTGCCCTCACCCAACTCCAGAATCGCTTCCACCGCTTCGTCTACCGAATTGCGCTTCACCAGCCCATCGCAATAGATGCAGTGCACCTCGCCGCATCGCGCATAAAGCAGGCGCAGGTAATCGTAAATTTCAGTCGCGGTCGCCACTGTTGACCGCGGGTTTCGCGTGGTGTTCTTCTGCTTGATCGCGATGGCCGGCGCCAAGCCGTCGATCTCGTCGGCATCGGGCTTCTCAATCCGCTCCAGAAACTGCCGCGCGTATGCCGAAAGCGATTCCACGTAACGCCGCTGTCCCTCGGCATAAATGGTGTCGAAGGCCAGTGAGCTCTTGCCCGATCCCGATACGCCGCTGATCACCGTCAGCTTGCCATGAGGGATATCGCACGAGAGATTTTTCAGGTTGTGTGTCCGCGCGCCGCGGATGATGATGGAGTCGTTCAAGAGGAAGTCTGCTGGCTAGAAGTTGTCCGGCAGCGACACAGACGCCTCAGCGAGGCTCAGCGCGCAACCGGCCACTTTCGATTATACGCCCCAGCTACGTTCATGATCGTCGCCGGCTCGCTCAGCGCAGTTGGGCCGTGCGCGTTCCTCTCTTGCCTTCTTTCAACCGTTTGCTGTTTCAATGTTGATGAGGGGAGGCGTCTGCAGCATGCGTACGCGATCGCCGCACCAGGCAACGCTCAAGCAACCAGTGCCGTCATCCCGTCCATTCCATGCTGAAGCCCCTCTTGCGCTTCGCGATTCAGCACACTGGCCAGGCCCATCAGCGCTTGTGACCCGCACGCTGGGCACTGCACCGAGCAGTTTCCAATGGAGTTGCAATCCTGGCAAAGATAAGCCCGAGTGAGAGGCATAGTTTGCATCGAAACGAATGTCATCTGCTCACCTCGAAAAGCAAGTCTCGTTTTCAAAGGTGCACCCCGGTCACCTTGTTCTTGACTGCATGATCCCCAAAACACCTGACATCCGGCAGCTGGCGCGCTGGCGAATCTTCCCGTTCTCGTCAGGTCCCATGCACACGACATCATCTATGGGAGGGATGCGCCCGATTACGGAGGAGTTGCTTTTCCAGGCGTGCCTGGCATTTCACACCGCGTGCATTTCAAAAAACGCACTGTCTTTCTGAGACCGCCACGCTAAACTGTTCATTGAGGTTATTTGTGTCGCGTTGCGCCGATTTCGCCTTCTTTTTCGCTCTGATTATCTCTCCTTCAGTAACAGCGCTCGCGCAGGATTCTTCATCGCCAACGCGTACAACCGCTTCAACAACGACGTCAGCCCAGCCATCCATTTCAGCCGAAGTTGCATCCGCCGAATCCGCCATCTCCACATCCGACTGGAAGACCGCCGAAACCAAACTCGACGCATATCTCGCAGTTCATCCCAGCGACGCGCGCGCTCTCTTCGATGCTGGCTACGTTGCCGACGCGCGGAATCGCCCCGAGGACGCAGTTGGACTCTACCGCCGCGCCATTGCGGCCGATCCAATATCCTTTGAAGCGCACATTTCTCTGGGCCTTCTCCTCGCCCGTCAGAACAAATTCGATGAAGCCCGCACCGAACTTGCCACCGCTGTCACGCTCGATCCCGGCGACGCTGGCCCTGAACTCAAGGCCCGCGCCTGGCGCGCGCTGGCACGCATCAATCGCTCGACCGATCCCGCCGCCGCTTCAAATGATCTTCTTGAAGCTCTGAAGCTCTCGCCGGAATCGATGGATGACACTCTTCTTGCCGCCGAGATCGCCGAGAAAGCCGGGCAGAACGATACCGCCGAGGCCGCCTATCGCCGCGTACTGGCCAAGGACCCTCATTCTCTCCCCGCCAACGCCGGCCTTGCCCACATCCTCATCCTGCGCAAACAGTATCCCGAGGCCGAAACCCTCCTCCGTGCTGCACTCCTGAGCGTCCCAGACGATCCCACGCTCAACGCGCAACTGGCCACGGTGCTCGTTGCACTGGACGACGCTGACGCTCTGCCCCTGCTCAAAAAGCTCCACGAGGCCCACCCCGCCGACCCGGCGATTACGCGCATGCTGGCCCAGGTGCTGGCCGTCGCTGGAGATTATGCCGGCTCCGATCAGCTTTACCTCCATCTAATCGCCGCCCACCCCGAGGACGCCAATTTGCTCGTTGCCCACGGCCAGAATCTTGTTCGCCAGGCCCAATTGGAGGCGGCCGTAAAGGCCTTCGACAAGGCCACGCAAATCGATCCCGCCAACGCCGACGGCTGGAGCGGCCTGGCCTTTGCGGCCTCGCGCACAGCGCATCCCGACATTGCCCTGCACGCGCTCACCATGCGTTCCCGCTACCTGCCAGAGAACGCCTCTACCCTCTTCCTCTGGGCCATTTCCTACGATGCGCTTCATCAAAAGCCACAGGCCGCGGCATACTATCACCGCTTTCTCGAGGCCGCCGACGGCAAATTTCCTGACCAGGAATGGCAGGCCCGCCAGCGTATCCTGGTTCTCGAAAAATAGCCCCTCTTCCGGCTTTAGAATCCTTATCGGCCAGCCAACTCATTGCCCCGCACCGGCTTCTTAGTCGGTAGCTTTGGGAACGCCTCGCTGACTCATAGCGTCAAGAGTGTGCACTTTGCTCTTGCACTTGTTTGAATAATGTGCGTACTATGAGCACACTCGGGTGGCAGAACCGCATTGGAGGAGGTTCCTTTTGCGGACTGTATTTCCAATCGTCGCCTTTCTTACACTGAATCTGTCTTTCGCGTCTGTGTGCGCCGCCTCGGGCGACAGCAAGCCGCCTAATCCGGATGCCATCGCTGCGCTCGAAGCGCGTGCCGACCAGGCCCAGCCGCGCGAGCAATCCTTCCTGTATGCCGAGCTCGTCCAGCAGATGACGGAGCTTAGCATTCGACAGTACGCAGCGGGCGACGCCGAAAAGGCCACCAATCTGCTCAAACGCATCCAGCAGATCGCGCAAAAAATCCATCTCTCCTTGTCTGACAACGACAAGCGCCTCAAGAACACCGAGATCCTGCTCAGCCACACTGCCTTTCGTCTCACCGAAATGCTTCATGCAACCAGCATTGAAGACCGCCCGCTGGTGGAGCAAACCCTGTCCCAGGTGACCCAGGCGCAAAACGCCACGATGATGCAGGTCTTCCGCAAGTAGGCGTCAGTTGTCAGTCGTGAGTGGAAGCAATACATTGCGCACCCGCTTGCTTGCTCTCTCGCTCCCTTGCTCCCTTGCTCCCTATCCTCTACGCTTGAATAGAAACGCCGGAGGCAAGCCCCCATGCGCCCATTTCTGACCGCGCTCCTCTGTCTGCTCTTGTGCGTCCCTCTCGCCGCGCAAAAGCAAAAGCGCGAGCCACTCACTGAGAAGCAACAGGACCAGATTGAAGAAGCCGGCATCGACCCGGTAGCCCGCGTTGATTTATACGTCAAGTTTCTCAATGAATACTCCGACACCATCAAGGGTCTGATTCCGCGCGCCAAGTCCCCCGCCCGCAGCCGCCGCGTCGACGACGAACTCAAGGATTTTTCCGCCCTGATGGACGAGCTTGGCGACAACCTGGACACGTTCGCCCAGCGCAAAGCCGATCTTCGCAAGTCGCTCAAAGGGCTCAATGAGTCTGTCCAGCGCTGGCAGGCAGTGCTGCACGATCTATCCAGCGAGCCCGGCTTTGATTTGTCCTTGAAGGAGGCGATCGATAGCATCAACGATCTCGCCGACCAGGCTAACGAAATCACCACCGACCAGGAAGCCTACTTCAAAGCTCATCCCGACGAGAAGGGCCAGGATCGCGCCGAACCGAAGTAAAGCAAGTATCAGTGTGAGTGTGGGCGGTCCATGTTGTGCTCACTCACACTCACACTCGCACTCACACTCACACTCACACTGCTCCCTCGCGCCTCCTCCCCGCCCCGCTCTGCTATGCTCCGTTTCGTGGCCCCCGACGTCGCTCCCATCTTTCAGGAAGAGTACCGCGCCCTCCGCCCGCGCGCGCCCATGCCGCCCATCCATGTGCGTTTTCGCCGCTTCACCTCGCTCAATACCACTATTCGTCTCCGCGAGGGCGAAATCTTCGCCAGCCTCTCCGATCTGCTCGAAGGCGCGCCGGAATCTGTGATTCACGCCATCGCGCACATCCTCCTTGCCAAGCTCTACCGCAAGCCCATCGACCGAACGCAGAACCTGCGCTACAAGCGCTTCGCGTCCAGTGCCGCCGTCTCACGCCAAACGGATCTGATCCGCACCACGCGCGGCACCAAGCGCTACTTCGGACCCGAGGGCCGCTACTTTCATCTCGAAGTCGTCTTCGACGCGCTCAACCTGCGCTTCTTCGGCGGCCTGCTCGGCCGTCCTGACCTCACCTGGAGCGAGCATCATGCCAAGCGCTCTCTCGGCCATTACGACGCCGCGCACAATACCATCGTCGTCAGCCGCGTATTCGATCGCCCTTCCAGCCCGCGTTACGCGCTGGAGTACGTGCTCTACCACGAGATGCTGCATTTAAAGCACCCCGTCCGCACCCGCGGTCTGCGCCGCTGCGTCCACTCCCGCGAGTTCAAAGCCGAAGAATCGCGTTTCCCCCAGCTCACCGAGGCGCTTGCCTTCATCAAGCGGCTTTCCTGAACCAAATTGTCCCGCGCAGTCGGCGCGCCTGCGATATCATACCCTCTTCACATCTCGCATATGAGGTGAACTTACGTGACCCAGAATCCCCGCCTCGTCCTGACCAAGCGCTTTACCGATGCCGTTGAATATGCCCGGCAGCTACACACCGAATACCGCAAAGGCACAGACATCCCCTACATGGCGCACTTGATCGGCGTGGCCGCGCTGGTCATGGGCCAGGCCGGTGGCCCGGTCCCGGTCACTGAAGACATGATTATTGCCGCGCTGCTGCACGACGCCGTCGAAGACCATGGCGGAACGCAGCAACTGCGCGAAGTTGAGGAGGCTTTTGGGCCCGATGTGGCCCGAATGGTCGCCGGCCTATCCGACACCTTCGCCGAGGATCATGACAAGAAAGAAAGTTGGGAGGATCGCAAGAAAAATTACCTTGCCCGTCTGCGCCGCGAATCCGACGACGTCCTGCTCATCTCCGCGGCTGACAAGCTCTACAACGCAAAAGCGATTCTGGATGATTTCAATGAGATTGGCTTCAAGGTTTTCGACCGCTTCAAGCGTGGCGCGTCTGACCAGCTATGGTATTTCGACGAGTTGCTCAAGGTCTTTCGCGCGCATCCGACCAATCGCATCGTGGATGATCTGGAATTCATCGTCAAGGAACTGCACGCGCTAACGTCAACGAGTTCGTAAACCCGCGAGAGAAGTTCTCCTGTTCCCTGTTCCCTGTTCCCTGTTCCCTGTTCCCTAATCCCTGTCTTCCGCTCCCTCGCTCCCTTGCTCCCTTGCTCCCGGCATTTCCAGCGCTCCGGTCAGGCTGCTCACTCTCTTCACATCGTGGCTCTTGCACCACGACACCAGCCCCTTGGCCAGCCGCTCCGTCGCGCGCGGATCGGCGTAGCTCGCCGTCCCCACCTGGATCGCCGTCGCGCCGGCCAGCAGAAACTCCACCGCATCCGACGGCGTCACAATGCCGCCCATCCCCAGCACAGGAATCTTCACTGCTTTCGACGCCTCCCAAACCAGGCGCAGCGCAATGGGCTTGATCGCCGGTCCCGACAATCCTCCGGTCACATTGCTCAGGCGCGGCTTGCGCTCTTCGGCATCAATCGACATCGCCAGAAACGTATTCGCAACGCTCAGAGCATCGGCGCCGGTATCCGCAGCCACTCGCGCCATTTGTGCAATCGAAGTCACGTTCGGTGTCAGCTTCACAATCAGCGGCCGACCCGCAGCCGACTTGGCGCGACTCACCAGGTGCTCCAACGACCCCGGATCGGCCCCAAACGACATGCCACCGGAGTGTACGTTCGGACACGACACGTTCAGTTCGTACGCGGCAATTCCCTCTGCCTCATTCAACCGCTCGATCACCGCCACATATTCGTTCACCGTGTATCCAAAGACATTCACAATGACCTTGCACTTTGGGTAACGCCGCAACGCGGGCAGCTTGTGTTCGATAAATTCCTCGACACCCACGTTCTGCAGCCCCACCGCATTCAGCATGCCCGCGGCCGTCTGCACCAGGCGCGGCGCAGGGTGCCCCGGCATCGGCTCTATCGAAATCCCCTTGGTAACGATTGCGCCCAGCCGCTCCAGCGAAACGATCTCTTCAAATTCAATGCCGTAACCAAATGTGCCGCTGGCGGCGATCACTGGATTCACCAGCTCCAGTCCGGCCACCGTTACTTTCATGTCGGGTTTCAATTGGCGCCTGTCTTCCTTTGTCTCTCGCTAAAGTCCCTGCCGCGCACACAGCGTTGCTAACTTCGCGGACCTTCGTTCATGATACCCGCCCACGCAAAGCGCCGCTGTGCGCTCCATTCGCTTCGCCCACACGCAGAAAGGCCCTCCAGCTAACACCGAAGGGCCTTATTGCACTTGTTGTTGCCTTTGTTCTTGTTTTTGTTTTTGTTTTTGCTTTTGCTTTTCCTATTCCCTACTCCCTGTTCCCTGTCTCTACGCCGTCACCGTCTCGCTGGAGTCCACCTTCACCGGTGTCAGCCAGCCAAACCGGTCCGGCTTCAGACCGTTGGCAATGCCGTAGAACTCGTCGGCAATCTTCTTCGTAATCTCGCCCGGCTTGCCGTCGCCAATCACGATGCGATCAATCGACCGAATCGACGAAACTTCCGCGGCAGTGCCTGTAAAGAAGACTTCGTCGGCAATATACAGCAACTCGCGCGGAATCGACTGTTCGGTCACCGTCATGCCCAGGTGGCGCGCAATCGTCAGCACACTGTCGCGGGTAATCCCCGACAGCGCCGAATTCGCCAGCGGCGGCGTAAACAGCACACCGTTGCGCACGATGAAAATGTTCTCGCCCGATCCCTCACTCACCAGCCCGTTCACATCCAGCGCAATTCCTTCCTGGTAGCCATTCGCCTCGGCCTCCATGCGGATCAGTTGCGAGCTCATGTAGTTCGCGCCCGCCTTGGCCAGTGCCGGCAAGGTGTTCGGGGCCATCCGGTTCCAACTGGAGATGCACACATCCGCCCCTCCGTGCCCGCTGATGTACTTGCCCCACGGAAAGTTTGCCATGTACACCTCAATCGGCGAGCCCTTCGGGCTTACGCCGATCTCGCCGTAGCCGCGCAACACAATGGGCCGGATGTAGCACGGCGACACGCCGTTGGCCTCAATCACATCCACCACGCCCGCGCACAGTTCCTCAAGCGTAAACGGAACCTCCATGCGATAAATCTTGGCGGAGTCGAGCAGTCGCTGCATGTGCTCCGGCAGGCGGAAAACCGCCGACCCGTGCGGTTGACCGTAGCAGCGAATCCCTTCGAACACGCTGGAGCCGTAGTGAACCACATGGCTCATTACGTGGATCGTGGCTTTCTCCCACGGAATCAGTTCGCCGTTGTGCCAGATCTTCTCAGTGGTTTGGATAGGCATGGGGGTTGAAGTACTCCTTCATGTGCGATACAAGTGCACTTCTTAAAAGGGTGTCATGCTTCGCTATTCGCTGGCAAGCACCGGGTTCTTGAAATAGTAACGCCCCGGCCAGATTCCTTTCAGAGCTGATCCTCGCTCCCCTGCTCCCCTGCTCCCTCGCCCCCTCGCTCCCTTGCCCCTTGCTCCCTTGCTCCCTTGGTCCCTGCTTTCTCAGTCCCTGCCTCTTATACTGTCTCTATGGCCGACTCCCCCCAGATCATTCCGCCAAGCCAGGGCGCCATCCGCATCTCGCCCGGTCCGCGCATGAAGGCCGCCCTCGCGCTCGCGATCGTGGCGGACATCGTCCAGATCGTTCTCTTCCCGATCTTTTTTCCAGGAGTAGAATCGCCCCCCGACGACGCCGTCGATCTTTCCATGGCCGGCATCCTCTCCTGGCTCCTCGGCTGGCACTGGGAGTTTCTGCCCACCTTCGCGGGCAAGCTCATACCCGGCGTCGACCTGGTTCCCCTCTGGACCCTCGCCGTCGCCAACGTCTACCGAAAATCCCGCCCGCGCGCTGCCGCGAAGTAGCGTTTTTCGCTGTCAAGCATGCATCCTCTGAAATCAAGGCGCCTCAATCCGCGTAAGCTCTTGATTTCTAAATCCCTTGCTCTTTCTCTCCATCGCTCCCTGTCGTTTGCATATTATTTCGCAACTTCTGCGCATAATCGTCTTATGTTGCCGTTCCAACCAGACTCCCGATTCGCAGAGAATGCCTCGGCGACTGTGGCTGCAATGAGCTGGATGTTAACCAAAGAGTAAAATTCAGCCCAAAAATCGCCCCTAACCTCTTTGTTTGGGACATTTTACGAGATATCTCGTTTGTTATCAGCTGATTAGCGTAAATGATCCGTGATCAAAACGCTGCAAGGTAAGCACTTAATCCCAAAAGGGGGTAGGGGGGAGGAGTTAACGAAAGGATAACGAACAGCAGCGACGCCGTCGTGTACTCGGCAAACTCCACTACCTCGCTGCCAATTCTTCCACCGCGAAGGTATACGGCGGCAGAACGCCACATTCCGCGGCCGCGCGGAAGAACCCCCGCATTCCCTCCACGCACTCCTCGTCGAGCACGTAGTGGATGTTGGTTGTCAGGTACGTCCGAATCGTCTCCTCGGGAATGGGAAACCGCTTTGCCCACTCGGCCACCAGGGCGTCGATATTCGCAAGGCCGTGATCTCTTGAACGGATCAAGTCCTCAGCAACCCTCTCATCCAAAAGGCCGCTGCACGAAGTGCCCCAAATAGCGGAGACAAAGGGTAGCCCGGTCAGCACGTTCCACTCCGCGGCCAGATCGCGATAGACGAGTTCCTCGCCGGTCCGTTCCATGCGGTTGAACCGCTCTTCAAGAGCCATCAACGCGGGATCGCCAATAAGAATGGCGGCGTCGGCATGCTCCAACATCGAGTCCAGATCGGCTGCCATGGGCACGAATTGGATCCCCGGATTACCCCACTTGTGGAAGAGGATGTGCGCGTAAGCGATCGTCGTGCGGCTGGCCGTATCGGCTGCAACCGATTTCAAATCAGTGAGCGCCTGCCAATCCCGATGCACCAGCAGCAGCGAGCGCACGCGACCCTTGGATGCGATGGTGCAACCGGGCAGAATGCGCACCTGGGGCAACGTGGCCAGCGCGGCAATCGGAATCAGGCCGATATCTGCCTCTCCTGAAGCCAGTCGCGCAGCGCACTCCGCAGGCGTCATGCGGTCGATGCGGTAGCGCTTGGCCAACTCGTCGGCGAGCGGCGGGTGCTCGAAATCCCACATCAGCGGCGCGGGATTCAAAAAATCAATCGCCGCGATGCGCAGCCGTGTGTCTTGCGCTTGATTCACATCCGTTAGATTACCAATCCCTGCATTGGGATTCACGGCCAAATGCGCGAGTGGAAACGCATTGGTCAACTCCGCGCTTGACAGCGCAAGCCCGCAGCCCCAGATAATCGGGACCATGACAATCGAGGCCATGCGAACCTCTGTGTTTTTCGCGTCTCTGCTTGTTGGCGCAAGTGCCTGTGCGCAGCTAGCAGTTCAGCTTCCGCCTCCGGCGACGACCACCGCGCCAACTGCCGACTCCTTCCGCTTCGTCTCCGACGGTCCTGCCGGTCCCGGATGGAGCCGCCCCGATGAAATTGCCCGCAAATATTTTCACGAGAATTTGACAGCGCTCTTTGAGCGCACACTCACGCTCGACGCCGGCCTTCCGCAACGCACCACGTTGCGTTGGATCTTCACCGGCCCCCGCGCGGGCCTCACCGTCGAGCTCACCTCGAGCAAGGTCCGCATCTCGGAACGCTACTACGATTCCACGGCGCTCTACGAAGGCCAGGGCAACTTCCCTGAGAAAACCACATTCACCGCCGAGCGCCAATTCTCAGGAGATCCGCGCAGCCTCACCGTCATTGCCGACTCGCATTTAGCCGTGCGCGTGCTCCTCAACGGCCAGCAGCTTCTTGAAGCCCCGCTGCTCTTCGACCTCACGCGTCATCAGCTCCTGCTCGCCGCCTCGCGCACCGCGCATGAAGTGGTCTCCGGCTCGCTCCTCAAGCCCGACATCAAGACCTCGACCATTACGATCGATCCCTCCCAAATCCACCAGACCATGCTCGGCTTCGGCGGCAGCCCCAGCATTGCCGCTTACGAAGAGCTAAGCGACGAAGGCAAGCACCAATATTGGCAGATTCTCAAGCGCTACAACCTGCTCCTCTTCCGCGAGTACCCGATGGGCTCCGAGCTCAAGCCTGACCTAAGCAACCTCGAAGACCCAGCCGACGCGGCGCCGCATTATTACGGCG
>Ga0302319_10013689_pt1 | contig 15195 bp, 10 predicted proteins | sample Bog_T0_2_FD_203319 | JGI IMG/M metagenome (GOLD analysis project Ga0302319, IMG submission 203319) | Peat permafrost microbial communities from Stordalen Mire near Abisko, Sweden - Bog_T0_2 | ecosystem: Environmental > Terrestrial > Soil > Wetlands > Peat | place: Sweden: Abisko, Stordalen Mire... | reverse complement strand
CGCGCTCCGCGCCTGGCCGTCTCGCCGGGTCCGCCGGCGCCGCCACTTGTGCCGCTCCGCCCGCTTGGTTCGCTACCTGAACTCGGGCGCAGCGAAAGCCGAGGCGGTCAAGGCGGTACGCCGGGTCGAAGCGGGAGCGGGACGCGGCACGCACGCCGCGCGCGCCGCCGTCCCAGGACCCGCCGCGAAAGACGCGGTACGCTGCACCTCCCGCCTCAGCGTCGATCCAGGCCGACCCGTTCGCCGGGGCACCGTCGTAGCTGCCATGCCAGTGGTCGGTGCACCACTCCCAGACATTGCCGTGCATCTCGAACAACCCCAAGCTGTTCGGCGGCAGGCGGCCGACCGCGACGGGAGCGTCGCTTTCGTAACAGACCAGATCCCGGCTGATCGCCGTCCCGAAATTGTAGGGCGTGTCGGTGCCGGCCCGGCAGGCGTATTCCCACTGCGCCTCGGAGGGCAGGCTCAAATCAAGCCCCGGTTTCGCGGCGTTGAGCTGCCGGACGAACGACTGCGCATCCGTCCAGGACACGTTGGTCACCGGGAATTCCGCCCCCCGACGCGGGTCGGGGGTCTTGCCGGTCACCGCTTGCCAAAGCGCCTCCGTGCAAGCGGTGTCGAACATCCAGAACCCTTCGCCGATGGCGACCTCGTGACGGGGACCCTCAAAATCAAACCGCCCCTCCTCGGTCTCCGGCGAACCCATTTGGAAGCGACCTGGCGGGCACCAGCGCAGGCGCTGCGTGACCCGCGCGCCATCCTTGCCGACGACGCTGAAGCTCGCACATGCGCCATGCGCGTCTTCGCCCCAGTCGTCCGCCCAGGCTGGTTTCCCATCGTCGGACGCGCTGACCGAGAGCAGGCCGTTGCCCGACCGCAGCACACCGAGCAAGCTGCCCGCGCCGGGCAGTGGATCGTCCCGGCTCGACAGGGTCAGATTTCGCCCGAGCTGTCGCAACTCCAGCAGGAGCGGCGGCGTCGGCAGCTCGGTCGGCGGCTCCTTGATCGACGCCGGATCAACGCTGTCGGGTGGCACAAAGGATCTGTCACGCATCGCCACCGGCCCAACGGCCTCGCGGAACGCTGTCACGTCCCAGGCCTCCGGTGTGGCCAACGCGCGTACCTCGTTCAGCCAGGCTTCGACCGCCTGCGCATCGTCGATCACCCGGCTCGGATCGTTGTGCAGCACCGCAAAAAAGCGGCACGCCGTCTCGAAATCCTCTGGGTGCGGAAGATACTTGCGGACGGCGGCAGGCAGGCCGATCACCTCCAGGAACCAGATCTCGCGCGGCAGCCCTTGGCGCCAGTGATGGCGATGGCGCAGCGCCTCCTGCACGAGCGCGTCCTTCTCCTGGCCGATCGAGGACGTCCGCTGGATCGCCTCCCGGTGCGGCGTCGCCGCCACCGGGTGCCGGCTGGCAATGTCGCGATGCTGCCAGACATCCGCTTCGGTGCCGGCATCGGCCTCCCCCGGCGGCAGCGCCCGTCGGACCGCCCGCAGCAGCCCCGGTTCGATGCGGACGCTAGACGACAGCAGTCCAAGCAGCCGGTCGGCGCGTCGGCGGCGGCTGGCCTGATCCTGCGGGATCGAAGGACCAGCATGTTCCCACGGCACCGCGTTCCACACGCGGCGGAGATGGTCCGGACAGCGGGCGAGCGGGACAGGCAGCAAGGCGGCGGTGCGACAACCAGCTGCCGCAATGCGCCGGCCGAGTGCGCCCCACCAGTCACCGACCGGGCCGCCATCGCCGTCAATGCAGCCCAGATCGCCCAGTGCCAACACCACGCCGCCCGGCTCCGGCGGGATGTGGGTTTCGCCGCTCTCCGCGAACCACGGGTCATCCAGGGTCTCGTCCACGCGCGCGACCCTGACCCACCTGGCGCTTTCGCTCCGCCTCCATCGCTGCGGTCTCGTCCACGCGCGCGACCCTGACCCTCTGGCCGGGCATCAGGGTGCGCAACGCCGCCACGAGCACATCCTGGTCGTCCCAGAAGGGAATCAGGCGATCGGACCGGTCGACGATGACATGCAGATCACGCGGCCATCGCCGCTGGCATTCGCGTGGCAACGGGTCGAGCTGCCGCCCGCGACAGAGGGCGGCGACCACGCGATCGACGTCCACTTCGCCGACCGGTGCACCCGTCGCGATCAGGTGCCGCAACTTCGGCAGCAGCTCGCGCCACGGCGCCAGAAGCTGCAAGACCGGCCGTTCCGTCGGCCGGCTGTCCCAGGTGATGCTGGTGGCGGCGGGCGACCCGCGGGGCTCAAGCGGCGCGTCCTCGGGTCGGACTGCAAACGCTTCCGCACGCCAAAACGGCGTGGGGCGCAACTCGCCGGGTTCGATGGATGGGGGCGGCAGCGGCACCTCGGGCTCGGCAACGCGCGCGACCGGCGCCGGCCTGGCGGCAGCCGGCTTGCGCTCGAACCCGAGCAGCTCCAGGACGTCTCCCTCGACCGCCGGGTCGGTGGCGGCCAGCGCACGCAGCAGGTCAGCCCGGCCGAGGACGCCGCCGCTCAATCGTCCGCGCCCAGGTGCTTGCGCAAGGCGAAGCCTTTGATGCGCGCCAATTCCGCCTTCTGTGCGTCCGTGTCCGTTCCGGCGAGTTCCCGGACTGCGCGGACCAGGTCCATGAACTCGGCCTGACCGGGGCGGGGAAACCACTTCTTTTTCTCGGCCTCTTCGCGGTCCACAGCGAGCTGTGCCGCCGCCAGCGTCAGCACCTCCGTGGCAACCTCGGACTCCGGAAAATGCGCGCGGCCGCGTTCGACCAGATGGTCGATCAGCGCCTGCCGCTCGGCCGGCAGCCGCAGTTGCAGGACCACGCAGCGGCGGACGAAGGCGTCAGGCAACGTCCGTTCCTCGTTGGTCGTGATGATCACCAGCGGCGGCACGCTGTCAGGCCCGGGCCTGACAGGTGTGGGCCGACCCGGCACCGAGAACTCGCCGGCGCCGAGCGCTTCAAGTAGGCCGTTAGGCACTTCGCTATCCGCCTTGTCGATCTCGTCGATCAGGACAACGACCCCATTGGCCGGATCGCAATCGGCGAACGGCGTCGGAACCGGCGCGGCCACGCGGTTCGCCTGCTCAACCGCGCCGCTCCAGTTCAAGCCCCACCAAAGGGCGCGGGGGTGAATGAAGTTGTCGGTGTCCAGCTTGGCTCTGAGGTCCTTGAGGACTTCGGCTTCGTCGCTGCCGGACGGGGCAAGGTCGCCGCGGCGGCCGAGCAAGGCGCCATAGACCTGGGCGTCAGCCAGTCGGGCGACCGCATCGAAATGCCACAACAGGTCGCGAGATTCGGAGCGGGAATCGACAACGAATGAGACGAAGGCCCGCTTCAGGACGACCGCGGCGGCTTTCGCGAGCTGCGTCTTCCCGGTGCCAGGCTCGCCCCGCACCAGCAGCGCCCGGCGCGCCGCGATGGCCGTTTCAATCGCGAGGATCTCCCGCGCGGAGAACACGTGCACCTGCTCCGGCGTGCCCGGGGCCGAGGGGATGTCGGCCTTGGAGCCGGCTTTGATCGTCAGGCGGACCACGATTGCTTATGTCCTTTTCGGCAGCATTTGCTGCAGGTGACCAAACCTCCTGCGCTCCTGGTTCTCTACGCCGCCGTCGCCGAGAAGCACCAGGATGACGAGCGCGTCGTAGTCGCGTGCGAGTTTATTCAGGCCCGACACCATTTCCGCCCGGGCGCTCTCATTAGCCGGCAGCCGGCAGATCAGGTAATAGCGACCCCTTCTGGAGACATTCCGGAGCTGGGTAGCGGCAGCTTCTATGCTTTGTTCCCTGGTCTTTTCCGTTGATCCTGACGTGGCGGCAAAGCGTTCGATCAAAATATCATCAATCTGGTTCCGCGTCCGATTCCAGGTTCCAACCTGGTATTTCCTAGTCAGCGCCTCGAGGATATCGTCGCGCCGTCTGTCCTGTCCCTTCATGCCCGCATGTGGCGGCTCAGGCAGTTGGCGCTGTCCTTCGGGAAAGTCGTTCTCATGGTCACGAGGGCGGAACTGGGTCCGGCGGCTCTCGGCGCCCGCCATGTAGATTTCGGCGACCATCGCCAGAGCACAGTCGATTTCCGCAAGCGTGGCTCCAGCGAGAGCGTTGGTGCGAATGGTCTCGACGACCCCCAGGTCGCACTGGCATGGCACGACGTATTGGACCGCGACCTCGATCGCGGTGAGGGCGGACCGGAGTTCCGCCGTCTCGGCCAGTTCGCATTCAGCTTCAAGGGCGTCGTAGGCGTCACGAAGCAAACCAGCGACCTGCTCGGGATCGGTCATGTCGAGGAGACGGGCGGCAAGCGACTCTGCTGTGGTGGCTTCGGCCACCCCGCCTGTCTCACGGATGGCTGTGATCGCTTTCTGCGATTTTTCGAGTTCCGCTGCGAGCTTCCGCCCGTAGCTGGCGCGCCGCTTCTCCCGGTCGTCAAAGCCGAGCGCCGCCCGGAAGGTCGGCTCCTGCAGCAGCTTCCAAGTCGGCACCGCATGCAGCCGCTGCGCTCCCATCTTGGGAGGGACTTCGCGCGCAATCCCCAGGATACGACACCCTCGGGCGGCGCAGATGGGCATGCCTGACGCACCGCGCCAATCGGCCGCCTCATCCGGCGCCACTGTCACATCGATTTCGAAATACGCTGCGTGCTCCGACATGCTGTGCGTGCGGCCACTGAAGCCCACGGGCCTGCGGCCTTTGTCATCCTTGCCGGCGTCAGGAAACCCTGCCGACGACCATGCCGCACCGTCGAGAAGCTGGCTCTCGGAGACAATCCCGAAGCCACGCACACCCGGCGGGCGAGGACAGCGGAGCAGCGCGGCGTCGAGGGTTGGATGCCGCCACACCAGGTCTTGGTCTTTGAGCGTATACCATCCGTCGCGAGGTCCATACTGGTAGTCTTGCCACAGCACCTCGATCGGATACCGGGGGTCGCGCTCGGCGGGACAAACGACGTGGGCCGCGGTCAGGATGAGATCGGGAGATACCGGGTAGCCTGTGCCCGTTTTGCCAACCTTGCCACCGCCATCCCCCTGCCCCTTGGCGAACACCGGAACGAACAACCTGACAAGTAGTTCCTTCTCCATACCGTCACCTGATCGCCAAGAGGTGCGCTGCTTCGACTAACGCCTTTCGTCACCCGAGATCTCGACAGTCTCACCTAGCTTGCCAACGAGTTTCATCTTGAGCTTGATCTTCTGCGTGGCGACGTTCGCGAGCTTTCCTTCCAGATTGGCGCTAATGACCCAGAACTTGGCTTCTGCCTTGCCGGTCCCTTCCTTGGTCACGACGACATTCAGCTCAACTTCGATCTCGTCGATGGCGAAATGCAGATCCTGCCCTTTTCCCTGCTTCTGGGTACGCGCCAGATCCTCGCGGAGAGCTGCAAGGACGATCGAGAGTTCCTGGCCGTTCGTTTCCATGTCGCTGCCTCTTGCCCGCTGGTCGATTAGCGATGTTGATGCTGCTCCGTTCGCCACGCCGGTCCAGAACCGTTCGGACAGGGGTTTCGTTGCGGGAGTATCGGTCTGGCGACAGGAATGCACAAGCGATACGGCTGGCGGTGATACGGTTGGCGGCGGCGCCACGACGCGCGCTGCCGCGGCGCGTGTTTCCGAAGCAGCGAATGCCCAGCTCGACTCGCTGCGCACCCAGCAGGGGCGGTGATCGGCCGGGCTTGCGGAGGACGCGACGGGCGCAGGCGGGGCCAGCCCAGGCGGCCGATCTGTCGCCGGCCGTCCGACCGCGGCCGGATCGCGGGGTTGTTCGGTCAGGCGGCGGCCGATTTGGCACAAATGAGGCAACCGCCCAGCCGCCCGAAACCCTGCCCAGCTGTCGTGCGCCTGATCAACCGCTCGCTGCAGTCGGCCCACCATGGCCGATTTTCGCGCGGCAGCGCGTTCCGCACGACGTATGCATGACAAGCGGAGATGTCAGGCGTAGCGGGAGGACGCGTGGCCAACCGAAACCCGTCGCGACGGCGCCTCGACAGGCGATTGGCGTGACACTGCGGCCGTCTCCGCCGCAGCACCAGAAGGCGATTCCAAAGGAAAGCCCGGACCTTGAAGTTCTAGCCGAAGCTCCGGCGACAAGACCAGAACATAACGGGAACTTCTGGCTGTGTAAAACAACTGACTTCGGCGGAACGTCGTCTATCGTGTCACCGACCCGTCGAAGGGTCCCGACCGGAAGTCTGGACACCGGCTCCCCTAGGTCGGTCGGGCTTTAACGGTGGGCGTCTAGCCGTGGACCGGCGGTCGCGCCAGGTCGCGGTCGGCCGAGTTCTACCGGTAGAACGCCTAGGCACATCGTGCCGGGCAGAGTCATCAAAGGGGGTTATATCGCCAAAGTAGGCTGCGATAGCGTACAGCCGCTTTCATGTGTTGTTGCGACCTTTTAACATAAGAGGTAAGTGGAAGCGCAGAAGTTTGTTGACCAAAGTTCTCCAACTACTGCGCATTCGGGTTTGTAAGCACGCGACGCAACTACCCCCGCGACCGTGCCAACAGCCGGCCGCATCATGGGCGCGCCTGCCCTCGCCACCTGCAGAGCCTCGAGCGCGAAGAGCCCCTGCAACCGGCCGTTGGCGATGACGCCGGCCGCCACCGCATACACGCTGGCGCGCCACTCGGCGCGGAAGGATCACCGGCGGCCGCAGCGCCCGCTCGCATGCCTTTCGTATCGCGCCGCGTGCCGAAGCGGAGCAGATCATCGCGGTCGCGCGGCAGGGCGCAGAACAGGCGGCGCGCGGATGGCTGCGTCGGCTCGGGTCCCGAGAGATACCGGCACAGATGCGGACCCAGATCAGCGCTCTATTGTGCCAGCGTCGTGTCCTTTCGGCTCATTGCGCTGCTTGACGATCGCCGCGGTGCTCAGCAGCAACATCGAAAGCCCGGCGCGATCCCGGTATCCCCGGCATCGATCGCCTGTTTCGCGTCGCGCCGTAGATGCGCCGGCACATCTGCCGCACGCATGGCCAAGTTGGCCGCCAACGATCGACGACCAATGCCGCCGGCTGCGCCCCCGACAAGAACGTGGTCACCACCGAGCCACCGACGTATAGGCGATTAGCGCGGAACACCGCGGTCAGACTCGGCAGTACCCATTGCCACCACATCGTGCCCTGCATGCATGTCGAGGTCTCGTCGCAGCCTACGACCAAACTGCCCCACACCGCCTTTGCGATCGGGACGCCGGCGGCCAGCAGCGGTGTCTGCACGCGGGCCGGAATGTTGGCGATCGTTCGAGCGTCTGGCGCGTCTGGTGGCCGAGGACTTCGGCCTGACGATCAGCGAGAGCAAGGCTGATCGCCTGGGTAACGGGCAGGTGCGGGATAAACGCGCACACACCGGGCCGAACGGCGAGTCGGATTCGAACCGCTGCGGCACCGGCGCAACGACGCGCCTGTCGGAACAAGGCGCAGCCACGGCGGTTGATGCGCGTGACCACCGGTTATATCGGTCAACGGGTTCACCCGACGACCTGTCAAGAAGGCAACCGATTCGCGAGAGTTCTACCGGTAGAACGACGACGCCTTGGAGCGCTGTGGTCGGCCTTTTGCCACTATGTCAGGCACCATGACCGCAACCGCTGAACCTGCAGCCCGCCGATACTTTGTACTTGCGGCGTGCGCAGTCATCTGCGATGTTGCGCTAATTTCGCTCCCTAAGGTGATGACATGCCTGGACAATCCGTGCCCAACGCCTCTGCTCAGCCCAAAAAGCGGAGTCGCTGCCGTATCGTCGTTCTATCTTCTCCCAAGGGCGGCACCGGCAAGACGACGTTCGCAATGAACTTTCTGTCTTTAGCCTCGCGCGAAGGGCACAAGTGTCTTGGGGTGGATCTGGACCCTCAGGAAACTCTGGTGAAATGGGCTCGGCGGCGCGACGTGACCGCGGAGAAGTGCACCGAACTGCCAATGTTTGACGTCCTACCGGCACCGATTACGCAGTGGCAGCAGGTGCTAGAGGCGTCGCAACAATACGACATTGCCATCATCGACATGCTGCCATCTGTCGATCACTGCATCTCTGAAGTTCATGGCTTATGCCAGGCGGCCGATCTGGTCTTAGTTCCCACGGGAGCGACCATGAATGACCTCGATAGCAACATGCCGTGGATCACACAGCTCAACAATCTCGGTTTCCGTGTCGCTGCTTGCCTAAATCGAGCCAATCGTCGCGAGGTCTTCTTCGAGGCGGCAAGAGGCGAGTTGAACGGAATAGGCCGACTGTGCCCAGTCGAGGTCCGCTATCTCACTGACGCCCATTCACCGCACATTGATGGCCTCGCCGCAGTCGACAAAGTCAAGTCTAAGTCAGGAGCAGACTTCGAATCCGTCTGGCGATACGTCAGCCGAGAAATTGGAGTCGTGGAGAAGGCTGTTGTAACATGACGACACGTCAAAGTCGCGTAGTTTCACTACAGGGTAAACTCCAGTCGGCAGCACAGGTTACGGATCGCCAGTCGTCGGCTGTCCGAGATATTGAAGTGGTCGATGACGCGTTTGTTCAATCGTTCCAGACTCATTTCCAAGGGTACGATCTAAACCAGGAAAAGGTGCGTGCCGCGTCAATCCTCAGGAATTCGCTGCGTCGCGGCTCGGAACGCCAGATTGAGGCTATCTTGGAGATGGGTCGAGCGCTTATTCGGGCGCAGAGCTCGTTCTCACAACTGGAGTGGACACATCTTCTTGAGGGGGGTGAACGGATTCTTGGTATTCCGAAGACCAGAGCTACGATGTACCGAGCGATAGCCGAAAATATAGACAATGGAAGGCTACCACGGGATGTATGCCCTGAAAGCTACTCGTCAGTCTACCTTCTTGCATGCCTACCAGATTGGCAGTTAAAACTCGGGATCCAGAGTGGCGTCATCCGACCAGACGTAACGCGAGCGGAACTGCAATCATTCCGACGGCTCCCCCCTCCTGCAACAATTGAAGAAACCAACGCTACAAGCCAAACGAACTCCTCAACAATCCTGAGTTTGAGACACGAGGAAAGTCGGCTGAAACTTCGCGAAGCACGCTTGCTAGAAGAGATCGAGCAGGTCCGAACTAGACTGGCCGAGGTCCGATCCAGGCTAGCCGATGGCGGGCTTCCAACCGGCCAAGACGTTCCCCAGGGCGAGACCAACGAAGAAGCCTCCGACCATCTAAAGGGATAAGACTTTTCGACAAGACGGCACACCTCATGCTTTTGCAGGTCAGCCCGATCTGGAAGCCGAAGCGGCCACCCAGTTCGTCGCGCCGCGCCCTCGGCCGCTGGGATTCTCGGCAGCGCTTTTCCGCGGGGACCTACAACGACCAAACCCTATGGGAACGATCGTCCGAGTTGGTCCAGGGGAATAAGCCCCGAAACGTTGAATAGGAGCCGCACCGTAATCTCGCACCAACCAAACCAGATCACGACCGTGCGATCGCGCTCGCGCGGCGCACCACTGCCCGAGCACCGCAATCTGGACAACAGGGTAGGGTAATCGCTCAATGTTATCCACGCTGAATTGGTCGGCAGCCATCAGTCAAAAAAGATATCCGCGCCGAATCGGTAGCTCTCAGAACAAACGGCGCGCTGAATCGGGTCGGTTTATAGGTGCTATACACGCTGAATCGGTCAACGAATCCTATATAACTATAAACACTTCCTATATCGGCGTCTCCTGCCTGATTCTGCGCAGAACGTTAGGTCGTCGCAACCGCGTACCTGCCCAATTCAGCGCCCAGGATCATCTGCCATACCGATTCAGCGCGCGATTCCAGGCATGTGCCTGAAGGAGCGGTCTGCCATGAGGGGCAACCATACCGATTCGGCGACCCAGCGCAACTCACGGAGCACAAGTTAGCTGAATCGGTATGGCAGAGAACCTCTCGTACTCGAAGGACGAAGCGTAGCACGCTGAATCGGTATGCTTTTGAGGAGCCGGCACGTCGCCAAACGCCACCGAACGGAAAATCTACGCTGAATCGGACAGGAATCTGACCTTCAGCACCTCTGTCCATACCGATTCGGCGCGATCCTTTCCGCCATCTGGGCTATGGAAATCAGAGCGATGGGAGATCGGTATGGAGTCGCGTGAGAACATTGCTTCCCAGTTGGAGCTTTTGGGCCTCGACGAGATTCGCCGTCGGGCCGAACTCATCCCAAACCCGTCGGCGCGCTCGCGGATCATTCGACGCGCTGAGACCATCCATGACCTTCTCACAGAGATGCCGTCCGCAGATAATCTCAGTTTCCTCCATGCCGGCCTCTGTCAGACCTGTTTGCCGCACTCTCGTCCAGCTAGGAACCATACCCCTTGGAAACGGGAATCGGGCAGGTTCACGTTGCTCGTCCGGCCCGGCCTGATCGATAAGTCGGACCCGCGGGAACCGTCATCGTGCTTCGCGAAGCAGCCGACGGACGAGGAATTCGAACGAGACTATTACGTCGGTGTGCCTTACGGGACGAAGGCTCGCCTGATCATGATCCACCTCCAAACCGAAGGCATGCGGTCTCGGATCGTCTCTCTCGGTCCATCGTTGTCATCCTTTTTGCGAAGCCTTGGACTTGATGTGCGAGGAGGTCCGCGCGGGACCATTGTGCCCGTCCGCGAACAATGCCTACGAATAGCGCGATGCACATTTACGCTCCAATGGTCGGGGGTATCGAACACGGGCGATGAGCACACAATAATATCGGACACTAATATTGTAGAGGGTTTAAATCTCTGGAATGCTAAAAGAGAGGATTGGTCTGGCGAGGTGGAACTATCCGCTAGGTTCCACGAGCACCTGAGGGAACATGCTGTCCCGCTCGACAAGCGCGGAATCGCTACGCTTAAGGGAAACTCCCTCGGTCTAGACTTATACGCCTTGTTTGCGTATCGCCTACCTCGTTTGAAACACGACGTCCATCTCTCATGGGCGCAACTTCAAAGCCAGATTGGTACTGAATACGAAGACGGTTGGCAGCTCGGACGAAAAGTTCGGGAGGTAATGCCGCTGGTACGCAGCGCCTACCCTCACGCTAAGGTTGAGATCACCCGCAACGGAATTACGATGCAGAACTCCAATCCAGTTGTGCCACACAAAACTATGGTTAAAGGGTTCTCTGTTGTAAAGCAAGAAGCGTGCGCGACCGAGGCCGTAGAAACCGAGTTTGCGACGCGCCGTATCGCGCCTTGATCGACCAGCCTGCCCAGGCCGGGCGACGTCTCACCACGCGCCGCCGCCCACAGTGCCAGCGGCCGAAAACGCTTGGCTGTTTGGCTAAAGCAGGTGGAAAACCACTCCCGCCATATCACGGACGGGAATGACCCGATGGCAACCTACGATTTTAGGTGACTGTGGCGGGAGTAGCAGGAGGAGTACCTGATGCACTGACGGGCGGCCCGGGCTGGTCGGCGCGAAGCGGGCACGGCATCGTCGCACGATGACGGTGTTTCCCAATTCGCTGCGGCTGTCGCAGTTGCCGCCGCTCAACGACACCCTGCTGCTCCGCAGCATTTCCAGCCGGAGTTTGGAGGCGGGGCGCCGTCATGCCCGCGCCGGCCGGGTGCGTAATGTAACGCTGTCGGAGGACGAGCGCGTCATTACGGCCGAGACGTTGGGGGATGCGCCGCGCCCCTACCGCCAGAGCATATCCTTCAAGCAGGACCGCCGCGGAGGTGTAAAGATCGATGGTGTCTGCAACTGCGGGTTTACATCCCCTTGCAAGCATATTGCGGCGGTCCTGGTCGCGATCGGCGAGGGCCACGTCGCATCGATCGTCCCCGCGGCCCCACCGACCGAGGCGCCGCTGCCCGCCGAGGTCACCGCCTGGCTGCAGGCGCTCGAGACCGGCGAGGACACCGCATCGGAGGCGTATCCCGACTCCGTGCACCAGCGGCTGCTCTACGTGCTCGATGTCGGCTCCGGGCCGTCTCCCGGTCCGGAGGCGCTGCGCGTGGCATGCCTGATCGTGCAGCTGCGAAAGGACGGTTCACTCAGACCGTCCCGACTCTACCCGATGCACCAGATCGATCTTCCTGCGCCCTACTTGCGGCCCTCCGACCGGGTGAACCTGCGGCGCCTCGCCAGGCTGCACCACAAGGGCGGGGATCTGGCCGACGACGACGAGCCGGCGGACCTGTTGCGCCGGTTGATCGCAACCGGCCGCGCGCGGTGGAGGCGGGCTGACGGGCCGGTGGTAGCCGAAGGCCCACTTCGCTCCGGCCGGATCGACTGGCAAATGATGCCGGACGGCAGCCAACGTACCGCCCTGCGCCTCGATGACGGCCTGGTCGGCTTTCGGCTGGCGGACGCTTGGTATGCCGACCCGGCCAGCGGCAACGTCGGACCGGTCGATGCCGGGCTGCCGCCGGGTCTGGCCGCCCGCTTGCTGGCAGCGCCGCAGATCCCGATCGGGGCAGTGTCGAGGGTGACCGCGGCACTCGCGAAACGCCTGCCCGGGGCGGCAGTCCCGCGACCGCAGGAGATAGGGCCGCCTGAAGACCTGGAAGTTCAGGTCCGGCCGCATTTGCTGTTGACCACCGGAGCGCTGGCCTTCGGACTGCTTCATCGACAGTATCTGCCACGGTCGGTCGACCTTTCCGGACCGGAAATCCCACTGGCCCGGCTGTCATTCTTCTACGGTCCGGTCACACTGCCCTTCGGGCTACCATCCGCCTCGCCGGTGATGGCACAGGGCGGAAAACTGTATCGGATCGTGCGCGACCGGGCCGGAGAACAGGCGGCGCTGGCACGACTGGGCGGCATCGGATTCGCCCGGGTCGGCGACATCGTCCGCACCGAGGCACAGCCCCATCGAGACGACTTCCTGCTGGAGGACGACCAGGACGGCACCGATTGGCTCAGCGTCGTCAGGGATGAGGTCCCGGCGCTGCGGCGCTCGGGCTGGACGGTGGAGTACGCCGACGGTTTTCCGGTTTGCGTTGTCGAGGCCAGCGGCGATATCGACGCCGAGTTGCGCGAAGGCTCCGGCGTTGACTGGCTGGAACTGCATCTCGGCGTGCTCATCGATGGTGAGCGCGTGGACTTGGTGCCGGCGCTGTTACGGCTGATCGCCGCCGATGCCGCGACGGCGGTGATGGACGACGAAGCGGGCGACGCGCCGTTCCTGGTGCCGCTGGCGGACGGACGGCTGCTGTCGCTGCCGCCCGGGCGCATCCGGCCGATGCTGCAGGCGCTGATCGAGCTGTTCGCCGGCGGCGGCATTGATCCTGACGCCGAACGGATCGCGTTCACTCGCCACGATGCCGCCGAACTGGCGCTGCTGGAGGAGCGCTCCGGTCTCGTCTGGCAGGGCGGCGAGGCCGTTCGGGCGCTCGGACGGCAGTTGCGCGCGGCCGGCGGCGCCATCCCGCCAGCGGCCGTCCCGCCGACGTTCAACGGCACGCTGCGGCCCTACCAGGCCGACGGTGTGGGGTGGCTGCAGTTCCTGCGCGCGGCTGGCCTTGGCGGCGTGCTGGCCGATGATATGGGGCTGGGCAAGACCGTCCAAACGCTCGCCCACCTCGCCATCGAACAGGCGGAGGGACGTCTTGATCGGCCGGCGCTGATCGTCTGCCCGACCAGCTTGGTGCCGAACTGGACGCTGGAGGCCGCACGCTTCGCGCCCACCCTGAAGCTGTTGCAGCTGCACGGCCCCGACCGCCGCGAACGCTTTGCCGGGATCGGCGGGCATGACATCGTTCTGACGACCTATCCCTTGCTCACCCGCGATCACGAGGTGCTGACTGCGCAGGACTGGCACACGCTGATCCTTGACGAAGCGCAGACGATCAAGAATCCGAACGCCGAGACCACACGCCAGGCGCTGCGGCTGCAAGCGCGCCAGCGGCTGTGCCTGTCGGGCACGCCGCTGCAGAACCATCTGGGCGAGCTGTGGTCGCTGTTCGATTTTCTGGCACCTGGCTTTCTCGGCAGCGCCCAGGCTTTCCGGGTCCGCTACCGGACGCCGATCGAAAAGCAAGGTGACCTCGGGCGGCAAACGTCACTCGCCCGACGGGTGCGCCCCTTTCTGCTTCGTCGCACCAAGGAGGAGGTGGAGCAGGAACTGCCCCCGAAGACCGAGATCACAGAGCCTGTCGAGATGGAGGCGGGCCAACGCGCGATCTACGAAAGCGTACGGCTGGCGATGCACACGAAGGTTCGCGCGGCGATCGCGGAACGCGGGCTAGCGCGGTCCGGCATCATCATCCTCGATGCACTGCTGAAACTGCGCCAGGTCTGCTGCGATCCGCGACTGTTGAAGCTACAGGCGACAAAAAACGCAAGCGCCGGGTCTGCCAAGCTAAACCGCCTGATGGAAATGCTGGAGACGATGCTGTCCGAAGGACGGCACGTACTGCTGTTCTCGCAATTCACCTCGATGCTGGCGCTGATCGGGGCGCGACTGACCGAGGGCGGAATCAGCTACGTTCAGATCACCGGCGAGACTGCCGACCGCGCCACGCCGGTGCGCCGGTTCCAGGCGGGCGAAGTGCAGGTGTTCCTGATCAGCCTGAAGGCTGGCGGGCTCGGGTTAAACCTTACCACCGCCGACACGGTGATCCATTACGACCCCTGGTGGAACCCGGCGGTCGAGGATCAGGCGACCGACCGCGCCCACCGCATCGGCCAGGACAAGCGGGTTTTCGTGCACCGGCTGGTCACGCTCGGCAGCATCGAGGAAAAGATGGAAACGCTGAAGGAGAAGAAGCGCGCGCTGGTGGCCTCAGTGCTGGATGCCGAGCGCGGCGGCGCGCTGATGCTTACCGAGGCGGACATCGAGGAACTTTTTGCCACCGGGTAACGCCGCCGCTTCCGCGCCCGCCACGTGCGGCGCTGACCCCGAACACTATGCCCACGGGAAGAGGGACGGGCAGGGGGCACCAGGATACGATCGCCGTCCCGACAGTCTTTTCTTGCGTCGCCGGCCGCTATGGGCGCAGCGCCGCCAGGCGCTTTCACAGGCGCGCGAGAACCGCGTCGAGGCGGCGGAAAGCGCGCGAAGGCGGGATCGCCCGCGCCACCATCCTTGCACCTTGAGCGGGCGCAGCCGCGTAGGTCACCATCGGCTGCCCGAGCGCGGTATCGCCGGCGGCTTATGGCCGTACTGGGCCGCTATGTGGAGATGTACATAGCGGCCCCTATGCACAGAACCGAACTATGCACAGTTCGAGAGCCGGCCCCTGCTCCACAGGGCAAACGGGACCGGCCCCGGTGCGCATAGTTACAGCGCCT
>Ga0302319_10013687_pt1 | contig 15195 bp, 11 predicted proteins | sample Bog_T0_2_FD_203319 | JGI IMG/M metagenome (GOLD analysis project Ga0302319, IMG submission 203319) | Peat permafrost microbial communities from Stordalen Mire near Abisko, Sweden - Bog_T0_2 | ecosystem: Environmental > Terrestrial > Soil > Wetlands > Peat | place: Sweden: Abisko, Stordalen Mire... | reverse complement strand
GCGGAACCAGGGGCCGCGGTCCGATCCGTCGTAGTAGACGCCTTGGTCGTACCCGGGCCGGATGATGCATCCCGTCAGTCCGAGCTGCAGGCCCGCCAGGACGCCTGCCATCGGCAAAAGAAGGCGGTGGGACCTCATGTCAGCGGTGGGGATGAATGTAGCCACCGCCGCCGCGGTCTCCGCCGCGGTCGCGATCGCCACCGCCCCAATGCCCGCCGTCAATCCATGGGCCGTCGCCGAACCAGGGGCCCCCCCCATAGTACACGCCGGGTCCCTCGACGCCGACATCCGCCACGCAGCCACTCAGTCCAAAACCGAGGCCGACAAGGGCCATGCCGCCGGCGAGGATAAGGCTGACTGCCAAAGTCTTATGGGTGGTTTTCATCGGTGGTTGGCGGGGTCGGAATTGTCCACATACTGCACCAGACCGACCGTTCCCCCCGTGGGGTCGGTGATCACGGCAAACCGGCTGCCATAGGATGCGGAACGGGGGGCAAGGTCCACCTGGCCACCCAAGGCCGCTGCCTGGGCAACCGTGGCATCGATGTCCGCCACCCGGACGACGGCAAGCCAGCCGGGGGCGGAATCCTCCCGGTCGGGCAACGGGGCCACGCCGCCCCTGACGACACCCTCGCTGGAAAGATCAAAGTCGTTCTTCCTCTCGGTCCTCAGGTCGGGCGTCACCTTGAACCCGAACACCTGTCCATAAAAGGCGGATGCTGCCTGGGGGCTCTTTCCGTAGAGCTCGAACCAGTTCCAATCACCGGGGGCCGGCTCGCTGTCGATTGAATCGCCGGACGAGGATTGAAGGAGCCCGACCACCGAACCCTCGTTGTCGCCGATGATCGCCTGAAATCCGCGGTCCGGAAAGTTGCGGACGGGGGCATGGACAACCCCGCCGGCGGCCGCCACCTTGCCCATGGTCAGCGTAATATCCTCAACCGAGATGTAAGGGATCCAGCGCGAGAATCGTTTTCTGCTCGATGCCGAGCGGGTCACGACCCCGGCGACCGGCCGGCCGGCGTTGCGGAGCACGAGATAGGCCCTGCCCTTCTGGTCCAGGGAGGTCACCGTCCACCCGAAAAGCTTGCTGTAGAAAGTGGCGGCTGTGTCGGGATCGCCCGTGAACAGATCGACCCAGACTAGCTTCCCTTGGTGGCTCGTTCCTGTTGCGGGATTGTTCAGCGGCGGAAATGTGGCGGCCCGGGCCGCGGTTGGGATTCCGGAGGCAACGGCTGCGATCACCGCGAGAAGGGTCGCCCGTCGGCAGGCAGAAGTGATTTTCATAGGGTTCATTCGTCGGGGAGTGATCGTGGACGTCTCCCGCATCCGTCTTCCTTGTTCCCGACGAAGTTAGCCCGGAATCCAGACCCGTGGAATGGGGTGAAACCCGACGTCGGCGCCGGGGTGCCGGTCGTGGGGGCACGCGACCGGTTCGACCCGGGCTCAAGTTTTGCCAAGATCGTCCGTCGATAGGGGAACCATGCACAGCAACGAGAGCTCGATCTCCGAAGCGTCCGCAAAAACAAGCGCCCTCCATTACGAGGGCGCCCAGGAACCCCGAATCTCCGCGTGGGCGGCCCTGGGGGTTGCCTCCCTTATTTTGGCAATGGCTTGCTACGCGTTTCGGCTGGCCCACGGCTGAGCCGGGCGCCTGTCATCCCGGCTCAGGAAACCGGGGACCGGAAATTTCCCGCCGATTAGTGATCCATACCCGCTGGGGGCGGCAAAGGCTCGTCGACGTTCGTCAGGATCGGAGCCAGCGAAAGCGCGCGCGGTTCCCCGTCCCTCCGCTGAAACGTCACATCGCGCAGGGACAAGCGCGAAACGTCATCGGCATAGAGCCAGGGCATCCTTCCAGCCGCCAGGAAGGACGGCCTAAGCGGGGCGGGCGCCAAATCGAGCATGGTTCCGTACAGGGCATCGTTGGGGCTGGTGCCAAGCTCAAGGCTGATGTCGCTCAAAGTGATGTCGCTCACATTGCGGTCCCGGCCGACAATCAGGATGCTGTTCTCGGCGTTTGCACGGACATGGCTGATGCTGATCCCGCGAATGCGCCCGGAGGGCGAGTTGGCCGCGGAAATCACGAACGGCTCGCCTTTCCCCCACCATGCCCCTGCAAACATCCTCGTCCCGATGACGACGTTGGTGACCTCCACATTTTCCACCCATCCTCCGTCGCCTGCCTGGATGGCAACGCCCCGCCCGCTGTCCCGGATCACAAGATTGCTTATGGCCACATTGCGGACCTTCCCGGACAGGTGTCCCAGCCGGATCCCGGCCGACCGGCTCGTCAGGACGCAATTGGTGACGACGATGTCCTCGCACACGCTGTCCGGGTCGGTGATCCCGGTGAATGCGAGGGAATCGTCCCCTCCGCGGATGATGCAGTCGGAAACGACAATGTTCTTGGATCCCGAGAAGTGCATCCCGTCGTTGTTCGGAACCTGGAGGTTGTTGTCCACCCGAACGCCCCGGACCTGGATGTCCCGGCAGCAGCTGAAGGTGGCCGTCCAGCACGGGGAATTCCGGATCGTCACGTCCTGAAGCCGGACATGGGTGCACTCATGAAAGAAAATTGGCTGGGTCGGCCGCTTCAAGGCCGTCACGACGCACTGCCTGCGCTGCCACTCCTGGAGGAGGGGATCCTCCGCCGCGGGCAGGCCGGTGCGGAGGCGGTTCCAGTCGAAGAACGGCCGGTCGATGAGCTCGATGGTCCCCTCCCCGCACAGGGAGACGTTGGTCTGGCCGATCGCCCACAGCAGGGACCGGGTCTCCCCCATCTCCGGGTGCTTGAACCCGTTGGCGGGATAGTCCGCGAGGTTCGGCGAGCCCCGGAGGACCGCCCCGGGGGCGAGCCAGAGGGTGACGTTCGACCTGAGCTCCACGCTGCCGGTCGCCCACGTCCCCGGCGGCACCACCACGGTTCCGCCGCCCCCGGCCGCGCACTCGTTGACCGCGGCCTGGATCGCCACCGTGTTGATCGTCCTCCCGTCGCACACTGCGCCGCGGTCGGCGATCGAGAGGGTCGGGACAAGGCCGTTGGCGGTCGTCAGGGGAAGCACGATGGCTGCGGCAAGCGCGAGGAGGGTTCCTGCGGGGGTGATCATGGAGTGGATCGTCCGCGGGGATTCAGATCCGCCGGGGAAGCGTGAGCCAGAATGTACTCCCCCTGCCCTGGGCGCTGTCCACACCAATCTCCCCGCCATGCGCCTCGACCGCCATGCGGGCAAAGGTGAGCCCGAGGCCGGTCCCCGCCCGCGCGCCCGGGCCTTCGACCTGGCCGAACTTCGTGAAGATCCTGGCATGGTGCTCGGGGGCGATTCCGACCCCGTCGTCGGCCACTTCCACCCGGACAGCCTCTCCCTTGGGCGTCACGGTGATCCGGATCTCCCCTTCCGGCCGGGTGAACTTGACGGCGTTCCCCACCAGGTTGCCGACGACGCGGCGCAGCAGCTCGGCGTCGAAATCCGTGAGAAATGGACCGCCCGAGGCGAACACGAGCCGTCGGTCGCCCGCAAGGATCCGCTGGGCCTCGACCGCGGAGCGCACCGTCTCGGGAACATTGCCCGGGGCGAACACCGGCTTGAGGGCCCCGGCCTCCATCCGACTGACATCGAGCATCTGCGCGATCATCTCGAGGATCGTGGAAACGCTGACCTTCGCGCCGTGCAGGACGCGCGCGGCCCCGGCGTCGGACGCCGGGAGCAGCGGCTCGATCAGCTCCAGCGTCATCTGGATCGCGCTCAGCGGGGACTTCATGTCGTGCGCGATCATGTGCGTGAGGCTGTCCCTCAGTTTCTCGAGCTCCCGCATCCGGGCGAGCCCGGCGGCGAGTTCCCGCCGCTGCCGGCGCAGGTCCAGGTGGGTCCGGACGCGGGCCTCGACCTCCTCGATGTTGAAGGGCTTGGTCACGTAGTCCACGCCTCCGGCCTGGAATGCCCGCACCTTGTCCGAAGTCTCGTTGAGGGCACTGATGAAGAGGACCGGGATCTCCCGGAGGCGCTCGTCGGCCTTGAGATGGGAGCAAACCTCGAACCCGTCCATTCCTGGCATCGTGATGTCGAGCAGGATGAGGTCCGGCGGGGCCGCGCGGGCGCCCCTCAGGGCGAGTTCGCCGCTGGGCGCGGGTCTCACCTTGTAGCCTCGCTCCTTGAGCATCTCGGTAAGGAGCTGGAGGTTGGCCGGCGTGTCGTCGACCACCAGGATGTTTCCGGGGGGATGGGGCGTGTCAGGATTCATGGAGCGCTGCTTTGTCTGGAACCGGGAAATACGTGGCGAGGCCGACGAAGTCGAACTGGGTCGCGAGTGCCCTGAGCTTCCGGGCGGCCACCGGATCGAATGCGGCCACTTGCTCGACGAGCCTGAGGACATGATCCAGGTCCAGCTCGATCGAAGCCTGTTGAAGTCCCTCCACGATGTCGCCCGGGACCGGGCGGGGAGGAGCCCCCTCCGGGTCCGCCGGAGCCGGTTTCAGGTCGGGCTCAAGGACGGGCCTTTGCTCCGGCTTCGGAAGATCCCCCGCAAGGCGCAGGAGCACCTCCACCCGGAACGTGCTGCCGCTTCCTTCCTTGCTTTCCAAGGTGATGTCTCCGCCCATCAACCGGGCGAACTCCCGGCTGATCGCCAGCCCAAGACCCGTACCCGCGCCGTGCTTTCTTCCTGCCTCGGCCTGCGCAAACGGGCGGAAGAGCCTGCCCGTGTCGGCGGGGCTGATGCCCGGGCCCGTGTCGATCACCTCCGCCGTCACCCTCCAGCCCAGCCTGACGCGGGGGCCCGCCCTGAGCCGCAGCGTGACGCCTCCCCGGCTGGTGAACTTGACCGCATTCCCGAGAAGGTTCACGAGCACCTGCCGCAGTTTGCGCTCGTCGCCCATCACCCGTTCCGGCAGCCCCGGGTCCGTGTCCAGGGCGAAGGTGATCCCCTTCTTCGCGGCCGCCCCCGCGAACATCGACTGGAGGTCCCTTGCGAGATGCTCCAGGTCGAACGGGGCCAGCTGCAGGGTCTGCTTGCGCGCCTCGATCTTTGACATGTCCAGGACGTCGTTGATGAGGCCCAGCAGGTGTTCGCCGTTGCTGCTGATGATCCGCAGGTGCTCGCGCTGCTCCGCCTTGAGCGAAGGATCGCGGCCGAGGAGCTGGGTGAAGCCGAGGATCCCGTTCATCGGCGTCCGGATTTCGTGGCTCATGTTGGCCAGAAACTCGCTCTTGGCGCGGTTGGCCTTGTCCGCCGTTGCCGCCATCTCGCGGGTCTGCGCAACCGATTCCTGAAGTTCGCGCGTGCGCTTGGCCACGAGTCGCTCGAGCTCGCCGTGTTCGCGGCGGACCACGTGGACCAGGCCGGCGAGCGCGGCCGTCAGGGCCAGGCCTATGGCAAGGCTCCTCACGCCCGCGGTCGCCGGATACATCCGCATGAACCCGGGCCTCGCCCCGGCCGTCACCAGCAGGACCTTGCCGAAGGCGAAGATCGGCCTGTTGAGCGAGACCGCCGAGGCCGCTGCCTCCGCGGCGGACCACGAGGACGCAAGCCGCTCGGGCGATGCGCCCCTTCGGAGCAGGTACAATTCGACGCCATCCTCACTGTCGGGCAGGACGCTCCCCATCATGAGGGTCTCCAGGCGGATCACGGCCACGGCAAAGCCGCGGAGCCTCCCGGGTTCGTTGGTCGCATAGACAGGACGGAAGACGAGCATGCCCTTCTGGTTTCCCGACTCCTGGACCAGGGTGACCGGGTCCGAGGCCGTCGGCATGCCGGTCCGGGCGGCCTCCTCCATCGCGGATCGGGTGACCGGGTCGGACCCGAGGTCGTATCCGGTGGCGGACTCGTTCCCGTCCGTCGGCTCAATCCTGAACCTTGGGAAGAACACCGGCCGGCCCGCAGCCGGGTTCCGACCGCCGCCTGCGCCCACTTGCCAGATGGCAAAGCCGGGCAGTCCGCCGGCACGGGCCTGCGCCTCGAAGCGGGCCTTGTCCCGTTCCGCGACCACGGGAACCCATTCCCAGGCCGACACCACGGGGTTGTTGGTCAGGTAGGATGCGTATCGGCTGAAGGCGGTCCCCGGGACGTCCCCGCTTCCCTCGTAGAAGTGCGCCAGGCCCTCGAGCTCGACGTCGCGGAGCGTGCGAAGGGTCTTTTCGACGGCGGCCGTGGGGACGGCGGCGAGCTGGGAGAAGGCCGTCTCCCGGGCGCGCCTTTCCTGCTGGTGGGCGGTTGCCGCGACAAACACGGTGATGGCGAGTCCAAACGCCGCGGATGCCGCGGGATCAAGGCTCAAGCCCGGCCGGAGCGAATGGGCGACTGTCCTCGATCTCCACACGACGAGGATCGCCATCAGCGCCACCGTCAGCAGCGCGGGCGGCAGCGCCGCCCGGACCAGCATTCGATTCCAATCGCGTGCGTCTACGTCCATCCCCAGGGCGGCGACGATCACCCCTGCGCCCCGGTATGCGCCCGAACACACGATCATGTCGTCGACCCCTTCGACGTACGTCGTCTTGTGGTCGTTTTGGCCGCGGGGGTTCCGGTACTCGAACTCCACCCAGCCGCTTCCCGGCTCCGAGGCCACGGCCTGGATTTCCCGACGGAAGAATTTCCCGCCGGACCAGTCCTTCCTGTCGATCCAGTTCTGCCCGATCAGCTCCGGCTTCTGGGGATGGGCCAGCCAGGTCATGTTGCGATCGTATACGAACGCGTACAGGTCGCCCTTGCAAAACTCTCCCTTGGGATCGTCGATTTCCCTGAGGAAGCGCGCCTTTCCATACCTGTGGTAGAATTCGACCGCCCTGCGCACCATCTCGCGGGCATCGGTTGGGGTCGCAAGCCCGTAGAGAGCCGTCCTCGGGTCGAGGATCGGCACCAGGGCGGATACCCACTTGCCCCACCGATCCCGGTAGGGCCCGTCCACGTTGGCGCTCCGGGTGGCGAACACGCTCCGGCATCCCTCCGGGGCTTCGCTGTAGACCTGCCCGGGAGGCGAGTAGTCGGGCGAACCGACCGGTGCGCTGCCGAGGAAGAAGAAGATCCTTCCATCGGGCTTGTTTCCGAGGAGGTAAAGGTACCGGCAGGCCGGGTTGGATTCCCGGACGGTCATGATCTGGTCCTTCAGCCGGCGATAGGCCGGGCTTCCGACGTCGGCGTCGGTCCCCGAGAGCGACTTGACCCGATCGCTGTCCACGGTGTCGGCGACCAACCGGGCCCGGGCGATCAGGTCGTCGCGCATGTCCCGGTCCGTCCTGCGCACCGCCCACCACGTAACCATCGATCCGGCAGAAAGTAATGCCAGCAACAGCCCCAGGACGATGGGACTCCTTCCACTGCGGGGGATGATCATTTCATTTGAACGCGATCCACCCTTGGTAATCGGCATCGACGACGGACTCCTGAGGACTTCCGGCGCCCCACCCTCAGGCCCCCTCAGCCGCCGAAGATCTGGTGGAATACGGTCGGGCCGTTTTCCCAGAAGATCAAAGCCACCCCCATCAGCGAACCGCCGGCGATTACACCGGATGCCACTGGATAATTGTAAAGTTCGGCCTTGTCCGGATTCCTGCGCTCCACGAGCCAGCCCGCCAGCGCGCCCACAAAGAAGAGAAATCCATAGTACCAGTGGAACGTCCACGAAAGCCCGATCCCGGACGCCGAGGGCATCCACCTGGCCTGCCGGGGAAACCACCGGGGCAGCAGCGTGAGGAGGGCCCCCGTGGCGCCGCCAATCGCAATGGACCACACCTTCACCGGCTCAAGCGCCTGGAAGCCGTGGCTCAGCGCAAGCGCGACGACCCGCCAGGTCTGCGCCGCGGGCGCAGGGAACTGGTCCGAGCCCAGGACGGCCGCCGTCGGCACCATCACCCGAAACGCCAGGACGGTCGCTACCGTTCCGATGAAGATGCCGCAGAACTGGGCGATGAATTGCTTGCGTGGATTTGCCCCGAGCAGGTACCCGCTCTTCAGGTCGGTCAGGAGGTCGGCCGAGGAGCTCGCGGCGCTTGAGGTGATGTTGGCGCTCATCAGGTTGATGTTCATGTTGCCCGGGTTCAGGGCCCCGAACACAAGCTGCGTCACCTTCCCCATCGGGCCGATCGGGGTCGTGTCGGTTTCGCCCGTCACACGGCATGCTACCAACGCAAGAAAGAACGAAAGTGCGACGGCGACAATGCACTGCCAGACCGGCATGTCGAAGCTCACCTTGGCCAGCCAACAAAGGGCCGCGAGGGAGACGAGCTGGCCGGTGACGAACCACGAAAGCGGGGCCTCAATCGCGTCCAGGCAGCCGGCCGTCCTTGAGGCCCCGCCGCCGAGCCCGCGCAGCCCGCGGAAAGCCTTCGCAATGGCCCGCCACTGCATGGAAAACCCGAGCAGCCCGGAAACGACCATGCACGACACCCCTCCCCAGAGCGTCCACTGGACGACGCCGCGGTAGCCCACGGCGGTGATGACGCCATGGGCCTGCAGGATGGGCACGAACACCGCCCAGCAAAGCGTTCCGCCGACGAGAATGCTCGCCGCAGCCCGGATCCCCATGAGGGTGCCCCCCGCAATGAAGATCGGATCCCAGACGAACGTGACCGTCCGCCCGATCCAGACCGGGCCCAGGACCGCGGCATCGAGGCGCCCGACGAGCGCTCCGAGCCCGAACGGCTCCAGGCGCCGGCTGACCAGGCCCAGGCCGTCGGTCCAGAACTGGCTGGCCGCCGCGGCCACGCCCGCATAGCTGAGGGCGCGCGCGGACTGCACGGCCCGCCGGCCCTTCGAATAGAGCGCCCGGAGCGTCTCGGCCGTGGCGATCCCCGTCGGGAAGCGCAGCTGCTCCAGGTTGATCATCTGCCGCTTCATCGGGATCGCCATCGTGACGCCGAGAACCGCGAGGAAGAACACCCACGCGAGCGTGAGCCCCAGCGGGAGCGGGTGAAGGTTGATCATGAAGTACGCGGCAAACGCCGACACCAGCGTCGACCCCGTGGAGTAGCCCGCCGAGCTTGAGGTGGACTGCATGCAGTTGTTCTCAAGGATCGTCATCGGCGTCTTCGCCAAGCCGAGACGGAGAAAGACCGACCAGAGTGAGTACGAGGCGATGCAGGCCGTGATCGTCACGCCGAACGCCCACCCCGCCTTGAGCCCGATGTAGAGGTTGGTGAGCGCAAGGACCCCGCCGAGCGCCGTCCCCATCAGCACGGCCCGGAGGGTGAGCTGGGGCATGCTGTCCCCGCGGCCCCGGTACACCTCCTCGAACCATTGTCGGTCCACCTCCTCCGGGGTGCCTTGGAAGCCCTCCACGCGGAGGGGCTGGTCGTACATGTTCCCGCCGGTTGGATCCGGGGACTTCGGGACGTCGGGGTTGGACATGGGTGGGATCGTGGGACAAAGTCTGCGCATGAAAAGCTCCGTTTCACCGCCTTTTGTCACTGTCGAGGGCCGGCGCTTCGTGCTGGATTCGAAACCGTGGCATGTGCGCGGCACCAACCTGTGGTACGGCGCCAGCCTTGGCCGCCCATCGAATCCGACGGGCCGGGCGCGCCTTGTCCGCGAGCTCGACCGCCTGGAGGAACTCGGGATCAACAACCTCCGGGTCCTGGGCGGCTCGGAGGACTGTGCGGTCGCCTGCACCCTCAAGCCGGCCATCACGATCCGGCCCGGGGAGTATGACGAAGACATGCTCGAGGGGCTGGATTTCCTGATCAGCGAGGCCGGGAAGAGGAGGATGAACCTCGTCGTTTTCCTGAACAATTTCTGGGACTGGTCGGGCGGGATCCCGCAGTACCTAGCGTGGGCCACGGGCAATCCCGCGAAAGGGCTGGCCGACCTTCCCTGGGCCGAATGGAACCGGCTTCAGAGCTCTTTCTACACAAATGACGCGGCGCAGGAATTGTACCGGGGGTATCTCGGGATGATCCTCGGCCGGACCAGTTCGGTGACCGGGATCCCGTACCGGGACGACCCTGCCATCCTGGCCTGGGAACTCGCCAACGAGCCACGCCCCGGTGCACGCGAGGAGGACAACCCTGGGGTCTTTGCAGCATTCCTGCGCTGGGTGGATTCAACGGCCTCCTTCATCCACTCGCTCGACCGCCGTCACCTGGTGACGACGGGAAGCGAGGGCTCCCAGGGGACCCTGGAATCCCTCGAGTACTTTCGGCAGGTGCATGCGTTGCCTTCGATCGACTATGCGGTCTTCCACCTGTGGCCGAAGAATTGGGGTTGGTTCAAGGTGGACCGGCACGCGGAAACACTGCCAGCGAGCCTTGAAAACGCCGAAGCCTACTTCCGGGACCATATCGCGGTCGCGGAGGCGCTCGGGAAGCCCATCGTCCTTGAGGAGTTTGGGCTGGACCGGGATGGAGGCACGACTCCGGCCCACCCGGTTGGCTGTCGCGACCGCCTGTACGGCATGCTGCTCGGGAGGATCGAGGAGTCGATCGCACGCGGGGGCTCTGCAGCTGGATCAAACTTCTGGCTCTGGGGCGGCGAGGGCCGCCCGCCCGCAGCCGGCGAACCGCCCCCCAACGACGGAATCGGCGCCGGCGACATGCTTCAGGAAGCCCCGGGCCTGAATGCGGTCCTCGACTGCGACTCCACCACGCTGGCCGTGCTCTCCGCCCATTACGCGAAGCTGAAATAAGGGGTCAGGCTGTTAAATGTTAAATCCGCAGCGGATTTAACATTTAACAGCCTGACCCCTTCCTCCCCAGTCCCTGACGCACGGCCGCGAGAAGGCTCGGCATGTTGAAAGGCTTTCGAAGGAGGGGCATGTTCAGGTCTTGGGCGTCCACGGGCAGGTTTGTGTCGTCCGAATAGCCGGTGCAGAGGATCGCACCGAGCCCCGGCCTTTCCCTGCGCAGCCGTTCCACCAGTTCACGGCCCGTCATTCCGCCGGGCATCACCATGTCGGTGACGACCAGGTCGATCCGGTCGCGGTGCAGTTCCCACTGGCGCAAGCCGTCCGGGCCGTCGACCGCACCGATCGCCCTGTAGCCGTGGCGCTGGAGAACGTCCATCGCGCCGGCGCGCAATCGACTCTCATCCTCGACGACGAGGATCGTCTCGCCCGATCCCACCCACGGGGGCTCCTCCCTGGCATCGTCCGGAAACGAGGACTTCCCGTCATAGCGGGGAAGGTACGCCCGGAATGTCGAACCCCGCCCGGGTGCGGTCTCGACCTCGAGCCAGCCCCTGTGCTGCTTGACGATCCCATGCACGGTCGCGAGCCCGAGCCCGGTTCCCTTGCCCACGCCCTTGGTCGTGAAGAATGGCTCGAAGAGATGCCGCACGACCGGCTCGTCCATTCCACAGCCCGTGTCTGAGACGCTGAGCCTGATAAATCCGCCAGGTCGGGCCTCCTTGCTGGCAGCGCCCCCTCCCTCCCCGAATTCCACGGCCTCGATCGAAAGTGTCAATCGGCCGCCTTGGGGCATCGCATCCCTTGCATTGACGCAGAGGTTGATGACGACCTGCTCCAGCATGCCCGGGTCGACCTCCGCGGGGGGCAGCCCGTCCTCCGCCTGCAGGACGAGTTCGATCGGTTCTCCCAGGAGGCGCCTCAGCATTTCCAGGACGCCCTTCAGCGAGGCTTTCAAGTCCACTGCCCTGGGCTCCATGGCCTGCCTCCGGCTGAAGGCCAGCAGCTGCCGGGTCAGGGCTGTTCCGCGAAGGACATCCTTCTCAAGCTCCTTCAGCGAAGCCTTCATTTCCGGGTCCATCAAGGGCTCGAGTTGAAGCAGGCCCAGGTTCAGGAGGACCCCGGCAAGGATGTTGTTGAAGTCGTGGGCCACCCCGCCGGCGAGTTGCCCGATGGCCTCCATCTTCTGGGCCTGGCGGAACTGCTCCTCGGCCTCTTTCAGGGCCGCCTCCATCCGCCTCTGCTCGGTAAGGTCGCGGATGACGACGACATGGTGCCCGCGGCCCCGCACCTCGAAGAAGCTCAGCGTGATCTCCACCGGGAAGACCGTTCCATCCTTCTTCCGGTGCCAGCGCAGGGGAATCTTCAGCTCGCGCTCCGTGATCGCCCGCCGGGTCTTTTCCGGCTCCGCTGAAACGTCGGAGCTTGTCAGGCGCAGGAACTCCTCCTGCGTGTAGCCGTACATCGCCAGCGCCGCCCTGTTGGCGTCCACGAACTCCGCAGTGTCGGACCTAACCACAAGAATCGCATCGGACTCCGCCTCAAACAGATGCCGGTAACGCTCCTCGCTCTCGCGCAACGCGTCCCCTGCAAGCGCATCGGCGGCGGCGCCCCCTGGACGGGGCGCCGATTCATGGCCTGGTTCTCTTTCTGGTTCGTCCATCCGCGCAGCCGCGACAACCACCCACCCGGTCCCAGGTGGGGATCGGTTGCGGTGTCCTATATCGGTCCCGCCGGGCATGGGGCGATGACCAAGAATCAATAGCAACCCGCCTCATCGATGCTAGTAGGCGTCCTAAACGAGGGGGCAAAAAATGACCGGTTTCTTTCTTCAACCTTTGGCCAAGGGTGCCGACTAAGCTCGGTATGGTCTCGCTGTGTCCAACCGACGCGGACCTTCTTGCTGTCGCCGAGAAGCTGCCCACCGCGCCCCGCCTCCTCGTGGAGGTCGGACACCTCATGCACAACCCGCGGATTGATTCTGAGGAGGTTGTGAATGTCCTCCGCCAGGACCCCCAGCTGGTCGCACAAATTGTCCGGATGGCGAACAGCGCGGCCTTTTCCCCGTCCGAGCCGGTGGGATCGATCGAACAGGCCCTCGCCCTGATCGGGTTTTCCGAGGTGCACCGACTGGTGGGTGTTGTGGCCACCAAGCAGATGGCCGAGCAAATGACGGTTCTCTATCCCATTGATGTCTCCGGCCTCAGGCTCCACACGCTGTTCGTGGCCGTTCTGATGGAGGAACTCGCCAAGTGGGCCGGCGAGCGGCGCCACCGGTGTTATACAGTGGGACTGTTGCGCACCCTTGGAATGATGGTCCTCGAGCGCATGGCTCCCTCGATCGCAGGAATCCCCACCTTCCTGGAGAGCGGTGAGACCGAACTCGACGCCTGGGAACGGAAGTACTGGGGCATCACCAACCCGGAGGTTGCCGAGAAGGTTTTGCTGGCCTGGGGCCTTCCCACGGAGACCGCCCTCGCCATCCGCCATCACTATCGGCCGGGGAACCGCTTCAACCCGATCATCCACCTCCTGGCGCTTTCCGCAAACGCAGCCTCCGACCGCTACCACGGCATCCCGGGGGAGGAGGGTTACTGGAAGATCACCCCTGAAACCTTCGAACGGGCCGGGCTGAGAATGGAGCAATTTCACGCCGCCTGTGAGAGGGCTCAGCGCAAGTTTGCGCAATTGAAGGTCGTGGTCGCCTAGCCGGCCGTCACGGACCGTACGGGCGCGATTAGGCGCCCTGCTGGGGCGGGGAACTTCACCCCGCCTATCGGGCAATCCACCCCAGTCCTCTGGCGGATCGCCACAAACCGGTTTCCAAGCGGCCTCCCCTCGCATGTCTTGCGCCCGCCAATGAACCCATCGGCCGTGCTCTGTTTTTGGCCCGTTCGTCGATATTCCACGAGTTTGTTTCCATTATGTCACAATCCGCAGGACTCAGAATTGCAGCGATTCAGGTCAGTTTCATAGCCTTATCTATCTATAAATAAATTTGTTATGATTTTTGACGTTGGATCGCTTAATGTATATCAAGTTAATGTATACCAGATTGCAATGAAATGAATTGACTGCTTTCCTAGGACCGTCAACTAGTGGCTCCCGAACCAATCCAAGTTTTGCACATGCAACCAAAAAGAACCCACAAACTGTTATCGACCCTCGCGGCCTCCCTGGTCGCTCTTGCGCTAGGACACGCCGCTCGGGCGGCTGACGCGACCACCGCGCCGGCAGCCACCGCAGCCGCAGCACCGGCTCCCACGGACACCCTCGCGAAGCCCTCCTGGCTGAGCGACCTCACGCTGGGAGACAAGGAATCCTACGACGACAACGTCCTGCTGGTTTCCGGCAAGGGCCTGAAGCCGGTGGCCTCCTGGGTCAATGACCTCTCTTTCAAGGTCGGCATCAACATCGCCGATCTTCTCGGAAGCCCCGCGGAGATCAAGACGTTCACATTTGCCTACGCGCCGGAGCGCGTTTGGTACTCCCACGACTCCCAGGAGGACTACACGGCGCATCGGTTCATCACCACCCTGAAGGCCAAGTCCGGTGACTGGTCCGTGGGCGCCGACGAGTCCTTCGTCTACGTCGATGGCAGCAAACTGGCCGAGTTCTACGCCCTGAACCAGCTTTCGGGCGCCGCCGCCAACCAGAATGACAAGTACCGCAACAACTACGCCCATTCGGTGGCCCGGGAGCGCCGCAACCAGGACCAGGACCGCTACAGCGTGTTCGTCCAGTACGACCAGCCCGATTTCTTTTTCCGGCCGGTTTCCTCTCTTACGTTCTACAAGCTGAACACCTATCTGTTCAATTCGTCCGCGGCACCGTATCTGGGCTACCAGAACTACGTGGACCGTTATGACGTGAACGTCGGCGCCGACCTCGGCTACAAGGCCGCCCCCAATATCGCCTTCACCCTCGGCTACCGGGATGGGTACCAGAACCAGGCCGAGCTTCCCACCTACATCAGCTCCGACCATCACTACTCGTCCAACCACTACCAGCGCGTGCTGGTTGGCCTTGAAGGCAAGCCGGAGAGCTGGCTCACCGCAAAGCTGGCCGTGGGCCCGGACTTCCGCGATTACAACCCGAACACGCCGATCAACGACCTGCACACCACCCGGTTTTACGGAGAAGGTGTCCTGACGGCGACACTCCCCCAGAACCAGACGCTGTCCCTGACCTACAAGCAGTGGTACTTCGTCGCCAGCACGGGCTTCGCCCCGTATGAGGATATCAGCTACGGCCTGGCTTACCATTGGAACGCCACCCCGGAGTGGAGCCTGGACCTCGGCGCGAAGTACCTCGAGGCCAACTACACCCTCGGCAACGACGTGGCGGGTTCCGCGCCCAGCCTGCGCGACGACCTGGATTACGCGTTCTCGGCCGGCATCACCTACAACATCACGAAGAACCTGGCGGCCAGCGTCGCCTACAACTTCGACGATGGCCGGAACGGCCTGTCCGGCCTGGCGGCAAAGTACCAGGCGAACTACCGGGACTTCCTGCACGACGTCACGACGTTCGGGCTGACCTACAAGTTCTGAGACGGTTTTTGCCTCCAGTCGATCGGCGGT
>Ga0302319_10013686_pt1 | contig 15196 bp, 17 predicted proteins | sample Bog_T0_2_FD_203319 | JGI IMG/M metagenome (GOLD analysis project Ga0302319, IMG submission 203319) | Peat permafrost microbial communities from Stordalen Mire near Abisko, Sweden - Bog_T0_2 | ecosystem: Environmental > Terrestrial > Soil > Wetlands > Peat | place: Sweden: Abisko, Stordalen Mire... | reverse complement strand
GAGAACATCGCCCGCGGCAGGGTCAATAAAGAATTCGTGAAGAAGGCCGTTCTGCTTGAGCAGGACTATTACCGGGAGCCCGAACTTACGGTGAGTCAGTACATCCAGAAGGAAGGCAAGGGCGCCGAGATTATCAAATTGACCCGACTTGCGGTCGGCGAGGGGTCCTAACTCTGTGAGCGACTTGCCCTCCTCGCAACTCCCCGACTGTCGGCGCCCCTTCAAAAGGGTGCTCATCAAGTTGAGTGGGGAGGCGCTGGGGGGCAAGGATGGCTCAGGACTCGATCCCAAGGTTCTTGCCTATATTGCCACCGAGATCAAGGCAGTCCACGACTCCGGAGTGGCGGTCGCAGTGGTGGTGGGAGGCGGCAATTTCATTCGCGGTGACGCGTTTTCCGAAGAAGCCCATATCGACCGCACCGTCGCTGATCAGATGGGGATGCTGGGCACCCTCCTTAACGCACTTGCCCTCCAGTCTGCAATTGAACGGGCAGGGGTTGCCGTGAGGGTCCAAAGCGCTATAGCTGTCGCCCAGGTGGCCGAGAGCTTCATTCGCCGAAGGGCGCTTCGGCACCTGGAGAAGGAACGCGTGGTGGTTTTTGCTTCGGGAACCGGTAATCCCTACTTCACGACGGACACCGCCGCCGTTCTGCGCGCGCTTGAGATGGAAGCCGACGTGCTCATCAAGGCCACCAAAGTGGATGGTGTTTACGATAAAGACCCGAAACGTCACACAGACGCGGTGCGCTATACGACGCTCGAATACTCGGAAGCGATCAGCCGGCGTCTTGCCGTGATGGATGAGACCGCTTTCACGATGTGCCGAGAGCATACGCTGCCGGTGATCGTGCTCGATTTCAACCAACCGGGAGCCCTCCTAAAAGCCGTGACTGGCCAAGATGTGGGCACCCTCGTTGGTGGAGCCTAAACAAGGAGGATCCCAAATGTCCGTTCAAACCATCCTTTCCGAAACTGAGGCGCGCATGAAGCAAGCCATCGAAGCTATGGTCCATGACTTCTCGACCTACCGCACCGGTCGCGCCAACCCGTCCATCCTGGAGCGGGTTCACGTGGACTACTATGGAAGCGAAGTGCCCATCAACCAGGTGGCCAATGTGAGCGTGCCGGAGCCTCGCCAACTTCTCATCCAGCCGTATGACAAATCGATGGTCGCGGTCATCGAGCGGGCGATCATGAAGAGCGATCTTGGCATCAACCCGAACAACGATGGGACCGGCATTCGCCTCAACTTTCCCCAGATGACGGAGGATCGCCGCAAGGAAATGGTCAAGCAGATCCACGCCCGCGCTGAGCAATGTGCAGTGGCGATTCGGAACGTGCGCCGCGATGGCATCGAGGGTCTGAAGGCGTTGGAGAAGAAGAAGGAAATCAGCGAGGACGAGACGCGCCAACACGAAGCCGCCATCCAGAAGTTCACCGACCGATTCGTCGAGGAGTCGCACAAACTCCGCGACCAGAAAGATGCCGAGCTGATGAAAGTCTAGTGAGGCCCCAAGCCATGGCCCCCGCCACCCCCACCCAAACGAAGGCCCAGGTGCTCGGCGTGGATCTGGAGCGGCTTCCCGTCCACGTAGCCATCATCATGGACGGCAATGGCCGTTGGGCCAAGAAGCGGGGACTTCCCCGCTTGCTCGGTCACCGGGAGGGCTACAAGGCGTTACGAGGCGTGTTGCTCGCGGCATCCGAGCTTGGCATCAAGTATCTCACGGTCTACGCGTTTTCGGCCGAGAACTGGCGACGTCCCGAAGACGAGGTGAGCGGGCTCATGAAACTCATCGAGAAAGCGGCCCGGGATGAGCTTCGGCTCATGCATCGCAACAATGTCCGAGTGAACGTCTCAGGGCGAATCGACGAGGTGCCAGAAGGGCTGCGGAATGCCCTTTTGCAAGGCATGCAGACCACCGCCGCCAACACGGGGATCGTATTCACCCTTGCCGTCAACTACGGAGGAAGGGCGGAGATTGTCGACGCGATACGCGACCTCATCGCGGCGGGCTTCGAGCCACAAGACGTGAACGAGGAGATGGTGTCCGCGCACCTCTACAACCCTCACCACCCCGATCCCGATCTGATGATTCGGACGGCGGGAGAGATGCGGTGGAGCAATTTCCTTATCTGGCAGGCCGCCTACACCGAGCTCTACGTAACCGAAGCCCCGTGGCCCGAGTTCAACGACGACGCCCTCCTCAAGGCGGTGCTCACCTATCAACAGCGAACGAGAAAGTTCGGGGCGGTCGTTGAGTGAAGCATTGGCGAGCAAGATCCCTGCGTCCAGTGGGAATCGCGGAGGGCATGGTTGCTCGCCGCCGCTTTTCGCTGGCCCGAGGTTCAGTGAAACCGAGGGAGAGGGTGAAACTCGAAACTATCCCTTCATTGACTCGGACAGCCCCGAGTCCGGAGCCCTCTCTCCCGGTTCACGATCTGGGCTCGCTGCCGCTCAGTCGGAATGGAGCGTAGCACCTATTCGTGCCACTCGATCAAACGCTCCGCGCAACCACACGAATCCCGCTTCCGCTGGAACCGGTGTTTGCCTTCTTCTCCGATGCGAGCAACCTGGAGCGCATCACCCCGGCCTTTCTCAGCTTCCAATATATCACCCCGCTTCCGATTGAGATGCGACCAGGGGCGCGGATCGAGTATCGGATCCGATTGTTCGGGGTCCCCATGCGCTGGTGCACGCACATTGAAGTCTGGGACCCACCTCACCGCTTTGTGGATAACCAAGAGAAGGGTCCTTACGCCAAATGGAACCACACCCACTCCTTCCGAGTTGAGGGTGACGAAACGGTGATGGAGGATACTGTGGTCTACCGGCTTCCCTTCGGCGCGCTCGGTTTGGTGGCTTTGCCCCTCGTCCGGCGCCAGGTCAAAGCCATCTTCGCCTACCGGGAGGTGGCCCTCCGCAAGGCGCTTGGCCTTCCCGAAGGCAGCTAACGCCGTTAAACATGCCTGACTGTCGCCTGGTTGTCTGGATCTTGCTCACCGGATGCGCCCTGATGACGGGGTCAAGTTGGTGGTGCGAATGCGTGCGTTACCCAGCCTTCCTGAGGTGGGCTCCTGAAGAGTTTCACCACCGCCATAACTGGCACACCTTTGAGATCGGTATCGTGGTGATTCCTGGCATGATCATGCAGATTGCGGGTGCCGCAGCCTTGTTCCTCTATCCCCAGGTACCTTGGTGGCTCCGCGTCGTTCACGTTGTGCTGACCCTTGCCTCAATCGGGCCGACCCTTCTCATCAGCGGCCCCTTGCATGGGCGCCTCTCGCGCGTCCGCGACGAGGCGGCCATTCGCCGCCTCATTCGGGCCAACCTGCCGCGAACACTCGCTTGGACCGCCCAACTTGTGGCATGTGTCCCCCTCTTCTTCTTTGTGGCATCGTAGGGGCGCCCTGGCGTGGTAGGGCGAGCCTAGCCAGTTGCCGCAAATCAGAAACGGCGCCCAATAGTAAGGGTGAGCGAATGGCCGAGCCGGATCATAGGCGAACAGCTTGCTCTCTACCTGGCGTAGACCTCGCGAGCTTTGGCTAAGAGTTGGCCTTCGGTCAGGTGAGACTCGTCAACGGTCATCACCCCGGTTACTCGCTCGGCAATCCTCGGATGGTTGGCGCGAAGCCAGGTGAGGAAAGATTCCATGGCGTTGCTCGAACCTGCGCCCGAACCAAAGAAGAGAATTTGTTCGGCATCGCCAAGGGTCCCGTTGATCGACTCGTAGTACGCGTCGTCGTTGGGATGCTCACTCGAACCGGGGTACTCGTGGGGGCTGTGGACGTGGCCACGATGCCCTTCGGGGTCGAAAGGCACAACCCGTTCGGGTACCGAATCTTTCATCTCCGTTCGGAAGACCCGCGCTTCCTTATGATCCATGACGACCAGCAAGTGCGGCCCCATGCCATCGGCAGGACCGACTCCCGACCCTTGGATGAGCTTTCTAATCTGGCTTACCTGATCGGAAGTGGCGATGTCGGTGTCCTGGGGGGAGTGAAACACCACCGAATTGGCCCCGACCGTCACCCGCAGGTTGCCGTTGTGCTCAACCTCCACATTTCCAAAATCTTCGAACAGGGCGCGCACGTCCCGCCACTCCAGGTTGTGGGTCATCGGATGCCGAAAGACTTGGTCGTAAGTTCGTTGCGTTTTTGAATTCAAGGTTGGCTCGCTGCGATGCAACCCCTTCCACTCCAGAGATGGAAGGTTTGTTCGCTAAGCGCGCACCTCGCTCCATTGGGACTGGGGGCCCCGCAGTTCGGAGCCAGGACCTCCGCGTCCGGTCGATCGAGCGCAGCGCTTGGATGGGGGCGCGGAGTTTTCCGCGGGGCCGCGGTCCGTCATGGGTAGGGATGCCGTCCCCGGCGTCCTAAAGTGTTCGGGGTTGCCCGCTGCTCACCTGATTTCAACCCGAGATCAGCTCCAAAACACGCGGCTCCCAACACTCTAGGACGGTGGCGACACCGTCCCTACGTTAGGCAGGTAGCCTGCCGCAGACGACACGGGGGTCATCAGCTCCCAAATGCGAATTTAAACGTTATGGATTGGGAATCGGGCGCAGAGGGCGATCACGTCCTGCTTAACCTCCGCCAGACGGGCCTCGTCGTCAACGCCGCGCAAAGCGCGGGCAATCAAGGACGCGATCTCCCGCATCTCCGGCTCGCGCATGCCGCGGGTGGTGGTCGCCGGAGTCCCGAGGCGAATCCCCGAGGTGACGAACGGCTTTTCGGGGTCGTAGGGGATGCTGTTCTTGTTGGCAGTGATGTTGACCGAGTCCAACACTTGCTGGGCTTTCTTGCCCGTCACCCCAAAGGGGCGCAGGTCTACGAGCATCAGGTGGGAGTCCGTGCCGCCGCTCACAATACGCAAACCCTCCGATGCCACGGCAGCGGCCAGGGCGGCCGCGTTGCGCTTGATCTGGGCTTGATAGCCCTTGAAACTCGGGGCGAGCGCTTCCTTGAAGCACACTGCCTTGGCGGCGATCACATGCATAAGCGGACCGCCCTGGATGCCGGGGAACACGCTCTTGTCGATCTCCTTGGCGAAGGCTTCCTTACAGAGGATCATGCCGCCCCGGGGGCCGCGAATCGACTTATGGGTGGTGCTCGTCACGATATCGCAATGGGGAATCGGCGAAGGGTATTCGCCGGCGGCGATAAGCCCGGAGTAATGGGCCATATCGCACATGTGGAGCGCCCCGACCTCATCAGCGATTTGCCGAATGGTCGCAAAATGAAACTCTCGGGGATAAGCGGTGGCGCCACTTACGATCATCTTCGGTCGATGCTCCAGGGCCAGACGCCGGAACTCGTCGTAATCAATGACCTCAGTGTCCTGCCGCACCCCGTAGGGCACGATGTTGTAAAAGTTGCCGCTGAAGTTGACGGGAGACCCGTGGGTCAGGTGGCCTCCGTGAGCCAGGTTCATCGCCATCAATGTGTCACCCGGCTTGAGAAGGGCAAAATACACGGCCATGTTGGCCTGAGCTCCACTGTGAGGCTGGACGTTGGCGTGTTCCGCTCCGTAAATCTGCTTCACGCGATCGATAGCGAGCGATTCGGCTTCATCGACCACGTCGCAACCTCCGTAATAGCGTTTGCCCGGATACCCTTCCGCATACTTGTCGGTAAGGACGCTACCCATTGCCTCCCGCACCGCGATCGAGGCAATGTTCTCGCTTGCGATGAGCTCCAAATTGTGTTCCTGACGGGCTTCTTCGCGCTTGATGATCGCGTAAATCTCGGGATCGACCTCGCGCAGGGGCGTGCCATGGGTGCTCAGGGTGGGGGTGTCCGTCGGCATGCCCCTATTATGGCAGAGGCGTCACCACGTCATTCGCATGGGCAGTCCCGCGTCCGCCATGCAGGCCTTCAGGGAGTCGATGTTGTACTTGCCCTCGTGAAGGATTCCCGCCAACAGCACAGCGTCTGCTCGACCTTCCCTTACCGCGGCCACCAGATGCTCCGGTTTGCCCGCGCCCCCGCTTGCGATCACCGGAACTCCCACCGTTTCGCTCACCGCGCGGGTGAGTTCCAGGTCATAGCCTTCGCGGGTGCCATCCCCATCCATGCTGGTGAGCAATATCTCACCGGCGCCTAACCTGACGCCATCGGCAGCCCAGGCAACGGCGTCAAGGCCGGCGTCGTTTCGACCTCCGTGGGTAAACACTCCCCACCTCCCCGGCCCCGTCCGCTTCGCGTCAATGGCGAGGACGACGCATTGGGAGCCGCCATGGTAAGCAGCGTCGGCGATGAGTCTCGGATCGGCGATGGCTGCCGTGTTCAAAGCGACTTTGTCGGCGCCGGCGAGAAGGGCGGCGCGAATATCTTCGACGCGGCGCAACCCGCCACCGACAGTAAACGGAATGAACACATCTTGCGAGACACGCTCCGCCAGGTCGATCACCGACGGCCTCTCCTCATGCGAGGCGGTGATATCTAAAAACACCAGTTCATCGGCGCCGGCCGCGGCATAACGGCGAGCAAGCTCCACCGGGTCTCCCGCATCGCGCAATCCGACGAACTGGACGCCCTTGACCACTCGGCCATCTTTGATATCAAGGCAAGGGATTAGGCGAACGGAGGTCATAGAGTCTGTTTGCGCATGATTTTGACTTCGACGGGCCTCGAATCCGGGCTGAAAACAACGCGAAAAGAGTCTCCGAAAGTCTCCACTTCGGCCTCATCAGGGTACTCGGCAAGCTTCCAAACCTGCTTGGACGCCTCCTCCATGATCGCGACGGCCAAGACTCGCATGTCGGCCTCTAGCAGCTTGGTGCGAAACTCGGGCAGTCCAATCTTCACGAACCCCCGGGACTCGATCACGATGCCGCCCCCGGTCGGGTGGGTAGAAAACACGTGAACGTGCAGATCGTCGGTGGTCACGTCGCGATCGGCAAGCAGGCGGGCCTGCAACTGGGGCAAGGTGTAGAGGCGCTCGGCTGACGAATCGAAGATCACGCTGCCCCCGCCGAGCACGGCAACCGCTTCCGCCAGGTAAGGCAGGAGTTGAAGGTGCCGCTTGTCTTCAAGGGGAACCTCGCTCAAATAGCGCACCTTAACGGCCGAATGCGCATCGGAGAGGTTCTGTAAGAGCTCAGCGGTGGGCTCGATGTGGGGCTCGAGAGTGTCCGGGCGGAACAGATGTGGGTTACGAGAGCGGAGGATCAAGGCGAGATGGAGCCGGATATCGCTGAAGAGAATGCCGATGCGTGGGCTGATGGTCTGACCGTAGGGACTTCCCTTCAGCACGCGGTCCATCAGCGCTTCCTGGGCCGGCATTTCGAGCCCAGGAAGGTAGATGAGATACTCGGCACAGGCCAAATACTTGGGTTTCGAGTGCAGGCGCAGGTAAATGAGTGCGCCCACCACGACGATCAGGACCACCACCAGGACCATCAACGGTGAGCTCAACTTAGGGCCCCACTCCGGTTAACCACCGGTGAGCCAGGGGCTGCTCGTCTTCATTAAGCTGGCCATAGCAAACATCGCAGAGACCGGCCTCGTTGACCCCGCCTCGCCGGCACAGCAGACAGGCATTGATTTTGCGGGCGGTGAGCACGGTCGGGATGTGCCTGAGCGCCGCCATAAGTTGCTTCCGCGGAATCCCCTCGGAGTTCATCCTATCCACAAAAGGCAGTTTACACCTCGCGGCAAGCTCGGGCGTGAGGCCGGATAGCGCGCGATTTTTCGAGCATTCACTAACGATTTTGAGCGTAAGTGGCCCGACTGCGACTAGATTCCTATAAATCCGTTTCGGCGAAGGCGTTGCGGCGGATATAATAAGCGGTTGCTTTCCGGAACTTCCGGAGGCTAGACCGCTTGACCGCTTCAAGAAAGAACTATGGTAAAGATCCGATTACGGCGAATTGGCACAAAGGGGCAGCCCTTTTACCGCATCGTGGTGGCCCCCGGCGACGCCGGCCGAAATGGAAGGTTCGTAGAGACTCTCGGCACCTACAACCCCCTCACCAACCCGTCCACCGTCACGGTGAACAGCGACCGGGCGCTATTTTGGCTTCTCAAGGGCGCTCAGCCCACCGAGACCACGGCCTACCTGCTCAATAAAGCGGGCGTTCTGCCCCGATTGTTCGAGGTGCGCCCAGCCGCTCGCAAGTCCTTCGCTTTTCTCGACAAGCGCACCGAGGCCATGGCCGTGAAGTCCGCCCTCGATGCCCCGGCCGCAGCGGCCGCGGAAGAAGCCCCTGCCGTGGAAGCGGAAGCTCCCACCGAAGTGCTCGCAACCGAGCCTGCCGAGAACGCCTGATGAGCTACCGACCTTTTGTCGAGGAGTTGATCAAATCGGTGGTTGAGCACCCCGATCAAGTTCGAGTGGAAGAGGAATTTGAGATGGGCGCAAGAACGTTTTACGTTCACGTGAATCCGGACGATGTCGGAAAGGTCATTGGAAAGAGTGGCCGGGTCGTTTCCGCGATTCGTTGCGTGGTCAGCGCGGTGGCCTCCAAGTTCAGGGAAAAGGCCTTCGTCAAGATCCCGACCGAATAGTCCGGTACCACGGCATCGCGTGGTAGCCTGTCCTCCATGACGACCGTTCCTGGCTTTTCATCGTGCCTCGTTGGCGATATCGAAGTCGGCGGAGGCCGCCTCACGATCATCGGAGGCCCTTGCCTCGCGGAAAGCAAGACGGTTGTTGAGGACGTCGCATCGGCGCTCATGGACCTTTGCGCGCTCTACGGTTATCGCTACATCTTCAAGGCATCCTTCGATAAAGCGAATCGGACCTCTTCGGCCAACCCGCGAGGGCATGGAACCAAGGCAGGCCTGGAACTTCTGGATGGGGTCAAGCATCGATTTGGCATCCCGGTGACGACTGATATTCACCTGCCCGAACAGGCGGCCGAGGCGGCCGAAGTAGTGGACCTCCTGCAAATTCCGGCGTTCCTCTGCCGGCAAACCGACCTGCTGGAAGCCGCCGCCGCCAGCGGCCGGCCCGTCAACGTGAAGAAGGGCCAGTTCCTTGCCCCCACCGACGCCAAGAACATCGTGGTCAAGTTGAAGTCGGCAAAAGCCAAGGGGATCATCCTTACCGAGCGGGGAGTTTCGTTTGGCTACAACCGGCTCATCGTCGATATGCCCGGTCTCGAGATCATGCGATCCCTGGGGGTCCCCGTCTGCTTCGACGCCACCCACTCCGCTCAGCTGCCGGGCGGCGCTGGGTCATCGACCGCCGGACAACGTGATTCCATCCCCGCTCTTGCTCGCGCGGCCCTCGCGGTGGGTGTCGACGCGCTCTTCCTTGAAGTCCACCCCGACCCCGACGCCGCCCTCAGCGACGCCGCCACCCAGTGGCCGTTGGCGCGGGCGAACGAGCTGTTCGAACAGATTCACGCCATCGATAGCGCGAGGCGTGCACTCGGATAAGATCCAGTCCGCAGGGTTCAGCTGACAGATCTAGAGACCGATCATGTGACCCTTGGCGCTTTACGCAGCCGTCGATTAGCCTTCGTTCCAAGGCGGTCTCGATGCGTTATGGGTGGAATCGCCGGTGAACTTATGTCCCCGCCGGAACGGCGTTCTCGATCACGGCGGTCGCGAGAAGTTCTGACCTCGCTGCTTGCAACTCGGCAAACGCAGCATGAAGTGCTTGAATTTGAGCTGGGGCGATGGGGTTCGGCTGGACGGCGCCATCGTTTGGATTCCTGACGAAGCCCTGGATGTTGATCCCAGCGATAAGCTCAAGGCATATGTCGATAGTTTGAGGCGATAGTTTCATGATCGTACAAGCTTCGGCGCGACAACACTAGATTATCATATGGCGCCGACCGATCGCAAAATCTGAGGCAAATGTAACGCCAGACATTGACAGGGACTATAGAAGCTTTAGTAGCATCTCTTAGAGATCGGGCCGTTTGAAGATGCCCCCTTCTTTCGACGGGAGGAACCATGTCCACCATCATTGCTCCACGACAACTCGCGCCCTCGCCGACGACAGGCGCATTGCTCACGGCGAATACGGCAACAACCGATGAGTGGCTTGGGATTGGATCCGCCGGGCAGTTCCTCGGCATATCGGCCGGCTTACCGGCTTGGTCGGCTCCTCCGAGTCTGAGCGCGCAAGGTCTGGCAGCCGGAGCCGGGATCAGTGTCACCGCGCCGGGCACCATCGCCAACACCGGCGTTCTCTCGATCACGGGGACCTCCTCGCAAATTGCCACTTCAGCCTCGACCGGTGCGGTGACCCTCTCTTTCCCCTCCACGGTGGACATCACCACCCTGAATCTCACGAATGCCCTCGGAACGACCTTCGGCGGAACGGGTCTGACGGCGTGGGCTCCGGGTCAGATTCCGTATGCCTCGGCAACGAATGTGCTCTCCGGGCTCGCCATTGGTTCCAGCGGTCAGGTCCTCACGGTGGCGGGGGGCGTGCCCACATGGGCAGCGCCAGCGACTGCGGGCACCGTCACCTCGGTTGGGATGAGCGTCCCGGCTTTCCTCTCAGTCACCCCTACGTCAATTACTTCCTCCGGAAGTTTTGCGCTGAGCCTTGCGAATCAGACGGCGAACGCCGGGTTCTTCGGCCCTGCCTCAGGCGCGGCCGCCGCTCCGACCTTCAGGGCCATGGTCCCCCTCGACTGGGCGGCTTCCGCCGCCACGGGAGCATTCCCCTATGCCTCGTCGGGAACGGCAAACGCCTGGCTCGGCATCGGCACAACGGCGGCCCCATTGGTGGTCAAGTCGGGCCTGCCGGCATGGGCCAGCTACACGCTTCCCACCTCGGTCGCGACTGGTGACTTGTGGTACGGCTCAGCAACGAATGTTAAGTCGGCCCTTGGGATTGGAACGAACGGGTACTTCCTGAAGGTGGTCGGCGGCATTCCTGCCTGGGCCGCGGCCCCAACCACCTCTCCGGCCGGTTCCAACTCACAGGTCCAATTCAACTCGTCGGGCGCATTCGGCGCCGATGCCGGCTTGACCTATGGCGGGCAGTCGTCTTCCGGCAGCCTCTTGACGGTGTCGCCAACTAACACCGCCGCCACCGCGTTCAACGCGGCGCTTCCGGCGTCGTTCACCGGCGTCGATTTTCAAACCATCGACTCGAGCGGGAACCAGATATTCACCGTTGACCAGGTTCCCGCAGGTGAGTCGTTTGTCAGGATCGCACCCATTAGCAGCACTTCGCAGAGTGCATCCTACCTTCAGGTTGGCAGCGCCGGCTACAACTCAAGCGGCTACTTCCTGGGCGGTCTAATTGCTGCGTCGGATAATGCGGGATTGGGCATTCGCAGTGCTGCCCAGGCCGCAATGATCGTTTTTGTTGCAGCCCAGAACCAGTCATCGGGCAACCTCGGTACCGATATTTCGTTTCGAACAAGCCCCCTCAATTCGTCTACGCTCGCGACCTATCAACTTTTCTCCGCCAACGGCAACACGGTCTTAAACGCGACCGGTTCCGCTCTCGCAACGTCGTTTACCAACGGCGCTACCTACATTCCAAGTTGTGCAGGCTCGCCAACAGGCACGCCGACGCACTACAGCGGGGCGGTACCCATCGTTTACGATACGACAAATAAGCACCTTTGGATCTATAACGGATCTTCGTGGGAAGCGCACTAATCGCCGACCAAGCTGTTGACGTGGGGTCAAAAGATCGGCTATCGTTTGGAAAACTGACTGCGCAGGTGGCGGAGGGGCTTTGTCAGCTTCCAACTTAGCGACTTTTGCATTCTCTGAATTTCACGGCTTTGCAGTTCCAGTGCCGCTCTTAGCAATTGAACTTCCGCGCGTTGTGCTTGTGCGGCGGCCGCGTCGATCGGCCATATGCGTGGCTCGCGAACCACGAACTCTGATGACAGGTAGTCGTCAATGAACACGTCGAGCTTAGCTGCGGCCTCGTCGAGCCGGCTAAGTCGCGCTGGAATGTCTGCGCCTGCATCGCATGTAATCAATACGGCGAGAAATTCAAAACTTAAGTCGTCAACGCTTACCAATTCGAAAGGTAACAGGCCAAGACTCGTTAGGCCCTTGAGCAGCTTGACAAAGGAATAAGGTGTGAAGACCGATACGTGAACATCGCGGTATTTCCCACTCGCAACTTCGTCCTTCGTCCATTGCCACGCAACGGCAGGTTCTGTCAATAGTGTAAGGTCAGCCGCTTCGACGTCATCAAGCCAACTGCTCTGGTCGCCGTTTGTCGCGAAGTGGAGGAAATGACTGAGAAGGGCGAGCGGCGACGGTTGAGTTCTATGCTCCAGGTAATTTGCTAGGGTGTCTTCAATGTTCGTGACCCGCCGAAGCTTATCGAACATGTATCGTTTGTTCGGGGCGGCGAGGAGCAAACGCCCACCGGTCCGCAATACCTTCTCAATGTCGCAGAGCCACCGAAGTAAATCAGGCACATGTTCGACGACATGGGAGGCCGCGACAAGATCCAGATCGATCCAGTCACCAAGAATGTCGTCCAGCGGTCGGCCATCGTTTATGAAGTTGATCTCGCAGAGCGCTTGCGGATCGTAATGACTACTTTCTGCTGCTTTTCGGCGCAACTCTTCAGTGGATAAGTGGTCGATGTACCGAATGCCCGGTGCGGTCCGCGGTATCCAAGGCCGATCCATCGGTCCAAACTCCAACCCCCGTATTGTATTTAGGTCGATTCCTTCAAGGATGGATTCGCGCGTCATCGCAGTCCGAGGTTACCACAAGTACCGGTCGAATGCTAAATCGCTCCTTGGCTCAGGTAGCCAGTTTTGAGGTGCTTCACAGCCCTCCAGATGGCTAGCGCCGGGAACAGTTCCAGACATCCCATGTGGTGGCGGCGGCAACCAGCGTTTACTGCACAAAAAGGGCCCCAACCGTTCAGACACTGCCCGAGCAGCGTGGTGTCAAGGTCGGGCGGCCGGCCGGCCCGGCCTCTCGCATCGCCCGCACGATGAGAATATCGTCGTAGCGGCCCTTTACGTACCGCAAATCAAGGATTTCGCTTCCAGGAGAACGGGCGATCATCGCGCTAGCGATTTCAAGGGACTGGACGTCCTCGATGACCAACACCCCACCCTTTCTTACAAGGGAAATAGTGACGCAGGGCAACGACTGCGAGGCCATCGAGTGGGGACCGTCGTCGGTGATGAGGTCGTAGCGTCGGCGGCCAAGAGAAAAACTGCAAATCGCCCTGCTCAAGTATTGACTTGTTGAACCTTCGCTTTAGTAGCATCGTGTTGAGATCGGGCCCGTTGAAGGCGTCCCGTTCTTTCGGCGGAGGAAACTATGTCCACCATCATCGCTCCACGACAACTCGCCGCCTCGCCAAGCACTGGCGCCTTGCTCGTCGCCAACACTTCCTCATCCGATGAGTGGCTGCCGATTGGAACAGGCACCCAGTTCCTGGGCGTGGTAGCCGGAATGCCCGTATGGTCCAACATCACCGCCTCTGACCTGCCGAGCCTTGCCGGTGACGTCACTGGCCCCATCAATTCGAACACGGTGGCCGCCATTCAGGGTTACCCCGTGGCGAACACCGCGCCGACCGCAGGCAACCTTCTCGCTTACAATGGGTCCCATTGGGCGCCGGCGGCGCCTCTGCTGCCCGCGGCCGTGAACCACGCGCTATTGTATGGCACAAGCGGCCCTGCCTGGTCGGCTGGCGCGGCGATCGGGGCGAACGAAGTTGTGTAATTCAACTCTTCCCAACAGCCGGTGGGGTCATCAGGGCTGACGTTCGACGGAAACGGCTTCGGGATCACTGCCGGTTCCACATCGGAGGCGCCACTGACCATCAACGGAATAGCAAGTCAGGCTGCCAACATGCTCAATGTCTTGAACAGCAGCGGCCTCAATTTGTTCGCCATCGGCCCAACGGGAAGTAATGTGGTGGCAACTGGCACGTCGGGTGTCGGTCTCTACCTGCGGGATGCAAACGTTCTAACCTCGGGAACGATCATGGGGGCGGTGAGCGGCGCTGGATACTCAACGGGAACCACGTTTGCGACGTCTCCAAGCATGCAGTTCGTCGCCGAGGCCAACTGGTCTTCAGCAAGTGCCCCGGGCGGCATCTTCTTTGCCACGATTCCAACCGGATCGACGACGCAAGGCTACGTCTTTCGCATTCGAGGCAACGGGGATATCGAAACCAACGGCGCCGAGTCCACCTTGTCTACAAGCCAGACCGCGCCCTTTCTCTACCTAGGCGCCATGGCTGGAGCTCCTACCGGGACGCCGGGGGGGCATGCCGGTCAACAGCCGATCGTTTACGATTCCACCCATAACGTGCTTTGGGGCTACACGGGCACTGCATGGGCATCGGTCGTCGGAGCGGGGTCCTCGAACCAGACCCTCAGGTTCAACGGCGCGGTCCCGACCCCAAACTCAACCCTTACCAACGATGGCAATGGCATTGCCATCAACATGGGCTCCGCGAGCGAAGCGGGCCTGACGATCAACGGGATTGCGAGCGCAACCGCGCCTTATGCGAACTTCGTCAACTCGAGCGCGGTCCAAGAGTACAACTTTGCCGTAGGCGGTTCGATAACGCGCTATGGCAACGGAATCATTGATTCCGTGTTCAACAATGGGGGCGTTCCGAATGCCGGTAGCGTGGATCTTTGGCGAATTGTCGCGGGGGGCGCCTATACTGGCAGCACAAACATCAACGCAGGCTCGATTGGCTTCTTTACCGACGCAGCATGGTCCTCAACTTCGGTGCCGCTTTCTTTCGCGGTGGCTCTCGTCCCGACAGGCACCACTGGTGGCCGCACAAATATCTTCGGCATCCACAGCAACGGGGACGTGGTTTTGAATTCATCGGGAATTGCAGTATCCGCGTCGGCGACCGGCGGATTCACCTTCCTGCCCAACTGCGCAGGTCAGCCAACAGGCTCTCCGGCAGCTCGGACAGGATCAACCGCGACTATCTACGACACGACCAACGACGTGCTTTGGGTTAACGACGGAACCAGGTGGACCGCCTCATTCACGTCCTACGCCGCGGCGTATGCGAGCGGAGCGACACTCGGCAGTGAGACCGTCGCCAACGTTACATCGGGGTCCTCGTCAGTCACCATCACCCCACAATCGAGCCCGCCAGATGGCAAGCTCGTCACTATCATCAAGGCCGACAACGGCTCGGGCACGGTGACGGTCGGCTCCCTTCGCGGGATTACGGGAGGCTCGTACACGATCTCAACCCAGTACCACAGCTGCACTATCCGGGCCACTGGCGGCTATTGGTACTTAAGTG
>Ga0302319_10013685_pt1 | contig 15196 bp, 13 predicted proteins | sample Bog_T0_2_FD_203319 | JGI IMG/M metagenome (GOLD analysis project Ga0302319, IMG submission 203319) | Peat permafrost microbial communities from Stordalen Mire near Abisko, Sweden - Bog_T0_2 | ecosystem: Environmental > Terrestrial > Soil > Wetlands > Peat | place: Sweden: Abisko, Stordalen Mire... | reverse complement strand
TGGCAACTTTTGTTTTGCAGGCGATTACAGGTGCCCACACCCTGACATGCCTCCTAAGCCGCAATCGATCCCGTCGAAACCGTGACGCCCCCATTTGTTTCGGCACCACCGCCCTTGCGGAGAATGCCCAGGTGCGAGCCGGGCCAACTGGCTCGTGCTGCTCTCCCTATTCTACGCCAATTCCGATTCCAGGGCATGCGACTCAAATGATACGGTGGCAGGGTACCAGATCGCACTGATCGGAAAGAGGATAAGCGCATGGTTGAGCAAGTGGTTAGGCTGGCGGTTGAATTGACCCCGAACGAGGGCCAATTGGAGCAATTCAAGAGTGCAGCGGCGAAAATGACTGCCGGCAGCAGCGCGGAGCCAGGAACACTGGGGTATGAATGGTTCTCCAGCGCGGACGGCAAGCGCTTCCGGCTTTTGGAGATGTATGTGGATGCCGCTGCTGTGGAGGCGCACTTCGCCGGCCCGGTGGTGAGGGAATGGGTTCCAAAGCTGGCAGCTTTGTGCAGCATCGACCGATTTGAAATCTACGGAGACCCGGGGCCGAAGGTTACGGAGATGGCTGGCGGATTTGGAGCGGTCTTCTTCCAGTACTCATTCGGCATCAACCGCTAAGTGCCTGCGCCCGGTCGTGGATTGCCGGGCCCGCGATAGCTTTCTACTGCTTCTCCAGGTCGATTGCCTCGTACTCGTGGCGGGCGATGGCGGCTCGAATCTGCGCCGGAGTCTTGCCGGCCTTGGTTTGGCTGTAGGCGAAGAAGGCTTCCTTGGCGCAGGTATCGCACTCAGTGCCGTGCAGGCCCTCAAAGCAACTGCGCAAGCTGGTGTGGCCTAACGAGCGGTCGCAGCGGCAGTTGCAGGGTAGCTGATAGAGCACGCTACCAATCATTGCCGCCTGTTGGTAGACGTGTTTTTGCCATGGGTACTTGAAGTTTTCGCCGGTAAGCCTGGCGCCGGTCAGAATTGGCGGCAACGCGCTCACCTTCAGCGGTGCGGAGGGGTGATAGGCGGGAACGTCGTCTGCCGGGTTCGTCCATTGTGCATAGCTGACCGCGGTAAGTACGAAGACGCCCAAGCCCAAAACCCAGCGGCGCCTCAGCAACTTCTTCATTGTGAATTCTCCGCTTCTATTGTAGCCCGAAACCGGTTTGCCCGAACTGGGGCTCGCATCAGACTCTTAGCAGACAAAAAAACGGCACGAACGGTATTGCTGTTCGTGCCGGGAGGCCAGTGACGCAACTTACTTCCAGCTCGGGTGCGGCAGGCTCTGCCGCTCCATCACTGGAATATATACACCATAGCATAGATTGGGGTGAAAGCAAATACAAAAATCGAAATTATTTTTTTCTCTGCTTCTGACAATCCTTATTTCTTTCGGAGCATCCAATGGGCAGTCAATTTAACTGGGCCGCGCCCTACGAAAGACTCGACCAATGGGTTCGTGAACAAATGACAAATACTTTGGAATCTAATACTTCTTCCACTTCTCAATCGTCTGCGCCGTCCCCGTCAGGCTGGTTCAAGGTGGCTGCAATTGCAGCCGCTTCCGCGTTGGCAGGGGGGCCTCGCTGCGGCTTGGTGGTACCGAAACACGCTGAAACAGCTCCGTCAGGAGGGTGAAAACCCCTCAAATCCACATTTTGGGATTCCTGAAGACGAGTCATCCGACCAACCTTGATCGCCCATACCCACCCGCTCAGGACAACTGGTCAACCTTGGCCGCCAGTTCGAAATCCTTCGTAGTCAGACCGCCCGCATCGTGGGTCACAAGCGCTAGCCGAACCTTGTTGTAGCGAATGTCGATATCCGGATGGTGCCCTGCCCTTTCGGCCAGGACGCCAACCTGGTTCACAAAGCGCAGTGCGGCGCAAAAATCCCCAAACTGAAAAGTTCGCACCAGCTCACCGGCCTTTACCTGCCAGACGGGCAGCTTAGTCAAATGGGAGGTGACTTCTACATCGGAAAGAGCGGGCATCATCTCTGCTCCAGGGAAAAATATCGGTTCACATGCTTGGATGCAGAATTCCGGCGCACGCTCACACTGGCTCTGAAAAGGATTTCTAGAGCGGCCTCGGAGGGATTGAGCTTGCAATATCGAATGTGGAAAACCTCGCGTTCCGGCTGACAATCTCCGATCGCAACTCGTGCCAAAGCTCATTGGGATGCTCGAGAAAAACCTCTACAACGCCTGGGTCGAACTGCGTTCCTGAACAGCGAAGAATCTCCTCGCGAGCCGCGTCGAAGCTTCGCGCCCTCCGGTAGGGCCGATCGCTGGTGATCGCGTCCAGGGTGTCGGCTACGGCAAAAATGCGCGAACCGATGGGTATCTCCTGTCCGCGCAACCCGCTCGGGTAGCCGCTGCCGTCGTAGTGCTCCTGATGTGAGAAGACGATCTCCGCCGCCTCGGAAAGAAACGGAATCTTGCGCAACATCTTGTACCCGCGCGCACAATGCTCCCGCATCTGTTCCTGCTCGTCCGGATTCAGCGTCCCGGGCTTGCGAAGAATCTCGTCCGGAATCGCCATTTTGCCGATGTCGTGCAGAAAGGCGCCACGCGCAATGACCTTGATCTCCGCCGGAGAGATTCCCATCGCGCGCGCCAGCGCAATGGTGTATGCGGTCACCCGCTTTGAATGTCCCTCGGTTTCCGAGTCCTTCAGATCCAGAGCATCGCCAAGCGCCTCCAGCGTCACGTCGTAGGAGTGCTCCAGCTCTTCCATCGCTTGGCGCAGCATCTCCGTCCGGGCCCGCACCACCTGCTCAAGGTTTTGCTGATAGTTAAGGCTCTCCTGCAGAGCCTGCCGGTGGTCCAAAGCGCGCTGAACGGTACTCACCAGGTGTTCCCGCTCGAAAGGCTTGAGCAGGTAGTCGTACGCGCCGCGGCGCATGGCGTCGATGGCCACGCTGATGTCGTGGATCGCGGTGACCATCACCACCGGGAGCTGCGGCTGCTGTCCATGCACGCGTTCCAGAAGGGCAATGCCATTTCCATCCTGCATCACAATGTCGGTCAACACCAGGTCAAAGGCGTTCCGTTCCAGCACTTCCAGAGCTTCGCGGCCGCAGCCGGCCATCTGAACGTCATATCCCTGGCGTTCCAGCGTCACTCCAATCATTGACCGGACGTGGGCCTCGTCATCCACAACCAGAATCCGCGCTGGCCGTTGATGCCGCGAAGTTCCGCGCGCCGATCCTTCCGGGCGCGACCTCACCGCGGGCGACGGCGTTCCAAGTCCTGCAAAGTCCGATCCCAAGCCGAATCCTCCCTGAAACTTCGCCAACCCCGGCAACGGATGCGAAGCCGCACTCCCACGATCAGACCGTTCCGCCGCTTGCAGCCACCCAAAACCGAAACGTCTGCAAAACTGTTCCAAGTCACTACAAAATCAAATGCTTCTATTCAGCCCAAGTCTATTGCAGGTACGCGCCTCGCTTGTCCAGCGTTCCAGGGGAGCGAACCATGGTGGTCAATGGACCTCGATTTCAATCCATTGCGATTCAAAAACTTGATTCCATAGAACCTGAAAGGCGTTGAACGAACACAACGCAAGAAAGGCAAAATGTTAACTCCTACTACAACAAATCGACTGCGCAAGTGGTTGGTCATTAAGATGCCTGACGGGCCGCTCACTTCCACAGCATCTTTTTTGCACATCGTAGTGAAACGCTACGCCAACGCGCGGTCTAGCGCAATAGGTTTCCATCAGCAAAATTACACTTTGGCTGCGTGACGCTAAGGTTTCGGTGCGCCCGATTAAGAAAATGAAAGGATTTATCTCTCCCTCATTTGGGATTGAGTCCCGCAATGCAAGAAGGGTAATTCGTCTAAATTGGAGTCGGTGGGTATTTAGAAACTAGTCATCGTCGTTAAGCAGCCCATGAACCCCCGGTTCAAGCCTGCCTACGCCTCTTTCTTCTGTCGGGCGCGGCGGGCAGCTACCCATCCCGCCTTGGTAATCTGTTGAGCCCGTCCAACCGCAAGTGACCCGGCCGGAACGTCCTTGGTGATACACGAACCGGCGCCGATGTAAGCCCCGTCCTCGATGTTGACCGGCGCCACCAGCGTGGAATCGCTGCCGACAAATACGCCCTTGCCGATCCTGGTTGGGTGCTTGTGAACGCCGTCGTAGTTGCAGGTGATAACCCCGGCGCCAATGTTGGAACCCTCGCCCACTTCCGCGTCCCCAAGGTAGGTCAGGTGGTTGGCCTTCGCCCCCTTGCCGAGCCGGGCCTTCTTGGTTTCAACAAAGTTGCCCACGTGGGCGTCTTCGCCAATCTGGCTGCCTGGCCGCAGATGTGCGAAGGGCCCGATTTTCGCCCCATCTTCAACCGTGCTTTCCTCCAGCACGCAGCCTAGCCTGACCAGCACCCGATCACCCAGAATGCAGTTCTCAATCACGGTATACGACCGGATCAGGCAATCGGAGCCAATGCGAGTCCGGCCCAGCAACTGCACAAATGGCTCAATAACAGTATCCGGCGCAACTTCCACTTCCGCATCGATGACGCATGACTCCGGCCGGAAGATGGTCACGCCGGTTCCCATCAATCGGCTGGCCGTCGCGGCGCGAAGTCTGGCGTCCAGATCAACCAGTTCGGCAATGGTGTTGGCGCCCAGAACCTCAGCGGCCTCAGCCTCGACGGCAACCACTCGCTCACCGGCAGCGCGCAGTAGCCCGGCCATGTCAGTCAGGTAAAGCTCTCCGTGAACGTTGTTGGCTTTCAGCTTGTCAAGATGTTCCAGCAGCGGCGCAGTCCTGAACGCGTAAATCCCGGAATTGATCTCGCGTATGTTCTCCTGTTCAGGAGTCAGCGCCTTTTGCTCCACGATTGCTGCCACTTCAACTGATTCCGCAGTCTCACGCACCACGCGGCCATAGCCGAACGGCTGATTGGGAACGGCGCTCAGAATTGTCATCGCCGCACCCTGGCCCTGGTGAAACTGCCAGAGCTTTTCAATCGTTTCCGGCCGAATCAGCGGCACATCCCCGGAGAGCACAAGAACATGCTCGTAGCCGGCAATGGCTTCTCGTGCACACTGAATTGCGTGGCCGGTGCCGCGCTGGTCGGCTTGCTCCACGAATCGAATCCCAGTGGCAGCCACCGCCGCCTTAACCCGCTCCGCCTGGTGCCCCACGACGACAAAAATGTTGTCCGGAGTAACAATCTGGGTGGCCGCTCCAATCACGTGCCCCAGCAGCGGTTTGCCGCCGATTTCATGCAGCACCTTCGGCCGCCGCGACTTGAGCCGGGTTCCCTTTCCGGCCGCCATGATCACCACTGCCAGTTTCAAGGCCGCTGTGGCCCCCACTTCAGGCCCCCCTTTGCTTTCCAGTTCTTCACTCACGGCTTCTTCTCTGCGTGGCCTGGCGCGCCTGCCGGCCTGCCCGGCATCGGTATGGTAATGTCGATTGTCTGCGCCGGACCCAGCCCCAGCGCATCCAGTCCTGGCTTGATCTCGGGTCCATTGCCCACCACCAGAATGGCCAGCTTCTCGGGGTGGATATACTTCTTCGCAGCCGCGGTTAAATCGGCCAGAGTAACCTTCTCCAGGCCGGCCTTGTAAGTCTCCAGATAATCCGCCGGATAGCCATAGAACTCCAGTCGCACCCGCTCGGCCAGCACCTTGTCTTTGGTGTCGTAGCGGAACAGGAAGGAGTTCAGGATATCGTCCTTGGCCCGCGCCAGTTCCTCCGCCGTGAAAGGCCTCGAATTAAGTCCCTGAATTTCGCCCATCGCAGCCTTCGTTGCATCCACGGTCGAAGCGCTTTTTGTCAGCACTGTTACACGAAAAGTGGCTGGATGGTCGTAGTCGAAGCTTAGGCCGCCGCCGACGGCATACGCCAGTCCAAGCTCAGTGCGCACCTTCTGGAATAGCCGGCTCGCAAACCCGCCGCCCAGAATTTCGTCCATGATCGCCAGCGTGGGAACGTCGGGATTGTGGCGATCCGTACCCAGGCCCACAATCTCCACGTTCGATTGGTTTACGTCTTCCTTGTCGATAAAGTACACGCTCTGCTTCGGATCGGAAAATACATCGTGGCGGGCGGGGAGTGCCTTCACCGGCGGCAAACCTTCAAAGGCCGCGCGCAGTTTGGCTTCCATTGGCGCTGAATCGAAGTCGCCGCTGACGCTCACAATCAGCTTTCCGCCAATCGTCCTGTCGTGCCAGGCCTTCAAATCCTCCACGGTTACCGCGCCGATGGTGGCCAATTCCGGCTCGCGGTCATAAGGGCTATTGGGTCCGTAAACCAGCTTGGTCGATTCACGCCTGGCGATTCCACTTTCATCGTCGTTGCGCCGCACAATCCCCGTAGCCACCTGTTGCTGTGCCAGCCCAAGTTTGTCAGCCTTGAAATCCGGGCGCAGAAGCAAGTCCAATGCCAACGCAAAAACCTGATCCGCGTCCCCCTTCAGCGAATCCCACGACAAGCTGGTCGAGTCCCCGCCGCCTCCCGTTTCAATGTGCGCTGCCTTGGCCTCCAGCAAATCGTCCAGCGCATCGCCGCTCATCTTCGCCGTGCCGCTGGTCCGCCAGGCATCGCCATACATCCCCACCAGGCCCGTCTTGGCAGCGTCTTCATCTCGCGCGCCCCCCGGAATCAAAACCGATCCGGATACAAACGGCAACTCGTGATCTTCCTGCAAGAACAGAATGATCCCGTTCTTGAGCACAATTCGCTTGGGCTGCTGCGGCTTAAAGTCATGCAGCTTCGGGATGGGAATCTGCTCCCAAGGCTTGCTCTGCTGTGCCAGCAGGCTGGGCGGCGCAGCCAACGCGCCCAGAAGAGCGCAAGCCAGCGCAATCACGGGAAGACACTTTACACACTGTTCACTGTCCACTAACCACCGTCCACTGTTCACTGACCACTGACCACTCGCCAGGCTCTTCATTGCGCGCCTCCACTCTTCGTTGAATTGCCTGCGGGAGCTTCCGTGTCGATCTCGGCAGTGGTGCGATTGCTGGCCACAAACACCTGGTTCGCCACGCGCCGAATATCCGCCTTGCTCACCTTGTCCACCTTGTCCAGTTGCTTGAAAAGTTCGCGCCAGTCGCCATAGCGCGTCTGGTACTGCGCCAGCGAGTTGGCCAGTCCCTGGTTATCCGCCAGCCCGCGCAGCAGGTCGGCGCGCGTCCTGGTCTTGTACATCTGCAACTCATCGTCGGTCACATCCGCCGACTTCAGCTTGTCAATCTCTTTATGGATCGCGTCGCGCATCTGGTCTGGCGTGTGCCCCGGCAGCGGTACCGCATAAAACGCGAACAGGCCAGGATACTTATCGCCAGGGAACGGGCTGAATCCCTGCGCAGCGGCAGCTATCTGCTGCTGCTCCACCAGGCTCCGGTACAGCCGCGAAACCCGCCCATTCGACATAATGTCGCTGATCGCGTCATAAACCGCATCGTCCGGGTCCCGGTAATCCGGCCGGTGATAACCCTCAAGGTAAAACGGCTGCGTCTGTTCGCGGATCACAACCGACTTCTCCGCAAACTGTTTCGGTTCAATCGTGGTCATCTCTTCCGGTTTCGGCCCGGCCGGAATCTTGCTGAAGTACTTCTCCAGCATCGGCATCGCTTCCGAGGCCTTCACGTCGCCCACCACGGCTACCACAATGTTCGAGCCGGCGTAGTACTTCTTGTGGAATGCCAAAGCCTCGGTAGCATTGATCTGGCTAACCTCGCTGGGCCAGCCCACTCCGCTGCGCCCATAGTTGTGCGCCACGTAGGCCGTCGCCAGAAACTGCTCCACCAGCCGCCCAATGGGGTTCGAGTCGGTCCGCATCCGCCGCTCCTCCACCACCACATCCCGCTCTTTATAGAACTCCCGCGGAACCGTATCGGACAGCCGTCCACTCTCCAGCCATGCCCAAAGCTCCAACCGGTTTTCCGGCATCGACCAGAAGTAGACGGTCTCGTCCAGCGCCGTAAAGGCATTCAAGCCCTCGGCCCCGTTGCGCTCCGCCACGTCCGTAAACTGGTTCGGGATCACATACTTGTGCGCCTCTTTCTGCGCCTCCAAAAAGGCCTGCTTCAGCTCGACGAGTTTGTGCTCGTCGCGCCCAACGGCCTTCAGGTACTCAGCCTCGTAGGCGTCGTTCGCAGCCTCCACTTTGGCCAGCGCAACCTTCTCGGCGGCGTAATCCGTGGTGCCAATCTCGCTGGTTCCTTTGAACGCCAGGTGCTCAAACATGTGCGCCAGTCCGCTCTCGCCCGAGGGGTCGTTCACGTCCCCTGCATCAATAAAGGTGGAATAGCTGAAAACCGGCGCTTCCGGCCGCTCGCAGATCACGATCGTCAACCCGTTGGGCAGCACTTTGGTCGTAATTCGCTGCTCGAAACTCTTCAGATCCTGCGCCCGCGCGCTGGCTATGGCCAACACAGCAAGCGCCAATCCCAACAGCCCCCTCGAAAACCACGGAAAAGTCCTGCTTCGCATCCATGCTCCTTATTCCGGGGCGCAACCGCCCCCCCCGCACTCTTCCAAGCTAGTGCTATAGGCCGGACCGGGTCAAACCGCATCGCATTTGGCCCGCAGCTACACTCGGTTCTTGATACCATAAAAACTCCATGAAACCTGCCCCTCCAAATCGTCCACTCCTGACCGCTGTCTTCAGGGCCGTTATCGAGATCGCGTTCATCGTCTTCCTGTTCTATTCCAATCTGCTCATGGGTGAGTTCACCGCCTCCAACTCCCACGGCAAAAGCATGGCCTTCGCTCTTCACGACATCTTCACCGCCACGAACTTCGTAATCGCCCTGATCTCCGCGCTCATCGGCTACGTCGTGTTCGAGCATCTGCGCAAGAAGTTCTAGCCCCTTCGGCGATCCGCCGTCCTTGACCCCGTGCCGCGCGCTTCCGTATGCTGCCCATGGTTCCCGCGCGGTGGAGAGTCACCAACTCCAACGCCCCAGAGGGAGAGCCCGCATGAGCGCCTCGTCTTCGGCCACAACTCCCGCCCAGTCATTCACCGCTGCAGCCTTGCCGCTCTTAATTCGCCGCGCTGCCGTGCTCGGCGCTGGAACCATGGGCTCCCGTATCGCCGCGCATCTGGCCAATGCTGGAATCCCCACGCTCCTGCTCGACATGGTTCCAGCGGGCGAAGGCGCACGCAACCGCCTCGCGCTCGCAGCCCTCGAAGCTCTCGCCAAGTCCAAACCAGCCGCCTTCTTCGACGCATCAACCGCGGGCCTGATCACCCCAGGCAACTTCGACGACGACCTCCCCAAACTAGCCCAATGCGACTGGGTCGTCGAAGCCGTCGCCGAGAATCTCCCCATCAAGGCCGCCCTGCTCGCGCGCGTCGCTCCCCACCTTTCGCCCCATGCGGTGCTCGCCACAAACACCTCAGGCCTGCCGGTAAGCCAGATCGCCGCCGGCCTTCCCACGCACCGCAACCGCTTCTTCGGAACGCACTTCTTCAATCCGCCCCGGTACATGCGCCTGCTTGAAGTCATTCCCACCACTGAAACCGATCCCGCCCTGGTAGCCGCTTTTTCCGCCTTTGCCGACCGCGCTCTTGGCAAGCAGGTCGTGCTGGCCAACGATACCCCCAACTTCATCGCCAACCGCATCGGCGTCGCCGTCATGTTCACCGCGGCTACGCTGATGCTTCAGCAGCGACTGACCATTGAAGAGGTGGACCTGTTGACCGGCACCGTTATCGGCTGGCCCCGCACCGGCACCTTCCGCCTGGCAGACTTGGTGGGCATCGACATTCTCGCCCATGTCGCGGCCAACTTCCCCCAGGGCGTGACGGGTACCGGCTTCAGCATGGACAAGAGCCATGCAGAATCAGACAGCGCTTCAACAGTTGGTGAAAGAACTGGCTCTGTATCAGGGCACGACTTTAGTCGTCCCGCAAATGCTCCAGAGCCAACGGGGGCTTTTGCCCCTGCGGGCGATTTCTCCTCAATCCTCGCCGAGATCGTCAAGCGCGGCTGGCTAGGCGACAAATCCAGCCAGGGCTTCTACAAAAAAGCCCGCGGCGCAGACGGCAAGGAGATCCGCCAGGTCCTCGATCTGGCCACCTTCGAGTACCGTCCAGCAGCCAAACCAAACCTGCCCGCGTTTGAAATGGCCAAAAATGCCGCTACGGTGCCCGAGCGCCTTCGCCTTCTGCTCGCCAACGACCCAACCAAGGACAAAGCCGCAGCCTTCCTGTGGCCGTTCATGGCCTCGCTTTGGAACTTTGCCGCCGACCGCATCGGTGAAGTCACAAGCGACGCACCCTCCATCGACCAAGCCATGCGCGCCGGCTTCAACTGGGAACTCGGACCATTTGAAATGTGGGATGCGGCCGGAGTTGCCTCCACCGTCGCTCGCATCAAGACTCAAGGCGTCCCGGTCAGCCCGCGCGTCGAAGCGCTGCTGGCTGCGGGGCAGCCGAGCTGGTATGCCCCCGACGGCCGCGCGTGTTTCCAGCCGGACACAGGTGAACTGCAGCCCCTTCACGCCGTCCCCGGCCACGCCCGCGTTGCAGATTTCCGCCGCCGCAACGGCGTAGTCCGCTCCAACCCCGGCGCTTCGCTCATCGACCTGGGCGACCGAATCGCATGCATCGAGCTGCACTCGCTCAAGAACGCAATCGGCGGCGACGTGCTGGCCATGATCTCGGCGGTGCTCAAGCCGGACTCCGATGCCGTGCGCAATTTTGCTGCATTTGTAATCGCCAGCGACCGCGAAAACTTCAGCGTGGGCGCAAACCTGATGCAACTTCTTCTGGCCGCGCAGGAAGGCGATTGGGACGAACTCGCCGCCGTCATTCACAGCTTCCAGCAGATGACAGCGGCCATCAAGTTCTGCCCGCGTCCGGTGGTGACAGCCCCCTTCGGCCTCACCCTTGGCGGAGGCGCGGAGATTTGCCTGCACGCCGCACGCCGTCAGCCGCACGCCGAGACATATATCGGCCTGGTAGAAGCCGGCGTGGGCTTGATTCCAGCCGGCGGAGGCACCAAGGAGATGCTGCTGCGGGCAATTGATTCGGCCATCTCGCTCGCGCCGCCCGACCCTCGCGACCCGCCCTCTCGATTCGCCCAATCGGCCGAACTGGCCACCGCCGTCAAGCGCGTATTTGAAACCATCGCGCTCGCCAAGACCTCCACCTCCGCCGTCGAGGCCCGTTCCCTCGGCATGCTTGCGGGTTCTGACCGCATCACCATGAATCGCGAGCGCCTGCTCCTCGACGCCAAAGCGCAGGCCGCGGCTCTGGCCGGTTCGGGCTATACGGCGCCTCAGCCGCGCACCCAGATTCCCGCTCCCGGTACCGGAGTCCTGGCCGCGCTTGAGACCGGCGCATTCCTCATGGGCGAAGCCGGCTACGCCTCCGAGCACGACCAGAAGGTAGCTCGCTGGGCCGCGTACATCCTGGCCGGCGGGCGTGTGACTGCGGGCACACCGCTCACCGAGCAATACCTGCTTGACTTGGAGCGCGAAGCGTTCTTGTCGCTTTGTGGCGAGCGCAAGACGCAAGAGCGCATCGCCTTTACATTGAAGACCGGCAAACCGCTGCGGAATTAGACTTGACGTGGAAGATTGATGGGACGATCCCGCGCAGAAGGAGAATTCCGGTGGAACAAAACAGTGTTGGGGATGACAACAGTCGTGCAAGCCAAGAGGCATTGGAGGAAGAATACCGCCAAATGGCCGCCGACCGTGAACGTGAAATCGAAGCGGAGGAGTGGATCGAGGCATTGATTGGGGACGTTTCGGAAGTTGAACGTTGTTAACAGGCCAGATTAGGTTTTTTGTTTCCTGCAAACCAGGAAGGGAATTGATGAGTCTTGTGCAATCTAACTCAACAGACCCGATAGCAACGCCTGAATTGCGCGTCTGCCTCCGGCCTCCAATTCCGGAAATTGCTGAAGCGGCCGGTCACTTGAATAACGCAGTGAACGCTCACTTGGATGGAAGGTTTAGCGAAGCAGAAAACCTGCTGGAACGAGCGAACATCCCTGTTATCAACGAATGGGCAGAGTCGCTAGCCGGAAAATTCTCTAAGTACAACACTCCACGATTCCGTTTGAATTCGTCCTCAATGGGCTCACTAATGAAAGAAAGGGCTCGAATGCCCTCGTCCGAATTAAGACGGATGCTGCATATTCGCGATGGCTATCACTGTCGCTTTTGCGGCACTCCTGTTATCCGGAGGCAAGTTCGCAAGCGACTGGTCTCGCTATATCCAACAGCTGTTCCGTGGGGTTCCAGAAATGCGGACAAACATGCCGCCGTTTCTGTAATGGAAGCACAATATGACCATGTTGTCCCTCATTCCAGAGGCGGACGAAATGAGCATGGAAATCTCGTGCTAACATGCGGTCCTTGCAACTATGGCCGTGGCGCTTTCACTCTAGAGGAGATGGGTTTGTATGACCCACTAAAGCGGAATCGAATTGAATGCGTCTTTTCAGGTTGGGATGGCCTGGAGCGACTTCTTCGGTGATTAGCCGGTCGGCCCACGGATTAAACCACGTTGATCGGCGAGGTTGCCGGAACATCTGGCTTCGGTCCGTACATCCAAAGCTGAATAGGTGCGGGGGCTTTAGCCCTTGAGGCTAGATTCGATGAGTTGTGCTGAACACAGAAGACAGGCGTGGTTGCTAGGCGGGTTTTTCTGCGCATGCGTTCTAGTCCCGGCACAACAGCTGCCGTCAGTCCCGCCCCAACTCGATGAATCCGGCCAAATCGTAGTAGCCGGCCGTTCAACCCCCTACCTCATTCGCCATCTGCCGGTCAGTTCTTTTCCCGAACTCCCCGTCGCGGTCGTCGATCTCCTCAATCGCCGCGGATGCCTGATCCCGCAAACCTACCAGGCTCACGGGCCGGAGAACGTGATTCATGCCAGTTTCGAGCGCCCAGGCTCCTCAGACTGGGCCATCCTTTGCTCCGTCCAGGGAACGGTATCTCTGCTGGTTTTCTTCAGCGGCAATCCGGCGCAGCCTGCGCAGCTGGCCTCAATGCCAGAAACAAAGCGCCTGCAGTCTCACGCCTCAAGCGACGCTCTAGGCTTTAACTGGGGCATTGACCCCGCGTCGCCGCAACAGATTCGCGATGCTCAAATCGGCCTTGCGCCGCGCCCAGCCAAACTGGACCACGACGCCTTGGCCGATTCGGTCATCGATCACAAAACTGTGTATCACTTTTATGCAAAGAGCGCCTGGACCCAACTGGAAATGCCGGAATAGCGATTTACGTCTAAAAATCTGGTAGCGCGAATGACAGCGAAGACAAAAAACGTTGCGGCAGCTTCCATCTCACTTCTCTTGGGCTGGTTTGGCTTGGAGATACCACCAGGCACTAACCGCTAACCACTAACCACTAACCACTGGAGTTCTCATGCCCGAAGCCGTCCTAGTCAGCGCCGTTCGCACACCTGTGGGCCGCGCCCCCAAAGGCGCTCTTTCCACCACTCGCCCCGACGACCTGGCGGCGCTTGCCGTGTCTGCGGCCCTGGACAGAATTCCAGCCCTTGACAGAGCCGAAGTCGACGACGTCATCCTGGGTTGCGCTCAGCCGGAGGGCGAGCAGGGCTGGGACATTGCCCGCTGGGCCGTCCTCCGCGCCGGGCTTCCGGTCGATATTCCCGGCGTCACCGTCAACCGGCTTTGCTCCTCGGGTCTCGAAGCCATTGCGCTGGCGGACCTCCGCATCCGCGCCGGCGGCGACCGCGTCGTCATTGCCGGCGGCGCGGAAACCATGAGCATGCTCCCGTTCGGCGGCCTCAAGCCCAGCCCCAATCCCTATATGGCCGAGCATTACCCCGCGTCGCTTTTAACCATGGGACTTACCGCCGAGCGTGTCGCCCGCCGCTACGCCGTCTCCCGCGAAGATCAGGATGCCTTCGCCTTGAACAGCCACCGGAAAGCCCTGGCAGCCCAGGCCGCCGGGCGATTCGCCGATGAGCTGATCCCGGTGACTGTAACCACAGCTGTTCCGGGTGCGAGAGCCGGCAAGCCGTCGGTCGCCGAATCCATCTTCTCCTCCGACGAAGGCCCGCGCGCCGACACTTCCTTGGAAGCCCTCGCCAGACTAAAGGCCGCCTTCGCCGCGCAAGGAACCGTAACCGCCGGCAACTCCTCGCAGACCTCCGACGGGGCAGCCGCCGTTGTTCTGATGGAAGCCGCCCGCGCGCGGGAATTGGGCATCCAGCCGCTCGCCCGTCTGGTTGCCTACGCCGTCACCGGCTGCCTGCCCGAGGAGATGGGCATAGGCCCCGTCACCGCCATTCCCAAAGCCCTGATGCGCGCCGGCCTCACGCTCGACCAGATCGGACTCATCGAGTTGAACGAGGCCTTCGCGTCGCAGGTGCTGGCCGTGATCCGCGAACTGGGCCTCGATCCAGAGCGGATCAACGTCAACGGCGGCGCAATCGCCCTCGGCCATCCGCTGGGCTGTACCGGCGCCAAGCTAACCGCCACGCTGCTCAACGAGATGCGGAGGCGGCAGGTGCGCTATGGCATCGTGACCATGTGTGTAGGCGGCGGCATGGGCGCGGCAGGCATCTTCGAGCGGCTCTCGTGAGTTTGAGCCACCAATTCTTCTGAAAGAGGAGGCTATCGTCCCGAGTCCGAATTACGCAACACTAAATTGGCTGTCATTCTGAGCGAACGGGGCCCCGAACGGGTTTCAGTTCGGGGGTGGTGAGTCGAAGAATCTGCGTTTGTTCTTCGATGAACTTCAGACTCACATCACTATGGGTCATAAATAATCCCATCGATCTTGATCTTCGAGCACCAGAAGCAGTAGCGAATTTCTCTCCCTGGGTGCAATTCGCTCAGATCCAACTGGCGCCACCGGTGCAGCAAAACAGATTCTTGACGGCGTTCGACTCGTGCTCCCGATTCGGCCACAGCTTCGCCAGGGATGCGGCGAGCGCCGGGTCGGTAGGGCGAGGCGCGTTTGCTGCTGACGGCTGCAACAATCTACGATTTCCTCCTGCATGGTTAGACACCGGCAAGCCGCGTTTCCACTGCAAGCAAAACCCGCAAATAACGTGCAAAAATGCGCAAAATAAGCATCTAAAACGCATTAAAAACACTGGCTTTTCATGTTTTTGTATGGCGATAACAGGTCGCTTTTTCGAAAAAACTCGCGCTAACCCAACTTCCGCAGTTTGAGCGAGAAGTCCTTTTCTTTCAGCGCCAGTGGGGTGAAGTTTCCACTACATCGGCGCAAATTGCGGTGCGAATTCC
>Ga0302319_10013683_pt1 | contig 15197 bp, 17 predicted proteins | sample Bog_T0_2_FD_203319 | JGI IMG/M metagenome (GOLD analysis project Ga0302319, IMG submission 203319) | Peat permafrost microbial communities from Stordalen Mire near Abisko, Sweden - Bog_T0_2 | ecosystem: Environmental > Terrestrial > Soil > Wetlands > Peat | place: Sweden: Abisko, Stordalen Mire... | reverse complement strand
AACTGGTTTCGCGCCCACGGCAATGAGCTATGGGAGTTCGACGAGAACGGCCTGATGCGGCGGCGCGAAGCCAGCATCAACGACGTGGCGATTCAGGAGTCCGAACGGAAGTTTCGCTGGCCGGCAGGGAAGAGGCCGAGCGAGCATCCTGGGCTGACGGAGATGGGGATGTGAGCGGCAGCCAGTAGCCTGTAGCCGGTAGCCCAAACCAGTAGCCTGTAGCCGGTAACCCAAAGCTGGTAGCCTGTGGCCTGGAACCCGTAACCTGTAACCTGTAGCCATGCTCTCCGATCTTGAATTCGCCTACGCTCCCGTCCGCGAAAAAGTCCGCGGCCTCCGGGAGTATCTTTGACGCGCCCCGCCTCCGCACCGAACTAGCCGCCATCGAAGAGAAGCTCGCCGACCCCGCATTGTGGTCGAACCCCGCGCTCTCCCAGCCCATCATGCGGGACCGCAAGCGCATCGAAGGCCAGCTGGGCGACGATGCCGAGCTCGCGCGCCGCACCGGCGATATCGATGCGTACTTCGACCTCGCTCGCGAGGGGGAAGCTGTCGAACCCGATCTCGAGCGCGAGATCAACGCCCTCCGCGATCACGTGGACAAGCTCGAATTTCGCACCATGCTGTCCGGCGAAACAGACCCCCTCAACGCCATCGTCACCGTTCACCCCGGCGCCGGCGGCACCGAGTCCCAGGACTGGGCGGAGATGCTGATGCGCATGTATCTGCGCTGGGCCGAGCAGCAGGGCTTCCGCACCGAGATGAACGACTACCAGGACGGAGAAGAGGCCGGCATCAAATCCGCCACTTTCACCATCACCGGCGACTACGCCTTCGGCCTGCTGGGCGGCGAAACCGGCGTCCACCGCCTCGTGCGCATCTCGCCCTTCGATCAGGCCAAGCGTCGGCACACGTCGTTTGCGTCCGTGTATGTGTCGCCCGAGATCGATGACTCCATCGAGATTGACATCAAGCCCGACCAGATCCGCACCGATACCTACCGCTCGGGCGGCAAGGGCGGCCAGCACGTCAATACGACCGACTCCGCCGTGCGCATCACGCACCTGCCCACCAACATCGTCGTGCAGTGCCAGAACGAGCGCTCCCAGCACAAGAACCGCGAGAAGGCGATGAAGATGCTGCGCTCGCGCCTTTACGAATACGAGCTTGAGAAGAAGCATGCGGCCACGCGCAAGATCGAGGACTCGAAGTTAGAGATCAACTTCGGCTCGCAGATTCGGTCTTATGTGTTGCAGCCCTACCGCATCGCGAAGGACCACCGGACGAAGGTAGAGGTGGGAGACGTCGACAAAGTATTGGACGGCTACTTAGACCCGTTCATCCGCGGGTACTTGCTGATGAAGAGGCAAGGCGGGGTGCCGGTGGCGGCCGCTGGTGAGGATGATCTGGAGTAGCGGCGACGCTCGAGGAAATAGCGATGGCAAAGCGCAAGCTTTTTGACGAACTGATGGAAGGCGTCGCCGAGATGAAGGCGCATCGCGAGGGGAAGATCACGCTGCGCAGCTACCGGTCCGAATCGGCGCCGCTGCCGGATACGTCCTCCGCCCCGCAGCCTACCGAGATCGTCCCGGTCACGACCATCCGCACGTCGGAAAAGGACTGGCTGGCCCGGCTCACCACCGCCTATCGCCAGCACGCGCAGGTTGAGCTCGTCGACGACGCCGAGGTGGGCATCGATCCGGCGCATCAGTCTTTGCTGCGGATGGGGCTAGCCGGCAAGCTGTCGCCCAAAGAATGGACGGCTGTCTCGCTCTCCGCCGGTATGACGGTGTTTGGGGCCAGCATGATTGTCCTGGCGGTGCTCGATCCCGACCCCACGAGCAAGCTCGGCCTGCTTGTGGGCAGCGGAGCGCTGCTGTTGCTCACCGGCGGATTTCAGACCATCCGTCTGCTGACGCGGCAAAAGCCGCCCAGCATCACCATCGCCGCCAAAGGGATCCACATCGACTGGAACTGAAGCGGCGGCCCGCTCCTGCGGATCGCGTTCTGCACGTCAAGCTCTGACAACCAGACGAGCGTTCAAGCTTTCAATAGGCGAGCCTCGTGCTTGTCCTTATACATGGCGGTATCGGCGTCGGAGATGAGCTGTTCCACCGTTTTGCCATTGCGCCACTCGGCGACGCCGATCGAGGCGTCGATGTTTACATCCACCGTTTTCCGGTTGGCGCCGACGGTGATGGTGTACTTGCCGAAGACCCATTCGCGAATGCGCGCGATGTGGAAGCCGGCATTGGCTCCTTCGCAGAGCAGCAGCACGACGAACTCATCGCCGCCCCAGCGTCCGACCAGGTCGCCGGAGCGCGTGTTCATCTGCAATTCCTTGGCGAACTGCTTGAGCAGATCGTCGCCGGCCTGATGGCCGTGCTCGTCGTTCACCCGCTTGAAGTTATTCAGGTCGAGCATGATGACGCAGAAGGTCTGATCGTTGCGGATATGCCACTGGACGCGCTCTTCGATACTGCGGCGGTTTGCGACGCCGGTCAGCTCGTCCTTGAGCACGAGGCTTTCGACCGCTTTCAGGCGGCTCTGGAAGGAGGAGACCTCGGCCTGCAGCTGGGTCACCAGGTTCTGACTTTCGCGGGTCATCTGATCAACGCTGCTCTTCAGCTCCGTCACGCGCTGTACGAGCGACGAACGGATCTGGGTCAGGTCGTCGAGGTTGCCGATCTTCTCGAGGCGCGAGGTCAGGTCTTTGAACTGGCCCGAGTAGCTCTGGTTGCGGTCGCCCACCGCTTCGGCGGTGTTGGCCAGGGCGATCAGCAGTTCCTTCACCTCGTCGGATTTGGTTTTTAGATGGTTCGCGGTGCGCGCGCCCCATTCCTGCAGCTGGATTTCCACCTGGGATTGGGCCCATTGGACAGATTCGACGGTTGGATTGATGGACAGGCGCTTCTCCAGTCCCTGCAGGCCGTGCTCGAGTTCCAGCCCCAGCGCGGGCGAGCCGACAACGGCATTGCGGCCGATGGACAGCAGCGCGCTTCGATAGCAATCGAGAGTGGTCGTCAGCAGCGGCTCATCTGCTGGCGGTTCGGATACGGATGGCCGGTTGTCGGCATCGAGATACTTTTTCAGGGAAATCAACGTGCGTCCCCCTTCGGGTCGTTCTTCTGGCCTTGGAAAGCAACGGACAGCGTCCACCGTGCTCGGCAGAATTTAAGGTTCGGTTGTAGTCCATGCATGACAGGTGGGCGCGAACGATCTGGCCTGAAACGCAGCGGTTCGACTCCAGCGGATTCCAGCGGCGCTTACGGATTCAAAGTGTAAAGGAAGAGATGCCGAGCAGATGGGTCAATGCAACGAACGAAAGTGTTAGGCCACCGTGGCCGGCCGCGGCACCTCGGGTGGCCGAGGAGGCGGTGCCGTGTTGCGTGGTAGCGTGGATCGATGAGCGTGGACCGGTGACCGCTGAATCCGAGGGCATCGTCGATCTCTACCAGCGCCATGCTGTTGCCTGGGATCGGTTGCGAAGCCCGGGAAGCCTCATTGAAAAACCCTGGCTGGATCGATTCCTGGCGCTGCTCTCGCCCGGCGCCGCGATCCTCGATCTGGGTTGCGGCGGCGGCTTGCCGATTGCCGGGTATCTCGTCAGCAAGGGCTATATGGTCACCGGCGTCGATTCGTCGCAGCCGTTGATTGAAATTTGCCGCAGCCGATTTCCGGACCAGGAGTGGATCGTTGCGGACATGCGTACCCTGTCGTTGCGGCGCACCTTCGATGGCATTCTGGCGTGGGACAGCTTTTTTCACCTCACACCGGAAGATCAGACAGCGATGTTTCCGGTGTTCCGCAACCTAGCGGGTCCCCGTGCGGCGCTGATGTTTACCAGCGGTCCGCAGCATGGCTCGGTGTTGGGCGAATTTGAGGGCGAGCCGCTGTATCACGGGAGCCTCGATCCGGGAGAATATGCCGCTCTGATGGACCAATCCGGCTTCAAGGTTGTAGAGCATGTGGTCGATGACCCGAGTTGCGGCGAACACACAATCTGGCTGGCGCAACGGGTTTGAAGCCAGCCCGCTGGCGAAATCGGGCGGCATCTTTCGGCCAGGCCCGGGGCGATATAAGATGGGGAATCGGATGGACTGATTCCCGCATCCGGCCCACCCACGGTTCTTTCAGCATCATGTTCAGCGGCTTAGCAGCCAGAGCGAACGTGTGTGTCGTGCCGGCAGGAATCAGAGAAGCCCAGGAAAGCAGGCAATCCGGTGACGCAGGCAAAGTCGGCAGTGGTCGTGGGCGCCCAATGGGGCGATGAAGGCAAAGGGAAGATCGTCGATGTGCTCTCCGAGAGGTTCTCGGTGGTGGCGCGCTACGCCGGGGGCCACAACGCCGGCCACACGGTGATCATCAATGGGCAGAAGTTCATTCTGCAACTGGTGCCGTGCGGCGTGCTGCGCCCGGGCTGCCGCGGCGTGATCGGGAACGGGGTCGTTCTCGACCCGATGGCCTTTCTGAAGGAGACGGGCCGCCTGCGGGAGCTTGGAATCGATGTCGATAGCCGGCTTTTTGTGTCGAACCGCGCGCAGGTGATCCTGCCCTACCACCGCATGATCGAGCTGGCGGCGGAGAGTGCTCCCGGGCGGCAGAAGATCGGCACCACAAGCCGCGGGATCGGTCCCGCGTACGAAGACAAAATGGCTCGTAATGGGCTGCGCGTGATCGATTTGCTGAATACGAGCCTGCTGAAGACGCACATCGAAAACGCCTGCCGCGAAAAAAATGCGATAGCGCATGCCTTGTTTGGGACGGAGCCGCTCGACCCGGCGCAGATGTACGACGAGTACGCCGCGGCTGCGGAAAAGATTCGCCCTTTCGTGACAGATACCGCTCTGCTGCTGAACAACGCGCTGCGCGATGGGCAGAGCGTGATGTTTGAAGGAGCGCAGGGAACGATGCTGGACATCGATCACGGCACATATCCGTTTGTTACGTCGTCGTCGGCCGCGGCGGGTGGCGCGTCGATCGGCACGGGCGTGGGCCCAACGCGCATCGGGACCGTCATCGCGGTTACGAAAGCCTATGTGACGCGGGTGGGGGAAGGCCCATTCCCGACGGAGATTCACGATGCCGCCGGCGAAGCGCTGCGCGCGCGTGGGCAGGAATTTGGCGCCGTGACGGGACGGCCGCGGCGGTGCGGCTGGCTCGATCTGCCGCTGCTGCGCTACTCCAACCAGATCAATGGAACCGACTGGCTGGTGATCACCAAGCTCGATGTGCTCGATGACCTCGACCCGATTCCGGTGTGCACCGGTTACGAAATCGACGGGATGCGCTGCGAGACGATGCCCGCAGATATCCGCGGAATCGAAGCGATCCGCCCCGTGTACACTCGGCTGAGGGGATGGAAGGTTTCGACGGAAGGGGTTCGGGGTTTCGAGGACCTTCCGCAGGCGGCGCAGGAGTATCTGCGCTTCATGGAGCGGGAATCGGGGGCGAAGATCGCCCTTGTTTCCACCGGGCCTGATCGGGACCAGACCCTCGAAATGCCGGAATTCCGCGAGGCAATGCAGCAGATTTCCGGAAGCCAGACAACCCAGGAACCTGTGCCGGACTACAGACGATGATCAGCTTTACCGTTCGCATGAAATTTCGTCCCCAGGATCGAGAGCGCGTGGGGGAGATGCTGGCAATGCTTGCTCGGGCTTCACGGGAAGAGCCAGGCTGCGTCAGTTACGTTCCCCACATCGTCGATGGGGAACCGGACACGGTGGTGATCTACGAACAATACAAGGATCAGAAGGCAGTCGAGGCCCACCGCGCTTCTGCGCATTTCAAGGATTATGTGGTGGGTGGGCTTTACCAGATGATGCTCGACCGTCAGGTCGAGAACCTGATGTCGGTAGCCTGAGGCAACCGTGCAATCGTCCAGCGGTTTTCGGCATCGGAGAGCGTAGGGGCGATCTGCGATGGAACACCAGGGAGAGAGTATGCGCTGCTCTGGCCGCCCTATATGACGTTCCGACACCGAATGCAAGCCGTTCGGATTTTCTTTTTTGACGCGCCGCGGGAACCCGGGCTAGCATCGGTTACGACCATGCGCCGCCAACCGGGCTCCGCTTCGCGTCCACATTCCATTCCGCACGCCGTCGCCGCACTTTTGCTGCTGGCCTGGTGCCACGCGGCGTGGCCGCTGCCGCACCACGAGTCGCGCGCGGTTCACAAGGAAATTGAGGGGATGGAGCAGCAGTGGCGGCAGGCACTGGTGACCAACAATGTTGGCGAAATGGATCGCCTGCTGGCCGATGACTACCTTGGGATCACCTCCAACGGGACGCTGGAAACCAAACCGCAGGCTCTGGCGCTGCGGCGCGCAGGAACGGTCCGGATCACGAGGCTGGACCTGAGCGATATGCATGTGCGGGTCTACGGCGACACGGCGGTCGTAACTTCGCAGGCGCAACTCGAAGGCACCAACGGGGCCAGCGACATCAGCGGGCAGTATCGGTATACGCGGGTTTATAACCGGCGGCTGGGGCAGTGGAGGATCGTCAGCTTCGAAGCCAGCCGGATGCACGATTTCGACGCTCGCGCCAGCAACAAGCAGCATTAGAACTGGCCTCATATCCAGTGCAGCGGTCTCGGCAGGCTTCATGAGCCCCGCTTCGATGGCGGGTCTCACACGCTGCATTTCGGAGGTTTGAGGTTTATGAGACCAGTTCCAGGGCGTTCGGCGAGAATCGCCGCAGGCTGGATGGCAGCTGCATCTAACAGCTGCGAGATTGATATACTTAAGTTGCCGCGTGGCCCGGCTGCGCGGAGGAGAAAAACCCATCGATAAGCGTTCCGCGAAGCAGTTTGTCCGTATTAACGATCGAATCCGCGCCCGTGAAATTCGCGTGATCGACGAAAAAGGTGAGCAGCTCGGCATCCTTCCCCCGTTTGAGGCGCTCAAGATCGCGCGCGAGCGCGGTCTCGATCTGGTGGAAGTATCCCCCACGGCTGTTCCTCCCGTTTGCCGTATTCAGGACTACGGCAAATTCCTCTACGAAAAAGAAAAGAGCGACCGCGCGGCGCGGAAGCGGCAGAAGGTGATTGTGGTCAAGGAGGTTAAGTTCTCCGTGACCATTGACGATCACGATTATGTGACACGCAAGAACCAGGCCGTGCGCTTTCTCCAGGAGGGCGACAAGGTGAAGGCGTCGCTGCGATTCAAGGGGCGGCAGATGGCGCACCGCGAACTGGGGTACAAGATCATCAACCGGCTGATCCAGGACATTGGGGAAAACGGCGTGGTGGAGTTCATGCCGCGCATGGAAGGCAACACACTGCACGCGATTATTGCGCCGGGCAAGAAGGAAGCGCCGAAGAAGCCGGCGGCTCCGCGTGCCGAGCCACCGCCGGCACCGCCGCAGTCGCCCCAGCCGCCGCCAGCACAGTAGAGCCGAGTTCTTGCGAGCAAGACAAGGCCTCCCTTCGGGGAGGCCTTGTTATTTGGGTTTAAATCGACAGTAACTTATGACCGGAAAGTGTTACATGCGCTACGAACTCGGGATACATCGCACAGCGACAGCGGCCCATAATATCTGGTATCGCAGCGGGCAAACCGCTGTGCGCCCGAGTTGGTTGTGCAGCGGCGGATCAAGCTCGGCTTCAGCCCGTCTGCGTTGTGCTGCTCGCCGAGGGAGGTGCGATGTATCCATTTTTTGTGATTTGCACGATTATTGGGGTGTTGTTCTGCGGCCTCACGATCGATATCGGAATTTTGGAGAAGGCGCACGAGCAGATGCAGAGCGCGGCCGACGCAGCTGCGCTGGGGGCGCAGGTATCGCACGATCAGGAAGACACGAGCTGGCTCACCAACGGGTCCGATGATGCGGCGACGAACGGATTTACCAACGGGGTGAATGGCGTCACGGTATCAGTGCAAGAGGCTCCGACGAGCGGGTCGTATGCGGGCTTTTACGACGCCGTGCAGGTGACCATCACCGACACGTTGCATACCAACTTCATGGGCTGGATTAACGGGGGGACGATGACCCCGACCGCGACTGCGGTGGCCATCGAAACACCGTGCGTCTACGTGACCGGGGCCCATTCTCCAACCGCTACCCATCCCCTTTCGCTGACGACGGGTTCGTCCCTGGGGTATACAAACGGCTCGACAATGGGGTGTCCTGTTTACGTCAGTGGATCGGTGAACGTGGACGGCACGTCGAAGCTGTGGATGAACGCGACGAATGTCGTCGGCAGTTCGGGGTCATCTGTGCTGTCGGGCACCATCTTCCACCAGCCGCGATTCGGGGCCACCGCCCAATCGGATCCATTGGTTTACACGGCGGCGTGTTCCACGCTTTCCTCGAGTTGCGTGAACGGAACGGCGTACGGCATCACGCCCCCCACTTTCTCGTCCTGCACCTACACCAGCCACACGTGGACGAGCGGAAGCACATTCACACTTTCTCCGGGCACTTACTGCAATAGCTGGAATTTCACGAACTCGACGGTGACGCTGAATCCGGGTCTCTACATCATCACGGGCGGGGGAACCTGGACGAATTCGCATGTCTCAGGCAATGGGGTTACGTTGTACTTCACGCACGGGGGAGGGTCGAGTTACGGCCAGTTCAAGGTGTCCGGCACGGTCATGACGCTTTCGGCGCCCACGGCCGCGTCGGGCGGAAGCATACCGACAATCCTGATCATGAATGACCCGAACTGGACGCAGACGGCGCTGCAGGATTTTCAGTTCCTGAGCAGCAGCTCGAATACAGGAGACGGAATCATCTATACGGTTGGAACCGGGGTCGAGTTTTCGTCGAGCCCGTTTACAGCTACGCATTATCTCTGCTTCGACGTGGACAACCTGCAGCTGATCGGAACCGCGATTAAGCCGCTGAGCAACTTCACCACGGTGGCGACCGGCGAGCCCTTCACACCGATGGGGAGCCTGGTGCAATGAAGAGAAACTGGAGATCGGAAAGCGGCCAGGCGCTCGCGGAATTCGCGTTGTTCATGCCCCTCTTCCTCGTGCTCGTCATTGGGGTGGTCGATACCACCTTCTTTCTGGTCGCGGTGATGGCGACGCAGGAAGCGGCGGTGGAAGGAGCGAATTACGGTTCAGCTCCCGGCAATCAAAACGACGACTCAGGGATGCAGACGTGGGCCCAGTATGCGGGCTCCTACGGCGTGACACTCTCGGGAACCCCGACCGCGACGACGTTCTATACGTGCACGCCCGGGGGAGCGCATGTAGCGGCAAGCTCATCGTGCTCCGGTTTTGGTCCGATGGAATACGTGTCGGTGACGGCGAGCACGAACATGGCTCCGGTCCTGATCAACTGGATGTTCAGCAACAAGACCTTCACCGCTACAGCAACCTACAGAGTCGAGTGGAAACAATGACACGGAATTGCGGGCGGGACAAGATGCGAACAGCTTCGAAAAATCCGTGGCGATCGGCGCTCCGGCGGGCGACGCAGGGGGCGAAGAAGCAGGACGGCTCCATGCTGGTGGAGACGGCCGTCGTGATGCCCGTGTTTTTCCTGATGGCATTCGGATTTTTCATGTTCTCGCTTGCCTTAACCGGCTACATGAGCGCAACCTATGCGGCACGCGTGGGGGCGCGCTACGGGGCGATGCACAGCCTGAGCAGTGGAAGTCCGGTGACTACCGCCCAGATACAGGCGGTGGTGCAAGCCAATCTGTTCACCCCGGGGTCCGCGGGCAACCCAGCCATCCTGGTTTACTACGGCAATCGCGGCTCAGGGGTCAATGGAAACTACTCGGGTGACTTGGTCGGTGTGGGTATCGTTTGGGGGCAGACCCTGAATATCCCCTTCTGGGGATCGAAGACGTTCTACGTCTCGACGGAAGCTTACCGGGTCATCACGCGGTGAATACAGAGAACAGGGAATAGGGAATAGACGAGGTTACCGGCAGAGTGCGAATTCTGCTCTGTGCTGCATGCCGAGGGAGATGAGATGTATGCGTTTTTTGTGATTTGCACGATTATTGGGGCGTTGTTCTGCGGCCTCACGATCGATATCGGCATGATGGAGAACGCGCACCAGCAGATGCAGAGCGCGGCCGACGCAGCTGCGCCCGGGGCGCAGGTTTCGCACCCCTGGGAATGGACGGCCGTGACAATCCGGCAGGCGCTTCGCAGTAAATCGAATGAAAGCGAGGCTTATTTGTGGCAGCTCTTTACACAGTGAGTGTGTTTATTCTCCTGCTTTTCTGTGGGCTGACCCTTGATTACGGAATGTTGGAGTTGACAAGGGACAAGATGCAGAATGCCGCAGACGCCGCAGCCGTGGCCGAGGAACTCTATTTCGAACGGAGTAGTTCGCCTACGGGTTCCGATCCAGGGATTGCGGTTGCCTCACAGTACGGCTTTACCGATGGCAGCAATAATACGACCGTCACCTATGTGGCGAACAATCTGATCAACGCCGATCAAGGGGGAGTGTATAACGGCCAGTACGATGGGCTGCAGATTCAGATTGCTCGGACGATTCCGACGATGTTCATGGCGCTGGCCAATATCCCGTCGGTCAACGTGATGGTTCGGTCGGTCGCCGCGGTGCCGGCGTGCCAATATTATCTGGGCACCAAATCGCTCGCGACGCCCACGGTTTCAGTCAGCAGCGGCGGTAATGTCGGTCAGGTTTTCACGAAATGCAGCGCCTATATCGGCGGGGGAGCAACCATTAATTCCGGAGACTGGTGGCAGGCATGGCAGACCTATCTAACAGGTTCTTCAGGCGGGACAACGGCTAACGGAAGATGGAAGTCGGGAGCCACCTACGGCACCCCAACGCGTGCCGATCCGCTTTCTTCCGATATTACAGCGCCAACGGTTGGCTCCTGCAACCACAGCAACTTAAGCTATGGCAATTTGAGCGGGGGGGCGATGAGCCAGACGCTGAGTCCCGGAGTCTACTGCGGATCGGTGAGCGGGTCCACGGTCACGCCGGGACTGACTCTGCTGAACGGCACCGTTACCCTCAATCCGGGGCTTTATATCATCACCGGGGGCATCAATTGGCAACGTGTGACTGTCACCGGAACGGGCGTGACTTTGTACTTCACGAATGTATCGGGTCATTCCACCAAGTTCGGCGGTGTGCTCATTACCGACTTGTCGACCCTCACTCTCTCAGCCGCGACGGGTGCGACTTTTGGGAGCGCAGTGGCCGGGTCGGGCGGTGCGCTCGCAGGCGTGTTGTTCTACCTGGACCGCAACTGGGTCAATACCGCCGCGCAGGATTTCAATTTCAACAGCAGCGCGGGAACAATTAACGGAGTCTGGTATCTCCCTGACACCGGGCTTCTGTTTCTCAACGGCTCCGATAACTGCTCAACCATGTGTGGGGTTGTTGCCGACAATCTGAACCTCACCAATTGGCAGATCAGCTGGTCTTCCGAGAACTTTGCCGGCATCGTCGGGGGGAATCCATTCCGCCAGCAGGGGCCACTGGTCCAATGAAGTCCAAGCGCAGCCTTTTGAGGGATGAAGAGAGTGGTCAGGCGCTGGTGGAGTTCGCCGTGATTGCCACTCTGCTGATTCTGTTGCTGATGGGTATCGCCGACTACATGATCTATATCTACCAGGAGATGGAAGTGACCGCCGCCGCCGGCGCGGCGGCCATGTACGCGACCATTCCGGCGAATGCTCCCTTGAATTCAACCAACATCAACGCGGCCGAAGCCGTGGGGCGCCAGGCGGCTCCGGACGTTTCCAACATCCAGGTCACCGTCACGACCATCTACTCGTGCGCCTACGACGGGAGTTCGGTAGCGAAAACCGCCACCTGCTCCGACAGTTATCCTCCCATGATGTTCGTCCAGGTGACATCGTCGGCGACGGCTTCTTCCGCGATCAGATGGACGGGCATTGCGAGCAGTCTCAACCTGAGCGGCTCTGCGCTGATGGAGATCCCCTATCAATGAAGACCGTCCGGAATACGGTGCAGGACCAGGAGGCGACCCGCCATGCGGATCGGTCCGCTGCAATCGATTCCCACGCCGTGGCGGCGGAAACGAAGAGCCGACGCCTGGCCCGCAGGTTAATTGGGGGCAGCAGGTCGACGGACGGTTCGATGCTTGTGGAGACCGCTTTGGTTCTTCCCTTATTCTGCACTTTGATGTTCGGCACGACGCTGTATGGAATGGGGCTGATTTCCTACTGCAGCGGCAACTATGCGGCCAATGTCGGCGCTCGCTATGGGAGCATGGGTAGCCTGACGAGCCTCTCGCCGTTGACGACGACGCAAGTGCAGAACGTTGTTACCGCGAGTCTGTATGTGCCGGGAACTACCGGCACGCCGGCGATTACTGTCGAATATCTGACCACCGGGGGCGGCGCTTCGACAAACAACATTGGAAACGTCGTGCATGTGAGAGTGAGGCTCACCGGACAGTCAATCGCGGTTCCGTTCGCAGGCACCAAAACGTTCACGCTGCAGTGCGACGCCTACCGCCCCATTACGCGATAGAATCCGTTCAACGAGCGTGCGCCAGCACGACCAAACCGAGTAGAGTTCTCTCCTCATCCTCGGCCTTCTTTTCGCAAAACGACTATGATCAAGGCAACGCCTCCTGGGCGTTGCCATGGTGACGAACGCCGACGTCGTGAATCCGGCATCACGGAGCACCGATTCTCCGCCGTTGCGGGTGGAAGCGGTGGTGAAGCGCTTTGGCGCGCTGACTGCGGTGGACGGGGTTTCGCTCGAGATTCCCACGGGCGCGTGCTTCGGACTGCTTGGACCGAACGGCGCGGGCAAATCGACACTGATTCGCAGCATCATGGGTCGGGTTCGGCCGGACTCGGGCAGCATCCGCATTTTTGGCCAGCCGGTCAGCTCCACAGCGGCGCGGGCCCATCTGGGCTGGGTGCCGCAGGAACTCGCCATTTATCCATTGCTGACCTGCCGGGAAAACCTGCACGCCTTTGGACGATACGAAGGGCTGAGCGGCAAAGCCCTCGAGGACGCGATCGCGTGGTGCCTGGACTGGGGCGCCCTCGCCGATAGGGCCGGGTCGCCGGTGAAGGTGCTTTCCGGTGGCATGAAGCGACGGCTGAACATGGCCGCGGGGCTCATCCATCGGCCGCGGCTGGTGCTGCTGGACGAGCCCACGGTGGGCGTCGATCCGCAGTCGCGCAATCGCATTTTCGAGATGGTGGAAGCGCTGCGGGCCAGCGGGACCACGATCATCTACACGACACATTACATGGAAGAGGCGGAGCGGCTCTGCGACCTGATCGCGATCATCGATCACGGACAGATCATCGCGCAGGGCACCAAGGAGGAGCTGGTGGCGCGTACCTTCGGCTTGCGCAGCTCGGTCGTAATGCACTTTGGCGCGACCCACGCCGATCTGGCGGCCTGGGCGGCTGCGCGTGGTGCGACCGCGGAGGATTCGGCGGTGCATTGCTCCGTCGAAAAGCCCGGAGAGATTGCCGATCTTCTGGATGCGGCCACCCGCGACGGGCTGGAAGTACTGGACGTGGCGATGCAGCGCCCGAATCTGGAATCGGTCTTTCTGCAACTGACCGGTAAGGAGCTGCGCGCTTGATAGCGTGTTAGTCGCCGGTGGAGCAGTTTCGCGAAATGCCAGAGATTAGACTGGACTTCAGCATCCCATGCGCTACCTGATCGTTCTCCTAGCCCTCGCCGGCATCGTCGTTTCCGCTCTTGCCCTGCGCGTCCACTACTCGACTGGCGTCCAGCCGTGCGACATCAACGCCCACTGGGATTGCGGCATCGTCAATCACAGCCGTCATTCTGTGCTGTTCGGGGTGCCGGTTGCGGCGCTTGGCATCGCCGGATACGCCGCCATTGCGCTGTTGGCCTTCTTCCGCCGGCGCTGGCCCACCCTGGTCCTTTCTCTTATCGGCCTGGGATTCGCTCTTTACCTCAGCAACATCGAGGCTCACGTGCTGGAAGTCTGGTGTCTCTACTGCGTTATCTCCCAGGGCCTTATCGCTTTAATCACCCTGCTGGCAGCGATCGCTCTGTTTTCCCGTGCAAAGGCGGCGTAGCACCGTATCATCGCAGGTAAAACCACCTGTTCGGCAAGCCGTTCTTCAGGCTCTGCCAGGTTGCCATGACGCTCACGCCCCGCCATATCGTTCGCTGGATCTTCGATGGGGACCTGGGTCCGCGAAACCGCTATGCGCCACGATGGATTTTTCTCCGTTGTCTGGCCGGAATCTATTTCTCGGCCTTCCTGGCGCTCTTCTTTCAGATCAGGGGACTCATCGGTCCCAGGGGCATTCTGCCAGCGCAGAGCTTTCTGGATGCGGTCGTGCGGCAGGCCAGCTTGCTGCGCTTTTGGTATGCGCCCACGCTGTTCTGGTACTCCTCGACCGGGCACGGGATGATGGTCGTCGTGGAGATTGGCCTCGCTGCTTCCGTGGCCGCTTTCCTCAACGTCTGGCCGCGCCTCAGCTTCCTGGTCTGCTTCGTCTGCTTTCTCTCCTTTGTTTCTGTCGCCGGGGATTTCTCCGGCTACCAGTCCGACGGCATGCTGCTCGAAGCCGGCTTTCTTGCGCTCTTCTTCGCGCCCCGCGGACTGCGGCCGGGCTGGGGCATCAGCAGCCCCGCTTCGCGCGCCAGCTTGTTCCTTCTGCAATGGGAATGGTTTCGCATTTATTTCGAATCCGGCATGGTGAAGCTGCTCTCAGGCGATCCTCAATGGCGGAGCCTGACCGCCATGGATGAGTACTACCAGAACGGTCCACTGCCCACATGGATCGGATGGTACGTCGAGCATCTCCCGCACCGGTTTCACGTCTTCTCGGCGGGCGGCACGCTGGTGATGGAACTCGCGATCGTGTGGATGCTTTTCCTCCCACGCCGCGTGCGCCTGATCTGTTTCTTCATCGTCACGCCCTGGGAGATCGGCGTGATTCTGACCGCCAATTATGCCTTCCTGAACTACCTCGTGCTCGCGCTGGGCTTCCTGTTGCTCGACGACCGCAGCCTTTTGTCCTGGATCCCATCGCGTTATCGCGACCCGCTCGAACACGTCGTTCCTCCTGAATCCATCAGCGCCGGAGAAGAACGCCTGGTAATCGTCGCCACCACCGAAGAGCGCTTCCCTCCCAGTTCGCGACCCATCTCGCGGGGCGCCAAAGTCCTGCGCGGCTTCCCTGCACACCTGCGGCTGGTCCGCATCGCGGTCACCTGTGTGCTCCTTACCTGGATCGGATACGACACGACGGTCGAGATGCT
>Ga0302319_10013677_pt1 | contig 15202 bp, 10 predicted proteins | sample Bog_T0_2_FD_203319 | JGI IMG/M metagenome (GOLD analysis project Ga0302319, IMG submission 203319) | Peat permafrost microbial communities from Stordalen Mire near Abisko, Sweden - Bog_T0_2 | ecosystem: Environmental > Terrestrial > Soil > Wetlands > Peat | place: Sweden: Abisko, Stordalen Mire... | reverse complement strand
ACCAATTCGCCTTTCTGGCTGGGGATGAATACCGGCCTTAAATCCTATCGCTGCAAGGTGTTCGACAAGTTTCCCCGGACCAATATCCCGGATTATTTTCCCAGCTGGGGCGAATACGAAAATTTCATCAAGCTGTTGATCAAGACCAATTGCATCGACAATGCGAAGAAGATATGGTGGGACATCCGGCCGCATCCGTTCTTTAATACGATCGAGTTCCGGGTCTGCGACATTCCGATGCGGGCGGATGAGACCATCGCGCTGGCGGCTTTGATTCAGGCCACGGTGGCGAAGCTGTATAAGCTGCATACCGCGAATCAGGGATTCCGGTTGTACCGGCGGGCGCTTCTCATGGAAAACAAGTGGCGCGCGGCGCGCTACGGCATGAGCGGCAAGCTTATCGATTTCGGCAAGCAGACGGAAGTGCCAGCGAAGGATTTGATTCTCGAGTATCTGGACTTCGTGGACGATGTCGTCGATGAGCTCGACTCGCGCGAGGAGTTGAATTACATCCGCACCATGCTCGAAACGGGCAGCGGCGCCGACCGCCAGTTGGCCGTGTACCAGGAGACTGGAGATTTGAAGAAAGTTGTCGATTACATTATTGAGGAGACAGAAACGGGGCTGGAGGAAGATGAGCCGGCTGCCGTGAGAAAAGTCGGATGAACATTCCAGGAAACGGAACCTCAAACTCCTTCCCATCGCAAACCACAGGATGGCGAACCCGCACCAATCATATTTCCTTTGACCCGGAGTTCTCGGCAGGCGCGCGCAATGCGGTGCAGGTGTGTCTGCGGGTTCAGCCTGGCGAGAGGGTCTGCGTCATCACCGACGAGGTGACGATTGAGATCGCGGCGGCCATAGTGAGCGAACTGGAAAAGCTAGGGTCGCCTTACCGGGCCTGGGTGCTGGAGGATTTGGCGGAGCGTCCGCTGAAAGACTTGCCGCGGGAAGTGCTGGATGATTTGGACACCAGCCAGGTTTCGTTCTTTGCCGTGCAGGCGCAGCGCAACGAACTGCATTCGCGCATGCAGATGACCGACGTGGTGAACCGGCGCAAGATCCGGCACGCCCACATGGTGAACATCAACCGGCAGATCATGCTGGAAGGCATGCGCGCCGATTTTCAGAAAGTGGACCGGCTGAGCGCGAAAGTGGTCGCCATGGTGCGCAAGGCGCAGCGCGTACGCGCCACCACCAATGCGGGCACCGATTTGACCGCGGATTTGAATCCGAATTACAAGTGGCTGAAGACCAGCGGAATTATCACTCCGGAGAAGTGGGGAAACCTGCCCGGTGGAGAAATTTTTACGACGCCCGGCGAAGTGAACGGCACCTTCGTCATCGACGGCGTGGTGGGCGATTATCTGTGCGCCAAGTTTGGCAATTTGCGCGAGACTCCGCTCACCATCCACATGAAGAAGAATCGGCTGACCGAGGCGCATTCGGACAATCACGAACTGGAAGACGACTTCTGGAAATACACGCACACCGATGAAAACAGCGACCGCGTGGGCGAGTTTGCCATTGGCACGAACATCGATTTGAAGGAAGTGATTGGGCAGATTCTGCAGGATGAGAAGTATCCCGGCGTGCACATTGCGTTTGGCAATCCTTACGGGGCGCACACGGGAGCGGAGTGGGATTCGTCGACCCACATCGATGTGGTGGGGCGGAAGTTTAATATTTGGGTAGACGACGAGCAGATCATGCGCGATGGCAAGTTTTTGCTGGAAGCGTAGGCGCCGCAAACGTAGCGCCGGCATCCCGCCGGCTCTCGCGAGGGCGACCCGCCCTCTCATTTTCCCAACTCTCAGCGCTCCCGCGGGCGTCTTCCGCGACAATGCCATCGCCATCGTTGCCGTTCCGAACCGCCTGATGTAGACTTCCCTCGTTCGATGCTGGGCCTCCCCCCCCGGGCCACTATTCCCCAACACCGTCCGATTCTCCCTTGGAGGTACCCTCCGATGAAACTCAGCGATTTCTCTCCTGCTCTCCGTCTACCTCTCTCGCTTCTGCTGGCCGTGCTGGTCTTCGTGGGCTGGAGCTTCGCCGCCAACAGTGGGCAAGTTCTTTACCGCTTTCAGGGCAATAGCGATGGCTATAGCCCCTACGGCAACCTGATCTGGGACCAGGCCGGCAAACTTTACGGCACGACGGAGTACGGTGGAACCAGTTTCTATGGAGAAATTTTCGAGCTTTCGCCTCCGGCCAAAGCTGGAAGCGAGTGGAAAAAAACGACGCTCTACAGCTTTACCGATACTGGCGACGGAGGTCGGCCGACGGACGGACTGATCTTCGACAGCCAAGGGAATCTCTACGGCACCACGGGCGAAAGCGATGACAGCGGTTTCGGCAACGTCTTCCAATTGTCGCCTCCCACCTCAAAGGGCGGGGCGTGGACCGAGAGTGTTCTCTACACCTTCCAGGGAAAATCCGACGGCGCGTATCCCACCGGCGGTCTGATTTCGGATGCAGCAGGCAATCTTTACGGCACGACCGAGACCTCGGTTTTTGAATTGAGCCCGCCCGCTCCATCCGGCAGCTCCTGGACGTTTGCCCTGCTGCATGAGTTCACCGGCGCTCCCAATGACGGCACTTACTCGCACGCCGGCCTGGTCCGCGACGCGGCGGGAAATCTTTACGGCACGACGTTGTGGGGCGGCTACCAGGGCAACAACGATTGCGGTGAAATTGGTTGCGGGACGGTGTTCGAGGTGAGTCCTCCGGCAGATGGGGGATCGTGGACGGAGCAGATCATCCACTTCTTTGGCATGCCCGGGGATGGATTCGATCCCGAGGGCGGCCTGACGCTGGGCGCGAAAGGCAACCTGTATGGCACCACTTATTCAGGTGGGGCGGGCGGAGGCGGAACGGCATTTCGCTTGAGTCCGCCGAGCCAATCCGGCGGCGAGTGGACGGAAGGCATCATTCACAGCTTCGCGTACAGCCAGGAGGATGGAGCGGCGCCGATGGCGACCCTGGTCGCCGATACGGCTGGCAATCTTTACGGCACAACCTATTTCGGAGGCACACCTTGCTTCTATAACGGCGCAGACTACGGTTGCGGTGTGGTCTTTGAGTTATCGCCAGCGGGCGGAGGCAGCGCCGAATGGAACGAAAGCGTACTTTACTTTTTTCCGCGGCCCTACGGCAACCCGCGAAATCCCGCCGCCAGCTTGCTCTTCGATGCCTCGGGAAATCTTTACGGCACCACCGTCGAGGGCGGGGTCAACAGCTGCAGCGGGGATGACAGCCCAGGCTGCGGGGCAGTGTTTGAGATCATGCGGTAGCACAGTCGAACTGCGCTCGGCGAACCCTTCGGATCTCAGGAGAGGCAGCCGGGGCGGCTGTTCCACAGGACGTTGTTCGGAATTCCGGAGATCCCCATTTTTCTTCGGCGGTCAGCGCAGTCCTGCGGCATAATCTTTGCCATGATCGCTCCCCTGCGAAAGCAGTTCAACGCCAGCTTTAGTCCAGAAAAATATCAGACGTTCCTTAAGAGAATCGACGACGCGTGCGGGACCCACGTGCAGTTCCGCCTCTCGGAGACTCCCTGCTTCTTTCCCAAAGCGCTCCTCGAGCGGATGGCTCGCGATGGCAAAGAACTGGTCCGGCAACTGGTGGAAAGTCCCGAATATCTGGCGAAATCGAATGCGTCGATTCCTGACGAGTTCCGGGTCCCGAATGAGCCGGCGCATCCCATGTTTGTGCAGGTGGATTTTGGCCTGGTGCGCGATGCCGCCGGCGAGTTGCAGCCCAAGCTGGTGGAGTTGCAGGCCTTCCCTTCCCTTTATGCCTATCAGGTAACGCTGGCGCAGAGTTACATCGACGTGTACGGGCTGCAAAGGCGGGCTTCGGGACCCGGGCTTCGGGCTTCGGCTGCTTTTGAGTGGCCGGAGTTGAATTTCTTCCTGAGCGGGCTGAATGAGCGCACCTACCGTGAGCTGCTGCGGGCGGCGATTGTGGGGACGCACGATCCGGAGAACGTGGTCCTGATGGAAATTCATCCGCGGGAACAAAAGACGCTGCCCGATTTCCTGCTGACGGAAAAAATGCTGGGGGTGCGGACAGTCGATATTCAAGCCATCAAGAAGCACGAGCGGCAGCTTTATTACGAGCGCAACGGCGGGCGCGTGCCGATCCGGCGGATTTATAACCGGGCGATCGTCGACGAGTTGCAGCGCAAGCAAGTGAGGCTGGGCTTCGATTGGCGCGACGATCTTGACGTGGAGTGGGCGGGACATCCGAACTGGTATTTCCGCATCAGCAAGTTTTCCATTCCCTATCTGAGGCACGAGTCGGTGCCGAAAACCTGGTTTCTCGACAAGCTTGATAAAATTCCTGACGATCTGCAGAACTACGCGCTGAAGCCGCTGTATTCCTTCGCCGGGCTGGGCGTAGTGATTGCTCCCAAGAAAGAAGACATAGACGCGATTCCCGCGGAGAAGTGCGGGGAATACATTCTGCAGGAGCGGCTGCACTTCGAGCCGGTGATTGAAACGCCGTTTGGCGGAACGAAGGCAGAGGTGCGGGTGATGTATGTTTGGCAGCAGGAGTTGAAGGCCGTGCTGACGATCATCCGCATGGGGCGTGGCTTGATGATGGGGGTCGATCATAATCGGGATATGGAATGGGTGGGGGCGTCGGCAGGGCTGTGGGTGGAGGAGTAGCTATGGCTCAGTCGCATAGGATGCTGGCGGTGATGTTTTTTCTAGTCGCCATTCCGGTTGCGAAAGCTCAGGGGTGAATACCGGATTATGAAGTCGTGGATGCGGACGGGAAAAAGCGCAAAGATGTGACGTTAGCTTATCCGGGGAAGATTAGGGGATGCAGCGTCGCATTGGCCCAGCACTGAGGTTTCGGGATGAAAATTCCTTAGCCGATTCTTTTCACGATGGTGGTCTGCAGTTCGCGGCCGTTGGGGCGGCGCAGGTAGAGTTTGTTGCCGGCGAGGCGAACCGGAATAGGGTCGCCGGGCTTCCATTCGCCGGGCAGGTAGCCCTCGGCAGAGGTGCACTCGTATTCGCCGGTGTAAACCACACCCTGGACGTTGACCACAATGGCGCGGCGAATCGGGCTGCCGGCGGATTCGCGTAGAACTTCGGCCTCGGCCTGGAACCAGTTTTCCGCGTCCTGCCCGGAGACTCCGCCGCTGCTCTGATAAAGTTCCGTGGCCCGGCGGCGGATGGCTTCTTGCACTTCAGGAGAATAATTGCCCGACATTTGAGCCATATCAAAATCCCTCACTCGTTCAAGGTGGTTAGCATCATAGTAATCGCGGGAAGGCAATTTAAGAGTGGCCCGGTCACACAAAAGGACACAGCGGAGATCAATTTTGGGAACCGCGAAAATCAAAACGGGCCTGTTGACCGGAGCCGCTTGGGGGCCTAACATTACCGCGTCCGGCAGTTGGGTCTTCTCATGATTGGTCAGACCGTCTCTCACTATCGCATCCTCGGCAAGCTCGGGGGCGGTGGTATGGGCGTGGTCTATGAGGCGGAGGACCTGAAGCTGGGGCGCCACGTGGCGCTGAAGTTTATTCCGGAAAATCTTTCCGGCGACCCCAAATCGCTGGAGCGCTTTACCCGCGAGGCGCGGGCCGCTTCGCTGCTGAATCATCCTAATATCTGCACCATCCACGGCATTGAAGATAACGGCGGCCATCCTTTCATCGTGATGGAGCGGCTGGAGGGCGAAAGTCTGAAGCAGTGCATCTCGGGAAAAGCGGTGGAGACGGAGAAACTGCTCGACATCAGCATCCAGGTGGCGGATGCGCTGGCGGCGTCGCATGCCAAGGGGATCGTGCATCGCGACATCAAGCCGGCGAATATTTTCCTCACGCCCAGCGGCCAGGTGAAGGTGCTGGATTTCGGGCTGGCCAAGCTGCTGCACAACGTGGGCACGGACAGCGATGGCGTGGCGGCGGACAATTCTTTGACCGCGGTGGGCGTGATTCCGGGAACGGCGGTTTACATGTCGCCGGAGCAGGCCCGCAGCGAGGAAATCGACTTCCGCAGCGACCTGTTTTCTTTCGGCGTGGTCATGTATGAAATGTCGACCGGGAAGAAGCCGTTTACCGGTAAAAATTCGCTGATGACGCTGGATGCGGTGCTGCATGACAAGCCGGTGCCGCCCGGAGAACTGAATCCGAAGGTGCCGGTCGAGCTCGAAGGCATCATCGGCAAGGCGATGGAGAAGGACCGCAAGGAGCGCTACCAGAGCGCCACGCAGATGAAGGCCGATCTGCAGCAACTGAAGCGCGAGCATGAGTCCGGGCAAGTAAAGAGCGGGCTGCATCAAAGCAAGCTGCGGGTGGCGAGCAATACGTTCGGCAGGCCCACCAGCAGCCGGTGGGTGTTCTGGTTGTTGCTGGGAACTGCGGCGCTGCTGGTGACGGTGCTGGCGTCGGTTGGAGCGTACTGGTTCAAACACCGGTCTGTGACCAGCCTGGAGCAGGCGAACGCGATTGCGGTGTTGCCCTTGCAGAACATGAATGGATATGACCTCAGCGTGGATTACCTGCGCTTTGCTCTGGCGGATGAACTCACCAGCGTGCTGACCTATTCCCGCTCGCTCGAGGTGCGGCCTTCGTCGGTGACCCGGAAGTATGTGGAACAGGATCTGGATCCGCGCAAGGTGGGCCAGGAATTGCACGTGGGCCGGTTGCTGACCGGACATTTTATGCGCCAGGGCGAGCAGTTGAGCGTGACTCTGGAAGCGATTGATGTGACCAACAACCGGCTGCTGTGGCAGACCACGGTCACCACTCCGGTAAACGATTTGATTTCTCTGCAAAATCAGTTGAGCACGCAGGTGCAGCAAGGTTTGTTACCTGCGCTGGGCGGCTCGGGAGGAGACTTGAGCACGGCGGCGCGCCCCAAGAGCCAGGAGGCGTACGACCTGTATCTGCATAGCCTGGCGTTGCCGCACGATCCGGCGCCCAATAAAGACGCGATTGCCGTGTTGGAGCACGTGGTGGGCGTGGATCCGGGTTACGCTCCGGCGTGGGAGGCCCTGGGACATCGCTGTTATTACGATTCGATTTATGGCGGCGGCGGCGAGCAGATGTTCCAGCGCTCGAATGCCGCCTATGAGCGGGCGCTGGGGCTCGATCCGAACCTGGTGGGCGCGGCCCGCAACTTGATCACGAACCGCGTGGAGCGGGGCGACCTGGGCCGGGCGTATGATGAGGCGAAGGATTTGGTGCGGCGGCGGCCGCAGAGCGCCGACGCGCACTTCGCGCTCAGCTATGTGCTGCGCTACGCCGGCATGCAGGAGCAGGCGGGGCAGGAGTGCAACGCAGCCCGGTCGCTCGATCCCGGCAACTTCAGCTTCCGCTCCTGCGCATGGACGTTCCTGGAAATGGGCAAGACCGACCGGGCGATGGACTTTGTACATCTGGACGCGGGCTCCGAGTGGGCTGCGTGGGTAACGCCCTATGTTTATCTGGACGCGGGGAATGTGGCGCAAGCCCGTGAGAGCGTAAAGAATGTGGCGAAGACGGCGGTCTACCATCGCGAATTGTTGGCGGCGTGCACCGCCGCGCAGCCGCCCGCGGACATGGACCGGATCGTGCGCGAAGCGGAATCTTCGGTGATGATCGAACCCGATCCTGAGGAGTGGTATCGCATCGGGTCTCTGATGGCGTATTGCGGGCAGAAGGAACCAGCTTTGCGTCTGTTGAAGGCGGCGGTGCAGCAGAACTATTGCGCGTACTCGGCGCTGCTGGAAGATCCGTTGCTGAAAGACTTGCGCAAAGACACTGCGTTTAATCAGGTGCTGACCGCCGGAAGTGCTTGCCAGGAAGCGCTGAAGGAAGCGCGACAGTAAAGCACTTCGGTTCTCGGTTCTCGGTTGTCATTTCTCAGTTCTCGGTTCTCAGTTCTCATTTCTCAGTTCTCAGAAGACGTTGCATACATGGGTTCGGGAAGGGCACGTTGCATACATGGGTTCGGGAAGGGCACGACGTTCAGTCGTGCCGTCGAGGGCAAAAAATGATGAGGGCTTTAGCCCCTGAGGGAGCCGGTGGCGCTGCCCTTTCGAGACGAGTCCGCACGCAGATCTTCGCGGACATAGCGCTAAGTTGTTGAACCTTCGTGGAAGTTATTGATTCTGCAGCAAGAAGCTTTTGACGAATCGCGAAGTGGAAGCCGGGCGTCAGCTTCGCTCGCGGCTAAGTTGTTGATTCTTGGTGGAAGTTGTTGATTCTACAGGGAGCGTCATCTCCGGGCGCGAAAAACGCCTTCCCAACCCCGCGTAGAATGCCCCGCATTTGCGTTTAGAAGCCCCTAGGACGCGTCCGGAGGTCCGGGACGAGGAAAAGCCCGTCCGAAAGATTTCCACAGCCTAAAATCGCTTCTAACGCGAGATTTAGCTTCCAGTTAAGATTCAGAACGCGTTCTCACGAAGAATCAACGACTTACAAGCGCCCTGTGTAGAATCAATGACTTACGGATCAGTTCTCAGTTCAGCGATCTCCTTCCTCAATTTTGGGTTGCTCTTGATCAAGCTTAATGCGCGGGCGGGTGAGGAAACTATTTGCGTCGGACCGGGGTTTGGCCCCATTCTTGTAAGGTGAAATATTCGCAACCCAAGCAGCTTGCGAGGCGCCTGCGGCGGATCGCACCGCGTTTCGTTCGCACTTCGATTTTTCCAACCTCATTCTTATTTCTATTGTCGGCGGTTCTTGTCGTACCGCTGGTGGGTTTGCAGCGCAGCGGCGAGAACACCGCGCCTCCGGCGGCGGAAGGGACGGGGGGTGAGAGTCGCGCATCGCTCGTAACCTACTTTCCTCAGCTGCCTTATCAAGGGACTCCGCCAGCGCTGCCGCAGGATCGAGGAATCCTCGGCTTGCGCCTGGAGTTGCGGCGGCTGGCTACAACGGCGCGGCTGATGCAGACCGTCGCGCATCCGGACGATGAAGACGGGGGGATGCTGACGCTGGAGGCGCGCGGGCGCGGGGCGAGCGTGCTGTTGATGACGCTGAATCGTGGCGAAGGCGGGCAGAACAAGGTTGGCAGCAACTTGTCGGATGTGCTGGGCGTGCTGCGAACCGAGGAACTGCTTGCGGCGGACGAGTATTACGGTGTCGAGGAGCGCTTCTCGCGTGTGGCTGACTTTGGCTTTTCGAAAAGTGCGGACGAGACGTTCTCGAAGTGGGGCGGGCACGATATCGCGCTGGGCGATATGGTCCGCGTGATTCGAACGTTTCGTCCAGATGTGTTGGTGGCGCGGTTTTCCGGAACCGATCGCGATGGGCACGGACATCATCAGGCTTCAAGCATTCTGACGAGAGAAGCGTTGCGCGCGGCCGCGGACCCGAAGCGGTTTCCCGAACAGATCGCCGAGGGGCTGAAGCCGTGGCAGGCGAAGAAGCTTTACATCGGCAATGTGTGCGGGTTCGGAGCGACGACCTGCGAAGACGCGAAGTGGACCGTGAAGTTAAACACTGGTGAACCGAGCGCCGATCTAGGCGAGTCGTATGTGCAGTTCGCCATGGAAGGCTTGCGGCACCAACTGTCACAGGGATCGGCCAACTGGACGGTCGATCCGGGAGACCGGTTTACGTTCTATAAGCTGGTGGATTCGATCGTTCCTACGAAGCTGGATAAAGACGGGCATGAAAAAGACTTCTTCGATGGAATTGATACGACGCTGCCTGGGTTGGCGGCGCAGTTGGGAGCGGAAGAATCGAAGGTCCCGCGGTTGCGACTGGAGCTGACGGAGATTGCAAAGACGATCGCAGAAGCCAGCCAACACGCACAGGGGAACGACCGCTCCGCTGCAGCGGGGCCGCTGATGCGAGTCTTGGCTGGACTGGAGCGGGTTGGTGCGGAGATTGATAAGAGCACGCTGGGTGTTGCGGCGAAGTCCGACCTGGCGGCGCGGATCGAAGAGAAGCGCGAGCAGGCTGACACTGCGCTCAACGATGCTCTGAACCTAACGCTCGAAGCCACGGTAGTTTCACGGGTAGACCGGAATGGTACACCGGTCAAGGAGCGCGCGAAACCCGAAGCGGAGGCGATGACCACGGTTTCGCCGGGGCAGGAATTTCTCGTCGGCGTGGATTTTCACAACGGATCCAAAAACCTGCTGCTGGTGGACGGACTGAAGCTGGAAGTGCCGAAAGGATGGGGCACGATTTCCGACAAGACGAAGAGGATTGCGGTTAGACCTGGCGACAACCTTGATGTGGTTTTTCGATTGCGGGTGCCGAAAGATGCGGCTTACACGCGGCCTTACTGGCATCGCGACGACCCGGAGACGGAGAGCTTGAATCACGTCGACGACGAGAAGTATGCGACGCTTCCGTTTCCGCCTCCGGTGCTGCGAGCGCGGGTTCAGTACTCGACGATCGGCTCTCCTGGCATTGCGGCGACCGTGGTGACACGATTCGTGGACGAGAGCGGCAAGGAACGTGCTCGTCCTCTGGCGGTGGTGCCGGCGTTTTCGGTTGCGTTGGAGCCGGGAACGCAGGTGATCTCCACGCACAACGGTTCCAACTCGACGGTAACGGTGGGGGTGACCAGCAATATGAGCCGCGATACGAAAGGGATGTTACGGCTGGAGTTGCCGGTGGGTTGGCGGTCGGAGCCGGCGCAGTTTGCCGTGGAATTCACCAAACGCGGCGAGAAGAAGGATTTTCAGTTCAAGGTCTTCCCTGCCGGCCTGCAGGAAGGACGGGCGAAGATTCGGGCTGTGCTCGAATCCGATGGCGAAAAGTTCAGCGAAGGCTATACGCTGGTGACCCGCGAAGACCTGGGCAGCTTCTACTATTATCAGCCGGCAGTACAGCGCGTGAGCATGGTCGACGTAAAGGTGCCGCATGATCGAAGGGTCGGCTACATCATGGGCGCGGGCGACGACATTCCTACCGTGCTGAAACAAGTGGGCATGGATGTGAGCCTGATTCCGCCAGAAAAGATCGCGGACGAAGATCTGAATCAGTACGGCACGATTGTGCTGGGGATCCGCGCCTACGATACGCAGAAAGATGTGGTCGCGAATAATCAGAAGCTGCTCGATTACGTGAAAGCGGGGGGAACGCTGGTGGTGCAGTACAACGCGGGCGTGGGAGATTTTAATAAGGGCAACTTCACTCCCTATCCGGCGGAGCTAAGCCGGGCGCGGGTTTCGGTGGAGGAAGCTCCGGTCGAAATCCTCGCGCCGGAAGATGGAGTGTTCCATGATCCAAACCAAATTACCGCCCGCGATTTTGACGGATGGGTGCAGGAGCGCGGACTTTATTTCATGGATAAGTGGGATGAACACTTCACGCCGTTGTTGAGCTGCCACGATCCGGGCGAGGACGCGCAGAAGGGCGGGCTGCTGCGGGCGCAATACGGCAAAGGAACTTACATCTATACGGGATATGCGTTCTTCCGGCAGTTGCCGGCCGGAGTGCCGGGAGCGGTGCGGTTGTATGTTAATTTGCTGAGCGCGGGGCACGAGAAGAAGCAGTAGCCAGTTGCCAGCAACACGAGGCCGGATTCGAAGAATGAATTGATGAACAAACGAACATGATGCGCGCGATTCGCATTCACGCTTACGGAGGTCCGGAGGTTATGCAGTGGGAAGAACTTCCCATGCCAGTCCCTGGGCCGGGACAGGCGCGGGTGCGCGTGGAAGCGGCGAGCGTTAATTTTCTGGATGTGCAAAAGCGGCGAGGCGAACTTGTGGGGCAGGCTTTCTATCGCCGCGCGGGGAATAACGGGCCGGACTTTCCTGCAACCCTGGGCAGCCAGGGCGTTGGAGTGGTGGAAGAGCTTGGCCCGGAGGTGCAACGGGTTCGGGTAGGAGATCGCGTCGCTTTTGTTGGGGATTCCTACGCCACACACGCGCTTGCTCCGGCCGCGTGGCTGATGCCGGTGCCGGATGGCGTCAGCATTGAGCAGGCGGCGGGCGGTATGAATCAGGGCTTCCTGGCGTACGCGTTCACTCATTTTGCCTATCCGATAAAGCCAGGGAATTGGTGCCTGATACACGCGGCGGCCGGCGGCGTCGGACTCTTGCTTTGCCAGATGGCGAAGATGCGTGAGGGACGAGTGATCGGGGTGACATCGACGGCGGAGAAAGCCGAATTTGTTAGAAGGGCCGGTGCCGATGAAGTCATCATTTCCAGCCAATCTGATATTACGCAGGAAGCGAGGCGCATCACCGGAGGGCAAGGCGTCAACGTGGTTTACGACGGCGTCGGCAAAGACACGTTTGAGGCGAGCCTCGACAGCCTGACTCCGGGCGGCTATCTCGTGATCTACGGGCAGTCCAGCGGATATGTGCCGCCGTTTGATCTTATGAAGCTGCAGGAAAAGGGGTCGTTGTTTCTGACCCGCACCAATGGAAGGCCTTACTTCAAGGAATATCCGCGCTACCTGGAGCAATTCGTCGACTGGGTGAAGCGGGGCAAACTTTCCATCCGAATCGATCGCACTTATCCCATGGCGGATGCAGCCAAGGCACATGCGGCTTTTGAAGCGCGACAGGTAAGCGGGAGGATCCTGCTGCTGCCATAGCGGCGGCGCTGTAGCTGCGGCGACGTTCTGCGGCGCTATTCTGCGGCGACGTTCTACACACCAAGAGATGCACGCTCCCTCTCAAAGCGATTCGAGTTCTCCGGCGCTGATTCGCGGCATGGGCCTGGGCAGCGCGACCGCGCTGAACATGATCGACATGATCGGCGTGGGGCCGTTCATCACCATGCCGCTGGTGTTGGGCGCGATGGGCGGCCCGCAGGCCATGCTGGGATGGATTGCGGGCGCGCTGCTGGCCGTGTGCGACGGGTTGGTATCGGCGGAACTGGGCTCGATGTTTCCGGGGTCGGGAGGATCGTATCGCTACCTGAGCGAAATTTATGGGCCGCGAAAATGGGGACGGCTGATTTCGTTTCTTTTTATCTGGCAACTTTCCTTCAGCGCGCCGCTCTCGATTGCCAGCGGATGCATCGGGCTGGCAGGCTATGCCGCCTATTACTGGCCGGGGCTGGAAACGGTTTACGCCGCGCACACCGCGGCTGTGAGCGTCCCGTGGGCGGGACCGCTTCAGGTGAGCTGGATTGTGACGCCGGGCACTGCGCTGGCCATCGCCATCTGCTTCTTCACCGCCTTGCTGCTTTACCGGCGCATCACGGTGATCGGGCGCCTCTCGAAAATATTATGGCTGGGCGTGATGGCAACGATCGGATGGATCATCTTCGCCGGGCTCACGCACTTCAATGCGGCGCGCGCGTTTGATTTTCCTGCCGGCGCGTTCACTCTGTCGCCCGCGTTCTTCACCGGATTGGGCGGGGCGCTTCTGGTGGCCACATACGACTACTGGGGCTACTACAATGTCTGCTATCTCGGCGACGAGATTAAAGATCCGACGCGAAACATTCCGCGGGCGCTGCTGCTTTCCATTCTGCTGGTGGCCTGTCTATATCTGATGATGAACCTGTGCATTCTGGCCGTGATTCCCTGGCGTGAAATGCTACAGGCGGGGCATAACAACAGCGGATTGTACGTTGTGTCGTTGTTTATGCAGAGGATTTATGGGCCGTGGGCGGCGCGGCTGGTGACGGGATTGGTAATCGTAACCGCGTTTGCCTCGGTGTTTTCGCTGACGCTGGGATATTCGCGGGTGCCTTATGCAGCGGCGCTCGACGGGAATTATTTCAAGGCGTTCGCGAAAGTGCATCCGGTGTACAGGTTTCCTTATGTCTCGCTGCTGGCGCTGGTGGCGGTGGCGGCGGCGTTCTGCTTTCTGCGACTGCGGGATGCGATTGCGGCGCTGGTGGTGATTCGCCTGATCCTGCAATTTCTGGTACAAGCGGTTGGGTTGATCGTGTTCCGGGTGACGCATCCCGAGGTGGTGCGGCCGTTTCGCATGTGGCTGTATCCTCTTCCGGCGCTCTTGGCGATTGCGGGATTTCTCTTTATCCTTTTCAACCGGGTGAACTGGCAGAAGGAGATTCGGTACGCGGCGGTTATTTTGCTGGCGGGGTTGACGATCTATATGATTCGAGCCTGGCGCAGTGGGGAGTGGCCTTTTGTGAGCGCGCAGGTGCTGGTGCTGGATCAAAAACTTTAAACACAGAGAACAGAGGGCAGGATAATTTTGGATCTCGTTTGGATTTGGAGGTCGAGTTTTGGGCAAATCGAAAAGGGAGGGATCATGGTGAGAAAGAAACTTAGCTACTTTGCGGTTTGCGTTCTGGCGCTGACCTGTGTGGTCGCAGCCCAGGCCAAGAAGGGCAAGGAGGAGCGCCGCACGGTAACTCAGGTGCTGGATGGCAGCGTTTCGAACATGGAGCACGAGTTCGTTCCAGCTGCGGATGCGATGCCGGAAGACAAATTTGGCTTCGCGCCGAGCAACGGAGAATTCAAGGGCGTGCGTACGTTTGGCGAGCAGATCAAGCACGTGGCAGCGGTGAACTACATCTTTGGCGCCGCGATTCTCAGCCAGAAGGTCCCGGTGGACGTGGGCGATGAATCCGGACCTGCGTCCTTGAAAACGAAGGCGGAAATCCTTAACTACCTGAAAGAATCGTTTGCCTATGTGCACAAGGCGATCCAGACGATCAATGCAAAAAATTTAGTGCAGCCGATAAAGAGCCCGTTCGGAGAAGGGACCGTAACCCGGCTGGGGCTGGCGACCAGCGTTGCCGGCCATGGTTTCGACCATTACGGTCAGATGGTCGAGTACTTGCGGATGAACGGGATCGTGCCGCCGGCAAGCCGTTAGATCAGCGGCGGTGGCCTGGATGCAAGCGTGGAGCCCCGGACGCCTCGTCCGGGGAGCTGGAAAAAAGTTGTCCAAAGTCCGGAGCAGTGCAAGGCGGCGGACGAGGCGGACGAGGTGGACGAGGTGGCCGCCGCTACCCTCGCCGATTAGTGACGGCGGCGGGGGGTTGCGCGATCGGCCGCAAAAATGCTGGTAATGTATTCTTGAAATGTGACGTGCGGTTGCTTGGCGGCGCGGGCCGGGTAGGAATCGAGGGCGCGGAGGAAATTTTCGATCTCCACCTGCACCGGCAGTGAATGGATCTGCCCGCTGGGCGGTGGGACGGTCTGGCGTGGCTGGACTTGGTAGTGCACTTTCCGCTTCATCCCTATCTTCCCCAAAAGCAGCTTTGCTTAACCTTGCCAGCTGCGACCCATCTTGTTCCATAAACCCATGGGTAGGGGATAAGTTCCCTTCGGGAATGAGTAAAATTTAAACAGAA
>Ga0302319_10013676_pt1 | contig 15203 bp, 12 predicted proteins | sample Bog_T0_2_FD_203319 | JGI IMG/M metagenome (GOLD analysis project Ga0302319, IMG submission 203319) | Peat permafrost microbial communities from Stordalen Mire near Abisko, Sweden - Bog_T0_2 | ecosystem: Environmental > Terrestrial > Soil > Wetlands > Peat | place: Sweden: Abisko, Stordalen Mire... | reverse complement strand
CCTCAAGACCGGCGACGCGCACGGCGGATGGGCCCATGTCTACGCCACGGCGCTGCTGTCCGAGATCGAGAGGGACGCCGATGACACGGATTTTTTTCTTGATGATGTCTGGGAACGATGCGGGAATGCTGACCATACGGGAGTCCGATTGTGAAGACCGGGGAAAAAAGCTCCGGTTCTTTTTTTGGTTGTGGAGCGGCACATGGCCGCTCCTGGTTTACGTACGTTTGACTCAGATGCCTTGTAGCTCACGGGCGAAACATCCGCGAAAAAACAATCTGTTACGGATACATGCGATTCAACATGCGCGGGAACGGAATGGTCTCACGGACGTGATCGAGTTTGCAGATCCAGGCCACGGCTCGCTCCAGGCCCATGCCAAAGCCGGAGTGGGGGACGCCACCGTACTTGCGCAGATCGAGATACCACTGGAAGGCGTCTTCCGGCAGTTGGTGCTGCTTGATGCGCTCAAGCAGGCGCTCATAGGAGCTCATGCGCTGCGATCCGCCGATGACTTCGCCGTAACCCTCGGGAGCGAGAACGTCTACGCAGAGAGCCTTGGTGAGATCGTCGGGGTCGGGCTCCATGTAAAAGGCCTTCACTGCGGAAGGATAGCGGTGGATCATGACGGGACGGTCAAACTTGGATGAAATGTAAGTCTCGTCGGGCGAGCCAAAGTCATTGCCGTACTCGAATTTGGATTCCAGCTCGCCCTTGGCGAAGCCTTCGTCGAGCATCTTTACGGCCTCGTCGTAGGAGACGCGAGGGAAAGGCGTTTCGATCTTTTCGAGCGGCGCAAGGTCGCGGCCAATGACGCTGAGCTCGTGGCGGCGGGTCTCAAGCACGCGCTTGACGATGAAGGTGATGAAATCTTCGGCGAGCTTCATGATGTCATCGAGAGTGGCGTAGGCGACTTCGGGCTCGATCATCCAGAACTCGGTGAGGTGACGGCGGGTCTTGGACTTTTCAGCGCGGAAGGTGGGTCCGAAGCTGTAGACCTTGCCCAATGCCATGGCCGTGGCTTCGATATAAAGCTGGCCAGACTGGGTGAGATAGGCCTGTTCCTCGAAATAATCGACTGGAAAGAGCGTGCTGGTGCCTTCGCAGGCAGCCGGGGTGAGGATGGGCGGATCGGTACGGGTGAAGTCGCGGGAGTAGAAGAAATCATGCATGGCGCGCTCAATCTCTGAGCGGATGCGGAGGATGGCGACCTGGCGCGGCGAACGCAGCCAGAGGTGACGATGCTCCATGAGGAACTCGACACCGTGATCTTTGAGCGAGATTGGGTAGGGGGTGTCTTCGGAGACCTTCTGGATGACATCCACGGAGGCGAGATCGAGCTCGAAGCCGCCGGGAGCGCGTTTGTCGGCGCGGACCTTGCCGTGGATGATGACGCTGGATTCCTGGGTGAGTCCCTTGACAGTCTCAAAGATTTCAGGGGTGACGGCGTTCTTGGCCATCACGCCCTGCACGAGGCCGGTGCCGTCGCGGAAGATGGGAAAGAGCAGTTTTCCGCTCTCGCGCAGGTTGTAGAGCCAGCCGCGGAGGGTGACATCCTGACCTTCAAATTGGCCGAGGTGTTCGATGGTGGTAATGGGCGCCATGAGAGTACTTTCCTAAAAGGCCAGCGCGCGAAGGATTGCACGGCAGAGGAACGGAACCGGGCAGCGCGAAGGCGTAACAAGCGATTGTAAGCTCTGGCGTGGGGAGATGGGTAGCCGATGAATTGTGAGCGGTTCCGGCAGGGCTCCACGCAAGAGAGTGGATGGGCAGACAACCGTTACGAGGGATTCTGAATCCATGGCTCAGGTTCACACAAAACCTAGTCGATTGGAGTGCTTCCTATGGCGATTCGCGATATGCTGCTGCCGGAGTTTGATCAGGAGATGGCCAACACACGCAAGATGCTGGAACGGGTTCCGGAGGACCACATCAATTTTCAGCCGCATGAGAAATGCTGGAAGATGGACCGGTTATCCGGTCACATTGCCGACCTGCCGAGCTGGGTGGCACACACCATGCAAGCTGAGGTTCTGGCGATGGAGCCGGGACAGTACAAGCCCTTTGAGCCGACGAGCCGGAATCTGCTGCTGGAGCGGTTCGACAAGAACGCGAGCGAGGCGCACGCGGCACTCGCCTCGGCGACCGACGAACAACTGGGCACGATTTGGACGATGAAGTGGCAGGGAAAAACGGTGATGAGCATGCCACGCTATAACGTGCTGCGGAGCGTGGTGCTGAATCACCTGATCCACCACCGGGCACAGCTTGGAATGTATTTGCGGCTGATGAACGTTGCGATTCCGGGCATGTATGGGCCGTCGGCAGATGAACCTCAGTTTGGGGCGGAGCAGGCGGCGTGATTGGGGCTTGAGTCGCAGTTGGCGGCTTAGTACTGTCGCACAAATGGCTTGAGGCTTTGAGGAAATTTCTTCAGGGGCTGAAGCCCTATGTTTGTGCATCTTTTACGACGCGGCTGAAGCCGCGTCCTTTCAAAACCGGATTTATGCAACCGGCTCTAGCCGCGGTGCGAGGGCAATTCTGCCGCTCCAGCCGCTAGCGCTAGGGCTTTCTGGCGGCGATGACGCGGAGGATTCCGGCGAGGTCGGGGATGGAGTGGACGTTGTGCCATCCGGTGAGCAGGGCCATGACCGCGGATGACTGGGAGTAGCCGATTTCCATGAGGAGCCAACCGCCGGGACGCAAGGACTCAAAGGCTTGCGGGATGAGGCGGAGGATGACGTCGAGGCCATGGTCTCCGGCGAAAACGGCCATGTGCGGCTCGTAGTGCTTGACCACGTCTTGAACCTTGTCGGCTTCGTTGAGTCCGACGTAGGGTGGGTTGGAGACGACGAAATCAAAGCTGGCGTCGCGGGTGATGTCGGCGAGAACGTCACTGCAAGTAAAGTTCACGTGGGCACCGAGACGCTGGGCGTTGAGGCGAGCTACTTCAAGGGCCGCCGCCGACAAATCGACGGCGTGGACTTCAGCGTGGGGAAGTTCGCGGGCGAGGGTGACGGCTATGGCTCCGGAGCCGGTGCCGACGTCGATGAGTTTGAGGCTGGGGACGGCTGGGGAAGGGTACGCGCCAACGGATGGCGCTCCGGCAGCAGCGCTGGGCGAAAAATGGTGGACCAGGTCAAGGACTGCCTCGATGAGGTGCTCGGTTTCAGGGCGTGGAATGAGCACGGCGGGGGTGACGAGGAATTCGGCGCGCCAGAACTCCTGGTGTCCGGTGAGGTATTGCAAGGGCTCACCGGAGGCGCGGCGGTCGATGAGCTGATTGTAGGGAGGTTGCTCGGCGGAGGTCAGCTCACGCTCGGGATGGGCGTAGAGGTAGGCGCGGTCACAGCCGAGGGCGTGAAACATGAGCACTTCGGCGCTGATGCGCGGCTGGTCAATTCCGGCTGCTTCGAGTTGGGCGATGGCCGCTTGGAGGGCCTGGCGGAGTTGCACGGATTCATTGTACGGCGTGGAGGCACGCACCCGCGGAGTCAGGAAAAGCGACGCAGCAGACGTCCGAAAAGTATGGGCGAGTTTGGAGGCGTCTAGCGAATCTTCTTGATCGGCGGAACGAACTTGTAGTCGATGTCCCAGGGGAAGTAGATCCACTTGTCTTGGCTGAATTCCTTGACGCAGAGATCGACGACCTGACGGCCTTTGGGCTTGGCGTAGAGGGTAGCGAAGTAGGCCTTGGGCAGCAGCTTGCGGATGACGCGGGCGGTGTTGCCGGTATCGACAAGGTCGTCGATGAGCAGGAAGCCGTCGCCGTCGTGATCCACTCCCTTGAGCACTTTGATTTCGGAACGCATGTTCTGGGCGCCGGTTTCGGAGGATTCGAAGTAGCTTGAAGCGCAGATCGTGTCGATGAGACGGATTTCCAGTTCGCGCGCGACCAGGGCCGCCGGGATCATGCCGCCGCGCGCAATGGCGATGATTCCCTTGAATGGGCCTTTTGCCACCAGCGCGTGACACAGGATGCGCGTATCCCGGTGGAGTTCGGGCCAGGAAATCACGATGTCATCGCGATACGGGCTGGTGATGGTAGGTTCCACGGCGCATTCCTCAGAAATCGTAGTTTCCATCGCGCATTCCTCGAAAATTGAATGGGTCGCATCATCTTAGCAGGCATCGGTGAAAGCTGGATCAGCGATTTTCTGGGAATTTCGAGTGGGCGATGGGCGGGTCGCGAAGGTATTCCTGTGGCTTTGAGTTGGGCGAGGGCCGCCGGCTGAGAAGCCTGGATCGGCAAGAGAAATTTGAGCCGTACGGGGGGCCTTCCCTGCGGTCAGGATGACCCTTCCCAAATATGAAAAACTCTCGTTTGACCTGCTCCTTAGAACCGCGCTGGCCTACGCTTTCGCGGCGTCGCTGTCTCCCTTGAGCTTTTCTGACTGGAAGTGGGTAATGAGGGCATCGACGAAGGGCTGGAGTTTGCCTTCCATCACCTGGTCAAGCTGGTGGACGGTGAGTCCGATGCGATGGTCGCTGACACGGTTCTGCGGGAAGTTGTAGGTGCGGATTTTTTCGCTGCGATCGCCGGAGCCGACCTGCGAACGGCGCTCCTTGGCAAGCGCTTCCTGCTGCTTGGACTGTTCGAGTTCGTAGAGACGTGAGCGCAGGACGCGCATTCCCTTTTCGCGATTCTTGATCTGCGATTTTTCATCCTGACAACTGACGACGGTCATGGTGGGCAGGTGGGTGATGCGCACGGCGGAGTAGGTGGTGTTCACCGACTGTCCGCCGGGGCCGGAGGAGCAAAACGTGTCAATGCGGATGTCTTTGGCTTCGATCTTGATATCCACGTCTTCAGCCTCGGGGAGGACGGCGACGGTGATGGCCGAGGTGTGGACGCGGCCCTGGGTTTCCGTGTCTGGGACGCGCTGCACGCGATGGACTCCGCTCTCATACTTGAGCTGCGAATAGACACGCTTGCCTTCGATGATGGCGATGACTTCTTTGAGTCCGCCGACAGAGGATTCTGAGTTGGAGAGGACTTCAACCTTCCAGTGGCGGGATTCGGCATAGCGCATGTACATGCGGAAGACCTCAGCTGCGAAGAGCGTGGCTTCGTCGCCTCCGGTTCCGGCACGAATCTCAAGGACGATATTTTTCTCGTCGTTGGGATCCTTGGGCAGAAGGAGAACTTTCAGCTCCTCAAGGCTGATGGCAAGTTGCGCTTCGAGAGTCTGCAGCTCCTCCTGGGCCATGGCGACCATCTCGGGATCGCTTTCCTGCGCGATGAGGGCGCGGGAGTCGTCGATGCCGGCCTGAAGCTTCTTGTACTCCTGATATTTTTCGACGATGGGCGCGAGCTCGCCCTGGGCCTTGGCGGTCTTCTGATAAAGGGCCGAGTCGTTGGCGATCTCGGGAGCCGAAAGAGCGGTATTCAATTCGTTGAAGCGCGCTTCGATTTGAGCAAGACGGTCAAACATGATGTTCCTGAACTTTCAGGCCGTGCGGAAAGAGCACGCGCAGCCGGGAAAACTGAGATTGGGGATGAAACAGTACGGACGACCAGGCGGTGAAGGGCCGCTAAAGGTGAAGCTGCGAGGCCGCAGTCGAGATGCGCGTGGCGAGGATCAGGCAGGCCATCAGGCGATTACCAGCTCTCCGCCCTGCTCCTGCTCCAGCAGCATGGCGTGATTGAGGGCAACGATGGCGCACTCGACCTGGGTATCATCGGGCGGCTGAGTGGTGATGCGCTGCAGCCAGAGTCCGGGTGCGGTCATCATGGCAAACAGCGAGGAGCGCTTTTTGGCGGCGTAACGGATGATTTCATACGAGCCGCCGGCAATGACCGGGAGAAGGACGATGCGAGAGGCAAATCCCATCCAGAATCCGTGTACGGGAACCAAGGCGTAAACGCCGATGGAGATGATCATGACGGTCATCAGGAAGCTGGTTCCGCAACGGGGATGATAGGTGGAATAGCGCTGCACGTTCTCAGCGGTGAGCGCATCGTGATTCTCATAGGCGAAGACCGTCTTATGCTCGGCACCGTGGTACTGGTAGACGCGGCGAATGTCTTGCCAGCGCGAGGTCAGCCAGATGAATCCGAGGAAGATGGCGAGCCGGATGACTCCCTCCACTAGGGCGAAGAGGACGGAATTGCCGGTCTGCGGATAACGGTGATGCAAGGAGCGGGCGGCGGCAAAGGGCAGAAACTTGTACATGAAGATGAAGAAGCCGAGCGAGAGCGCGATGTTGAATCCGGCTACCCAGCCGTTCATCTCAAGCTTCTCTCCGCTGGCGGTCTTTTCGTCTTCCAGAGCCACGTCAGCCGAGTAGCGCAGGGCTTTAAAGCCGAGCACCATGGCGGAGCCGAGGGTCATGATTCCGCGAATAAAGGGCCAGGCCTTCCAGGGACTTTTGTCGCTGGCTTTGACGAGCGGTTCGGAGTGGATGGCGAGCTCTCCGTCAGGTTTGCGGATGGCGATGCCCCAGGCATGAGGGGCACGCATCATAACGCCTTCCAGCACGGCTTGACCGCCGACAAGGGTTTCTTCGGCGCTCTCAAGGGCGAGTGAAAGCTGCAAAGCGGTATGGAAGCGCAAATAGGAGCGGAACGACATCATGATGTTCATTAGACGCGGAAAACTGGACAGAAGATACAGATAGTCACTTCCTGCTTAAGGGTAAGACGGCTGGATAGAGACTGTCAAACAGCGGGCGGGAAGCTTACTCCTCGCCGCTGGCAGAGGCGGCGATGGCGTTGGTAGCCAGGCAGACGCGGTTGCGTCCAGCTTCTTTGGCTTCATAGAGCGCACTGTCAGCGGCGCGCACAATGTCATCACGGGTGATGCCATTGGCGGGAAACTCCGAGACGCCGACGCTGACGGTGACCGGATATGGAACTCCGGGGAAATTGTTGTTGGCGACGGCGCGGCGAAGCTTGTTGGCGACTGCTGCGGCGCTGGCTCCCTGGGTTGCGGGCAGAACGATGGCAAACTCTTCGCCGCCGTAGCGGCAGACTACGTCTACCTTGCGTAGATGACGGACGAAGATGGTGGAGACCATGCGCAGCACGTCATCGCCGAGCATGTGGCCGAAATCGTCATTGATTTTCTTGAAGTGATCGAGATCGACCATGAGAACGCTGACGCCGCCTCCATAGCGGGCGGCGCGGGTGACCTCGTCAATCAGGCGTGCTTCAAAGTAGCGGCGGTTGAAGACGCCGGTGAGCCCGTCACGATAGGCGAGCTGGCGAACGCGATCGACGTAGCGGGCATTCTGCGTAGCCGTGGCGAGAATGTCAGCGACGGACTCCAGGGCCTGCACGTCATTGCCGACGAAGGCCTCCTGCTGGGAGGTGGTGCAGACGAGCAGTCCGATGTTTTCCCCGAACGAGACCAGGGGAAGGCAGACTTCGGCGCGCCCCGCTGGGAAGCATGCGCCGGGACACTGGGAGGGGTCGCCACAGTGAGGCTTATGCCCACCCTCCTGCGCGGTGCAGGCATAGGCACGGGGAAGAACATCGCCGATTTTGTAGTGAGCCTCCAGACTTCCCTGCTGGGCACGAAGCACGAGATCGCCCTCTTCATCACGCAGGAAGATGGATACCGACTCGACGGGGAAAGATTGGGGAAGCTGGGTGCAGAGCCGGTCAAGAAGCTCTTTGAGGTCGAGTTCGACAGTGGTGCGCTTGGCAATTGCGTTGATGGCCTCAAGCTGGGCGGCACGGCGCTGGAGCTGAGAGTAGAGTTTGGCGTTCTGCAGTCCGATGGAGGCCTGGGTGGCAAAGAGAGTGAGCAGGTCCACGGTCTCATTGTCAAAGAATGCGGGCAGGTCGCTCTGGCAATCGAGCACGCCGACTACTTCATCGCGCACCATGAGGGGAACGGCGAGTTCGGAGCGGGTGCTGGGAATCTTATTGATGTAGCGTCGATCAGTGGTCACGTCAGGCGAGTAGATGGGACGACGTGCCTTGGCGGCGGCCCCGGTGATTCCCTTCCCGAACGGGACATAGAAATCGTCAGGAAGCTGGCAGTCGCCAAAATGGGCGCGAACCAGCAGCTTCTGCGAGGTTTCATCGAGCAGCATGATGCTGCCATGCTGGAGGTGAAAGTAGTCGCGGACAATGGCGAGAACCTGATTCAGGACTTCGTCAAGATCGAAGGTGGAGAGTACCGCCTGACTTGCGTCGTAGAGAATGGCAACCCGTTGCATAGTAAACCCTTGAAACGACGATGTCGGGGGGAAGTCGTGACCATGATTCTACATTATCTTTGGCGTCGAATTGTTTTTTTGTGACGTAGCCACAATTCGAGGACTCCTAATATGAACAGGCAGAACCAGAAATCGACCACTAGGCCCAAATCGAATCCGGCAGAGTTGTGTCGGGCTGCCGGCGGCAGAAATCGGGAGCAGGCAAAGTAAAGGACATTGCCGATCAGCACCGCTGCCAATGATTTCCAGAAGTTCTGCGGCATGGTATTTGGACACCGCGAGGTTGGGGAAAGTTGGCAGACGAGAGCGGGGGAAACCGAGAGCCGGAGGCGGGAATGGGTTACCATGCGAGGGATGCCGGATCTGCATACCGAAGTGCAGTATATGAAGGGGATTGGCCCGCGCGTGGCAGAGACACTGGCCACCAAGGGAATTCATACCCTGGAAGATCTGCTCTACTACCTTCCGTTCCGCTACGAAGACCGCATTAACCCACGCACAATCGAAGAGCTGAAACCCGGAGAGATGGCTTCCGTGATCGCCGAGGTACGGACGAGCGGACTGTTCCGGACCAAGCGCATGCCGATCTTTGAGATGACGGCAGGACAGGGACGCAGCAAGCTGAAATGCCTGTGGTTCCGGGGCGGATACCTGGAAGGCAAGTTCAAACCGGGCGCGCTGGTGGCCCTGTATGGAAAAGTCGAGTTCTCCACGTTTGGGCGCGGCGGTTTGCAGATGCTGCAGCCGCAGTTCGAGATTCTGCACGAGCCGCCCGAGGATGGCGTGGCATCCACGGAAACCGAAGAGCAGACGCACTTTGAATCGCTGGAGATCGGGCGCATTGTGCCCATCTACGAGGCAACGGGAAAGCTCAACGCACGCTGGTTCCGTCGCACGATCAGGGCAGCGCTGGAGCAGATGCCACCCGAGGTTAGCGACGCGATTCCGGCGGCGATCCGGGGAAGGCTGGGGTTGATCGCGCGGGCGGCGGCGTTCTGGAACGTACATTGGCCAGATGCAGGGGAGAGCTTTGCGGAGTTGCAGGCGGCGCGGACTCCGGCGCACCAGCGGTTGATTTTCGAGGAACTCTTCTTTCTGGAGCTTGGGCTGGAGCTGAAGCGGCGAAAGGCGCGGCTGCAACCGGGGATCAGTTTCGCGCTCACCAACCAAGTGCGGGCGGCGCTGAAACGGGTGCTTCCCTTTCATCCCACGAAGGCGCAAAAGCAGGTGCTGAAGGAAATTGCCGGAGACATGGCGCAGGGCTCGCCAATGCGGCGGCTGCTGCAGGGAGACGTGGGATCCGGAAAGACGATTGTGGCGTTTGAAGCCGCTACGCTGGCGATGGAGAACGGCTACCAGGTGGCGATGATGGCTCCCACGGAGATACTTGCGACGCAGCACTACATTTCAGCAAGGCACATTCTGGAGCCTGCGGGATATCGCGTGGTGCTGCTGACAGGATCGCTGGACGAAGGACAGAAACGCGCGATCCGCAGGCACCTGGCAGCGGGAGACGCGCAGATGGTGATCGGCACACACGCGCTGCTGGAAGACAAGGTGGAGTTCGAGCGGTTGGGACTGGTGATTGTGGACGAGCAGCACCGCTTCGGAGTCATGCAGCGCATGAAGCTGATGCGCAAGAACAGCGAGGTGCAGCCGGATGTGCTGGTGATGACGGCGACTCCGATTCCGCGCACTCTGGCTCTGACGCTGTATGGCGACCTTGACGTGAGCGTGATCGATGAGCTGCCGCCGGGACGCACTCCGGTGAGCACCCGGGTGGTGAGTGATGACCGCTCGGCAGAGGTATGGGAGTTTGTTCGCAAGATTGTTACCGGAGGAGAGCAGGCCTACGTTGTCTACCCGGTGATTGAAGAAAACGAGGAGAAAGACACAGGACTGAAGGCGGCCATCAAGATGTACGACGAGCTGCGGAAGAAGGTGTTTCCGGAGTTGAAGCTGGGGCTGCTGCATGGACGGATGAGCGCCGACGAGAAAGACAGGATCATGGGTCGCTTCAAGAGCGGAGAGTTACACATTCTGGTTGCAACCACGGTGATTGAGGTGGGAGTGGACGTGCCCAACGCTTCTGCCATGGTGATTGAACACGCCGAGCGCTTCGGGATTTCACAGATGCACCAGTTGAGGGGACGGATCGGGCGCGGCAGCGCGAAATCCTACTGCGTGTTGATGACCGGCGGCAAGATCAGCGAGGAAGCACAACAACGGCTGGACACGATGGTCCGCACCGGCGACGGCTTTGAGATTGCGGAGAAGGATCTGGAGCTGCGCGGGCCGGGTGAGTTCTTTGGCACGCGGCAGGCGGGAATGCCGAGTCTGCGAGTGGCAAACCTGATCCGCGACCGCAAGCTGCTGGAGCTGGCAAAACGCGAGGCGCGGGGATTGCTGGAGGACTCAACGGAAGAGATTTCAGCAGAGGAGAAGCGGGCGGCGGTGCAGTATCTTCGGACGCATTGGAACCGGCGGTATGGGCTGGTTGAGGTGGGGTAGAAATCCACGATCAGGCGGCGGGTTTTGGGCGGTGCATCTAACTGAAAACGGCGCGGATTGAGTGCGGCGTGGAGTTGCAGGTTTCGTGTACGCTGGAACGTATGATTATGGGCATTGGCGTGGATCTGTGCGAGGTGGAGCGGATTGAGGCGGCGATAGCGCGGCACGGCGAGCGCTTCCTGACGCGTATTTACACTCCGGCCGAGCGTGCCTATTGCGAATCCAAGCTGAACCGCATGGAGCGATTTGCCGGACGTTTTGCGGCCAAGGAAGCGGCGATGAAGGCTTTGGGAACGGGATGGCGACGCGGAGTAGGTTGGCGGGAATTTGAGGTGGCGCGCGCCGAGAGCGGCCAGCCAGTGATTGTGCTGCATGGCGTGGCACGCGCAATTGCCGACAAGGCTGGAGTGAAGCGGGCGCTGGTTTCCATTACCCACGTGAAGAGCATGGCAATGGCCGAAGTGGTGATGGAGAGCGAGTGAGCGGGTTTGTTATGATTCGAGTCAGTTGCGATTGGAGAAACCGTGCCTAGTCAAAAACAACTCCGGTGGGCTCAGCTCAGGGTTGGGCTGACCGTTGTCTTTGCCGCTCTGGTGCTGGCGCTCCTGGTATTCCTGATGAGCGGTTCGACCGGCCTGTTCAGGAAAACCCTGAGTATCTACTGCTACACAGACAACGCGAGCGGGCTCCGCAACGGCGCGCCGGTGCGTCTGCAGAACGTGGACATCGGCAACGTGCAGAGCATTCACATTGTGAATCATAAGGACGCAAGCGGCGCAAACACTCCGGTGCAGATTGAGATGAAGGTGAATGCGAAGTTTCAGCCGTTCCTTCACACTGACTCACAGGTGTTGCTCTCCACGGCTGGGGTTCTGGGCGAAACCTTTGTTGATATTGATTCGACGTTCGCGAAGGGACTCGAGGCGACGAACAACTCCGAGCTGATGTCAAAGCAAGTGCCGGATATCCAGGACGTGGTGCGCTCGTCGCAGTCAACGCTGCAAAACGTGAATGTGCTGGTGAGCCGGTTGGACCGCATTGTAACCGCGGTGGAAGACCAAAAGGGCTCGGTTGGAAAACTGATCTACGACAAGCAGCTCTACAACAACCTGAACAGTTCGGTTGCGCAGGTGAATAGCCTGCTGAGTGACGTTGACAAGGGCCGTGGAAGCCTTGGCAAATTGCTCAACGACGACACGCTTTACACACGGGCAAGCACGATGGTCGACAATCTGAATACGGTTGCCGAAAATATGAACAAGGGCGACGGGACGATCGGAAAGCTGATCCGCGATCCGGAGCTTTACAACAATGCGAACCAAACACTGGCGAAAGCCAATCAATTGATGGACGGAATCAATCGTGGCGAAGGCGGATTGGGCAAGTTCGCTAAAGATCCAGAGTTTGCAAGGAAGCTGGACCTGATGGTTACCAACCTTGCGAAGATTACGGATGAACTGCAGGCGGGACAGGGAACGGCCGGCAAGCTGCTGAAAGACCCCACCCTCTATACTCACGCCGACCAGATGCTTGTGGAAAGCCGTGGGCTGGTGACGTCGATCCGTACGGACCCGAAGAAGTATTTAAGCATCAAGCTGCACATTTTCTAGCGCGTTGGCTCGGGAGCGTGCAGTTCATGGGTGCTCCCCTTTCCGGCGATGACTCCGAGGTGAACTCATCATGCGATTGCTCAATATGATTGGCTTGGCGCTGCTTGGGTGTAGCGCCGCACTAGCTCAGACGCCTGCCGCACCCCCGGCTCCGGTGAGCTTTGACCGCGCGGCAATGGACCTGAAGGCCGATCCCTGCCAGAACTTCTACCAATATGCCTGCGGCGGATGGCGGTCGTCGCATTCGATTCCGGCTGACAAGTCGCGCTATGGGCGGTTTGACGAACTGCGCGAGTACAACTTGTACGTGCTGCATTCGATTCTGGAAGACGCGGCCAAGCCGGGCAAGCACGCGGCCAACGAAAAGAAGGTTGGCGATTTCTACGCTGCCTGCATGGACGAACCAGCCATCGAGGAAAAGGGGATTCAGCCGATTGAACCGTGGCTCGCGCGGGTTGCAGCGATTCAGAATCAAAAGCAGGTTCTGGACGTTGTGGCGAAGATGCAGGCCGGCGGATATCGCCCGGTGTTCGCGTTTGGCGCGGACGCGGATATGCACAACTCCAGCATCAACATTGCTCACATAGACCAGGGCGGATTGACGCTGGCGGATCGCGACTACTACCTGAAGCAGGATGCGAGGATGATTGAAGTGCGCGGCAAATATCTGGAGCACATCCAGAAATTGCTGGCGCTGGCGGGCGAGAGCGCGGGCGACGCGGCGAAGGACGCCAAGACCATTCTGGCGTTGGAAACCAAGATCGCCGAGGCCTCCATGGACCGGGTGTCGCGGCGCGATCCGAAAAACCGCGACCACAAGATGACGGTTGTCGAATTGCAGAAGCAAACGCCGGAGATCGACTTTCCGCGTTACTTCAAGCTGGTGGGCGCGGCTCCATTTGATTCGTTGAATGTGGAGAACCCGGAGTTTTTCCAGAAGCTCAGCGGACTGCTAGCCTCCGAGCCGCTGGAAACATGGAAGACCTACTTGCGCTGGAGAATCGTAAAAGGTTCAGCACCGCTGCTGACCAAGGCCTTTGTGGATGAGAACTTCGCGTTCCAGGGAAAGTATCTTTCTGGACAGAAGGAATTGGAAGCACGCTGGAAGCGATGCACGGCGATGACCGACAGCAGCCTGGGAGAAGCACTCGGACCAATCTATGTTGCCAAGGCTTTTCCGAAGGAAGCCAAGGAGCGCATGGACGTGCTGGTGGCCGCCATCGAAGAGTCGATGGGAAAAGACATTCAGAGCCTTGCGTGGATGAGCCCGGAGACAAAGAAAGCGGCTGAAGAGAAACTCCATAAGGTGACCAACAAGATCGGCTATCCGGCGAAGTGGAAGGACTACCGCAAGGTAGTCATCAAAAGAGACGACTTTGTGGGCAACGCGCGGGCGGCCAGCATATTTGAGGTGAAGCGCGATCTGGCGAAGCTTGGCAAGCCAGTGGATAAGTCGGAGTGGGGCATGACGCCTCCGACGGTGAACGCCTACTACAACCCCAGTGAGAACAACATCAATTTCCCGGCGGGGATTTTGCAGGCTCCGTTCTTTAGCGCCAAGGTAGATGAGGCGGTGAATTACGGAGGTATCGGCGTGGTGATTGGCCACGAGTTGACCCATGGCTTTGACGACCAAGGCCGCAAGTATGATGGCGACGGCAACTTCACCAACTGGTGGGGGCCGACCGATGGACCGGAGTTCGAGCGGCGCGCCGCCTGCGTGGCCGATGAGTACTCCGGCTTTGTCTCGGTGAGCGACGACAAGGGCGATGTTCACCTGAACGGCAAGCTGACGCTTGGCGAGAACACGGCAGACAACGGCGGCCTGAAACTGGCGTTTATGTCCATGACCAAGCAGGCCGGCGACAAGATCAGTGAGAAGGTCGACGGCTTCACGCCGGCACAGCGCTTCTTCATCGGCTTTGCGCAGGTATGGTGCGAAAACATAACTCCGCAACGCGCGCGCGAACTGGCGCTGACCGATCCGCACTCACCCGGAAAGTTCCGCGTGGTGGGCACGGTGCAGAATTCACCGGAGTTCCCCAAAGCGTTCGGCTGCAAGACGGGCGACGCGATGGTTCCGGCGAACGCCTGCCACGTGTGGTAAGCAGATAACCTTGCAAGCAGAGGCCCGCGACGTCGCGGGCCTTTCTGCGTAAACCATCGCGGGTCGAAGCGACGTTCGCGCGACTCCAGCCGCCCGTAGCAGAGTCGCTTCGCTGCCGCCATGCGCGCTCTCGTCGTTACTTCTTCCTTACGTGCAGCGTTCGTTCCGCTATGGCCACCACATCGCCGCTCTCGTCCTTAATCTCCACGGTGAACACCGGCTCCACCTTCGGTTGGGTGTCTGCCGCCCGCCGCACCTCGTCAATCTGCTCCGCAGTCAGCCGGAACTCCGCTCGCACCGTTCCCTTGCCCGGTCTGCGAAAGCGGAACGCCGCCGCCTTGTCCCACACAATGTATCCCGGCCCAAGATTCTCAATCAGCATCAGCATGTAAAACGGATCGGTCATCGCAAACAGCGAGCCGCCAAAATGCACGCCCACGTAGTTCGTATTCCAGAAGCGCTGCACCATCTCCACGTCCACCTCGCGAATATCGTCGGAGATGCGCCGCACTCGAATTCCCATCCCCAGCATTGGAGGCCACCATCTCATCCACCGCAGCAGTTTTCGCTTCGCTGCCATTCCGCTCAAATCTCCCCTCGCCAGCCAGCTTGTGGTCTCTCATTCTGACATGTTTGGCAAAGGTGCGGAGCACGGCGCCGCAGTGCGGAAACGTGCCGTGCACCTCTTCCGTACCTAGGGACAGGCGGTCGTCTCATCGCTAAACGATCACTGAAGTCATTTCGGTCTGACTTTGAGCTCTGATTCCGCGTCTATATCAGGTTAGAGAAGACCTGCAATGAGAAAA
>Ga0302319_10013673_pt1 | contig 15204 bp, 15 predicted proteins | sample Bog_T0_2_FD_203319 | JGI IMG/M metagenome (GOLD analysis project Ga0302319, IMG submission 203319) | Peat permafrost microbial communities from Stordalen Mire near Abisko, Sweden - Bog_T0_2 | ecosystem: Environmental > Terrestrial > Soil > Wetlands > Peat | place: Sweden: Abisko, Stordalen Mire... | reverse complement strand
GCAGCGCATGAGCCGGAAGCGATCCGGCGCGGGACATAGGAATTCTGCATTGCCGGATATGAATGCGCCCAGTTGGCACGCCTACACCGCCCGCCCCGCCGCCCATGTGGTGCGCAGCGATGCGGAGGCGATCGAGATCGCCACCTCGCTCGCTGACCGTTTGGCACCGGGTGCTGCGCGGCGCGACGCCGAGCGGATCTTGCCGGCCGCCGAGGTCGACCAGTTTTCGCACTCTGGCCTTTGGGCCATCACGGTGCCGAAGGCGTTTGGCGGCGCCGAAGTCTCCTACGCCACGGTGGCCAAGGTGATCGAAATCATTTCCGCCGCCGACGCGTCGATCGGGCAAATTCCGCAGAACCATATTTCGGTCCTGTTTCAGGTCCGCGCGGTCGGCACACGGGCGCAGCAGGAGGTGATTTTTGGCCGCGTGCGGCGCGGCGCGCGGCTGGGCAACGCGCTGGCGGAACTTTCACCCAACGCCGCGCATGTGTTCACCACGGTGATGCGCAAGGTGCCGGGCGGCTATCGGATCAACGGCCGAAAGTTCTATTCGACGGGCGCGCTATTTGCGGATTTCGTCTCCGTCGGCGCCGCCGACGAGAACGGCTGGCGGCTAACCGCGGTCGTTCCGCGCGACGCGCCCGGCCTTACTATCACCGATGACTGGTCCAGCTTCGGCCAGCGCACCACCGCCAGCGGCACGGTGACGCTGGATGATGTGTTCGTCGCCGATGACGACGTGCTGCCCATTTACCGCGCGCAGCACGAACCGATCGCCAATGGCGCGGTCGCGCAGATCATGCAGGCGGCGATCGATTCGGGCATCGCTGTGGCGGCGCTGGACGACACCAAGGAGATCGTGCGCACCATCGCCCGGCCATGGCGCGATTCCGGCAGCGACCGCGCTGCTGATGACCCCTACACCATCGCCACCATCGGTCGCCTGCAGATCGACCTGCACGCGGCCCAGGCTCTTCTGGTCCGCGCCGGCAAGGCGGTTGACCACGCGGTGAGTGCGCCAACCGATGCCAGCGTCGCCGCGGCCTCCATCGCGGTGGCCACGGCCAAGGCCGCCACCACCGCCATCGCGCTCGAGGCTGCCAGCACGTTGTTTGAACTGGGCGGCACCCGCACCACGCTGGCCGGCCAGCATTACGACCGCCACTGGCGCAATGCGCGCGTGCACACGCTGCACGACCCGGTGCGCTGGAAATACAACGTCGTGGGCAACTACCATCTCAACGGCGTGGCCCCGCCGCGCCACGGGCTGGTGTGAGCATGAGCGAAACCCTGCTCGCCCCGTCCGCATGGCTCGACCCGCCTTCGCCCGCCGCGCTGCCGGCCAGCCCACTGGCGGCCGCGCTCGCGCAGCCGATCATGCTGGGCCTGTTCCTGCCAATCCAGGCCGGCGGCTGGACCGCGTCCACCTTGCCGCGCGGCACCACCTGGACCTTCGACTACAACGCGGCGCTCACGCGCCAGGCGGAGGAACTGGGGTTCGACTTGGTCTTCGGGCTCGCGCAATGGCTACCGAAGGGCGGCTATAACGATGTGCAGGACGGCCAGGCGATCGACAGCTTCATGACCGTCGCGGCGCTCGCCGCCGTCACCAGCCGCATCCTGCTGATCTCGACCGTGCACGTGCTCTACGGCCCCTGGCACCCGCTGCATTTCGCGAAATTCGGCGCCACGCTCGACCATATTTCAAAAGGAAGGTGGGGGGTAAACGTGGTGACCGGCCACCGCGCGGTGGAGCACGAGATGTTCGGCTGGTCTCGCATCGAACACGACCGCCGCTACGAGCTGGCAGACGAGTTTTTGTCAGCGGTGAAGCATTTGTGGGCAGCTGACGAGAACTTTTCGCACGATGGCGAAAAATGGCGTATCAAGGACGGCTTCATCACGCCCAAGCCCCTGTACGGCCGCCCCATCCTGGTCAACGCCACCGGCTCGGATGCTGGAATCGCCTTTGCCGCCCGGCACTCGGATTTTATTTTCATCACCAGCCCCACCGGCTCCGCCTTCGACATCGCCATCGAGGCGCTGCCGGCTTATGTGGCGGCCGTGAAGGCGGCGGCGCGCGCGGTGGGTCGCGAGTTACGCGCCATCATCAATGCGCTGGTCATTATCGCGGAAGATGACGATGCGGCCGACGACTACGCGGATGCCATCATCGCCGATGCGCGGACGGTGGGTTTCCACACCGGCAAATTCGACAGCGACGCGCATGCTTGGAAGCGCCGCGGCGCGTTCGACACGGATCGCGAGCGCAAACTCGGCGGCGGCAATTTGCAGATCGTTGGCGGCCCGGACACGGTGGCGAACGCCATCGCGCGGCTGAAGCAGGCGGGCATCGATGGCGTGCAGCTGAGCTTTTACGATTTCGTGCCGGATCTGGCGCTGTTCGGCGATCGCGTGCTGCCGCTGCTGAAGGCGGCCGGGCTGCGGCTGTGAACAGCGGGCTTTTGGTCGCCGGTGCGCTGGACGCCGCCACCTATTGGAGCGTGGCGTTCATGATCGCCGCCGGGCTGACGGTGGTGTTCGGCATGTTGGGATTTTTGAACGCGGCGCATACCTCGTTCTACATGCTGGCGGGCTATGTCGCGACCAGCATCGCCGCCGCCACTGGCAGTTTCTGGGTGGCGCTGGCGGCCGCACCCGTGCTGGTGGCGGCGGTGGGGCTGGCGCTCGAGCGCGCCGTGCTCGGCCGGCTCTACACCGCCGGCCATACCGCGCAGCTTTTGTTGACCGTCGGCCTGGCCTACGTGATTGCCGAGGCGACCAAGATGCTGTGGGGCGACAGCGCGCTGAGCGTGGCGCCGCCGCCGAGCCTGGCCGGGCATTTTTCGCTGCTGGGCGCCACGCTGCCGGTGTATCATTTGTTCGTCATCGCCGCCGCGGTGGCGCTGCTGGGCGCGGTGGCGGCAGTGTTGCGTTTCACCCGGCTCGGCATGGTCATCCGCGCCGCCGCCGCCAACCCGGATATGACGGCCGCCCTTGGCTATAACGTGCGCCATATCTACTCGGCCGTGTTCGTCATCGGCCTCTACCTCGCAGCCTTTGCCGGCGTGGTGATGGCGCCGATGGCGGGCGTGTATCCCAGCATGGCGGATGATCAGCTGGTGCAAGCGTTCATCGTGGTGGTGGCGGGCGGCCTGGGCAGCCTGCCGGGCGCCTTCATAGTGGCGATGTTGCTCGGCCTGGTGCAGGGCTTTGGCAACATCTATGCCGCCGATGAGGCGGTGTATTTCCCCTTCTTTGTGCTGGGGGCGGTGCTGCTGTTCCGGCCGCTCGGGCTGTTCGGGGCGAAGGCGGCATGACGGCCTTGGAAGTGCTGACGCGCGCCGCGAACGCGCCGCGCGCGGCCGCGCCGCGCCGCGGTGAGATGCTGGCGACCGTGCTGCTGCTGGGCGGGCTGGCGGCCGCACCACTGGTCGCCTCCCGCGCCAGCGTGAACGATCTGGGCCAGGCGCTGTGCCTTGGCCTGTTCGCCATCAGTTTTAATATCATTTTCAAATATTCCGGCCTGCTGTCGTTCGGCCACGCCGCGTTTTACGGCTTTGGCGCCTATGCGGCGGCGCTGCTGCTGCAATATGACCCTGGCGTCCCGCTCATTCTGCTCATCCCGGCAACCGCGCTCGCCACCGGGTTCCTCGGCCTGCTGCTGGGCCATGTCTGCGTCCGCCGGGAGGGCGCGTATTTTTCGATGACGACGCTCGCCATCGGCGCGTTCTTCGCCACCGCCGCGCTGAAATGGAGTGCTGTGACCGGCGGGACCGACGGGCTGGACGGTTTCATGCCGGATACGCTGAGCGTGCTGCCCTTCTGGCCGCTGCCGTCCCCCACTATTTCTCAAACCTATTGGCTGGTGCTGGCGTTTCTGCTGCCCGCCGCCCTCGCCGCCTGGGCGGTGCTGGAGCTGACGCCGTTCGGCCAGGCGGTGCGGGCGGTCAAACAGAATGAAACCCGGGCGATTTTTTTGGGCCATGACGCGCATCTGATCAAGCTCGCCAATTTCACGTTGGCCGCCGCGCTGGCGGGCCTGGCCGGCGCGCTTTGGGCGGTTGATAACGGTTTTGTTTCGACCGACAGCATCGACCTCAGTTTTTCCACCACCGTCATCATCGCGGCGCTGATCGGCGGCAGCCAATGGTATTGGGGGCCGCTGATCGGCGCGATCGTCTATATCGCCGCCAGCGACTGGCTGTCCGCGCTCACGCCGCATTGGCAGATCTGGCTGGGCCTGGCCTTCATCGCCATGGTGCTGGCCGCACCCGGCGGCATCGCCGGCATCGCGGCCTGGGTGTGGCGCAACACGGTGGCGCGCGATGGCTGAGGCGCCGCTGCTCGAGCTGCGCGGCGTCTGCAAGTCGTTCGGCGCGGCCAGGGTGCTGGCCGATGTCAGCGTCGCGCTGCGGCCCGGCGAGCGCCTGGCGGTGATCGGCCCGAACGGCGCTGGCAAGACCACGCTGATCAATCTCATCACCGGGCTTTTTTCGTGCGATTCAGGAACAATTTTGTTCCGGGAGCGCGACATCACGAAATGGCCGGCGCATCGGCGTCTGCGGCTTGGCATGGCGCGCTCGTTTCAAAAACTTTCCTTGTTCGACGGCATGACGGTCGCCGAAAACATAAGGCAATCGGTGCTGCGCTATCATGGCGTGCACGCGCAATTCTGGCGCCGGCTGGCGAACTTCGCCGCTATTGACGCGGAAACCGCGCGGGTCGCGGCGCTGATGGGGCTGGCGGCGGTGGCCGACCAGCCGGTTGCTACGCTCCCCTATGGGCTGCGGCGCCGGCTGGATATCGCGCTGGTGCTGGCGCAGCGCCCCGCGCTGATGATTCTGGATGAACCGGCCGCCGGGCTTTCCGCCGCCGAGACGCGCGAGTTGGTGGCGGTGCTGAAAGCCGCCGCGGGCGATTTCACGCTGATGCTCGTGGAGCACGATATGGATGTGGTGCGGGCGGTGGCGGAGCGCGTGCTGGTGCTGGATTACGGCCGCGTGCTGGCGGCCGGCACGCCGGCGGAGATGAGCGCGCACCCGCAAGTGCGGCAGGTTTATCTGGGCGAGGCCGCCTGATGTTCGAAATCGAAAATCTGCAGGCCGGCTATGGTGCCACGCGAATCCTGGAAGACGTGTCGCTGGCCGCGGCGGCAGGCGAGATCATTTGCCTGCTGGGGCGCAACGGCGCCGGCAAAACGACCACGATGAAGACCGTGATGGGCCTACTGCCGCCGCGCGGCGGCCGGATTTCGCTGGGCGGCGCCAGGCTCGGCGGCCTGCCGCCGCACGCGGTGGCGCGCCGCGGCGTCGGCTACGTGCCGGAGGAACGCGCGGTGTTCCCCAGCCTGACGGTCGCGGAAAACCTCGTGATGGGCGATTGGCGCGGCCGCCCCGCGCCGCGGAAAACCGACGAAATTCTCGGCTATTTTCCCCGCCTGCGCGACAAATTCGGCACGCGCGGCGCGGTGCTTTCGGGCGGCGAGCAGCAGATGCTGGCCATCGGCCGCGCCCTGATGGCCTCGCCGAGGCTCGTGCTGGTCGATGAACCGGCCGAGGGTCTGGCGCCCGTCGTCGTGCAGGCGCTGGAGGAGAGTTTTTACCGGCTCGCGGCCGCCGGGCTTTGCATTGTCATCGCGGAATCGAAACTGGCCGTCGCGCGGCGCATCGCCACCCGCATTCATGTGATGGGCAAAGGCCGCACCGTATTCGCCGGCACCGCGGCGGAGCTGCAGGACCGGCACGATATCCGCCGCGAATTTCTAGAAGTTTGACGTCAACAGGAGAGCACAATGAAACTGAAAACCAAATTCCTCGCCACCTTCGCCGCCGCGGCGCTTGCTGCCGCGCCGCCGCCCGCGCGCGCGGATAACAGCCCGGTGGTGTTCGTCGCGGCCATCATTCAGTCCGGGCCCTTCAAGGTGACGGACGCGCAGAACCTCGCCGGCATTCAGTTCGCCGTCAGGCAAATTAACGCCGCCGGCGGCGTCGCCGGGCACCCGATCCAGCTCGACGTGATCGACACCGAACTCAACGCGGCGGCGACCAAGCGCAAGGTCACCGACGAAATTCTTAGCCGCAACGCCAAGGTCATCATCGGCGCGTCCGGTTCGGACGTGCTGAAGGCCCTCGTCGCGGTCGGGCAGCAGTATCAGGTGCCGGTTTTCGCCTTCGCGGGCGAGGCCGATGACATGACCGGCCCCAAATTCCAGCCGGCGCTGTTTCGCATCGCCGCCAACACCTCCATGCACGCTGCCGCGATCGTGTACGCGATGAAGCAGGACTATCCCGGCACAAAAAAGGTTTTCCTGCTCAATCAGGACTATTCCTTCGGCCACGAATCCGAAACCGGCTTCAAAACCGCGCTGCAGCGCCTGGACCCCGATGTGCAGATCGTCGGCAGCGTGTTCCACCCGCGGGGTGCCGCGGATTTCTCGCCCTATCTGCAACAAATCCAGGCCTCTGGCGCGGATTTCGTGCTCACCTCGGACTGGGGTGCGGACCTCATCAAACTGCTCAACCAGGCCAACAGTTTTGGCCTGAAACCGCGGATCGGCGGCACCTTCCTCGCCGACCCCGAGATCCTGAAAGGCGTCGGCACCGGCGCGATCGGCGACATCGGCGCGGACGTGTTCCAGCCCACCATCGAGACTTCGCGGGCGCAAGCCTTCGACCGGAAATTCCACGCCGCCAATGCCGGCACCGCCACGCCCTGGGCCACCGCCTCCGTCGGCAAATCCTACATCGCCACCGAGCTGGCGGCGTATGCCATCAACCAGGCCGGCTCCACCGATTTCGGCAAGATCGAGAAGGCGCTTGAAGGTTTGCAATACGCCTCGATCGCCGGCCCGCTCACGGTGCGCGCCTGCGACCACCAGGTGCAAATCGGCGAAGCCACCGGCGAGGTGGTGCCGGCCAATAACAAACCATACGCCTTCCCCTTTATCGGCCCGGCGCTGATCGCGCCGCTGAGCGCGATCCAGGTGCCGCCGGCGGCGACGGGTAATCCGCGTTGCGTGGCGGGGACGAATTGAGAGGAGGCAAGGAAGAACTACTTTTTTTCAAAAAAGTAACTTCTTTCCTTACCTCTCTCGCCTTTTAACCTTGGGCGTAATCTCCCTTGCAAACCTGCGCATCTCCGCCTCGAACGGCTGAAACTGCAGCATGAAAAGCTCAATCCCCGCCTGCGTAAACGCGTTTATGCGCGCCGCGACTTCATCATAGCTGCCAACCAGGCCCGCATATGTTCCGCCATTCGTGCCGATGATCGGCGGACGGTTATAGATGTGGGTGTGCTTCATCACCACCGCGGGGTCGGTGTTTTGCTTTTGGCGGGCGCGGATGGCCTCGTCCTTTTCAGTCAGCGCCAGCAAGTGGTCGAACGCCGCCTGCGCCTTCGCCGCGGTTTCGCGCGCGATGACGAAGGCTGAAAGGCCGAAGCGCAATGGCGCCCCTTCGCGCGGCAGCGCGCGCGCGCCGGCGATCAGCCCTTCGACATATTCCAGCGGCTGGCCGTTGATGAACCAGACATCGCCATGCGCCGCGACCAGTTCCTGCGCCGGCGCCGATTCACCGCCGACATAAATCGCCGGGCGCCGCCGGAACGGGTCGGCGGGGCGCAGCTGAAAGCCTTTGACGTCGAAATATTTGCCCTTGGCCGAGACGCGTTCGCCGCGCAGCAGGGCCTCGACGATGCCGATCCATTCGCGCCCGTAGGCGTAGCGCTCGTCATGCTCGGCAAACGGTATGCCGGCCTTTTCGTATTCCAGGCGATTCCAGGCGTTCACCAGGTTCAGGCCGAACCGCCCGTTGGAAATATGCTCGATCTGCAGCGCCATTTTCGCCAGGATGACGGGATGCGCGAGCGGCGGTTTGATCGCGGCGATGATTTCGATCCGGCTGGTCAACGCCGCCAGGCCGGCGGCGGCCGTCCAGGCCTCCAGCTCGTCCCATTCATCGTCATACGGGTTGGCGGTGTGCTGCGCGATCAGCACGCTGTCATAGCCCAGCGCTTCGGCCTCCAGCACCAGGTTCTTGTTGCGCGCCCAGGAGGCGTCGAACGGCTCATCCGGGTCGTGCAGGGCGCCGCGGCTGCCATGCACCAGCGCCCAGATGCCAAATCGCGCCTGGCTCATGCCGGCGCCAGCGCGGCTTCGCGGGCGATCAGGCGGCGCGCCAGCGGGATCAGGGTTTCGCCGTAATCGATCGCGTCTTCCAGCGGGTCGAACCCGCGGATCAAAAATGTCGTCACGCCAAGACGCCAATAGTCCAGTAGCGCGGCCGCCACGGTTTCCGGCGTGCCGACCAGGGCGGTGGTGTTGCCGCGCGCGCCGGTGGCGGCGGCGATGCCAGTCCACAGGCAGCGGTCCAGCCTTTCCCCCAGCGCCGCCGCCTCCAGCAGCCGGCGCGAGCCTTCATTGGCCGGCGGCCCGCTATTGGGCCCCAGCCAGCCCTGGCCGCCCACCTGGCGCGTGGTTTGCAGAATGGCATCGGCCCGCGCCCAGGCGGCCTCCTCCGTCGCCGCCAGGATCGGGCGGAACGACAGGCTGAAGCGGATTTGCCGGCCTTGCACCGCCGCCGCCTCGCGCACGCGGGCGGTGATCTCCCGCACCTGCGCATAGGTCTCGCCCCAGAGCGCGAACACATCCGCATGCGCCGCTGCCACCTCGATCGCGGCGGCGCTGGCGCCGCCGAAATAGATCGGAATATGCGGTTTTTGCACGGTCCGCACCGAAGTCGCGGCGTTTTCGAACCTGTAAAACCTTCCCTCATGGCTCACCGCGCCATCGCCGGTCCACAGAGATTTCAGGATCGAGACATATTCCGCCGTGCGCGCGTAGCGCTCATCCTTGCCGAGATAATCGCCATCCCGCCTTTGGTCCGCGTCGTCGCCGCCGGAGATGATGTGCACCGCCAGCCGGCCATCGCTGGCATGATCCAGCGTCGCCAGCGCGCGCGCCGCGACCGTCGGCGCAACGAAGCCTGGCCGGTGCGCCAGCAGCAGCCCCAGCCGCGCGGTATGCGCGGCGATAAAGCCGCCGATCAGAAATCCGTCCGGCGCATCGGCATAATAGCCGATCAGCACCCGGTCGAACCCGCCGGCCTCATGGGCCTGCGCGAACGCTTTCAGATACCCCTTGTCCAGCACGACGGACCGGTCCGCCGGATGAATTTCCGACTGCCGGCGCGGCTGAATCATGCCGATGAATTCCGGGACCATGGTGAACCTCCTTGTCAGCTTTACGGATGTCTAATATCCCTATAGATGAAATATAGAAAGACCCATGGAGATCAATTTGGACGATGTTCGGCCCTTGGCCGCCGCGCCGATCGCCGGTGATGCGCAGGCGCTCGAAACGGCGCGTGAACTGGCCGCGACCTTTGCCGCCGGCGCCAGCGCGCGGGATGCCGGGCGGATCCTGCCGCACTGGGAAGTGGCGGCGTTCTACAGCGCCGGCCTTGGCACGCTGACCGTGCCGAAAGCCTATGGCGGGCCGGGAGTCTCGGCCGTCACCCTGGCCGAGGTTTTCGCGATCATCGCGGAGGCGGACGGCTCGCTCGGCCAAATTCCGCAGAACCACACCGCCTTCCTCGAACTGCTGCGATATGCGAACGATGACGCGCAAAAGCGCAAGTTTTTCGGCCTGGCATTGCAGGGGGCGAGCTTCGGCAACGCCCTGGCCGAGCGCCACGGCAAGACCACCAAGGACATCGCCACCACCCTGATCAGAAATGGCGACGGCTTCGTCCTTAACGGCCAGAAATTCTATGCCACCGGCGCGATCTATGCCAGCTACGTCCCCATCGGCGCCGTGGACGAGGCAGGCCGCTTATTCCGTGTCGTCGTTCCGCGAAACGCGCCGGGCCTGACCGTCACGGATGACTGGAACGGCATGGGCCAGCGCACCACCGCCAGCGGCACGGTCACTCTTGAAAACGTGGCGGTTCCGGCCGACCACGTGATTCACGTGCACGCATTCGCCGCGCAGCCGAATCTCTATGGCCCCACCTCGCAAATCATCCAGGCCGCCATCGATCTCGGGCTGGCACGCGCCGCCATCGCGCAGACCATCGCCTTCGTGAAAACCCGCGCGCGGCCCTGGATCGATAGCGGCAAGGACACCGCCGCCGAGGATCCGTTCATAATATCCGCTATCGGGCATCTGCACATCGCGCTCGCCGCCGCCGAGGCGATGCTCGAGCGCGCCGGCGAGACCATCGATGAAAGCCGCCTCGCGCTCGACGAAGCCGCGCAGCAACGCGCCTCCATCGCGGTCGCCGAAGCGAAGGTGCTGACCACCGAAATCGCCATCGAAGCCGCCAACAAATTATTTGAACTCGGCGGCACGCGCGCGGCGATGGCGGATCTCAATCTCGACCGCTTCTGGCGCGACGCGCGCACCCACACCCTGCACGACCCGGTGCGCTGGAAATTCCACGCTGTCGGCAACTACCACCTGAACGGCGCCGCGCCGCCCAAGCACGCCTGGATCTGACACGCTTTTTCCTGACCTCACAAAGAAGGCTTCACATGACACGACGTTTCTCACGCCGGCTTTTCACCGCACTCGCTCTGGCCGCGGGGCTCACCATCGGCGCCGGCCCGGCGCGCGCCGATTCGGTCAGCACGCTTGGGATTTCCTACGCCTACTATGACCCCGTCAGCCTGATCCTGAAGGATCGGGGGATTCTCCAAGACACGCTCGGCCCGAATGTCAAAATCAACTGGGTGCTCAGCCAAGGCAGCAACAAGGCGCTCGAATTTTTGCGTGGCGGCAGCATCGAATTCGGACAGACCGCCGGCTCCGCGGCGCTGCTGGGACGGGCGAACGGCGCGCCCGTCCAGGTCATCGGCGTCACTACCAACGCGGAATGGACGGCCATCGTCGTACCCGCGAACTCGCCCATCACATCGCTGACGGAGCTGAAGGGCAAACGCATCGCCGCGACACCGGGAACAGACCCAGATATTTTCCTGCTCCGCACGCTCGCCACCGTCGGCCTTTCCGGCGGTGACATAACGTTGGTGCCCCTGCAGCACCCACTCGGCCGGCAGGCTCTGGCCGCCGGCCAGGTGGACGCCTGGGCCGGTCTCGACCCGTTCATGGCGGAGGCGCAGCTGATCGACCACGACAAGCTCATTTACCGCAACCCGAAGCTCATCTCCCCCGGCACGCTGCTGGTGCGCGAAGATTTCGAGGCGGCGCACCCCGACATCGTGAAAGACGTGCTGATCGCCTACAACAAGGCGCGTGATTGGGCCATCGCCAACCCGGACGGCACCGCCGCCATTCTCGCCTCTGAATCGCATCTTCCGCTCGACGTGGCGAAACTTCAGCTCAGCCGCTCGCATTTCCAGGGCGAGGCGATCACGCCCGCGGACGCCCAGGCGATCCTGGCCGCCGCCCCGGTGCTGCAGACCAGCGGCAAACTTTCGGCCGGCGCCAATCTAAACCAGGCCGGGGCGACGCTGATCAACACCAGTTTTACTACCGAACTTGGCCTGAAATGACTATGCGGGCGCGAAGAGTCCCAGGCTGGCTGGTGGGCCTCATCGTGCCGGCGGTTCTGCTGGCGGCCTGGCAGGGGGCGGCCGCATCCGGCCTCGTGCCGCCCGCCATTCTGCCCGCGCCGGGCCTGGTCATCCGGACGCTGGCGGCGATGGCGCAAAGCGGCGAGATGGCGCAGGCGCTCGCCGCGACCGGCTCGCGCATGTTGTTCGGCTTCGCGCTCGGCGCCGCCTGCGCCACGGTTCTCGGCGGTCTTTGCGGCTCCTCCGCCGCCATCCGCGCGCTACTCGACCCACTGATCCAGGCGCTGCGCAGTGTCCCTTCGCTCGCCTGGGTGCCGCTATTCATCCTTTGGCTCGGTATTTTTGAGGCCTCCAAAATCACCCTGGTCGCAGTCGGCGTGTTCTTCCCGATCTATCTCAACCTCGTCAGCGGCATCGCGAATGTGGACCGCAAGCTGCTCGAAGTCGGCCGGGTGCTCGGCTTTTCGTCCTGGCGCCGGCTGGTGCGGATTCAGCTTCCCGCGGCTCTGCCCGCCTATGTCGTGGGCCTGCGGGGCGGCCTTGGCCTCGGCTGGATGTTCGTCGCGGCGGCGGAACTTCTGGGCGCCACCAACGGTCTCGGCTTCATCCTCGATGACGGCGAGCAAACCGGCCGGCCCGAGCGCGTGCTGGCTGCCCTCCTGTTGTTCGGCCTGTGCGGCAAACTTACCGACTGGGCGCTCGCCGCCGCCGGCCGCCGGCTTGTCTCTTGGCAGGACATCGCGGCCGCCTGATGCCCTACCCTCTGCGCATTAACGGGCTGGAAAAATCCTATGGCGGCCAGCACGTCCTCGGGCCGATCGATCTGGATCTCGAAGCCGGCACCATCACGGCCATTATCGGCCGCAGCGGTTCCGGCAAAACCACGCTGCTGCGTTGCCTCGGCGGGCTCGAACAACCCACCGCCGGCCGAATCACCATCGGTGACGGCCAGGTCAGCCCCGCCGATATCGGCTACGTGTTTCAGGAGCCTCGGCTGATGCCCTGGCTGACGGTCGCGAAAAATACCGGCTTCGGCCTCGCCGGTTTCACGAAACCGGCGCGCGACCTCGCGATCGCCGAGGCCTTGGATCTGGTTGGACTGCCGGACGCGGGCGCGCTGCTGCCCAAGCAGCTCTCCGGCGGCATGGCGCAGCGTGTCGCCCTGGCCCGCGCGCTCGCGCCGCACCCCAAGCTGATCCTGCTGGACGAACCTTTCAGCGCGCTGGATCCCTTCACCCGCGAACAGATGCAGGACCATCTGCTGCATCTGCACGAGCATTACGGCGCGACGATGGTGCTGATCACCCACGACATGGACGAGGCGCTGGCGCTCGCCCTCCGCATTATCGTGCTGGACGGTCCGCCGGGGCGCATCATTGGGGATTTTTCACCTGACCTGCCGCGCCCCGCGGACCGCGTTTCGGCCGCGTTTTTCGTGTGGAAACGCCGGCTGACCGCCCTGTTCACCCGCCAATCGGCGCCACCGCCCGAAGCGGCCTTTTCCGACCAACAACCAGCCCAGGAGAATTTCCCATGACCAGCCATCTCGTAACGTTCCGTCTGACCGGGGAGGGCAGCGGCGTCGCCCAGACCATCCGCGAGGAAGGCAGCCCGCATGTCATCCACACCGATGCCCACCCCGCTTTCGGCGGCCATGAAACCGCGCCAAGCCCGCTTGCCTACGCGCTGGCGGCGCTGACATCCTGCACTCAGGTCACCTCCCAAATCGTCGCGCGGGACCTTGGCCTTACGCTCGGCAAGTTTCGCGTGGCGGTGGACGCCAAACTGGACCCGACCGTACTGGCCACCGGCGCCGAAGGCGTGAGCAATTTTACCCGCCTGACGCTGGACGTGAACATCGAAACCGACGCGCCGGAGGACAGATTCGCACAGTTCAGCCGCGAGGTGGAACGCCGCTGCCCCGTCACCCAGCTCTACCGCCGAAGCGGCGTCCACGTGACGACATCCTGGACCGCCAAGGCGCCCGCGCTGCAGGAAATAATCTAAAGCTTTATGTCAGGTCAAAGGAAAATCGGCCCAAACCCCGCGCGAAGCGAACCAGATATTTTTTGGTTACTTTTTTTCAACAAACTAACTGCTTCCTTCGCTTTCTCAGCGCGCCAGCGATATCTCCGGCTGTGATTTTCGATCAACCTAAAAATCCTGACGTGAAGCTTGCAAAACATCCCGCTCAAAAAGCGTGTGTTGCATTTCTGTTAAATCTCCTGTATCTCTACATACATGATAGTCATTTCGCATCTCGGCATTGAACCCGCTTACGCAACCTCAGGATTGTTGGTTGGTCTGCTCGTCGGCCTGACCGGTGTCGGCGGCGGTTCGCTCATGACACCGCTGCTGGTCCTGCTGTTCGGCTTTCATGCTTCCACGGCGGTCGGCACGGACCTGCTGTTCGCTTCGGTTACGAAGACCGTGGGTACGACGATCCATAACGCCGGCAAAACCGTGGACTGGCAGATCGTCAGGCGCCTGGCGACCGGCTCGATCCCGGCCACGATCCTCACGCTGATCGCGATTCATCATTTCGGGGTCGAGAGCAAGGGCGTGGCGACCGCGATTTCACTCACGCTCGGCGTGGCGCTGCTGATCAGCGCCATATCGCTGCTCGTCAAGGACAAGGTGATCGCCATCGCGACCGCGCGCAATCCGGATTTTGGTCTGCATACATCGTTCTGGCTGACGGTTCTGGTGGGCTTCGTCGTCGGCATTCTGGTGTCTTTGTCCTCCGTCGGGGCCGGCGCGCTGGGGACGATTGCGCTGTTCTTTCTTTATCCACGCATTCCCATCATCCGTGTCGTCGGTTCGGATATCGCGCATGCCGTGCCGCTGACCTTGATCGCCGGATTAGGGCATTGGTATTTGGGCTCGGTGAACTTTCATCTGCTGGAGTCTCTGCTGGTTGGCTCTATTCCTGGCATCATACTGGGCAGTTACGGTGCGCGCTATGCGCCGGACTGGCTGTTGAAACCGTCTCTCGGCGTCGTGCTCACGCTGGTGGGCCTGAAAATGCTGACGGCCTGAGTTGCAGAAGCCCGCGCGCAAAGCGTTAATTCTTGGGCTAAGCCTGGGGAAGGTCGCGCAGTTGGCGCGTCCGCTTTCCAGCGCCAGCGTAAAGGTTTGGGTGGCGTCTGGCGATCAGGATGATTTGTCAGCGCTGCCCCGAGACGATCATATCTTCGAGCATAAGCTCTTCGCCGGCCGCATCGCCTCGGTGCACGAGGTTTTTGAAGCGATCGACGCCCATCCCGGCGCGCTGGATTTTGTCCTGTTTGAAGCGGGGAACCCGGAAGCTGCGGTAAAGGCGGACAAACGCATCGCCGATGCGATCAGAGTAGCGCTCATCACGGTCATTTCCCAATCAATACGGCGCATGGTGCCGCTGGCGCATGGCCGCATCTATGTCCATGACAACAAGCCGGAACACCGCGGTTCCAAGTTTCCGGCGTTGTTTTCAAAAGTCCAGACGGTCGAAAAGCTGGTCGAAGGCGCGGCGGCGGAAGCGAAGGCGGCCGGCATCAAGATCGAATATTTATCCGCGGTCGAGAGCCTCAGCGAGATCGATTATTTGACCGGTCCTGCTGAAGCGCTTCGGGTTGAACGAGAGCAGGAAGGAAGGAAGCAGTTACTTTTTTGAAAAAAAGTAACCAAAAA
>Ga0302319_10013672_pt1 | contig 15205 bp, 13 predicted proteins | sample Bog_T0_2_FD_203319 | JGI IMG/M metagenome (GOLD analysis project Ga0302319, IMG submission 203319) | Peat permafrost microbial communities from Stordalen Mire near Abisko, Sweden - Bog_T0_2 | ecosystem: Environmental > Terrestrial > Soil > Wetlands > Peat | place: Sweden: Abisko, Stordalen Mire... | reverse complement strand
ATCTCCCCCTGAATTGGACGAATACAGCACATAAGCCGGTACGCCGCTGCGTCCCAAAGCCGTCAAAGCCTGCGAAATCGCATCATCGCGCTCAGTCCAGTCAGCTTTCAGTAATGCTACATTCGCCTTCCGAAATGCCGCATCAACTTCCGGCGTACGCAGCGCAACCCGTTCATTCACCTGGCAGCTAAGGCACCAGCTGGCCGTGAAATCCACAAATACAGGCCGCCCCGCAGCTCGATATTTGTCCACCGCAGCCTGCGACCACGGTTCCCATCGAGAATTTCCAGCGCTGGCTGCCACATTTCCTGCATCCCCAGTCGCCGTTGGAGCGGCAAAAGCCTTCAATCCGTAGACGCAACCCAAGATTGCGAGAACGATCACGAATCCCGCCGCCAAACTCGGGATTCTCTTCGCTGGCCAGCGCCCAAGTATCCATCCTGCAATTGCCAGCAACAGAAACACCGACAACAGAATCGCGATCGCCTCCGCCCCGCGCGTCTGAGCCAGCACCCAGGCTAGCCAAATTACCGTGGCAAAAATCGGCACCGCCGTCGCCTGCTTTAGCACTTCCATCCAGGCTCCCGGCCTCGGCAACAACCGAGTCCAGGCCGGCTGAAAAGTCAACAGCAGATACGGCGCAGCCAATCCCAGCGCCAAAGCCGTGAAGATCGCAAAAGTCACAACCGCGCTTTGCGCCAGCGCAAACCCAACAGCCGCACCCATAAACGGCGCAGTGCAGGGAGTAGCAACAACCACCGCCAGCACTCCCGTAAAGAAGCTGCCTGTGTATCCCTGCTTCGCCGCCAACGAACCACCTGCGCTCGTCAGCGTCAGCCCAATCTCAAACTGCCCCGCCAGCGAAAGCCCAAGGAAAAACAGCAGCCCGGCCATCAACCCAAGAAAAATCGGCGACTGAAACTGGAATCCCCACCCCAGCGTCGACCCGGCGGCCCGCAATCCCAGCAGCACACCCACCAGCCCCCAGAAGGAAACAACAATCCCAGCTGTATAAACAAGCCCATGTCCCCGCTGCTTATGTTGTGCTTCACCCGAAGCCTGCACCAGCGACAGCCCTTTGATAAACAGCACCGGGAAGACGCAAGGCATCAGATTCAGGATCATCCCGCCCAGAAACGCCAACCCGGCAGCCTTGAAAGCATCCCCAGCCGTCGTAGGTGGTGCAGCGGCCGGCACAGAACCTAGCACTGCCGCAATCTCGTAAGCACGTCCACCTGAAAGCTCTAGCACACCTCGGAGTTGCGTCGGGTTCCCTGCAATATTCGGATCTTTCTTCAGATCCAACACCAACCCGGATGCAGTGGGACTAACCGTCTGCGGAGCAGGATTGCTCAGAATGTTCTGATCCGCCGGGAAAAACTGCGCCGCCGTCTCCCGCTGACCATTCAGAAACGCCAGCCGAAAGCCATCCGCAGTCGGCTGGAAGAGCGCCTTTGCATTTTGAGGCTGCGGTTCAGGCAAACGACCCAACAAGCGCTTATAAATGCCCGCGTCAGAACCGGGGAGCGGCACGTCTTTCAACAAATGGTCAGACACTAAAACCTTCGACTCAAGCTCAGCCTTACCCGGAATACAAACCTCGCGGCACACCAGCCAATCCACCTTGGCATGAAGCACAGCATCGCCTACCTTGGCTGTCTTCGCAGCACTCACTGTCAGGGGAAAGAGAACTTCATCCTCATACCCGAAGTCCATGAGCGGCCCAAGAGGGAGCCGTTTGGGAGCCGGAAACTGAAAATCGCCAGCAGTGATTCCTTCCGGCAGGGTCCATCGAACTCGTGGCGGTTCGCCTGAATCTCCAGCATTCTTCCAATAGACATGCCACCCCGGCTCCAGCTTGAAATAGAACCCAACGTCAGCCGTTCCACCGGAAACCAGAACCCCTTGTGGAACAACCATTTGTACATGCAGATGCGCAGCATCTGCCGAACTCGAAGCTGCCAGAGCCGGTACTGCCGAAGCAAGCAGCAGAGTCAGAGCAGGAAAAAAACGGAAAACTGATCTCATAGGAAAATTCAACTCACTCAATTGACGCATTGCATCCGGCGTCAGTTACGGGACTGATCACAATGCCGACAAGCTCACCTATGACGCATAACCTAGCGGCTTGCCCAATAGGCCCGATGCCCGATGTAATCCGGGTCCGGAAGATTAGCGAGGATCACCCTGCGCAATGCCAGCACATCCAGATCGCCAGTCTGGTGGAAGAGCACTTTTCCGTCCGGCGCTAGCAGAACGGTGTACGGCACCCCCGACTCCCATTTGGGATCGAAAGCGGCCTGGAGACCGTACGTATCGGTCGTCCCGAAGATCAGATTCCGCGAACTCGCGTGATGCTTATCCAGAAATTTCATCACTCCCGGCTTTTCGTCTGGCAGATTTGCGGAAACTGTAACCAGGTCAAAGTCGCGACTCTTGAACATCTGGTAGGTAGCCTCAAGGTCGGGAAACTCGACCACGCAGGGCCCACACCAGGTGGCCCAGAAGTTCACAAGCAACAGCTTGCCCGTCGGGTTGGTGCGCAGCTTTGTCAGCGTATCGGCGCTGGCGTCCTCGATCGTGACCGGCTCGGCCTCGATTTTCTTCTGATATGCGATTCGGCTCGCTGACTTTGACTTCCATTTGGTCGAACAGCCAAATACGCCGGTGTGGTCTTCTAAAACTGGTTTGTCTGCCAGCAAAGCGTCGATGGCATCGCGCGTATCCTGCCGTTTGACAAGCGAGACGCGCTGGCTGTCGTCAACACGGCCTTCGAAGCGCAGTTTTCGCTCGCTGTCAAAGACGAAGACATGCGGTGTGGCCTTGGGACCGTAGGCTCTCGCCGTCTCCTGTGTGGCACCGTCGTAGAGATACGGAAAGTTGAAATGACGGTAGTCAGCGCGGATCTTCATCTCATCAAGGCTGTCGCTCACGTCCGTATAGTCAAGCTCATCGAGCCGAATTGCGTCCGGATCGTTTGGCTGTATCATCACAAAAGAGACACCCTTGCCTTTGTAATCCTCAACCATCTGCTTGAGACGGGATTCATAAAGTTGAGCAGTGGGACAGTGGTTGCAGGTAAACACGATCACCAGCACCTTGGCGGCCTTGTACTCGTCCAGCGTATGGATCTTTCCATCAACGCCCGGCAGCGAGAAGGCGGGAGCCTGCGAGCCGATCGCGAGTGTAGGATGCTCCTCTTGCGCAAAACAAATCGGCATCAGCAAAAGAGCGAAAACAAAGGCAAAGAGATGCCTTAGCGGATGCGCTCGACGGCACAACACAGTGGGAGTTTCTGGAACCATTCGCCAAACCACCCCTTCAGAACTCACTGGAGTTGATTAGACTCGGGCATTAAAGCCGCGCCGAGTGTTCTCGAAAGATACAGTCATTCTGAATACATTTGACGCCTGCGGCTTCGGCTTTGGCAATGGCTTCATCGTGGATTACTTCATCCTGCAGCCATAAATAAGGAATCCCAAGCCGTATCACCTCATCCACAATCTCCGGCACCGCATCCGATGCGCGAAAGACATCCACAAGATCAAGCTTCAATCCCTCAGAAGCCGCAGCCAATTGCGCCGCCTCAATCGAAGGAAAACACGGAACTTCGACCTCACCGACCTTGACCTTAGCCAGCGCAGGATTCACCGGCAGCACACGGTATCCATTCCGGGACAGATAAGCGGCGATATTATGGCTCGCCCGCGACGGTTTATCGCTCATGCCGACCACGGCAATGGTCTTCGCTGTCTGCAACATCTCATCAATCAACTTTTCACGCGTCATCAATGCATCCATGGCTCAAATATCCAGATCGTCTTCCCCACTACCAGATGCGACAGCGGTACCGCGGCGCTTCATTAAAAGAAATCCCCGCAGGAACGGCTCCAGGTACCCATCCAGGACCTTGTCGACATCGCCTACTTCCACCTTGGTCCGGTGATCCTTCGCAATCCGGTAGGGCTGCAACACGTAAGACCGAATCTGCGACCCGAAATTGATCTCCAGCTTCGCATCCTCAATATCCTTTGTAATGGCCTTCTTTTTCGCCAGCTCATACTCATACAGTCGCGAACGCAGCATCTTCATAGCCTTATCGCGATTCTTGATCTGCGAGCGCTCGTTCTGGCAGGTCACCACTATCCCAGTAGGCAAATGTGTCATACGAACCGCCGAATCCGTCGTGTTCACATGCTGACCGCCCTTTCCACCCGACCGATACGTATCGATGCGCAAATCTTCCGTCCGAATATTGACCTCGATCGAATCATCAATCTCCGGCGACACATACACGCTGGCAAAGGAAGTATGTCGGCGCTTGGCCGAATCAAACGGCGAAATCCTGACCAGCCGATGCACTCCCGACTCGCCCGCCAGCAATCCAAACGCGTTGTCTCCAATGATCGTGAACGTAGCCGATTTGATCCCTGCTTCATCCCCATCCTGGTAGTCGTTCATTTCGGTCTTGTAACCATTCTGTTCCGCCCAGCGCAGGTACATGCGCATGAGCATCTCCGCCCAGTCCTGGCTCTCAGTTCCGCCGGCGCCTGGATGCACAGTGACAATCGCATTCAGCGGATCCGTTTCGCCAGAGAGCATCGTCTTCGCTTCCAGCGCCTCGCAAAACTCGCGTAGCGATCCCATCTCGCGCTCCAGGTCCGGCAGCACCTCTTCCGCGCCTTCTTTGGCAAGCTCGAAATAAGCTTCAATGTCGCCAAGTCGGCGCACAAGCTGCTCGTCCTCGGCAATTAACTGCTCCAACCGTTTACGCTCACGCATAATAGGCTGGCTCGCAGCGGGGTTGGACCACATCGCCGGGTCGGCAAGTTTCGCTTCAGCTGTAGCTAGTTCTCTTTGCAGACGGGCAGGGTCAAAGATACTCCCGCAGGTCGCGGACAGTATCGCGGAGGGGAGCGAAGGCAAATTCCAGATCGTTTAATGACGACATATTCGCTTTCAGACCTATTTGGACCTGACTTGGATTGAAATTACGGACGCTCTAATCTGCTTTGGCTGGAACTGGAGAAGAAACTTCTCCGAGAATCACACGCACCGACCATACCAGCAGCGCCAAACTAAGTATGGCACAAAGCGAGGGTAGCCAGTCGCCGTAAACCGTGTAGAAAGTCAACTGCGAGTTGTATCCGTACATGGCTGACAGTGCGTCGACCCGGTGCCGCGGAATACTCTGCCGAACAGTCCCATTCGGATCAATCGCCGCCGTGACACCACTATTGGTGTCCCTTAGAATCCATCGGCGGTTCTCGATCGCCCGCATCCTCGCCATATTCAAATGTTGCCAGGGGGCACTCGTATCTCCATACCAGCCATCATCACTGATATTCACCAACACCTCGGCGCCATTCCGCGCGAATTGCCGAATCTCGTCTCCAAAAACCGATTCGTAGCAAATGAATATCCCATACCGATGACCGCTAATCGCGAATGTCTTCCGATCTTCACCGCTTCCCATATCAGACAGGTTCTGCGTCAGTTGGTGGGCAAAGAACAGCAGCTTCCGAAATGGTATGTATTCACCGAACGGCACCAGGTGAATCTTGTCGTAACGCCCAGTAAAGCGCCCATCGGTTTCAATCACCGAAGCCGAGTTGTAAATGTGGTACTGATGCTCGGAATCCAGATCCATCCCGATATCTCCCACGATCAGCGGAGCCTTGCCAGCGCCCGCAACGCCATTCATCGCGGTCTCAAATCGCGGATCAGCATCACGGAACGGCGCCGGCGACTCCGGCCAAACCACCAGCGTCGGCGGAACCGGATTCGGCCCGCATTCCACCTCTCCCTGAGACGCGCCTGTCTCCGGCATCCCGGCAAGGTACGTTCGATTGCAAAACTCCTGCGCTAGTTTGCCGAACTGCGCAATCTGTCGATCCCACTCCGCTCCGACCCAGACATCATCCTTGTTTACATCCAGATTGGGCTGGACTAATACGGCAGACGCTTCAGTCGCAATTCGCGATGGCTGGATCAGAAATCCGGCGCACCCTGCAAAGGCAATCGCTAGTCCCAGGCCGCCGCAATACTTCGCACGCGAGAAATAAGCTCCCGACCATTTGCGTTCAAAGCGTTTTCTGGACCAGCCGACAGAGAGCAGCGCATTCACCAATGCAACTAGAAAGCTGATCCCATAAACGCCAGCCCAGGGCGCAATCCCGGTCAGCAACCCATTGTCAATCTGCGAATAACCCAATTGATCCCAGGGAAACTCCGGAATCCGAGCGATCGCAAACTCCATCGCCGTCCAGAGAAACGGGATCGCAGCCAAAGCCAGCCAGGAATATCTCTTTTCACGCGTTGCGCTTCGAACCAGCGCCAAAGCCAGCCCGAAGGCTCCAAACCAGAATCCCAGGTAAACACTGAAGAGCACCAGGCAGACGACTGCCATCAGCTGGCTCATATTGCCGTAGGTGTACATGGTGTTATAAACCCAGTAACAATTCGATCCAAACCAAAGCGCCCCCGCCAACCATCCAGCGAGAAAAGACCAAATCAGCTGGGACCGAAGCCGTTTTCCTCGCTCAACTCCCTCAAACCGGAGCAACGCTACGAGCAACGGTACTAAGGCAAACCAGGCGAACGTACTGCGCCAAGCAGGCAGCGGACCGGCCAGCGGAAAAGGCAAATCGAGCAGAACAGCGCTGAACGCCCCCGCGGCCAAAAGCTTCCATGGAATACCACGCATGGGGCTGAGTTTAGCAGAGGTAACTTGAGCTGAAAGATGAGAGGAAGCCAACTCGCTGGGATTGATGGGCAGTCCCCAAGCCTTCGCATCCTAAACAAATTGAACAAGTTGCCATCGCCAAGATTCGACGGGCTAAGGGGAATCCTCAAATCGAATCTGTTGCGTTTTGGCATCCAACGCAAATCAGCGATACAATCGGTAACATGGCTCTCGGTCTATTTGCTATGCACGTCCTTGAGGTCATGTTCTTTGTGGGCATGGCCGGTTCCTCAATTGTTGTGATCATCAGCTTCATTGAGGATGCCCAAGAGCTCTTCGGCGAAGATTAGCAGAAAGATATCGAGAACCTCTTCCCCCCTCTGCACCCCCCACGCCGAAACTCCTGCCCGCACCAGACCGTGATCTTTTAATTGACTGCGGTCTGATTGCGCACTAAACTCACCGCTGGGCGTGTATGTTGCGCCTGACAAATTTCAAACCGAAAACTCTTTTTTGAGAACTCTGAAACAGGGCCCGGTCGGCCGCAATCCTATTCATGGCAACTCCTAGAACTACCCACGCCCCAATCTCCGATCGTGTACGTCTGGTTGTGGCGTCTTCGGTCATGTTGACCTTCATTTCGTTCTGGCGAGCTGCCTCCATCGTATTGTGCGATCTTGGTTCGTCCGCCTTCTACGCAGGCGGCATAGCCGAAGAGGCTGTAGGAAAAGCAGCACCCTGGTTCATCCTCGGCGTGATGCTTTTCTCCTTCGCAGTCCGAGCAGTCTACGTCGAAAGCTGTTCGATGTTCACTCGCGGTGGTGTTTACCGCGTAGTCAAAGAGGCTCTGGGCGGTACCTTTGCCAAGCTCAGCGTTTCCGCCCTGATGTTCGATTACATCCTCACCGGTCCAATTTCAGGCGTGTCGGCCGGTCAGTACATTACAGGGCTTCTTAATGAACTTATTACCGTCTGTAACACTCATGGCTGGCTCCCAGTAGACCTCACACCCCACCCCGGTCATCCGCTCTTCCAGTTCGACATGAACTACACTTCGGCTCTCTTCGCCGCTGCAGTGACCATCTACTATTGGTGGGAAAACCTGAAAGGCATCGAAGAGTCCAGCGAAAAAGCGATGAAGGTAATGCAAATCACTACCGTTATGGTAGTCATTCTGCTGACTTGGGGTATCTATTCAGTTATTGTCCAGGGATCCCATCTGCCCCCGCTGCCTACTGCAAGGAACATGAGCTTCAGCCAGGATGCACTGGGTTTCCTCAAAGGCACTAAATACGTTCCCGTCCTCGGATTATTCGGAATCCTGATGGCCTTCGGTCATTCTGTCCTGGCAATGAGCGGCGAGGAATCGCTGGCCCAGGTCAATCGCGAGATTGAGCATCCCAAGCTGAAAAATCTCAAGCGCGCAGCAATCGTGATCGCGATCTACAGCCTGGTTTTTACTGGCGGAGCGACGCTTCTGGCCTCGATGCTCATCCCCGATTATCAGCGCACTCACATCTATCAGGACAATCTCATCGCCGGCCTCGCGATGTTCATGACCGGCCCTGAGATGCTCAAAATCGGTTTCCGTATCTTCGTCGTGATCGTCGGCTTCTTGATCCTGTCGGGCGCCATCAACACTTCGATGATCGGTTCGACCGGTGTCTTGATGCGCGTAGCCGAAGACGGGGTCCTTACCGACTGGTTCCGCAAGCCGCACAGACGTTTTGGCACCAGCCATCGCATTATTAACCTTGTCTTCGGCATGCAGATGTTCACGATCCTCATCACTCGAGGAAACGTGATTATGCTTGGCGAGGCATACGCCTTCGGCGTCATTTGGTCCTTCACCTTTAACAGCCTGGCCATGCTCGTGCTCCGCTGGAAATATCACGGTGAGCGCGGCTGGAAGGTGCCTCCAAACATTCGCATTGGAAAGACCGAAATCCCAATAGGTCTTGCATCAGTATTTCTGGTGCTCTTGTCGACAGCGATAGTGAATCTCTTTACCAAATCTGTAGCTACAGTCAGCGGCATAGTTTTCGCAGCAGCTTTCTTCATCATCTTCTCGATTTCTGAGAAGCGTAATGCGAAACAACACCTACTGAACGCCCGACAGATGAAGGAGCACTTTCAACTTGATCATCAGGATGTAGTAAGCCGCGAATCCGTCAACGTCCGCCCCGGTGGCGTCATGGTAACGATGCGCGATGCCGCGAATCCCTTTGCTCTCAAGTGGGCTCTCTCCCGCACTAGCACCGATGAACAGGATGTCGTCGTATTAACTGTTCGAATGATGGGAGCCGGTGGACCGGAGTTTCTTGGACCGGAAGATCAGATCTTTTCTGAGCACGAGCAGATGGTCTTCACTAAAGCAATCTCTGTGGCCGAGAGCTTCGGAAAGAAAGTCTCGCTACTTGTAGTTCCTGCCGGAGATATCTTTGCCGCTCTGATTCAAACTGCTAATTCTTTGGAAGTGGACTCGGTCGTATCTGGACTTTCAACAAAAATGTCAGCCGAAGATCAAGCCTTCCATATAGGTCAGGCCTGGGAATCGCTCCCCGAACCCAAGCGGCAGTTGAATTTTTATGTCATCAATCCATCGGGAGAATCCAAGGTCTATTACCTGGGCCCGCATGCCCCGTCTCTGCGTCCCGATGATGTTCAACTCGTGCATCGACTTTGGTTGAATTTGAGACGCGACCCGTCCATTCAGGACCTGCACCACAGTGACATCATTACCTATGCGTTAACACGTCTCGCCAGCCAATACGCACGTGAAAAGCAGGAGATCGTTAAAGACCTCCGCGGCTACAAATCTGCTGACCTTTCCACTTCCCTGAAACTGAGCGGTTCAGAGCCGGTTCTTAACGCAGTTGCTTACTCGACCTCGGGTTCGAAGCCTCACAGTCAAGATAGTTCCGGCAAAGAGTAATCTCGTAATCCGATAACTCATTTGAGATGGACTTTGAACGCTTGATCGTTCAAAGTCCATCTCAACAGGTTGTGCCCCGTAGGGATGGTTTAGTCGGCCCCATGAATAGAGATCCAATCCTCCAAACGAGGAATTCAGGGCTTCGAACCAAGTTGGACGCTAGTTCTTTCGATTTCAGAATTACAAGGATAGTGCGTCAAAATTAGACACATTTTCCAAGTCAACGCTCTAGGAAGTAACTGTTTCACAACCCCAACGCAAAACAGTGTAGATTTCCGTTTACAAATGATACTAATGTTTCATACAAAGTAAATACGACCTGTCCTCTGCAACTGGGCCCTCGTTGAGCGGAGCGAATGGGCGATTTCAGGAGGAAGCATGCAACTTTCAAAGATTTTGGCCGAGATTGACATCGAGATAGCTCGTCTCGAACAAGCTCGGACGTTACTAGCCGGAGAGAGTTCTCCGGTTCTCAAGAAGACGCGCAAGGCGAAAACGGCCGCCGTGGGCGCTGAGGCTCCGGTTAAGCGCAAGAAAAAGAGGAACCTGTCGCCCGAGGGCCGCAAGAGAATCGCCGAAGCAGTGCGCCGCCGTTGGGACTTACAGAAAAAGGCAGCTGCTAAGTAATCGAATTTGTCCATCGGCCTAAGCGACCGGGCTGCCTTGGCTGCAGCCCTTATCGTTTGACCCAACCATGAGAACGGAAGATTTAACAACCGATCATTAGGCGCGCAACAACTCTCCCGGCGCTACCAATGCAATCCTATCCGGCTTACTTATCAGTTTCGCCAACTCCTCCGGGGTGCCGGTCAAAGGCGGGAATGTGCCCCAATGAAGTGGGAGGATTACTTGTGGCTGTAAATATTCAACCGCAAGCGCAGCCTCTTTGGGACCCATTGTGTAGTGCCCGCCTATCGGCAGCATAGATACGGAGGGAGCATAAAGCTCTCGTATCAGTTCCATATCTCGAAAGACCGAAGTATCGCCGGCGTGATATAGCACAGGGCCATCTTCAATATTGAGTACAATCCCGGCTGCTAAACCAAGATAGAGAAACAAGTCTCCTTCCTGGATACTGGACGAATGCTTAGCCTCTACAAGCGTAACTGCCACTCCTGGAAGTTGTAATGTTCCACCCAAATTCATACCAACCGTGGATGCAACTCCCTTTCCAGCAAAATAGGCAGCTAGCTCCACCATTGCGACTACAGTTGCTCCATACTTCCGGGCAACTGGAATCACGTCTGCGGTATGATCTGCATGCGCGTGGGTTAAGAGGATGTACTGGATTTTTTCTGGTAATACGAAATTCCTAGGATACTTTGGGTTTTGCTCAATGAACGGATCGATTAGAAGATTGATCCCATTTTGAAGCTGTACCAGCACTGTCGCGTGTCCAAGCCAGATCACGCTCGTTCCTTTCAAAAGACCCATAATTCACCCCAAAGGTTGGTATACGGCATTAGGAAGTTCACTTTTCAGCCCTTCATCCAAAAGAGATGTGGCACTGGATCAGCAGGTTGCAACGATAGAAAACTCCTGGAGAATACTTCGAAGGGATCAAAAATCCAGGGATGTCAACGCGGCTCATCCGGAGCTAATCCAAAATCAACAGAGTTCGCCTTTACGAATTGACTGTTCAGCGAACGATAATTGCCTCCGAGACCCCATCCTTTGCCAGGAATTGTTTCAGGCCGGACCAATCCGCAAATAGCCGCTCGATATTGCGGTTGGTCATTGCCCGAACCTGAGTCGAGGGCCTTGCCCGCTGCAGTTCAACATCATCGGTCGGCGTGATATGAAACCTGTGATGTGGCGTTACATCTGGTTGCAGTTTGGTATGAAAAACCGCCAGCAACTGGCCCCCGGGAGACATCGCTGCGTGCAGCGCACGCACTACAGGAACAACCAGGGGTTCCGGAAGATAGTCGAGCGTGGTCCACAACAACACCATGTCAAACTTCCGCTCCGAGAACTTCAGATTCTGCCGGGCGAAACCTTCCACATCCCAGATTTCTTTTCCCTCTTCGTCTTTACCTGTAATCCAGTCACTCGATGCTGCATCCTCGACCAAGTCTGCCATATAAACGCTATGACCAAGGCTGGTCAGATAGTTAATATTTGCCGGGGAAGTATGGCCAATATCGAGGACACGCAGCCCCTCCTCCGCCGTCAGACGCTTACGCAAGGCACCCCAACCACCCGAGTGGCGCACAAATCGGGGTCCAGTGTCCGTTTGAGAGCTGGGAGTCGCGCCCGACGCTGGCTGCCTATCAAATAACTTGCCTAGCATGACTGGCGCCTCCTGCCGTTGCGTACTCCTCAACCCAAAGGGACTTTGAAAATATCAGTTCGCACATTTCGAGGGTCGCTTCCTCAACCAAAGACGCCAATTCGTCCCAGAAAAACTGCGCTAAAAAAGTCCGCCATTTGTAGCGCCTTCAGTTTGAGACGTCCCTGACGATTCAGACGGCTTGGCTGAAGGAGCCGGGCTCTGGGTTAAATCGACTTTCCCGCGAAATACGGCATTATCTTCGATCGCCAAACGAGTCGCTCGGACGTCACCGGTAACCTGGCATCCGGCCCGCAACTCAACTCGGCCCGTGGCGATGATGTTTCCCTGCACCTGACCCTGGACGAGAACATCGCGCGCAGTTAAGTCGGCAGCTAGAATTGCGTTAGGGCCGATTGTTAACCGGCTTTCGGAAAGGCTGATTGTTCCTTCTACTCGACCATCGACAAACAGATCTTCGCTGCCCTTGACTTCGCCACGGATGAGAACCGATTTGCCGATCCGGGCCGGTGTATTTTCTACTGCCATTGGCTAAATCCTTTGAGGGGCCACTATCGGGACCCTGCCCGAAATATAGCACTATAGGCTGGTTCACTTCCTCCGGTTTCCCGATGGTATTACTGCAGCAACTCTTTACACGTCGCATCCCGACTCACAAATCATTGCAACGCGCACTTCGGGTCCGCGTCTAAGAAGGAGAAATGACAATGGTGGTTCAGCAAGAGTGTCTTGATGTGGAATAAGAAAACTCAGCGCAGAGGGCTGTTCCTCGCTGCCATCACGCTGGGAACCGTCGTCGAAGTGGGACCGCCGATAGGCGCTGGCTCAAGTTCCTTCGCTCAGCCTCTGAAACCAGTTTCATCGCAAACTGCTCCCCCAACTGGATCCATCCACATGTCCAGTGAGGAGGCCCAAGCCCTCGTAAAGCTCACATTGCAGACCGAGTTGAATGCAGCTCAGGACTTGTCTCATCCGATGCAATATCGGTTACGCAAAATGAGCCCACGTTTCTCTACAACCAAGCTCATCGTCGAAACAAAAGACGGGGACGTGGCCCGTCTCGTTGCCATCAATGATGGCCCGCTTAGTTCAATGGATCAGCAGAATGAAGAAAACAGATTACACGGGCTCCTGAACGATCCCAATCTGCAGCGGCATCGGCAGGAGCGCGAGCAGGGGGATACTGAAAGGGTGCGGAAGGTATTACGCGCCCTGCCTGACGCGTTTCAATATACTTTCACCGGCATCGTGGACACACCTCAAGGGCAGAGTTATCGGCTCAGCTTCCTGCCAAACCCTAAGTTTGATCCGCAGGATCTTGAATCCCAGGTCCTAAAAGGGATGGCTGGCGAAATGTGGATAGATGTCACCCAAAAGCGCGTAACACGCCTTGAAGGTAAACGAATTCATGATGTTGACTACGGTTGGGGCATTCTCGGGAAACTCGATCAGGGGGGAACGTTGCTTCTCGAACAGGCAGACATTGGAAACCATCAGTGGCGCACGACTCGGATGGTTCTGGTAATGAATGCGCGGGTCCTGCTGAAAGTAATCAAACTTGACACTACCCTTGAGCTCTCGCAATTCTCCTCCGTCAACAACGGAATGAATTACAAAGAGGCTATTCAGATGCTCTTGTCGCTGGACAACAGCAGTTCTAAATCTCAATCTGTGGCTGGTTCTTCCGGATCTGGTCTCAGTAAGTAGTACCCTGATCTTTCATTGTGGTCCCCACCCAGACCAAAGGAGCGCTTACTGAGCCATGGGCGGGACCACATGAGGAAAACTAGCTACTAGAAACCACTGCTGTCTCCGCCTGAACCACCGTCATCAAAACTTCCGGAATCGTCAGAAGCAGTGTCGAAGCTGCCACCGGAGTCGTCATTCCAGCTTGCATCCTGGAACTGTCCACCACCGTCGCCACCGCGATCGAAGTCTCGCCCGTAGTCACCCTGCTCGTGCTCCGAACGATCTTGCCCGGGCGAGTCATAGTAGTTGTTCACGACAGTCTCTTCGACAGGCCGTTCAAACCCCATGCCCGGTCCCATTCCGAATCCGACACCCGGCATTCCCCAGCCACCCATTCCCATACCCATCCCCGGATGGCCAAAGCCTCCATGCAAAAGCGACTCCACGCCTTCAAAGGCGAGAGCCCCCGCGGCAACTCCCGCAGCAGTTTGCGCAGCAGAGCGAAGAAAGCTGGGTTGGCTGGGCTGGGGAGGTGCATATTGAGGACCCCCGTAAGCAGGACCGGCGTAACCTCCGCCCTGAAATCCCGGTGCGGGATTGTAAGGCGTCTGGTATTCAGGCGCCGCCTGCGGGGTGTATACAGGCTGATATGCCGGTGGCGGAGGTGGAGCGGGGTCACGATGCCCCAGAAGGCTCCCCAGGAAGCTTGTCGCATGCGCAGGCTGCTGTACTTGCTGTTGCAATTGCTGGATTTGTTCCTGGGCCTGCTTAAGTTGCGTATGGGCCTGTTCCAAAGCGATGTTCTGTACAAGCACACTCTGCGAAAGGATATAAACCGCATCTTGATTGGGGCTGAAACCGCGAGCTAACAGGGCTGCGGCATCTGGGTCTTTTTCAGTTAATTGGGTCGAATTAACCCGCTCGACGAGCGAGTTGAGCATTTGTTCTTCCTGAGAAGTCACGAATCGATCCTCCGACGGCGGCAAACGGCAAATAGAAGCCGCTTCTCTTGATTGAGACGCTGGCCAACTTGCAAAGTTGCGCCGCTCACATATAGTACGCGTCGCCATATAGCCCAGTTCCCTCCGCCCTGTGGCGGTTTCTGGGCAATTGCATGAACAGAAAATGCGGCCTGAACTGCGGCCCTGACTGTCGAAAAGCGAGCAAAACGACTGATGCACCCCGGGGGAGGGTGCGGCATGTGAAAGTATCCTGAATTGAATGTGTGACTTACGAGCAATTTTGGGCGCGCTTTGCGGGCGTCTTGCGCCGTTTTTGCGCATTTTAAAGTGCGAATGAATGCCGATCCGCGGTGGAAGACAAATTAACACGGAAAACTGCGGAGGGGCACTAAGCGTCCAACTCCACTTCCAGTGTCCGCCGGCCGGGGATAATTCCACGCCATGTGGGCAAGGAGTTCAAAACCCGGTCAAAGGTAGGGCCCGTTAGTCCGCGTCCGCCGTAATTCATGAATCAATTCGCACTCGGCCCGGTCTCCCAGGAAGACATTTCCGGAAATCCCGCATACTCAATCCTGATGGAACCGATCCCGCTTGAATGTTGTCCGACCGCCGAAAGAGCAAGGCCGCATTTCTGACAGATT
>Ga0302319_10013669_pt1 | contig 15208 bp, 20 predicted proteins | sample Bog_T0_2_FD_203319 | JGI IMG/M metagenome (GOLD analysis project Ga0302319, IMG submission 203319) | Peat permafrost microbial communities from Stordalen Mire near Abisko, Sweden - Bog_T0_2 | ecosystem: Environmental > Terrestrial > Soil > Wetlands > Peat | place: Sweden: Abisko, Stordalen Mire... | reverse complement strand
CTTGGAGACGGTCGCAAGGCAACTCAAATCGGGAGAGATCAAGATTCCAGATTGAAAACCCCACAGGGCCTTGTGCGCGCCAGGGGCAGAGCCCCTCAGTATTGACCAATACTTTTTGTCCGCAACTCGTTCTAAGCTTAGGCAGGGAACTACAGATGAACGGCTGGCTGGTTGTGGTGATCGTCAACGGTCGTTTTCGATAGAGCCTTGTTGATTTGCCGTTTAAAAATGACGGTCAACACTGCAATCGCGGTAAGAGACAGCACAGCAATGCCATAGAATTCTGGGGTCATAACTATAACTCCTCCTCCAGTATAACGAGAATTTCCAGGACAAAAGTGGCGGCGAGGCAGATGAGCGACCACAGAGCGATCGTGTGAGCGGCAGTAGTGCCCTCCACCGTGCTGGCATACCCATAAAAAGGCAACTCAGCCAAACAAACAAGGCCAGCGGTGAGGCCGATGATTAAACGGCTTGGCCGGTCCTTCGTCTGAACGAAACATCTACCGAGAACATCCGCTGCGAAAACTACCCCCAACAGCAGCGCTTCCCCTCTACCAAAGAGATCAACCCACGACTGGTTCATATTTCTTTGCAAGCTGAAGCCAAAAGGGAGCATGGCAACAGCGAGAGTCGCGATCAGCAGCATCAGCTTCTTGAAGATTGCCATGGGGTTGGGTTGAGTTCAATCATCATAACCCGGGCAGAGACGACAAACTTTATTTTGCGAATTCTGTCACGAGAGGCCTCTGCCGTGGCGTACAGGTTGAAGGGGTGGTAGCCACATCCAACCGGAAACCTCCGTTAGTGGCGGCTGATTTGACCTTTTCGAGGGGTTGGGCAAAAACAGCCGAGAACGATTCGGACGAAAATACACCTGATGTCTTAATCTTTCGGCGCGAGTGTAATCTACTTCACACTTCTTAAGCCAGCATTTTTGCGAGCTAAACGTTTTGCCGACTTTTACCCCGCTTACTATTGAGGGGCAAAATTTATTTTCAAATTTCTGTCACGGAGGGTCGTTCTGGTGGCGTACAGGTTGAGAGCTGAAGAATTATTTTGAGGCTTGTCACGACCGGGGAAAATCGTGCGTTTTAGTCAGTAGAGGGCAAAATGCAAAACGATCAGCGCGGGCCGCCTACTCGAGGATTGAAAAAATAATTCTGCGTTTGCACGTTTTGTTGTTGACGCACATTAAAAATTACCTTATGTTCTTCGAGTGCTTCTTGTGGGGAGAATGCGATGAATCAACGAGGGCCGTAAAACTATTTCTTCTTTTTGCCCCAGCGACCCTCAGCGCCTTTTTTTGCGCGGGCTGAGCGTTCCTCTGGCGTGAGTGTCGACCACCACGTCTGTGAAACCTTTTTGCTCATCTCGGCAAATTTCTCGGCACCAACTTCTCCCAGCGCTTTCGCTGCTGGTGATTTTTTCTTCTCGAGTGCGGCTAAGTAGAACCTGATTGCTTTAGTTGCCAGGGCTGCTCTTGCCATGCCCGTTTTCTTTGCAGCGCTATTCAACAAGCGATAGAACGATTGCGGGAACGATGGCGGAAGAGTCATATCTTCCTCGATGTGTGTTTTCTTGATCTCAGCCACCTGGCAGAAAAATTATTTTCTAACTCCAAGTGTATGAAACCGAAACTCTTTAATGCGACTGGTTGCTCTCCATTATCCGATGAGTTCAATAAAACAGTTGACATGCGACTCATTGCATAGCTATTCTACACCCAAGCCCGCAAAGGCCATCTGGGACCACAAGGAGTTGAGGATTTGTGATGCAGCCACCACGAACTAAGAGGCTCACTGAAGCGATTCGTTCACGAGTGACACCAGCGGAAAAAGAATTGCTTGTGGCGGTCTCGCAAGACGCGGGCGCGACCTTGTCGCAGTGGGTGCGCAAAGTCTCTTTGCAAGCGGCAGGGGCTATTCCAGAAGTCCAAAAGCTTCTCAACAAAGAAAGGACGGAGTAATGAGTAGCAACGCTTTGCGCGTGTCTGTCATGGCACGGGAAGAGGAACCAATCGAACGCACGGATCTGACCAAGTGGGCTCAGACCGTACTTCTCATCGAATCCAAAAAGCCACAACGATCCGCAATGGCGAACTTGCGGACACTGGCGGCCCATAGAATTTTGCCACTCACGCTAGCTGAGCGCGAATTGCTCGAACCGAAAGGAAAAAACCAATCATGAAAATTCAAAACACTCTCAAACATTCAAAGACCGCTCAAACTCTGTTCGGTCTCACCAACAAAAAGAACATTCGCAAGGCACTGCTGCAAGCTATGCCGTTGCTGATGTTCTTCACATTCGCCTCGATGGCGCATGCCGATCCGGTGTCAGCTTTTTTCGCCGGCATCCAAGCGACTGCGTTAGCTGTGGCCAGTTCGATCGCGGTGATTGGCATTATCCTCGCGGCCGCATTTCACATTTTTGGTTCCGGCCGCATGGCGGAAACCATGGAGAAGATCGGCGTGGGCTGCTTTTTACTGGGCGGCGCCTCAGCAATCGCAGCCTGGCTGTTTGGACTGTAAACATGACGAGACCAACGGCAAGGGCGATGAATAAACCACGGCTGATTCTCGGTGTGAGCAAAGACTGGCTCGGAGGCAGCTTCATGTTCTCCGCGCTCTGTCTTATCGCATTCATGAAGGCATTCAGCAATCACTCGCCCTTGCCGTACGTCATCGGCGCGGCGATCTTCCTCAGTCTGGTGGGATTCGGCGCGTGGGTGTTTCACAGCGACGCTCGATTCCTCATTGTTCTTGCCCGCTGGCTGGCGATCGCATGGCGTAAGCCAATTTATGATGCGGGCAAGCAAAAACCGTTTGCGTTGCGCTTGGAGAAGGAGGACCGATGAGACCGCGAATCATTTGTTATCTCATCGCCACGGTATTGTTCGTGGTCCCGTTTCTCGTAAAACGACCGTTGCGCCCATGTTCAGCGGACGAACGAGCGCAGCAATTGACAGAGCTTTTCGCGTACGAACAAGAGGCACCTGGTTGGCTGTCTACTCCGCTGTCGAGCCACTGTTCGCCAGGTCCGGTGAGTTGGAGTGATGTACCGGTGGCGCTGCGGTTGATGTGGCGGCCGCTCACGTTTGCCTTATTGGTCGGTGTACTGGCGGTGGCGTTGTTGGGCGAACTGCTTTTTGGAGTGTGGCTCCTGGTTTTATCCCGCAAGCAGTTGAAAGGTGTGCAAAGTGTTTAACCTGAAGAAATTTCTCAAACCATCGACCGATGCGCCAGCGCTTAATTCGCTGTTTGCGCCGCATTGCTTTGTCGATGACCACATTGTCATGACAAAGACGAACGCGCTCTGCGCGTTGCTGGAGATTCGCGGCATTGACGATGAATGCGCTTCAGACGATGATCTGGATGCGCAGGGTAAGCGGATTCAAAACGCTCTGAAACAGTTCGATGAGAGCTACACGCTCTATCAGTACGTCATCAAAGACGATGCTGAACCGCTGGCCGTTCTCGATTCAGACGGGCAGTCGAACTCTGTCATCGAGACATTGGAGCGGCGCCGTCAGTTCCTCGAGGCGAAGGGGCTGCATTCTGTTCGGATCGTTTACGCGATTTTGCTGGATCATGCAACGACCCGCGTCAAGCTGGTGCAACCGGTGCCGGGCGGCGCATCGCGCGTGAGCGAAACCAAGCTGCGGAATGACTTGGCGTTGCTGCTGGCGCAAGTAGAAAGCTTTAAACAGGCGGTCGACGATGTGCTTCATCCGCGGCTGCTGAATAAGTTCGAAGTGTTCTCGTTCCTACGTTTCCTGACCAGCTTAAACAGAGAGGCCGCTGAGTCAGAGGCGCTGAAGTACGACGTGCACGTTGATTACTTTATGGCTAATACGCCGATCACGTTTGAGCGGGAACGCGGCGCCTGGCGGTTGAGTGTGAATGAATCGCCGGTTGAAGTGTTGACGGTGAAGGAATCCCCCGCGGAGACGATGCCCAGCGTTTTACGTTCGTTGCTGGGCATTCCTGGCAAGTTCGTTCTGTGCGCGCAGTTCAAGCGGGTTCTGACCGAAGACGCGGTTAAAGAGATTTTGACGAGCAAAGGTTACTTTGCGCGAGCGAGCAAGAACCAGACCAAAGGCGCATTCCTCGAAAAATCAGTCAAGCCGGTGGAGATCGGCATTATGGGTTTCGGCGAACGTGGCGCTGGTAAGTCGGTTTTCGGTAGTTTGCTGATCGATCATGCCCAAAAGCGTAAGCCCAAAACGTTCATCATGCACTTGGGCAACAGCTACCGGGAGACCACGCGGAAGCATCACGGCACATACGCCGAGATGAGGTTTGGCGATGGCCGCCAGACGTTCCGTATCAATCCGTTTGTGATTCCCGGAACGGACGAGAACAAAAGTTTCCTCGTGCAGTTTGTCAAATCTCTGCTGGCGGAATCAGGTTACGAGTGCAACGGTGACGACGGCGAACATATTTTCAACACCGTCTCCACTGTGTACCGATGGGAAGCTCGCGATCGGCGGCTGGGGATGTTCGCGGAGGGCTTGCGGCCGGGCATTAAAAAGGCTATGCGGCCATGGGTGGGCAACGGGCAGTTTGCGCCAGTGTTCGACAACGAAGTTGACACGCTGACGTTCTCTGACTTTCAGACGTTCGACTTCCAGGGCATGGACCGGAAGTATCCGCAAGTGCTCGAACCGTTGCTGTTTTACATTTTTCAGCGGATCAGCGAAGTGGTGACAGACCCCAGATTCGCCATGACGGAAAAGTATCTCTGGCTGGATGAGGGCTGGAAATTTCTCATGAATAAGACCACGCGCGAGTACTTCATCGAAGCCGCTAAGACGTGGCGGCACTACAACGCCGGCGTCGGCATATTGACTCAGTCCGCGGCGGATCTCCAAGGCCCGGGCGTGTTCGATGCGTTGAGCGAACTCTGTCCGGTGAAGGTGTTGCTGGCGAGCCCTGGCGCGAAGGTTTCAACCTATCGCGACTTGTTCAAGCTTAACGAGCGAACGGCGGATATCTTTGCGGGTCTCATTCCACGACGTCAGGCGTTAGTGGGCACACCTGCGGGGTGGAAGCGTGTAGAGATCTTGCTGGATGAGCAAGCAATTGCGGAGTATGGCTCGGCACCGGCCGAGGTCATGGCGAGGAATGCGGTTAGCGACCGCGAAACAGAAACCGTATTGGTCGCCGGCGCATAAGCGGCGAAAAGGAAAAGGAGTGCACTTTGAATAAATTCACAATTCAGGCGGCCATGCTGTTCACCCTGGCTGCGATTACTTACGCGGCGGATACACCCAAACCAGCACCATCGTTTGATATTCCGCCCTCGAGCAGAAGCGTGAGCTATCACGATGGGGAAATTCTCCCTATCTCGGTGGCATTGCGGTTTGAGACCGTCATCCGATTGCCCGATAACGAGATTGTTTTGCAACCCACTGGCGGCGACAAGGACCACTGGACGGTGGCATGGGCGGCTAACTTCGTGTTCATCAAGGCGGGCATTCCTGGCTCGCGTACCAACTTCAATGTGCTTTGTAAGAGCGGTCACCTATATAGTTTCTCCGCGTCAGAGGTCACCCCAGGCGGCCGGCCTGACCTGCTTGTCATCGTGAGTCTGGTCGAGTCGGCTGGGCCTGTGCAGCATCCTAAGTTCGTGCTGGCGGCCGAACTGGACTCTTGCCAGGCGCATTCGAAAGAGTTAGAGAGTAAGTTCTCCGAATTGCCAGTCGGGCCACCGAGGGGGAAGCTGCCAGCGGCGACACTGCTCACACCGGACAACGCAGCAACCGGCCGTTCGTTCTCCAAAGACTACAAATACAAACCGGATGAGGCGAAGGAACTCAAAATCACGGAGATCAAGCACGACGAGCACTTCACCTATATTGTGGGCGATTTGCCGGAATTGATGGCAGTGTATGCCTATGTGGACGGCAAGCATGACCACATCTTGCAGGCGAACTACGATCCAGATCAACACTGGTATCGCGTCGATGGCGTCATCAACCGCGGCTATCTGAAGATCGGCAAAAAAGAATTCAAATTTCAGCGGAAAGGATAACCAACATGGCATTAAAAATCAGTTTTGGCGACGATAAGCCCGTGCAGGGTGGCGAAGCGGTCGCCGGCGCTCCACCGCTCGCGCCAGACCCCAATGCGGAGATGGGCACGAAGAAACAGCGCAGCGGCATGATGCTGGTGTTGGGCGGCGTCCTTGTTGCGGTGCTGCTTATCTCAAAAACATGCTCTTCGCCTAGCGGCACGGACACAACCCCGCCAACACGGGAGAAAGTATCTGGAGGAGGGCGAACGACCGAAAAGATAAAGCCCTCCGCGCCCCCAACCGCTAAGCAGATTCAAGACTTGACGCAGGCTTACAACAGAGTTGGCGACGAGGCGGCAAAAGCGCGGGAACTGATCGAACACCGTGAACAGCAATTGGGCGGCAGCGCGGATGCAGACAAAGCCACAGGCAAAGATCCGCTACTCGTCGAAGCGGACGCAGCCAGGCTGCGACAGATTCAACTGTCTGGCGGCAATCCGCAGATGCCCGTTGATCCTCAGATCGAGGAGAGAAAGCGCAAACGGGAAGAAGAAGCGAAGTCTCTTTTGTCAAGTCCGCTCTATGAGCAGGCAAAGACGATCTCTCTGAATGACCCTGAACCAACCGGCAAAGAATACGCAGTGGTTCGGCCCGACGTTGATCTACGCGAGCAGAATCCAACCGGTCAAGCCGCGAAGACCATGGGGCGAGAGAAGAAGGGCGAACCGCTCGACTTTGACCCGAATAAGTCCACCATCGAATGGCTACGTGCAGGCACGCTGATGGAGGGCGTGTTGACTAACTCACTGGCTGCTGAAGAGTTGGGGCCGGTGCAGATGCTGATCGATCATGACGTCTATATTCCGTACACCACAACGGTGGTGATACCGAAAGGCTCGATCGCTTTAGGAGAAGCGAAAGCAGTCGGAGATCAGTCGGACGAACGTGTCGCTGTTACATTCCACCGGGTCATTACACCGGGCCGTTTCGGCTATGGTATCCCGCTTGATCGCGGGGAGCCTGGTCTGTCGCAGTCTGGTGAAGCTGGCTTGCACGATAAGGTGAACCGGCACTATGCGTCTATCTTCGGAGCGTCTCTGGCGCTGGGTGCGATTGGCGGCCTAGCTCAGATTGGGAACGGGGGCGGGTTGTATGGAGATCCCACCACATCGTTCCGCAACGGCGTTTCGCAGTCCATGGCGCAATCGTCGAACCGGGTGCTAGATCACTTCCTGCAGCGCCGTCAGACGCTGGAAATCAGGAAAGGCAATCGCGTGGAAATCATGCTGATCGGCGATTTGCCCGTCCCCCTGCCTCCGCAGAGTTCCGTTCCTACGACGGAAGAGCGTCAGGCCAACATGCCACCAGTTCCCCGCCGCGCCGATAGTGACGCAGCGGAAATCCCTCAACCATAAAGGAGAAGAAACGCAAATGCAACGGTCAACGGAACGCGCTCTTAAGGCTTATGTCATTTACAAATCATGGCCAGTCATTTTTGGGCTGTGGTTCGTGGGCAGCACTGCCGGTATTGTTCTTCTCACGTTTGTCATGGTTTTAATCCGGTACATCTTTTACGGTGTGCCGTTCGTGCAGTAAAGCAGTAGAAAAGTCAAAACAGGAGAAATTGAAATGAATCGTAACAATGTATTTTTAGCCAACCCCACAACACAAGCGGTTGGCAGAATTGCAGCTTCACTGTTATTGCTATTCGGTTTGGGTGCATCGATACCTAGACCGGCTCACGCGATTCTCGGTTTCGGCGACATCGTATTCGATCCGTCGAGTTGGGGCGAACTAGTGAATTCAGATCTGACGCTAGGGCAGCAACTTGTGCAAGCCGTCAAAATCGCAACCAACGCGATGCAGACTTTCCAGTTGGCGCAGAGCATGGCGGTTGCTTTCAGCCATGCGACCAAGTCCGATTTCCTGACGTTGGCGCAACTGGCAGTTGCGGATCACGTTTCCGACCTCAATATGAAAGGCGAGAGCGCGGGTTGGTCGACAGCGGTCAACGGCAGTAACCCATCGGGCGCATCGGCAGCGTGGACGGCTGCGAGCTTAGGCCTCAAAGACATGTCGGTTTTAATGGCGCCTGAAAACGTTGGTATGTCGTCGCGGCTTGCTCAACTCGCTTCCGTCAATGCACTCACGGGCTCAAGCGTGAAGTGCATGCAGACCATTTCCACGTATCGCGGGAACTCGCTTGCCAATTCGGTCGGCCCATTGCTCAAAACCGCTATTGCACATCTGGATGGCACACCGGCGACCAACAGTTCTATTCAGCAATCCAATCTGCAAAATGCTCAGCTCAACCAATTGATGACAGAGACGCGCGCGCAAGGGGATCTGCATAGCTGCATGGTAGAGCAAATGCTGGTGGCCTCGAAGACTCAGTCGGATCAGATCACACGCCAGCTTAACTTCGAGCGAGACTATCAAGCCGACTTGAGCAGTAACGCGGCAACGCCGTCGAATACGTCGGCCTCGTTCTCACAACTGATTCCGTAGGAGGAAACCATGTCTGTACTCAACACCAAACTACTCATTTGTGTCTTGGCGGGGCTGGTGGCAATTGCCGCCACGCTCGCGCAGATGCAAAAAACCCAAGCTGAACACGATGCCGCCGTTTTGCGGCTGACTGTTCAACAGCAACTCGGCCGGGGCATTGATTGGCAGGACATGGACAGGCGCAATCAAGCGACGGCGAAGGCGCAGCGCCAGATAGTTGCGCCAGCCAAGACAGCCAAGTCTTTTACTTACCAGATGCCTTAGCTCGATCTAAAGAAAAGAACACCCGTGAATATCAAAACAATCCGCAACTTGCTGCTGCTTCTCGCGCTGGGAGCGCCGTTTGCCTTGGGAGCCGGCTACGATTTTGCCGGCTCTATCACGGGCGCGGCCGCCAACTTGGTGATTAACGTGGAACCTCTTTTTAAGCCCATTGGCGACACGATCTTTACCTCTCTCACGATCGTCATGCTTGTGGTGTGCGGGCAGAAAATCATTTTTTCCACTTCGCATCACGAGTACCAGGCAGGGCTGGCTTACACCAAAAGCTTTTTAGGCCACTGGCTGGTGGGCTGGACCTGTCTCGCTTTTTACGATGTGCCGCTGTGGGGCGGTATGAGCATTCATCAAGTCATTCCGATGATTGCTTCGTTCCTCGCCGCCAAAATTAATTTGGCGATTGTGGACACAACGATGACCGACATGCAGAATGTGATTACGGGTATGCCAATGCCCGCACTCTTTGCACCAGCCGAAATTTTTACCTACGCTATGGTGATGATCCAAGCGATGGTCATGGAGACAGTTCTCGTTCTGGCTTCATCGTTTTCGTTAGTGGCGTTGGGAGTGGGCACGTTATTTGGGCCGATTCTCATCTCATTCATAATCGTGCCTTTTTTGCGGCACTGGTTTTTCGGCTGGATCAATTTCACGGTCAAGTTCGCGATGTTTGCCGTTGCGGCTGCTATGCAGGCATACATCTGGGCAACGGCGGCAGATGCCTTCATCGTAAATTTCGTGGCGGGAAATTACACCCTCGCCCATTTACTAACGAGCATATGCGGAATGGGTCTCATCACGCTGGGCGCGATTCTCGGTTTACTCTCAACTGGTTCATTGGTCAACGATTTGTTCGGCGGTTCAGCCCATGGCGGTGGCGGTATCGGAGTGATCGGCGCCATCAAAGCTCTCTTCTAAAAAGGACAAAGAATATGACAACTCCACTTCCTCCAGTGAATCAAGCAACGCATCGCTTTCTCGACAAGCAGGATGCCTTGCTCTCAGTGACCAACACACTCAAAGGGCTGTTGGCGGTCGCCTTGCTGGTGATTGCCTTCCAAGCATGGAACAGTTCGCGCCTCGCGAAGCTATTGGGTAGCAGAGAACCTTTAGTGGTGCGGCAAGACGCCGTTGGCTTCGCCGAAGCTGTAACGGTGAACAACACTCACTCGAAGATCGATGAGTCCTCCGCGAAGTATTTCCTCATGCACTGGGTGCAGAATAACCTTGAGCGCAGGCACGCCACCGTCGTCGAACAATACTCAACATCGCTGCATTTCTTCACGCGAGATCTGTTTGACAAGGTGTCAGCGGAAGATAGCCGATCAAAATGGCTTTCAGCGTTCCTCGACTCGCAGGGCGAAGAGATACACATCGAAGTTACTAACGTTGTGCCGCAACTCGATTCGCAGCCGTACAGTGCTCGCGTAGATTTCATCAAAAAGTTTGTGCAGCCAGGCGCGGATGATAATTTGTTGAACCGAACGGAACGCTGGACAGCCAATATCCAGTTCACCCAACTGGACAAGGTTCCGAATGACATGGTTCCGTATAATCCCCTCGGCTTTGTCATGGCCACGCTTCCCAGATTCAATCAGGAGTTTTTGACCGATGACCACAAGTAGCCCTATATCGGCAATAGCGGAAACACTGCGGAGCTTCTTGCCATCCTGTGGCGATTGGGCCTGGGCGGTAATAGATCCAGACATCTCGGAAGTGATGGTCAACCCGAATAAAACAGTGTTTGTCCAACGCTCTGGGCGTATTTCGAAGATCCAGGCGAAGGTCAATCAAGACGATTTGACGGCCGGCCTGCAGTTCCTGGCGGGTAGTCACGGCAAAGTCTTCGACGATGCTCATCCGATCTTAGACGCCATGCTGCGCGATGGGTCGAGAGTGGCCGCCACGATCGCGCCAGCCTCGCCCGAAGGCGTCTGTATGACCATCCGGAAGTTTTCGCAGCAGAGCTTTTCGCTTGACGACTTAGTTGGCCTTGGGTCTATGCCGGATTGGGTGGCAGAGATCATCGCCAAGGGCATGAGCGAACGGGAAACCATGCTGGTATCCGGCTCAACGGATGCAGGCAAGACCACGCTCTGTAATGCCGCGCTGATGCACATTCCCGACGACGAGCGGCTCGGCATCGTCGAAGATACGCGTGAGTTAAAAGTCACGCACGAAAACGTGTTTCGCTTTGAAACCCGCGAAGAACAGAAGGACAATGACGGCACGCTGCAGGTACCCGGCATCAGCATGCGCCAGCTCGTTAAGAACTGCTTGCGGAATCGCCCAGACCGCCTCATCATCGGCGAAGTGCGTGGCCCTGAAGCGTTTGACTTGCTGGATGCCTTGAACACCGGTCATGAAGGATCGATGTCGACCATTCACGCGAATACGCCGGCACTGGCTTTGGATCGGTTAGCTAGTTTCGCGATGCGCGCCGGTGTGAATGTGCCCTATGAAGCCATATGTTCGGACATAGGCGGCTTGATCCGGTTGGTAGTGCAGGCGAGTCGCGGCGACGGTAAACGTTTTGTCTCGCAGGTGGTTCGAGTCGAAGCATACGACGGTGAAGCCAAAGCGTTCCGATTGGAGACGCTGTACCAGCGAAATTAAAGTTCTTTCCGGTATCGCGGTCACCGTAACGTGCGGCCCGATTGCGATACCCCAAAACAACTGTGGCGAGTGCTGGAAACACCCGCCACGGTTACAACAATTCACACTGAACCCTCTTCAAAAGGACCAACATGAATCTGAATCCTATTATCACGGCAGGCGTTGCCCTGCTTTCTTTCGTCCTACCTGGTTTGGCCTCTCCAAGACCAATGACGGAGTCATCAGTCACTGCGGCTACAACGCAAGATGAACCCGATTGCACGTTTGCCTACGCGATTGTCTATGGCCATGGTTGCTGGGTCCGCGTCGACACATGCGGCAACGTAGAGGTTCACGGCTGCTTAGATGAGGCGGCGCTGTTACCGCAAATTGAGCAAACTCCCGCACAAGCTTCTAGAACAGAATCGGCGTTTCTGCCTTCATGGCTCAAGGAGACCGAATAACCCGCTGTGTAGAGGGCGATGGCTTAACAATCTTCGCCCTGTCAAGGACAAAAAGGGGGAAATCATGCCAGAAACAGAAACGATCGCACTTACAGAGCAACAAATTCGAAGCGCCGCAGCCTTCGATCAGCATTTCGGAAGTAATGCCTATGACTTCTTAAAAGGAGGCAGTGAAGCGAAAGGTTATAAGTTCTCTGCCAGAACAGCAGACGGCCGAGAGATGGATCAGATGCTGACTGCTCCGAATGCGGACGTAGCAACGCGCCAGTCATGGGATGTGATCGAAGAGCAAGATCGCAACGGTACTGAAATCGCGACGGCGCGCATTGAGTGGAGCGACGAGGAAGGGCCGCAAGTCAGCTACATTTATGACCGCCAGCAGGGGTTTGAATTGAACCGTCCATGGGGAATTGTGTTAACCCATGAAGCTCAACTTGTCGCGCAGACCATCAACGAAGCGCAGGAAAACGGTGCTTTGCGAATCGGTACCGATCAGCAAACTGTTGTCGCCGCAGAGACAAACGAAGTCGTAGAGAAGCCCACAGAGAAGGAAATGCAGAGCGCATTAGTAGCGCGATCCGCTCTCGAAACGGAACGTCAAAACATCCTTATGGAAGCGCAGACGCCGCATGAAGTTGGTCTCGACGGAGCACTCAAGAGCTATGTCAATGGGCGGGCGGATGCCTACAACAATATCCGCAATGCGTTAGCTGAGTCTTCCGCTGTCGAGCTGCCCAAGCTGATCGAGCCGGAAGAAATCAACGTTGCGCCTCCGACACTGGCGATTGACGACCGCCAACAGTCCCTCGCACTAAGCATTTGAGAAAGGTACACACATGAACCGCGCACGAATTCGACCGCCTTATCCGTTGTTCCGCTGGGTTGCCGGCCTCGCCGCGGTTCCTGTGGTGTGTTGCACGATGTCCTTCGCTTTGCAGCGCATGCCGACGTTGGAGAAGGTCTACTGGGCGGAATACCTCAAGGCCAGCTATCTGCCTGACATCGAGAGCATGAAGCGCTTCAAGCCGCTCGGAAAAGCTCAACCGCTTCCGGCGCCAGCGCGCAAGATTCTTTGTCAGTGCTCTTCCGCTACCTGCAAGCCAGGCGCGGAGTATGTTTGGCCGCCTCCCAAGAGTTTGGCTGTTACGGAAGAACCGGTACCAGCGCTCGAAAGCTTGCGCTGGGTGCCGTTTATTTCGGGCTGGGATCGCGCGAAAGAAAGACAACAGTATCTTGCCTGGCTGCGAGAGAACATCTACAGCGGCAACGCCCCTTCTGTGTTCTTTCTTACTCCGCTGTGCGTCGGAGTCGGACTTGCGGCGCTGCTGTTCGGGCTGGGTTGGTATTTCGACTATGAGCGCCAAATTGCTTTCCGCGATGGCGACAGGTTGATGCGAGGGCCGATGCTGGTAAGTCCGCGTCAATTTAACAAGACCGTCAAAGGGCCATGCGTTGAGATCGAGTTAGAGCGGACAGGCCTCGCGCGGTTGACACAACCGCGGGCGCTGAAGATTCCACGGGATGCGCTCTGTAAGCATACCGAGGCCATCGGGGCGGGCGGATCTGGCAAAACCGTACTTCTCAAGAACATCGCCGAAGATTCAGAGCGGCGCGGCCGGAAACAAGTTGTAACGATTTACTACGATCCGCATTTGCAGTTCACTCGTTGGTTTTACGACCCGACGAAAGGCGACATGATTCTGGGGCCGCTGGACGCTCGTAGCGCGGGATGGAGTCCAGCGTCAGAGGTTGACTACACCAGTACGGCAACGGCGCAGGCGACGGCGCTGGCGCAGGCGGCGAGCCTCTATCCTGGCAACCCGACCAGGCGCGATTGGTTCTTTACAAACGCAGCGCGAATCATCTGGCAATACGCCATGGTGCATTACCGCCCGAACGCGGAGCAGCTTGTTGAACTGTTGACGCATGCAGACCCATTGCTCGATGTCATCGCGGTAGGTACCGAACTCGAAGAGATGTTGAAGAAGAACGCCGAAGGGATGCGCGCCAGCATTATCTCCACTCTTACGGCGCTGTTGTTTGCACTCCGTCAGATTCCAATCCCATGCGTTTCGGCTGAAGGTGTGCCGGAATTCTCCGCGCGGCGCTGGGTCCGCGAACGGCCTGGCAATTTGTTCATTACCTCGCGGCCGGAGACTCAGGAAGCGGTGGGGCCACTGTTGCGGCTTTGGATCGATAGCTTGCTCATGGGATTGATGGCAGTGGGGAAACGGCCTGATTTGCCGGAAGTGCGAATCATTCTCGATGAACTTCCCAATCTTGGGGAACTCGGAAAACTCAAAGACGCCATGACCCAAGCGCGAAAAGCGGGAATCGAGATTTTTCTGGGCTTTCAAGATCCTTCCCAGATTCAAGCGCTGTATCACGAAGAATCGCGGGCGGTGATCAGCGCGCCGGTACTTCGCTACTTCGGACGTATCGCCGATGACGCTTCAGCAAAACAGGTTTCCGCCATGATCGCGCAAAACGAAGTCGAAACGGTCACCCAGCATCGAACTCCGGATGCGGACATGAGTTTCACCAGCAACGAAAAAGTAAAGGATCTGGTGATGGCTGGGGAGTTAGGCAGCTTGGAAGATCGCACTGGTTTTATCAGATACGGCAATTATTGCGTCGATATTCGCGGCAACGTCAGGCTCGGGCTGGGAACCCAACGAACTGATAAAGCGCCTGGCTTCATTACCGCTGTTGGGGAACCGCCGGCACAATTGCCCATGCCGGATCTGGCGACGGTTCGGGCTCAAGAAGCGGAGCAAAGAGCCAGCGAAACAGCCAAAGCTGCCGCTGGAGTGTGGAAGCAAAAGGGAGTTGCGAAGTAACCATGCTCGTGATCAAAGGCATGTCCGGGGTTGGGGCGATTTCCGCCTACCTGAGCAACTCGGATTACTATGCCGAGGGTGCCCAGATCACGGGCCAATGGATGGGGCGCGGCGCGGAGCTGCTCCACCTTGAGGGCGCGGTCGACATAGCCGATTTAGAACAGGTATTAGAGGGCAACGATCCGCGAACAGGCGTTTACCTGAAACCGCGCAAGAATTCGGACTCTGTTGTCGAGCGCATCACCAAAAACGGAGAAATCATTCAGGATCAACGGAAAGCGCGCAACATGTACGATTGCGTCTTCTCCGCGCCAAAAGCGGTGTCGGTGTTGTGGATGGTTGACCCGGAGGCTGCTTTGCGTGCGCACAACAAGGGCGTGCTCCGGGGCGCTGCAGTAATGGAGTCTCAAGCCGGTTCACGAATTCGCGTGAACAACGCGGACGAGACCCGCGTTACTTCAAATCTCGTGATCGCCCGCTATGACCACCTGACAAGCCGGGCGC
>Ga0302319_10013668_pt1 | contig 15209 bp, 14 predicted proteins | sample Bog_T0_2_FD_203319 | JGI IMG/M metagenome (GOLD analysis project Ga0302319, IMG submission 203319) | Peat permafrost microbial communities from Stordalen Mire near Abisko, Sweden - Bog_T0_2 | ecosystem: Environmental > Terrestrial > Soil > Wetlands > Peat | place: Sweden: Abisko, Stordalen Mire... | reverse complement strand
CAAGCGCACCGACATCAAGCTGGTGATCGGCGGCGCCGGCATGAAGGACATGATCAAGAAGGTCATGGACGGCGATCCGATCATCCCGGTCGACGTTCTCTATCCGCCGGCGATGGTGGCGGTGGCGATGGACCTGACCGCGCTCGGCCTCGAGGAGAATATGCCGGTTAGCGGCAATTACATCCTCAACGCGACGCTGGTGACCAAGGAGAACGCGAAGAACTTCTACTACAAGGATTCGCCGTTCTGAGCGTCTGAAGCCTGACGGGGAGCGCATCCGCGCTCCCCGGTTTTCTCGATGGCGCGCTTGGCGCGCAGGATTCATTTCAGGGGACGATCATGGCTGGCATGGTGAAGGGTCCGGCGATTTTCCTGGCGCAGTTCGCCGGTGACGCGGCGCCGTTCAATTCATTCGATTCGATCTGCAAATGGGCGGCTTCGCTGGGTTACAAGGGTGTGCAGATTGCGGCCTGGGATGGTCGGATCTTCGACCTCGCGCGCGCCGCCGAGTCGCAGACCTATTGCGACGAGCTCAAGGGAGTGGCGGCGAGTCACGGTCTCGCCATCACCGAGCTCGCCACCCATCTGCAAGGCCAGCTGGTCGCGGTGAACCCGGCTTTCGACGAAGCGTTCGACGGCTTCGCCCCTGCGGCCGTGCACGGCAACCCGGCCGCGCGGCAGAAATGGGCGGTCGAACAGATGCTGAACGCCGCCAAGGCGTCGAAGCGCCTGGGTCTGAAAGCCCACGCCACCTTCTCCGGTTCGCTCGCCTGGCCGTTCGTCTATCCGTGGCCGCAGCGCGCGCCGGGGCTGATCGAGACGGCGTTCGAGGAGCTCGCCCGTCGCTGGCGGCCGATCCTCGACGCCTTCGACGACGCCGGCTGCGACGTCGCCTATGAAATCCACCCGGGCGAAGACCTGTTCGACGGCGCGACCTTCGAGCGCTTCCTCGAGGCGGTCGGCGGCCACAAGCGCTGCAACATTCTCTACGACCCGTCCCATTTCGTGCTGCAGCAGCTCGACTATCTCGCCTTCCTCGACATCTATCACGAGCGGGTGAAGATGTTTCACGTCAAGGACGCCGAGTTCAACCCGACGGGCCGCCAGGGCGTCTATTCCGGCTACGCGCCGTGGGTCGAACGCGCCGGGCGTTTCCGCTCGCTCGGCGACGGGCAGGTCAATTTCCCGGCGATCTTCTCCAAGATGGCGCAATACGGCTTCTCCTCGTGGGCGGTGCTCGAATGGGAGTGCTGCCTCAAGCATCCCGAAGACGGCGCGCGCGAAGGCGCCGAGTTCATCAAGCGCCACATCATCCGCGTGACCGAAAAGGCGTTCGACGATTTCGCCGGCGGGGCGATCGATCAAGCCATGATTCGGCGCACCCTTGGGCTGAAGTGAAGGAGGCAGGTCGATGACGATCGAGGGACGCAGCGACGCCAAGCGGGGCGGCAGGATTCGGCTCGGCATGGTGGGCGGCGGCGAGGGCGCGTTCATCGGCGCGGTGCATCGCATCGCCGCGCGCCTCGACGACCAATACGAACTGGTCGCCGGCGCCTTGTCGTCGACCCCGGAGAAAGCGCGTCGTTCCGGTCAGGCCCTGGGTCTTGCGCCGGATCGCGTCTACGACAGCTTCGCGGCCATGGCCAAGGTCGAGGCGGCCCGCCCGGACGGCATCGAAGCAGCGGCGATCGTGACCCCCAACCACGTCCACGCCCCGGCCGCCTACGCTCTGCTCGAAGCGGGCATTCACGTCATCTGCGACAAGCCGCTGACGGTGTCGCTTGTCGAGGCCAAGCGCATGCAGGGGGCGGTCGAAGCGTCCGGACGCATCTTCGCCCTCACCCACAATTACACCGGCTATCCGCTGGTCCGCTGCATGCGGCAGATGATCCGCGCCGGCGAACTCGGCGAGCTGCGGCTGGTGCAGGTCGAATATCCGCAGGATTGGCTGACTGGCCCGACCGAGGCGACGGGCAACAAGCAGGCCGAATGGCGCGTCGATCCGGCCCGCGCCGGCGGCGGCGGCGCGCTCGGCGACATCGGCACCCACGCCTTCAATCTCGCCGACTACGTGACCGGCCTCGACCTCGCCGAACTGTGCGCCGATCTCACCACCTTCGTCTCCGGGCGCAGGCTCGACGACAACGCCCAGGTGCTGTTGCGCTACGCCAACGGCGCGCGCGGCGGCCTGTGGGCGAGCCAGGTCGCACCCGGCAACGAGAACGGCCTGCGGTTGCGCGTCTACGGGACCAAGGGCGGCTTCCATTGGGCGCAGGAGAATCCCAACGAACTGCGCTGGTCGCCGCTCGGCGAGCCGACCCGCATCCTCACCCGCGCCGGCCCCGGCTCAGGCGCCGCGGCGGCGCGCGTCAGCCGCACGCCCGGCGGCCACCCGGAAGGCTACCTCGAAGGCTTCGCCAACATCTATTCCGAGGTCGCGCTGGCGATCAAGGCGGCGCGCGAGGGCAAGAAGCCGCCGGCCGAATGCGACTTCCCGACCATCGTCGACGGCGTCAAGGGCGTCGCCTTCGTCGAAGCGACGGTCAAGTCGTCGAAGGCCAACGGCGCCTGGGTGAAGCTGGAGGGGTAGAGCGTTGCTGTTGAATTGAACCACCCGCCGCCGTCATGGCCGGGCTTGACCCGGCCGCCCAGGATGTATGGAAGGACGATCGACCGCGTCCCGCACGCGCACGGCGTCGCCGCTTGGATGGCCGGATCAAGTCCGACCATGATTCAGCAGGGAGCTCGATCAATTTCAATTCGCGCTAATGGCGCCGACGAATGCTTGAAGCGATACGCGCCGACACGATGCCACAACGCCAACCCGAGATCGTCCGCGTCAACGACTGCATGCAGTCGGGCTATTCCTACGCACTGATCGCGTCGGAGGGGCGCGACTTCGATTCCGAATTCCAGCCGGAGCTGACGCCCAAAGAAATGCTCATCCTCGGCGTCTTCGGCGGCAAATACCTGACCGACTGCCGCGCCGAGTTCCCCGCCGACTGGTTCGCACAGGCGAAGCTCTCGCCGGAGCGGCGCGATCCGTCGCTCAACTATTTCGGCGTCGACGCGAGCCAGCCGCTGTCGGTCTGGCGTCGCAACGGCTGGATCCATCCCGACGATCCGCGCGGCTGGTTCCAATGGTACTGCCGCTATTTTCGCGGCCGACGCACGCCGGAGGAGGATGCGCGGCAAATCAAACGCTGGAAGGCGATCCGTCGCCACGCCGCGCAGATTCGTCGCCATTGCGAGCCCGGCGATCCCTTCTGCCGCCCACGCCAGCGCCAGGCGCTGCTGCACTGGGCCTATGACAGCCGCAAGATCTGAAGCGCCGCCGCTGGAGCATTTCGCATATGGGTAAACGCGGGCCTCATCCTGAGGCGCCCTCGCGTCAGCGAGGGCCTCGAAGGATGATCCAGCTCGCTCTTACGCCAGCGCGCGTTGCATCATCCTTCGACTCGCCGGCTTCGCCGGCGGCTCAGGATGAGGGTCGCGTAAACCTATATGCGACGTGCTTTAGCGCGGCCCGACCATCGCTTCGGGGCGGACGAGCCGGTCGAAGGTCGCTGCGTCGACGCCGGCCTTCAGCGCCTCCTCGCGCAAATTCGTGCCGTTATGGTGCGCGGCCTTGGCGATCGCCGCGGCGCGGTCGTAGCCGATCGCCGGCGTCAGCGCCGTCGCCAGCATCAGCGAGCGGCGCATCAGCTCGTCGATCCGCGCGCGGTCCGGCTCGATGCCGACAACGCAGCGGGTGAGGAAACTGTCGACTGCGTCGGCGAGGAGCCCGATCGACTGCAGGCAAGCGTTGATGATCAGCGGCTTCAGCGCGTTGAGCTCGAGATGGCCCTGGCTGTCGGCGAAGGCGACGATCGTTCCGTTGCCGATCGTCTGCACGCACACCATGCACAAGGCCTCGACCTGGGTCGGATTGACCTTGCCGGGCATGATCGACGAGCCCGGCTCGTTCTCCGGCAGGCGCAACTCGGCGAAGCCGCTGCGCGGACCGGAGCCGAGCAGGCGGATGTCGCAGGCGATCTTGTAGAGCGCCGCGGCGACGCTGGTGAGCGCGCCATGCATGAAGACCAGCGCGTCGTGCGCCGCGATCGCCTCGAACTTGTTGGCGGCGGAGACGAACGGCAGGCCGGTCAGCGACGCGACGCGGCGCGCGAAAGCGTCGGCGAAGCGCGGATCGGCGTTCAAACCGGTGCCGACCGCGGTCGCGCCTTGCGCCAAAGCGTAGAGACCCGGCAGCGTCGCTTCGACCCGCGCGCGCCCGAGCCCGACCTGCGCCGCCCAGCCGGAGAATTCCTGGCCGAGCGTGATCGGCGTCGCGTCCTGCAAATGGGTGCGGCCGATCTTGACCACGTCGGCGAAAGCGGCGCTCTTTGCCGCGAGCGCTTCGCCGAGGCGCGCCAGCGCCGGCAGCAGGCGGCCGTGAATCGCCAGCGCGGCGGAAATATGCATCGCGCTCGGAAACGAATCGTTCGACGACTGTCCGAGATTGACGTGGTCGTTGGGATGGACCGGCGACTTGTCGCCGCGACGTCCGCCGAGCTTTTCGTTGGCGAGATTGGCGATCACCTCGTTCACATTCATGTTAGACTGCGTGCCGGAGCCGGTCTGCCAGACCTTGAGCGGGAATTCGTCGTCGTGACTGCCCGCCGCGACGGCCGCCGCTGCGGCGGCGATCGCCTGCGCCAGCGGCGGCGGCAACAGTCCGAGGTCTTCGTTGGTCAGCGCCGCAGCCTGTTTGACGAGGCCGAGTGCGTGGATGACGGCGCGCGGCATGCGCTCCTCGCCGATCGGGAAGTTCTCCAGCGAGCGTTGCGTCTGCGCGCCCCACAACCGCTCGGCGGAGACGTCGATCGCGCCAAAACTGTCGGTTTCGCGCCGCGTCGCTGACGATTTCGTCATTTGTTGTCTCCCGGCTGCGCCGTCGCCACTATATCCGAAGCGTCGCAATGCCGGGCGACGATGGGCCCGGGACAAGCAAACGCGTCATCCGTCACGACGGCGGACCGTGGCTCCAGGCCGTTCGCCAGACTATCGCCACAATGGCAGGCACCATGGGCCGCGCCAAAGAAAGGGCGCAATGATGAATTCGCACTTTCCCAAGATGGCTGGCGAGGATTTTGATTTTCAGCGCACGGCGCTGTTCCTCGACGTCGACGGGACACTGCTCGACATCGCCGCAGCGCCGGATCGGGTTGTCGTCCCCGACGGACTCGCCGCGACGATCGCCCGGCTCGAACGCCTGCTCGGCGGAGCGCTGGCGATCGTCACCGGCCGCACCCTCGCCGATCTCGATCGGCTGTTCTTTCCGTTGCGCACCCGCGCCGCCGGCGTGCACGGCGCTGAAATGCGCTTCGCCCCGGACGAGGTCGTGATCGAAGCGCCGGGCGTCGCGCCGCTGCCCGACAGCCTGTGGCGTGAATTCGCCGCCGCGACAAACGCCTTCCCCGGCGCGGCGGCCGAGAACAAGCTTTATTCCTTCACCGCGCATTATCGCGCTGCGCCGAACGCGGCCGCGCCGCTTCGCGTGGCGCTGCTGAGCCTGCTCGAGCGTTGCGCGGCGGACGATCTGGAGTTGACCGACGCGCTCCACGCCTATGAACTCAAGCCGAGCGGCTTCGACAAGGGCAAGGCGGTGCGCCGCTTCCTCGCCCGGCCGCCCTTTGTCGGGCGGCGGCCGATGTTCGTCGGCGACGATTCCAGCGACGAATTCGGCTTCCGCTCGGTCGCCGATCGTCAGGGATTTGCTTTCGCGGTCGGCCTCGCGCGACCCGAAGTCGACCACGTGTTCGCCAATCCGGCGATGGTGCGGCTGTGGCTGGAACGGCTCGCCGCCCAGCCGGCCGCTTCGTGACCGCCGCGACTGGGCCCAGCGCAAGCATGGATTTCGCGCTGATCGGCAATTGCCAGACCGCCGCTCTCGTTGATCGGCGCGGGCGCATCGTCTGGTGGTGCTTTCCGCGCTTCGATTCCAATCCGGTGTTCTCGCGCCTTTTGGCGGGAGACGAAGAGAAGGGGTTTTGCGAAGTGACGCTCGCCGACCTCGTCGAGGTCAAGACGCAGTATCTGCGCAACACCGCCGTCGTCGAGACGATTCTCGTCGACGCGCATGGCGGGCAGGTGCGGGTCGTCGACTTTGCGCCGCGCTTCGATCTCTTCGGCCGCACCTACCGCGCGCCGCAGATCGTGCGGCGCATTGAACTGGTCGCCGGCCTGCCGAAAATCACGATCAAGGTGCGGCCGACGTTCAATTACGGCGAACGGGCCGGCGAGGTCAGCGTCGGCTCGCATCACATCCGCTACATCAGCGGCGGCGCGGTCGTGCGGCTGACGACCGACGCGCCGATCTCCTACATCATCGCCGAGACCAGCTTTCCGCTCAATCGCACGCTCAATCTCGTCTTCGGCCAGGACGATCCGCTGCGCGACACGATCGACGACGTCTGCCGCCAGTTCCTCGAGCGCACCTGCGATCATTGGCGCGAGTGGACGCGCCGGCTCAACGTGCCGTTCGAGTGGCAGTCGGCGGTGGTGCGCGCGGCGATCACGCTCAAGCTCTGCGCCTACGAGGACACCGGCGGCATCGTCGCCGCCCACACCACGTCGATCCCGGAGGCGCCGGCTACGGCGCGCAATTGGGACTACCGCTATTGCTGGCTGCGCGACGCCTTCTTCGTCGTTCAGGCGCTCAATCGCCTCGGCGCGACGCATATGATGGAATCCTACATCCACTATTTCACCACCATCGCCACCCACGATTCGGGCGTGCTGCGGCCGGTGCACGGCGTCGTCCCGTTCACCAACCTCGACGAGACGACCACGCCGGCGCTGAAAGGCTATCTCGGCTTCGGGCCGGTGCGCATCGGCAATCAGGCGGCCGAACAGATCCAGCACGATTCCTACGGCAGCGTCGTGCTGGGCGCGGCGCAGATGTTCGTCGACGAGCGGCTGCCCCACAAGGGCGACGACACTCTGTTCGCCGAGCTCGAGACGCTCGGCGAGAGAGCGTGGAAAGTCGCCTTCGAGCCCGACGCCGGCATCTGGGAATATCGCGGCCGCACGCGGGTCCACACCTATTCCGCCGCCTTGTGCTGGGCCGCGTGCGACCGGCTCGCCCGCATCGCGCACATTCTCGGCCTCGCCGAACGCGCGCGCCGCTGGACCGCGCGCGCCGAGGTCATTCGCGAGCGGCTGCTCGCCGGCGCGTGGGACGAAAAGCGCGGCGCCTTGACCGCCGCGATCGGCTCGTCCGACCTCGACGCCAGCGTTCTCCTGTTCGCCGAACTCGGCCTGCTCGCGCCCGAAGACCCGCGGTTCCGCGGCACCGTCGAGACGATCGGGCGCGAACTGATGCGCAACGGGCGCATCATGCGCTACGCCGTCCCCGACGATTTTGGCGCCCCCGAGACGGCGTTTCTCGCCTGCAACTTCTGGTACATCGACGCGCTGGCGCAGATCGGCCGTCGTGACGAGGCGCGTGAAATGTTCGAGAGCGTGCTCGCGCGCCGCAACCATTTCGGGCTGCTGTCCGAAGACATCCACCCTGAAACCGGCGAGCTATGGGGCAATTTCCCTCAGGCTTACTCGATGGCCGGCATCATCAATACGGCGACCCGTCTGTCGTCGAGTTGGGAGGACGCATGGCTCCGCGCCTGATCATCGTCTCGAATCGAGTCGCCATACCCGACACGCGCCAGCACCTCGCCGGCGGCTTGGCGGTCGCGGTCAAGGCCGCGCTGCGCGATCGCACCGGCGTCTGGTTCGGCTGGAGCGGCGACATCAGCGACGGCGAGGCGGCGGCGCCGCGTCGCCTCAGACGCGGTCGGATCGAATACGCCGTCATCGACCTCTCCACGGCCGATTACCAGGAGTACTACAACGGCTTCGCCAACCGGGTGCTGTGGCCGATCCTGCACTACCGGGTCGACCTGCAGGAATATTCGCGCGCCGACCAGAGCGGCTACATGCGCGTCAACAGCCTGTTCGCCGATCAGCTCGACGCGATCATCGAGGACGACGACGTCGTCTGGGTGCACGACTATCACCTGATGCCGCTCGCCCGCGAACTCAGGGCGCGCGGCCGCGTCAACCCGATCGGCTTCTTCCTCCACATCCCCTGCGCGCCTCCCGACATCCTGGCGACGATGCCCAACCACGAGGAGATCCTCGGCAGCCTGGTCCATTACGATCTGGTCGGCTTCCAGACCGACAACGATCGCGACAACTTCGGCCATTACCTAACCTCACTCGGCGCGAAGCCGGTCCGCGGCGCAAGCTTCACGCTCGACGGCCGTCAGACCCGTCTTGGCGCCTTTCCGGTCGGCATCGAAACCGCCGTCTACGCCCGCCTCGCCCGCAACTCGGTGCGCTCGCGCTTCGTGCGCGACATGGTTGAGAGCCTCAATGGCCAGAAGCTGGTGCTGGGCGTCGACCGGCTCGACTATTCCAAGGGCATCATCCACCGCCTCAACGCCTTCGATCGCTTCCTCGAGGTCAACCCGGAATGGCGGTCGCGCGTCACCTACCTGCAGGTGACGCCGAAGAGCCGCGGCGAGATTCGCGAGTACGCGGAAATCGAGAACGAAGTGACGACGCTGATCAGCAAGATCAACGGGCGCTTCGGCGAGGCGGCGTGGACGCCGGTGCGCTACGTCAACCGCTCCTACTCGCGCACAGCGCTCGCCGGCGTCTATCGCGCTGCCGACGTCGCGCTGGTGACGCCGCTGCGCGACGGCATGAATCTCGTCGCCAAGGAATTCGTCGCCGCCCAGAACCCTGAGGATCCGGGCGCGCTAATCCTGTCGCAGTTCGCCGGCGCGGCGGCTGAGCTCGACGGCGCGGTGATCGTCAATCCCCACGAGGTCGAAGGCGTCGCGGCGGCGATCAAGCAGGCGCTCGAGATGCCGCTGATCGAGCGACGCGACCGGCACGGGCCGATGCTCGCCCGCCTGCTCGATCACACCGTCGATCAATGGTCCGACAGCTTCCTCACCGCGCTCGGCGAGACACGGCAGCGGCCGAGCCTGATCGAGGGCTTGAGGGCGATGTTCGGCGCGTCGGCGTAGCGGTTGGCGTATGCCGCTTTTGTGAGGCGCCACGCTCGGCCGTTATTTCGAGCGACAGCGAAGCAAGCCAGACGACGCCACCGCCGCGAACCCGTCACGCCTTCGCGCCGAATTTCGCGACCGCCGCCGCGCTGACCGGCGTAAAGAAATTGATCAGATTTCCGTCAGGGTCGCGAAACAGCATCGAGCGGTTTCCCCATGGCATGGTCGTCGGCTTCTGGACAAACGCGCTGACGACGTTTTCGAGTCTGCCATATTCCTTGTCGACGTCATCGACGCGGAACTCGATGATGCAGCTATGGTTGTCCGCGGGACGCGCGGTCCCGGCCCCGAAGAGAGCCACAGTGCGCTCGCTGCCGATCGCCAAGGCGCCGACAGGCGTCGCCAGCTCAGCAAAGTCCTCCGTGTAGCGTGTCGCCGGCAGGCCGGTGACGCCTTCATAAAACTCCACCAGACGGCTTACGTCGCCGGTGATGACGCGGACCGAGACGAAATTCATGATCGCTTCCTTCTGTAAGATTGACCGCGAGGGCGCATTCGGCTTGTAGCCGGGGTCTGCTGACAGCATTCTGTCAGCAGGGAGAGCGCCATGCGCCGGGCCGACCGACTGTTTCAGATCATTCAGATCCTGCGGCGCACGTCGCGGCCGATCACCGCCAGCAAGCTGGCCGAAGAGTTGGAAGTCTCGAAGCGGTCGGTTTACCGCGACGTCGCTGATTTGATCGGCCAGAGGGTGCCGATCCGCGGCGAGGCGGGGCTCGGCTATGTCCTTGGCCGCGACTTCGACATGCCGCCGCTGATGCTGACGCCGGATGAGATCGAAGCCGCGGTGCTTGGCGCGCAATGGGTGGCTGAGCGGGGGGACGCGGTTCTAGCCGCCGCGGCGCGCGATCTGATCGCCAAGATCAGCGCCGCCGTGCCGGAACGCCTGCGCCCCTTCATCTCTGAGCCCACCATCGGCGCGCCGGCTGGCAATCTGGCCGCCCCTGATGGTTTGGACATTGCTCAGACCCGCGCCTGGATCCGTGCGGGCCGCAAAATCCGAATCCGTTATCGAAACCAACAGGAGCAGGACAGCCAGCGCACCATCTGGCCGGTGATCATCGGCTATGCAGAGACCGTGCGTCTGCTGGCGGCCTGGTGCGAGCTTCGTCAGGACTTCCGGCATTTCAGGACGGATCGCATTCTCGCCGCCGAGTTTCTCGACGAACGCCATGGCGCTCGTCCCAGCGAACTCATGAGCCGTTGGAAACGCCGTATGGAGAAGGAGCGCGGCGTGCGTTTGTCATAGCGGCGCGGTCGCCGACGCCTCGCTCACGTCTCAGCGGCGTCGCGCGTCTCCCCGACGGTGAGTAGGCTCGCGAAGCTCACCGCCGCCGCTGCGACGATGTAATAGCCGACCCAGGCGATGCCGCCGCGCGCCAGCAGCAGTTGCGCGATCGCAGGGGCGAGCGAAGCGCCGAGAATGCCGCCGAGGTTATAGGCGCTCGCGGCGCCGGTGTAGCGTACGCGGGCGGGGAACAGCTCCGGCAGCAGCGCGCCGAGCGGCGCGAAGGTGAGGCCCATCGCGGCGAGCGCCAGCGACAGGAAGGCGAGCACGCCGATCGTGCCGCCCTCGAGCAAGGTCGGCATGGCGAGCCCGACGGCGGCGGCGACGATCGCCGCAGCGAGCAGCACCGGCCGGCGGCCGAAGCGGTCGGCGAGCGCGGCCGAGAGCGGCGTCGCCGCCGCCATAAACAGCGCCGCCACGCACAGCATCGCCAGGAAGTCGGTGCGCGCGATATGCAGCGTCGTCACGCCATAGCCGAGCGCGAACACCGTCGAGACGTAGAACAACGCGTAGCAGACGACGATCGCCAGCGAACCTTGGATCAGCGGCCGCCAATGATCGCGGATCGTTTCGGCGAGCGGGACGTCGACGCGCTGGCGCCGTTCGACCAGCGCGCGGAAGGCAGGCGTCTCGTCGACGGTGACGCGGACATAAAGGCCGATCGCCACCAGCGCGGCGCTGAGCAGGAAGGGGACGCGCCATGCCCAGGCGACGAAGCTCTGTTCGCCCAGGCCGAGCATCAGCAGCAGGAACAGGCCGTTGGCCATCAGGAAACCGATCGGCGGGCCGAGTTGCGGGAACATGCCGAACCAGGCGCGCTGGCCATGCGGCGCGTTCTCGGTCGCCAGCAGCGCCGCGCCGCCCCATTCGCCGCCGAGCCCGACGCCTTGGCCGAAGCGCAGCAGGCACAAAAGCCAGGGCGCAAGCGCGCCGGCCGTGGAATAGCCGGGCAGGACGCCGATCAGAGTCGTCGACAGGCCCATGACCACCATCGTCGCCACCAGCGTCGCCTTGCGGCCGACACGGTCGCCGAAATGGCCGAACAGGAACGCGCCGACCGGCCGCGCCAGGAAGGCGATGCCGAAGGTCAGGAAGGCGTTGAGCGCCTGGGTCTGCGGCGCCGATTGCGGGAAGAACGTCTGGCCGATCACCAGCGCGGCGGCGGTGCCGTAGATATAAAAATCATAAAATTCGATCGCCGTGCCGATCAGGCTCGCCAGCACGATGCGGCCGACGCCGACCCCCGCCGCCGGCGCGCCGATCGCCGCCGCCGCGGCCCCCGTCTCTCCCGTCATGACGTTCCTCCGGCCGCGTTTTTCTATTTCAATCCGGCTTCAGCCAACCCGGGCAGCTTTGGCTCAGCGGCAACGTCCGTTCGATGATGCGAACCGGGAAATAGTATTTGCAGCTGCGGTTCCATTGGTCGGCGGTCTGGCCGGACGAGATCAGCGGCGCGTCGTCCCACAGCAGCAGGCCAAAGTTCACGCCGACGATGAACACCAGCGGCATTAGCCATTTCACTGGCCTACCCTCCCGAAGGCGGCCGACGCCCGGCCCCTTCTCAACGGGGCGCCTCGAAATCGGCGAATCACCGGCGTCATAATCGCGCCGATGGCGTCGCGTGACAATTCGCCGGCCGGGACCGGTAACGGTCGCCGGCCGTTCGCCCGTCTTGCGCGGCGACGCGCGATCGCATAAATGGCTCCAATCGGGCTTCGGCCGAACGACTTGGCCTCGGCGCGCTACCGCGTCAGACTGACGACCTTCTCCCAAACTCGAATCTCGCTGGCCGCGACACGCGGCTTCAATTTGGATCAGAAAAGAAGGAACATCACATGGCGCAGGGAACCGTGAAGTGGTTCAACGGCCAGAAAGGCTATGGCTTCATTCAGCCTGACGACGGCAGCAAGGACGTCTTCGTCCACATCAGCGCCGTGCAGCGCGCCGGTCTGGTCGATCTCAATGAAGGCCAGAAGGTCGCCTACGAGGTCATCGCCGATCGCCGCACCGGCAAGTCGTCGGCCGACAATCTGAAGCCGCTGTAAGGCTGGCAAAGTTTCGCCTCGACCGGGAACATTCGGTTGAAGCCGAGGTCATCGGCCCGCGCCCGGGAACCCGGCGCGGGCATTTTTGTCTGACCCCTCCAATTCGAATTGCCGCCGTCGTCATCCTCCCCCGCTGCGCAAGGGAGGAAGGGCGCGCTTCAGCTCGTCTGCGTCCGCCCCGCTTCCCAGCCGATGATCGCCTGCTTGCGCGCCAGGCCCCAGTGGTAGCCGGTCAGCGCGCCAGAGCGCCCGAGAACGCGATGACAGGGGACGACGAACGAGATCGGGTTGCGCCCGACCGCGGCGCCGACCGCGCGCGCCGCGTTAGGCTTGCCGAGATGGCGCGCGATGTCGGAATAGGTCGTCGCGCGGCCCATCGGCACGGCGAGCAGCGTCTCCCACACCCGCACCTCGAAGTCGGTGCCGATCATGACGATCCGCAACGGCGTGTCGGGCCGCCATTGCGCGGAGTCGAAGGCGCGGGCGGCGAGCGGCGCCGTCGCGCCCTCGTCCTCGACGAAGCGGGCGCGCGGCCAACGCTTTCGCATGTCGGCAAGCGCCGCGCCGCGGTCCTCGTTGTCGACGAAGCCGAGGCCGGCGAGGCCGCGCGGCGCGGCGACGACGATCGCTTCGCCGAACGGCGAGGGGTGAAAGCCATAGGCGAGTTCGAGATCGTCGCGGCGGTAGTCGCCCGGCGTCAGCGCCTCATGGCTGACGAACAGATCGTGCAGCCGGCTCGGGCCCGACAAGCCGACGTCGTAGGCGGCGTCGAGCACGCTTGCCGAATCGCGCAACAGCTCGCGCGCCCGCTCGATCGTCAGCGCCTGCAGAAACGCCTTGGGCGTCAGCCCGGCCCAGCGCTTGAACACGTGCTGGAAGTGCGACGCGGATAAGCCGACCTGGTCGGCGATCGCTTCGATCGACGGCTGGTCGCGCCAGCGGGTCGAGATGAATTCGATCGCCTTGCGCACGACGGCATAGTCTGCGTCAGGCGCGACGGCGACGGCGGGGAAATCAAGCATTGGTCCAGTCCGTGCGAAACAGACGCCATCATCCTCGACCCGGCCCGGCTGCGCCACCCGAAAACGACTATTCTCGTGGTCACAATCAAACGCTTGGCGCCCGCTTTGATGGTCGCCAGCAGGGCGGCGGCGATCCAATTGGCCGCCCCGGCAAGCGGCTGGGTCGCGCCCATCCCCGTCGCTCAGCCGAAGCTGGTCGTTTCTCGAAAGCGGACATCTGGTTATTGGTCACCCTGGCGATGTGGCGCGCGGACGATGTCCAACCTCACTTCTGTGCGACGTCGTCTCAAGCTATTCTGAGCAGCCTGAGGCGGAGAATTTGGAGCATGGCGAAGCTCGTTTTCGAAATGAACCAGTCCCTGGACGGCTACGTCGACCACCAGAAAATGGGACCACCCCGTCCCGGGCTCTTTCGTCACTACATCGAGCTGGTGAGGGGCCTGACTGGCATGGTGTACGGTCGCCGCATGTACGAGGTCATGCGCTATTGGGACGATGACCAGTCGGGTTGGGACGCGGAGGAACGCGAGTACGCGGCGGTATGGCGGAGCAAGCGGAAATGGGTCGTGTCGCGCTCATTGAAGTCGGTCGGGCCCAACGCCACACTCGTCGAGAATGACATCGAGGCGGCGCTACATGGGCTGAAGGCTCAGCTGGCTGGGGAGATTGAAGTTGCCGGACCAGACTTGGTGGGAAGCCTAACCGACCTTGGTCTTGTTGATGAGTATCGAATTTACCTCCTCCCTGTCGTGCTTGGTCGCGGCAAGCCATTCTTCGCCGGCCCGCGGCCGCCGCTCCGTCTTGCGGCCAGCGATCTCATTGTCGAGGACGTGATTAGGTTGACTTACGTTCCCGCTTGATCGCGCGACCATCATTGGGGCGGGTTGCGTTTAGATCTACTCGGACCTCATCCTGAGGCGCCCTCGCGTTTAGCGAGGGCCTCGAAGGATGGTCCAGCGTGCGCCGGCGGACGTGCGAACTGGAGCGTCCTTCGAGGCCGCTTCGCGGCGCCTCAAGACGAGGGGCGTGGGCGCCAGGCGATTCCAGGCAACCGTCACGCGTTCTAGCCGTCGCCGCGCGCGTCGACGACCGCGCTCCAGCCCCATTTCAGCAGCGGCGCCGCGTCCTTGGCGAAGGCGACGACGTCGTCGACCAGAGCGGGCTTGGCGAGCCGGGCGTCAGCGATGTCGCGCGAGCAGATGAACGACGCGTTGCGGACCGCCGCGACGATCTCCGGGTCTTCGATCGTCTCAAAGCCGCGCGGAGACCGCTTCAGCGCGTATTCGTCGGTCAGCGCCAGGCCGCCGTCGGCGAGCTTGGCGACCATCGTCTTCCACGCCTTGGGCGCGCGCACGATCGCCGCGCGCAGCCGCGCCAGCGCCGCCGGCTCGGGCTGGTGGAACCCGGCGGCGATGAAGCAGCCGTCGGCGGCGACGTGGATGTAGATCAGACCGGGGTCGTTCTTCGTCCCCGAGCGGGTCAGCACCGCGCCGGCGTTGGTCTTGTACGGGCTCTTGTCCTTGGCGAAGCGGACGTCGCGATTGACGCGGAACAGCGACGCCTTGCGGTCGCCCTTGAGTGGAATCTTCGCCTTGGCGAAGCGGGCCGCGAGGTCTTCGACCAGATCGCCGAGCGGCCCCTTGATCTCGCCCTCGTAGATGGCGCGGTTGGCTTCGAACCAGTCCTTGGTCTGGTGGAAGGCGAGCGCCTTGAAGAAGGGAACGGCCTGGGGGCC
>Ga0302319_10013663_pt1 | contig 15213 bp, 12 predicted proteins | sample Bog_T0_2_FD_203319 | JGI IMG/M metagenome (GOLD analysis project Ga0302319, IMG submission 203319) | Peat permafrost microbial communities from Stordalen Mire near Abisko, Sweden - Bog_T0_2 | ecosystem: Environmental > Terrestrial > Soil > Wetlands > Peat | place: Sweden: Abisko, Stordalen Mire... | reverse complement strand
AGATCACCGAGGTGCTTATTCAACACTCAACACAGATCTGGTCGGCTACGCCACCGCCCGCAACGAGTTTATTTCGCGCTGCCTCCAGCGCCGGAGCGGCGTAAATTGCGTGAATCGACGGCTTGTCCTGATAGCCGATCAGAAATTGCGCCTAGGCGTCTTGCCTCGGACGCCGGAACGGGCAGCGTCAGAGGGGCTATGAGGCTGCTCTGACGCTGCTGGCCGGTTTTATAGCCAGGGGTGCCGCGGCGGGTTCACGTTATTCAGATAGTAGTTCCCGACATGGCGGAATTTCCACCTCACAGGGTCATGCAGAGTATGCGTCCTTGCGTTGCGCCAATGCCGGTCCAGATTATGCTCTTCCAGGGTGGATCGCGTCCCGCTCAACTCGAACAATTTGTTCGCCGCCTGCAACGCGATTTCCGTGGTCAGAATTTTGGCTTCCGCAACCGCGATCGAGGCCGCGGCGACGCTCTCCTCTGTAGCATTCTCATGCCCGGCCTGGATCAACTCCGCGCTGCGGTCCAGCAGCGCCTCCGCCGCATGCAGCCGCAGTTTCAGGTCACCGACCTGCTGAAGTGTGTACGCATCCTGCGTGGCCGAGGTCGCCCCCACATCGTCGATCCAAGGCCGCGCATGCGCGCGCACGTAGCTGATCGTCTCTTCAATCGTGCCACGCGCGATCCCGGCATCCACCGCCGCCTGAATGAATTGCGAAACCGGACCCGCGACAGTAGGGCGGCCAAAAGCCTGGTAGATCGGCACCAGATGCTCGGCCGGCAGCCGCACGTTCTCAATATGCACTGTCCCGCTTGCGGTGGTGCGCTGGCCAAAACTCGACCAGTCATCGATGACCGTCAGCCCCGGCGTGCCGCGCTCCACGAGTGCGAGATGCGGCAGGCCTTCGGCGTTCACTGTCACGATTGGCACCCAGTGCGCCAGCAGCGCACCTGTCGAGAAAAATTTCGTACCATTCACGACATATTCAGTGTCTTCCTGATGAAACCGCGTCTGGAAATCCGCCACCGTGCGGCTGTTCCTCTCGCAAAACGCGTTGCCGAACCGCACGCCCCGCAAGACCAGATCAAAGAAATATTTCTTTTGGGATTCATTTCCGTCCAGCGCGATATGTTCGACGATCACCAGATGGTTTTGCGGTAACTGGCCAAGCGAAGGGTCCGCCGCAGAGATGATGGCGATCACATGGCCGAGCGTGCGGTATGAAACGCCGGCCCCGCCAAATTCCCGCGGCACGGTGATTCCCCACAGCCCGCTTTGGGAAAATCGGTCCAGCTCCGCCACCGGCAGCCGGCGTTCACGATCCCGCACCGCGGCTTCTTGGGCAAATTCCGCCGCCAGGCGATGCGCGATTTCGATCGCCTCGGCATCGCTGCTAATCACATGCGCTGGCTCGGGGGAGAGGACGGGATGGGGGAGCGAGGCACTCGCCGCCCCGTTTGGTTTGGTTGGCTGTATGACAGTCATGAGAAATTTCCTTCTGGGTTTTTATTTCAAGAACGTTGTTTCAGCTCCAGGCGTGCAGCGGCGGGTTCACGCCGTTCAAGAAATAATTGCCGAGGATGGCATATTTCCAGCGCACCGGGTCGTGCAGCGTGTGGGTGCGGGCGTTGCGCCAATGACGGTCCAGCCCATGCACCGCGAGTGTGGAGCGTGTCCCGGCTAGCTCAAACAATTTGTTGGTGGCGGCAATCGCAAGTTCGGTGCTGAAGACTTTCGCCGCCGCCACTGCAATCTGCGCCTCGGCCACGCTCTTCTCTCCAGGTGCTGCCACCGCCGCGTCAATCGCCAGGCCCGATCTATCAAGCAGCGCTTGCGTCGCCAGCAGCTTTAGCTCCAGCTCACCAATCGCCTGGATCGTGTACGGGTCCTGCCAGGCATGATCGACCCCGCTATCCACCCAAGCCCGCGACGATGACCGTACGAACGCAATCGTATCCTCGATCGCGGCGCGCGCGATGCCGGTATCCACGGCGGCCTGAATCACCTGGAAGATGGCGCCATCTGCGGTTGGCACCTCGTACCCCTTGTAGCCCGGCACCAGATAGGTCTTCGGCACCTTCACATGATCCAGAATCACGGTGCCGCTCAGCGTCGTGCGCTGGCCGAAGGATGACCAGTCATCGATGACGGTGAGGCCCGGCGCGTCGCGGTCCGCGATCGCGTACCAGGCGCGGCCTTCATCATCGAGGGCGACGATCGGCACCAGATGCGCGAGCAATGCGCCGGTGGAGTAGAATTTCTTTCCGGTCACCACCACATGGTCGCCGGCATCGGTGAACTTGGTTTCAAAATCCGCCGCGCGTTTGCTGCCGAATTCCGAAAACGCATTGCCGAACCGGGTGCCGCGCAGCACTTCGCCGAACAGCAGCGCCTTCTGCGCATCATCCGAAACGGTGTTGATCGCCGCAACGACGCCAAGATGATTCTGGGGAATCTGGCCCAGTGACGGATCCGCCGCCGAAATGATCTCGATGACCTTGTTCAGTGTCACATAGGACAAGCCCGGCCCGCCAAACGCCTTCGGAACATTGATGGACCAAAGCCCGCTTTGCGAAAACGCATCGAGCTCGGCCACCGGCCAGATCCGCTCGCGGTCCCGCTGCGCGGCGCCCTCCTTGAACTGCGCCGCGAGCCGCTCGGCCACCGCGATGGCCTCCGCATCGTCGCGAATGATATGCGCGGGCGCCGCCGGGCGCGCCACGCCAGGGATGGGGGAAAGAGATTGCCCGGTCTGCGCCGGACGGGTCGATTTCTGATCGATAACGGTCATGCAAAAATTCCTTCAAACAGTGAGTTCAGCTGAAAGCGTAATCTGGCTCGGCGGCAGGCCGAGATAGGCGGCGCGGATATCGTCCCTACATCGCAGTTCGGCGGCGGAGCCGGCCGCGGAAATCTTGCCGTTCTCCAGCACCACCGCACGATGCGCATGCCGCAGCGCCACCGCCGCATTCTGCTCCGCCAGCAAAATCGCCAGGCCCTCATTGCGATTCAATCGGTCGAGCGACTGGAAGATCTCCGCGACCAGCAGCGGCGCCAGGCCCATCGAAGGCTCATCCAACACCAGCAGCCGCGGCCGCGACATCAGTGCGCGCCCAATCGCCAGCATCTGCTGCTGCCCGCCGGAAAGCAGACCAGCCGCCTGCCGGCGTTTCGGCGCCAGGGTCGGAAACAATTCATAAACATGCCCGATACTCTCGCGCGTCTCCGCCCGGCTGGCACCCTTGCCGATCGCCCCGGCAATCAGGTTTTCCTCAACGGAGAGCTGCAAAAAACAATGCCGCCCCTCCAGCACCTGCACCAGGCCTGTGCGCACCAGCCGGCTGGTCGGCACACCCAGAATCGGCTTGCCATCAAACGTAATCGCCCCATGCGCGATCCACCCGCGCTTGGCATGGAGAATATTGGAAACCGCCCGCAACAGCGAAGACTTGCCCGCCCCATTCGCCCCCAGCAGCGCCACAATCTCCCCCGGCTGCACCGAAAGCGACACGCCGGCGACGGCCAGGATGGCGGATTCGTAAACGACGTGGACATTTTCGATGTCGAGTAACGGCGCGGTCATGTTCGTTGCACTAAAAGAAAGGAAGCAAGGACTTCTTTTTTTGAAAAAAAAGCGCCCCGCCTGGGGAAGCAAAAAAACTTTTGATTCGCTTGGCGTAGAGTTCGCCCGTGGCGGGCCAACTCCGCGCGAAGCGGAATAAAAGTTTTTTGCTTCCCCAGGCGAGGCGCCTTTTTATTCAAAAAAGAAGTTCTTGCGTGCCTAACCATGTCAGTTCGAAGCCACCTGGCTCTGGCAATCGCGCGGCGTAATGCCATTCTGCGCTGCGTATTTGTTGGCCGAGGCCTCGATGATCGGCCGCAGCAGCGCCCAGTCCGGCGCGATCCAGTCGCTGATGCGGTGCCACTGCGTGCCGTCCCATTGCTGGAACGTGACAAGGCCGTGGCCTTCATGGTCGCTGCACGTTACGTCGATGGAATGAAACAGGCCGGCGGCGCCCAGCGCCTTGACGCGGTCCGGGCTGAGGTTGAGATGTTCAAAACCCCACCGCACTTGGTCACCGGTGAGGGTCTGATCGCCAAATTTCGCCTGCGCGATGCGGACGGCTTCGACGTTCAGAATTCCGTTGACCACGCCGAGGTTGTAATAGACGCTGCCGATTCGGGATTTGTCCGCCATGTCGCCCTTGCCGGCGGCATAGACCGTGCTTTCAATCTGCTGAATCACCGGATAGCTGGTGCCGGTCGCCTGCGTCGTCAGCGCGATGTAGCCTTTCGCTGCATCACCGGCGGGTTTGGCGTCTTCCTCGGAATTGCTCCAGACATTGCCGATGATGTGGTTGGCCGGGAAACCGGTTTTCTGCGCGGTCTTCAGCGCCACCGGGTTCATCACGCCCCAGCCGCGCAGCACCACGAAGTCCGGATGGATGCGGCGGATTTCCAGCCATTGCGCCTCCTGCTCGGTGCCCGGGTCCGGCACTTCGATTTGCTGCAGCTTGAACCCGTATTTTTGAGCGAGCAGTTGGTAGATCGGTATCGTCTCCCGCCCATAAGGCGATCCATGATATAGAACAACTATAGATTTGCTGCCAAGATTTTGGTCACCGCCGACCTTGCTGCCGATGAAATTCACGATCGCCGACGTTTCGCTGTACGGATTCATCAGCAGCGGAAACACGTAGGGAAACACGGCGCCATCGGTCGAATCAGTTCGCCCGTGGTCGATGGTGATCAGCGGCACCTTATCGGCCGTGATGCCGGGGATCATCGCGTAGGCGATGCCGACGCTGAGCGGATTCCAGGCGGAGGGCGGCGGATTGCTGTTCTTCATCCGCTCATAGCATTCCACGCCCTGCTCGACGATGTACTGCGTCTCGCATTCGCTCCAGCTGAGTTTTACGCCGTTGACGCCGCCATCGCGCAGATTGATGAGGTTCATGTAGTCGATGAACCCGCCAAAAAATCCGGTGCCGCCGGCGGCGTAGGGGCCGACGCGATAGCTCTGCAGCGGGAAATACTGCGTCCCTGGTGTTTGTGCCTGCGCCGCTGGTGCGCCGAGGCCGGCAAGCGCGGCGGCGAACACCGCCCCCGCCAGATGTTTACGCAAACTCATGTTAAACTCCCTGATGTTTCAACGGTTCGTGAACGTGTGATGTGCTGCCAGCGGATTCGCGCGACAAGCGCGGAGAGACCCGCTGGTTCGACGCGCAGGAAGAAAATGATCAGGACGCCGAGAATGATTTTCTCGACGATATCGACCAAGCCGCTATCGAACGTGGACCCAAATACGGCGGCGCCGGCGCGCGAGAGCAGCAGCGGCAGCACCACGATGAACGCCGCCCCCAGAAACGCGCCGCGAATGCTGGCCAGTCCGCCGATGATGATGACGAACAGGATTTCGAACGAGCGGTCGAGATCGAACCCGGCCGGCTCGACGGTGCGCAAATACAGAAACGCCCACAGCGCGCCGGCGACGCCGATGTAAAAACTGCTGACCGCGCAAGCAAACAATTTTGTGCGCAGAATTTTGACACCCAGCACGCGCGCCGCCAGCTCATGATCCCGCACCGCCAGAAACTCGCGCCCCGCCCGCCCCGATACGAGCCTGACGGCGAGTGCCGTGAGTGCGGCCACGATCAGCAGCGAGAGCAGATAGCGCCTGACGGGGCTATCGATCGCCATCGGCCCGATGAACAGCGGCGGCGTGGTGATGACACCGGAGGTATCTCCACCGGAGAACCAGGCAAAATTCGTCAGCGCCCACTGCACAAAAAATTGCGCCGCCAGGGTGGAAACGGCGAGATAAAAACCTTGCAGCCGCAGGCTCGGCAAACCGAAAAACACACCGACCGCGGCGGTGACCAAGCCAGCTAGGCCCAGATCCACCAGCAGCGGCAAGCCGGGCACACGCAGCAGACAATTATAGGCCGTGAATGCCCCCACCGCCATGAACGCGGCGCTGCCGAGCGAAACCTGCCCCGCATAGCCCGCCAGCAAATTCAACCCAAGGGCCGCCAGCGAAATCGCCAGCATCGGCGTCAGAATCGCGTCGAACAGATAATCCGATGGGATGAACGGCACCACCAGCGCCATCAGCAGAAATAGTGCGGCGGCGGCGGCGTGGAGCTTATTGAAGCGCGCCATTCAAACCCGCTCCACGCTTCGCTGGCCAAACAAACCCGTCGGCCGTACCAGCAGAAAACCCAACGCGATCACATAGGCAATCCATTGGTCGATCCCGCCGCCGACATACGGCCCGATATACACTTCCGCCAGCGTCTCGGTCAGCCCGATGATCAGCCCGCCCACAATGGCGCCCAGGATGGAATCAAACCCGCCCAGCACCAGCACCGGCAGAGATTTCAGCACCACCAGCGAGAGCGAAAACTGCACCCCCGTCCGCGCGCCCCACAGCAGCCCGGCCACCAGCGACACAAACCCCGCCACACCCCAAATGCTCGCCCAGATCACCGGCAGCCTGAGCCCGGTATTCAGCGCCGCATACTGGTCCTCCGCCGCCGCACGAAACGCCAGGCCGGTGCGGGTATAGCGAAACAAAATCGTCAGCGCGGCGACGATCACCCCCGCCACCACGGCGCAGAACACATCGAACTGACTTATCAGGATCGCATTCAGCGGCAGCGGCACATCCTCGATCCCAAGATCGAGCGAATGCACCTGCGTGCCCCAGAACAACTGCGCCGCACCCTCGATGACATAGGACAGCCCCAACGTCGCCAAAAACAATGTAATCGGCGGCTGGTTCACCAGCGGCCGCAACACCAGCGCCTCGATCAGAATCCCCAGCACGATCATCGCGCCAAGAGTCACCGCAAACGCGACCCAGAAGGGCAACCCTTCCTCATGCAGACTGACAAAGGTCAGCGCCGCGAACAGCACCATCGCCCCTTGCGCGAAATTCAGCACGCTGGAAGTCTTGTAGATCAGCACAAACCCGATCGCGACCAGCGAGTACATCACGCCGGCCAGCAGCCCCGCGATCGCAACGCCCGCGAAAAACCCCCAATCCATGGCTAGGCCGCCAGTTCCGGTTCGTGCCGGGACAACGCCGCAACTTCCTCGGCCCCCAGATACGCTTCGATCACGGCCGGATTCCGTTGTACCTCTGCGGGCGTGCCATCAGCGATCCGCACGCCATGATCGAGCACGGTAATCCGGTCGGAAAGCCCCATCACCACGCCCATATCATGTTCCACCAGCACGATCGTGGTTTTATGTTCCGCTCGTGCGCTTAGGATGAAATTGCACATCTCGGCTTTCTCGCCCGCGGTCATCCCCGCCATCGGTTCATCGAGCAGCAGCAATTTCGGGCCCGCGATCAGGGCCCGCGCCAGCTCGACGCGCTTCTGAACACCGTAGGGCAGCACATCAACTTTTCGGTCCGCGTATGCCGACAAATCGAACCGGGTGAGCAGCGCATCGGCCGCCTGCCGGGCATCGCGTTCTTCACGCCGCGCCCGTCCCAGCCCCAAAACCTGTTCCGCCGCCGTCGCGCGCCCGCGATGAGTCAGGCCCACCGCAATATTTTCGCGCGCCGTCAAACCCTTGAACAACGCCACGTTCTGAAACGTCCGCGCCACCCCCAGCCGCGCCAGGTCCTGCGCGCGCAAGGTTTCGAAACTCCGCCCGCCGAGATCAATGCGCCCCGCATCCGGCCGATAGATGCCGGTCATCACGTTGAGCAGCGAGCTTTTGCCGGCACCATTCGGGCCGATGATGCTATGCACATCACCCTCCCCGATGCTCAGGCTCACATCGCGCAACGCCGCGATCCCGCCGAAGCTGAGCGTTATGCCCGCCAGTTCCAAAACCGCTTTCATGCGCTTATTCGGCGGCGACGGCCAGTTTGTCGCCGGCGACGCGCTCTCTGGCCTCCAGCTCGCGCACCAGCGGAATCACGTGCTTGCCGAAAAACTCGACCTCTTCCTGGAAATGCAGGAACCCGAGCAGGATCAAATCCGCCCCGGCATTTTTCAGACCGATGATCCGCTCCGCGATCTGCTCGGGCGTGCCGATCAGGTTGGAGCGGAACCCGTCATTATACTGCACCAGATCCTCGAACGAAGATTTTGCCCAGTTGCCCTGGCCTTCCGGTGAGGCTTTGCCGGCGTTCTTCACCTCATGCGCGAAACCATGCACCGCTTCCGGGTTGGCCTTGGCGATGATCTCGGCCAGCACCTCGCGCGCCTCTGCTTCCGTGTCGCGCGCGATGGCAAACGCATTCACGCCGATTTTCACCTTATGGTTATTCGCCGCCGCCTTCCCGCGGATATCATCGACCTGCTTCTTGATTTCTTCCGGCGTATTGCCGTTGGTGAAATACCAGTCGGAAACCCGCGACGCCATGTCCCGCGCCGCGCGCGAGGAGCCGCCCTGGAAAATCTCCGGCAGCGGATCAATCGGCTTGGGCTTCATGGTATAGTTGCTGAACCGGTAGAAATCGCCGCGAAAAGTGAAATCATCCTGCGTCCAAATCCCTTTCAGGGCGCGAATGAATTCTTCCGAGCGGCGATAGCGCTCGTCATGGTCCAGCCAATGCTCGCCGATGGCGGTAAACTCGCCACGGAACCAGCCGCTCACCACGTTCACGGCGACCCGGCCATTGGTGAGGTGATTGATGGTGGCGATCTGTTTGGCGGCCAGCGCCGGATTCCACGGCCCCGGCAGAACCGCCGCGATCACCTTGAGTGTTTCGGTGGCGGCGAGCAGCGCATGGCTGAACGATACCGATTCATGCTGGTTATCCGCGCCGTAGCCGGCGGTGAACCGGATCTGGCTCAGCGCGTAATCAAACCCGCTCGCCTCCGCGATCTGCGCCAGCTTGCGGTTGTAATCGATATCCCAGCTGGTGCGCTGCTCGATATTGCTGATGACGAGGCCGCCCGAAACATTGGGCACCCAATATGCAAATTTCACCGGTTCATTCTGCGTCGTCATGAAGCGTCTCCTCTATTCAAATATCGGGTGGGGTGTCAGCCGGCGGCGGCGCGCAAGGGCGCCACCGATGCGTCGCGTAAACTCAGCTGCGCCGCCGCTTCGCCGGCGGCGCGCGCGATGCGGTCGATAATTTTTGGATTCACCAGCCGGTAATCCGCAAAATCATCCTCGGTGGCGTAGATTGTCGTCGGCAGCGTCAGCGCATTCAAAAACCCGAACAGCGGCCGCAGCTGGTGTTCGGTCACCAGGCCATGCAATGGCGTGCCGCCGGTCGCCGCCAGCAGCACGGGCTTGCCCGCGAACGCCTCATGATTCACCAGATCAAAAACATGTTTCAGCGCCCCGGTATAAGAAGCGCGATACACCGGCGTGCCGACCACCAGCAGATCAGCCGCTTCCACCGCCTGCACCACCTGCGCGGCGCGGCCGGACAGTTGCCTGCGCGTCAGCGCCGAGAAGATATGCGGCGCATCATCGGCCAATTCGATCAATGTGCCGGATATGCCAATGCGTGCGCTCACCGCCTCCAGAATGGCGCGCAGCAGCGCCGTCGTTCGCGACGGGTGGGCGACACTTCCTGACAGGCCAAGCAACTTCACCGCCATCTTACACATCCTCTTCACGGCACGCGCATATAACTCTATTAATTCCATTGGATCAATAGAGAATCTTCGTCACGACTCGAAAATCGGTTCTGCATCAATCATGCCAAAGCCAATTTCCAGGTTCCGCCCAAGATGTCAGGCGCCAGGGCGCGCCGCCGCTGTGGGAATTGCAGCAGAACGTGGGTTTGCCGTTTGGATTTGAAGCAGCCGCCTAAATATTACGGTATCAAAATCGAACGCGACAGAAAGCAGTTACTTTTTTGAAAAAAAGTAACCAAAAAACTTTTGATTCCTCCGGGCGCTTGAGCGGCCATACTGTGGCCGCGCAAGCGCCGGGGGAAATAGAAGTTTTTTTGGTTACTTTTTTTTCAAAAAAAGTAACTGCTTTCTTCCTGCCTGAGTTGAACTCACGCCCTCATCCAAACCGCATCCCGCACGGAAATCGCCTTGCCGATCAGCCCCAGCGCGTAGAACCGGTCGGCGATTTTCTGTTGCTCCCACACAACGTCCTGGTCGATCGGCCGGGTGCCATGCGTCAGCCGCTTGAACATGATTTCCAACGTCGGCAGATCGATCCCTATTTTCGGGCTCAGCGCGCGCGCCGTTTCCAGCGCCTGGCCGCCGAGCAGCTTGCCGATCCGCCGCAGTTCTTCATGCGACAGGCTGATGATATCCGGATTCGCGTCTGCGAAATCCCGCCGCGCCAGGTGGAATTCATGGTTCAGCACCAAGCCCTTGCCGTCGAACAGCACCCGCACTTCCCGGCTGCGCTGGGCGATGGTCAGCAACGGGTCCCATAGCGCCCAGGCATCGGCCTGGCCGCTGGCCAGCAGCAGCCGCGATTCCTGCGGCGGCGCGTTGATGAGGTCCAGATCATGCAGCCCCAGCCCATGCGCTTCCAGAACGCGCACGACCAGGTAATGCACATTGGACCATTCATTGAACACCAGCTTTTTGCCGCGCAAAGCCGGGACATCGCGAATCCGGCTGGCGCGCGGCACCACCACCGCAACATTCTGCGGCGCCGGCGGCTCATAGGCCGTATAAACCAATGGCGCGCCGTTGGCCTGCGCGTAGATCGGCGGCACGTCGCCGGTGGCGCCCATATCCACCTCGCCGGCCTGCAGCGCGGCGAGCAATTGCGGCCCAGCGGGAAAGGCGATCCAACGGATCGCGGTGCCGGCTGCGGCCAGCCGGCTTTCGAATGTTCCATGCGCCTTCAGGATATTCAGCATCCCAAATGTCTGGTAGCCGATGCGCACTTCCCGCAGCCCGGCGGCGCGGGCCGGCTGTGGGGCGGGAGCGACGCCGTTCATGCGCCGCCGGGCCGGAATCACACCCAGATGGCCGAGTTGCGTGCGCAACGTATTACGGCTGACACCTAGCGACTGCGCGGCCCGCACCTGGTTGTCCTGCGCCAGGTCGAACGCCGTCTGCACCAGGGTTTTCGACACGCGCTGGAATAATTGCGGCTCTTTATCCTGGATATATGTCTCAAACAAAACCCGTAGCCTTTGCTCCAGCGTTTCGGCCGGTCCGTCCGCCGCCGCCGGCGCCGCGATCCGCAGATCGGCGGTGTCTATCACCTCGCCTTGCGCCAGCAGCACCGCGTTATGGATCACATTTTCCAGCTCCCGGACGTTGCCGGGCCAGTGATACTGCGCCAGCCGCGCCATCGCCGCCGGCGCGATCCGCAGATGCGGCCGGCCCAGCCGCTCGCTGTAAAATTTCAAAAAATGCTGCACCAGGGCCGGCAGCCCCGCGCCACGTTCGCGCAAAGGCGGTAAAATCACGGTCGCGACGTTCAGCCGGAAGTACAAATCCTCGCGGAACCGCTTCGCCGCGATCGCGGCGTGCAGATCGACATTCGTCGCCGCGATCACCCGCACATCGATCGGCACCGCGGCGCGCGAGCCGAGCCGCGTGACCTCGCGCTCCTGCAGCACCCGTAGCAATTTCACCTGCAGGTGCAACGGCAGATCACCGATCTCATCGAGCAGCAGCGTGCCGCCCGACGCCGCCTCGAACCAGCCGCGCTCGGCGCGAATGGCGCCGGTGAACGCGCCTTTCTCGTGCCCGAACAACTCGGCCTCCGCCAGCGTGTCGCTCAGCGCGCCACAGTTCACCGCCAGGAACGGCCCGGCCCGGCGCCGGCTGTGAGCATGCACGTAGCGCGCCGCCATTTCCTTGCCGGTACCGGTCTCGCCGATGATCAGCAGCGTCGCCTCGGTAGGCGCCAGCCGGTCCAGCATGTCGCGCACCAGCGCCGAAGCCGGGTCCGCAAAGATCGCGGGCGGCGCCTCCGTGGCGGGAATGTTCAAGTGCCGGATTTCCATGTCTGATAAAACCTATCGAATTTATAGAGAGATCGGGTGACAGTTTTGCGCTATAACCGTTTTCTGTCGATCCGTCATGTTGCAGTTGCAGCATATCTGGCAATCGGGTGAATGAGGTGCAGGACAGAAAGCAGTTACTTTTTTGAAAAAAAGTAACCAAAAAACTTTTGTTAAATGAGTCACAGGGGCTGCAAGCTCCCAGACTCATGTAATCAAGAGTTTTTTTGGTTCTTTTTTTGCAAAAAAAGAACTTCTTTCTTACCTCTATTCATTGCCGCGCCCCTGGCACGAACCCTGCAACATGGCTCCGGTCAGCACGGCGAACCGGAGATGATGAATGAACAAACTGATGAATCCCGACGGCCAGATGAACGTGCTGTGGTTTCTGCCCACCCATGGCGATGGCCACTACCTCGGCACCTCCCGCGGCGGCCGCCCGGTGGACCTGGCCTACCTCACCCAGATCGCTCAGGCCGCGGATTCGCTCGGCTATTACGGCGTCCTTATCCCGACCGGCAAAAGCTGCGAGGATTCCTGGCTGGTCGCCGCCGCGCTGGCGCCGGTGACCAAGGATCTGCGCTATCTGGTCGCCTTCCGCCCCGGCCTGCAGCCCCCTACCCTGGCCGCCCGCATGGCCGCCACGCTGGACCGGCTCTCCCATGGCCGCGTCCTGATCAACGTGGTCACCGGCGGCGACCCGGTGGAAAACCGCGGCGACGGCATTTTCCTGGACCATGCCGCCCGCTACCAGGTCACCCGCGAATTCCTGGACATCTACAGCCGCCTCATCCGCAATGAGATTGTCGATTACCAGGGCCAGCACCTCCAGGTCGAAGGCGCACAACTCCTGTTTCCCACCGTCCAGCCAGGCGGCCCGCCGCTGTACTTCGGCGGCTCTTCGCCGGAGGCGATCGAGGTCGCCGCCCACCAGATCGACAAATATCTCACCTGGGGTGAGCCGCCGGCGATGGTGGCCGAAAAAATCGCGGTGGTCCGCGCCGCCGCCGCGGCCGCCGGCCGGCGCCTGAGCTTCGGCATCCGGCTGCACGTCATCGTCCGCGAAACCGCCGCCGAGGCCTGGGCCGCCGCCGACCGCCTGATCAGCCATCTGGACGACGATACGATCGCCGCCGCCCAAAAAATCTTCTCCCGGATGGATTCCAGCGGCCAGCAACGCATGAGCGCCCTGCACCAGGGCCGCCGGGACCAGTTGGAGGTCAGCCCCAATCTCTGGGCCGGCGTCGGCCTGGTCCGCGGCGGCGCCGGCACGGCGCTGGTCGGGGACCCGGAGCAGGTCGCCGCCCGCATGCGCGAATACCAGGCGCTGGGCATCGACAGTTTTATTCTCTCCGGCTACCCGCATCTGGAAGAAGCCTACCGGTTCGCCGAATTGGTGATGCCGCTTTTGCCGCTTGGTCATGGCCATGCGCGCCTGAGCATCCGCGGCAACAACACCGGCCCGTTCGGCGAAACCATCGCCGGCGATCTGCGGCCGTCCGCCGCCCGGCCGCAGGCCGCGCACTCATGAAGCCGATTCCGCCACCGCGCGTGGCCGTCATCGGCGGCGGCTTTTCAGGCGCGTTTTTCGCGGCCCAGCTTGCAAAATACAGCCAGCACCCGCTTATCATCACGGTCATCGAGCCGCGCGCGGCAATTGGCGGCGGCGTCGCCTATTCCACACCGGACCCGGCGCACCGCATCAACGTACCCGCGAGCCGCATGACGCTGTTTCCGGAAACGCCCACCGATTTCGATGACTGGTTCCGCCGCGGCGGCGGGCTGGAGACCGATCCGGAGGCGCTCTGGACCGACGGCGCCGTCTATCCGCGCCGCGCCGCCTTCGCCCGGTATGTCAAGCAAATCCTCGAGCGCCGCCGCCATGAACACCCCGATGTGACCATCGAGCATGTACGGGACGCGGCGACCGCGGTTGAACCGGCCGGCGCCACCGGATGGCGCATTTATCTCGCCCAGGGCGGCCACCTCGAAGCCGACATCACTGTGCTTGCCACCAGCCACCCCCCGCCGGGCATGCCCGCCCTCATCGCCCGGAATCTGGCAGACGATCCCGGTGTCATCGCCAACCCATGGCGGCCGGATGCGTTGGACCAGGTCGCGCCGGATGACGATGTCCTGATCATCGGCACCGGCCTGACGATGGCCGATGTGGTTGCCTCGCTTACCCACCGCGGCCATCGAGGCGCCATCACCGCCTTCTCCCGCCGCGGCCTGCTCCCCCGCGGCCACGCAAAAACCCCGGTCCCCGCGCCCTTCGCCTGGTACGCCAGTCACCAGCCGCCACCCGGCCTGCTGGCGCTGCTGCGGCAAGTCCGCCGGCAGATTGCCGAGACCAACCTGCCCTGGCAGTCCGTCTTCGACGACGTACGCGCCAACGGCCAGGCCCTTTGGCGACAGCTCGGGCCCGCCGACCGGCGCCGCTTTCTGCGGCATCTGCGAGTTTACTGGGATTCGCACCGCTACCGTATCGCGCCGCAGATCGAAAAAATCCTGGCCGACAAGCAACACGATCAGTCTCTTCGGGTCCTGGCCGCTTCCCTGGTCTCCGCGCGCCGCGAGGGCGAGAAGATCGGCATCGTGGTGAAGCCGCGACGGGCACCCTCGGATCAGTCGAAATCCATTTTGGTCGATCGTGTCGTTCTCACCACCGGGCCGGCGCACGGCACGGTGGTGAACCAAAATCCCGCCCTCCACAGCCTCGCGGCCCGCGGACTCCTGCAGGCCGATGCGCTCGGCCTCGGCGTCAGCGTGGATGCGCAAGGCCAGGTCATCGCCCAGGACGGCGCCAGCCAAAAAACCCTTCTGGTCGTTGGGCCGCTCGCCCGGGAACAATACGGCGAGCTCATGGGCCTCCCTCAGGTGGCGGCGCAACCCAATGCGGTGGCGGCGCACGTCGCCTCGTTTCTGAACAATAGACGGTTTCCGGTACTCAAGGAACTCGCCATAGTGACGACGGAGTCGTAACAACCCTCGGACCGGCTCCGTTGCAGCGACGGTCGAGGTTATTCACCGCAATCTCAATGCTCGCCGCCGCCAGCGCTGGCGCCGCGTTTCAGCAACGCCACGTTCGCGGTAGCCGGCACTGCCTATATTGATAGGGATGAAAACACAAAAATCATGGGCGCCAGGCGCCAAGGTCCGGGTTTCCAGGTTTCCAGGGTGGAACTTGGCACAGATCGATGGGTCGTCGAGGCCGAAACCCAAGGCCAACCCACCTGTCCAGGTTGCCAAACTCTTTCGGCTTCCAGACACAGCTCCTATCTGCGCTGTCTGCAGGA
>Ga0302319_10013662_pt1 | contig 15213 bp, 7 predicted proteins | sample Bog_T0_2_FD_203319 | JGI IMG/M metagenome (GOLD analysis project Ga0302319, IMG submission 203319) | Peat permafrost microbial communities from Stordalen Mire near Abisko, Sweden - Bog_T0_2 | ecosystem: Environmental > Terrestrial > Soil > Wetlands > Peat | place: Sweden: Abisko, Stordalen Mire... | reverse complement strand
TGGCGGCGTGGGTGGGCGGGCTGGCCGCCGCCAGCGCGCTCGGTCCCGGCCTGCGGCGTGCCTTGGGCCTACGTTCTCCGGCGAGCCTAGGGACAGCCCCGAGGCCGCTCTCCCCCGCCAACAACTGTTACCTTTGGATGCCATGCCCCTCCACCCTGGCGCGACCGACGGGCACCTCGACGAGAAGCGCGCCGCCCTGGGGATCGCACCCGAACGCTGTCTCGATAGACGACGTGGGCGAGGTGCGATGAGGCCCTTCTTCACGGCCGGTCCGCGATCGCTTGTGCACCGTACGCCTCTCGGCGCGGCTCTCCTCCTCGTGCTCGCGGGCTGCGGCACGTCCGCGGCGGAGGGGGTGACCGGCGGGCCAGACGCGAGCTCCGACGCCACGATGGGCTCCGGCGCGGGCGACGCCGGTAGCGATGCCGTCTCGTCCTCGAGCTCCTCCGACGCGGGCGACTCCTCGACTCCAGCGAGTAGCGGGTGCGGGTACCTCGACTCCGGCACTGCGCTTCACGTCGCGAACGCGCTCGATCTCTGTATGCCTCACGTCGCGTGCACGGCAGAGACCTGCCCGCCGACGCTCGGGTCTTGTGTGAACGACTCCTGCGTATTCAATGCCGGCTACCAGGGGGTCGCGACGCTCCCCGAAGCGTGGGTCACGTATTACTGCGAGCTCTCGACCGGGGGGTGCCACGGCGTCACGCAGATCGAGTACCCCGAGGTCACGGCGCAGAAGATCGCCACGTCGATGAGCCTCCCGGTGTGCGACGGGCTCGACGGGGGGGCGACCGAGTGCGTCGGGATCGCGGCGTCACCGCCGATGATCGTCGGCAACAGCCAGGAGGCCGTCGACGCGCTCACCAAGCAGCCGGTGACCGACTGGGGGCTGGGCCTCACCGAAGCGTCGGGGCTCTGCTACGAGCTCGTGGGGCCGGGCGGGAAGGTGCTCGTCGCGCTCACCGACCGCTGCGGCGGCTACTGCACGTGCAACGGCTCCGGAGCCGAGGAGTGCGGCCCGTGCGTGAATGCGACCGACATGAGCCCCGGCTGTCCGTGCGTCGGCAGCGCACCGCCCGCGTACACGAGCTGCTGCGGCCTCGGCTGCGCCACGGCTCTGAATCCCCAGTGCGACTGGTGCGCGTCGAACAACCATCCGCACTTCGATCTGGATACGGCGTCGTTCAACCGCATCTGCGGCACGCTCGCCCCCGACGGAAGCTGCAAGCTCTCGAGCGTGAAGTTCGTGCACTGCCTCGACGCGACCGGCTGGCCGCCGCCGTGAGGCCGCGCGACGCGGTCGCCCCGAAGTCCTGGCCGAAGCGCGATTTCGCGTGCAACCATCCACCGCGATGCACCCGCTGACCTTCCCGGCGCCCAACGTCCTCACGGCGGCCCTCGAGTCCGAGCTCTCCGAGATGCTCAGCCGGATCTACCGGGCTTGCCGCGCCGAGCATCACGAGCCGACCGGCACGGCGTACATGACCTGGATCTCGGACCTACGGGCGCGGAGCTTCTCCCTCCGAACGTCGCCCGAAACCTCGCCCGAGAAGCTGCTGCGCTTCGTCTACACGCCTCACATGAACGCCCGACGGGAGACCGTCGGCGCCCGACTCCAGTTCGACCTCGAGCAGCGCTCGGAGACCCGCTTCGTCCCGGGAGAGATCCGGTTCACCGGGCTGCAGCTCTACACCTCGGGCAACGAGTTCGAGCGCACGTTTCCGACGACGACGGCGCCCGTCCCGAGGTCGGAGTGGGACGTCTGGGGGCGCGGGCTCAGCGCGGAGATCTGCCGACGCTACGAGTCGGTCATCCATCCGCGCGTCACAGCGACCCTCGGTCGGATCAGCGAGATGCGCTCCGGCCAGTCCTTGCTCGTCTTCGACCTCGGCGGAGGCTCCGGCGCGCTCGCCGAGGCGATCTGCGAGCGCGTGCCGGTGCTTCGACAGGTCATCCTCGTCGAGCAGAGCGCCGTCCTGCTCGCGCAGGCGCAGCTGCGAGCCTCGAAGCACGCCGACCGCTTCCTCGTGCAGCGCGGCGATCTCACGAGCCCGGATGCCCTCGTCGGTCTCCAGGAGACGCCGGACGTGGTGATCCTAAGCGGAGTCGTCGCGCAGCAGGTCCTCGACCGCGCGCAGGGGCTCGCCGTGATGCAGATGTGCCTCCGCCGCCTCGCGCCCGGGGGCTTCGTGCTCGTGCCGTCCTACTCGCCCGCCCTGCTCACCAGCGAGGACTACGAGACGATGGGCTTCGCCGTGCACAACAAGACGTTGCAGACGATCGAAGAGCGCGCGCTCAAGACGCACGACTTCTACATCCTCGAAAAGAGGTAGCAAGCTTCCGGGTGGGGCCCCCGGCGACCCCCCGTCACGCTTCCGGTCGCACAAAACACGAACGCGCGGCCGTCCTCGAGGGACAGGCCGCGCGTCCGCGCCGTTTAGGATCTCACTGAGCCGTGGCGTTCAACCCACCGAAGAGGCTGTACGCATCGACCATGAACTTCGTGTCGATGTCGTCGCCGTAGATGGTCCCCGGCGTGTTGCCGTCGTCGAACTGGGTGAGCAGGTCCTGGTTGTACGTGTAGACCTGGAAGTACGACGAGGGGTTACGGTCCTGATCGACGACGAAGTACTCGTTGCGATCCTCGAACCAGAGCCAGGAGTAGCGCCGGCTGTCGGGACCGATGAAGTTGTCCGTCGGGCTCGAGTGGCCGATGTCCGAGGGGCCCGTCTGGGGCGTGAGCGGGTTGTACGTGCACGACTGGAGGGTCGTGCAGCCGTTCGGACCGAGGGGGTTCTGGACAGCGATCTGCTGGAAGAACTCGAGGAGGTCTTCCACGCGGCTGAAGATGTGGCCGCCGATCCAGTCACGCATCTGCGGGAACGAACCACCCGAAGAGGTGTAGAGGCCCGCGAAGAGGACCGACTGCGTGTCGTGGCCGAAGAGGGCCACCGCGGTCGGGAAGAACGCGGGGTACGCGTCCCACTGCCCCTTTTCACCAAGCATCGAGGCCGCGGTCGACCAGGCCTGCGAGGGCTCGGTCGCGCCAGCGCCGTTGCTGAGCGTCGCGTCACCGTTCGTCATCGAGCTGCCGTAGTAGCCGGCCGCCTGCGTCGGGTCGTAGTTGTCGAAGGGCCAGAGACCGAGCCACTCCGTGAAGTCGTACTCCTTGTCGAGCGCGATACCCTGCTGGGTGACGTCGCCGTAGAAGGGGTCGTAGATCGTGGCGTACGGACGCTGACCGGTCTGCTGCTGAATGAGGCCTTCGTGGAAGGCTGCGTTCAGCTGCATCGCCGCGCCGTTGTCGTAGATGAAGTCGTTCGCCAGCTGCGTGAGGAACGTACCGCGGTTGACGCCGCCCGCGGGGACCGGGAAGTTGATCTGCGAGAGCTTGTTGTTGAGCGAGCCCGGCTGGAAGTCGAAGTCGGCGAGAGCCTGAAAGCGGCGCGTCTCGCTGATGAAGTCAGCGACCTTCGTGCCGTAGTTCGTGTCGTCCCAGACCTTGTAGTAGTTGCGGAAGTTCGCCCACTTGAAGTTCCAGTCGTAGGCCTCGATGTCCGCGGCCACGATTTCCGACGGCGTCGTTCCGACGTCGAACGGCTTGCAGAGGGGCGTGTAGCGGACGTGCTGCTCGGAGCACCGGAGGAAGTTGATCTCGGTCGTGCCGTTCCAGCCGAGCGGATCCTTCCACGGGGCCGTCGCACTCACCTGGCCGGAGATGCCGGGGCTCGTGGTCGAGCCCGCCGGAGGGGCGACGTCCGTGTTCGACGTGATGTTGTTTCCGTAGATCCAGGCGATGGCGGCCTGGTCATACGAGAGGAAGCCGGTCGAGGGGGTCCCGGTGCCGGGCGCGCCGGCGTTCCAGTTCGTGTCGTCGTACGACTGCGAGTACTCCATGAGGGAGGACGTCAGCTTGCCGTACTGCTGCGCGCCGTTCGCGTCGGTGTACGTCGGGAAGTTCAGCCGATCGACGCTCCCCATGAAGTTGTGCTCGAGGCCGAGGACGTGCCCGAACTCGTGCCACACGGTCTCTTCGTTGTACGAGCTGACGAGGTTCGCCTCGTACTCCGCCAGCGTCTCCCAGTGCGGGGTGCCGCCGTTGACCGAGATGCACGCGCGGTTGGAGCGCGCGATGACCTGCGGGAAGGAGATCGCGTCGGCCGTGTCCTTGCGAAGCAGCGAACGGGGGTACGACCACAGAGCGCGGTAGTCGTTGTGCGCCTGCCAGAGCTGGCGAACGTTGTCGACCGCGTTGTACGCCGACTGCATCCCCGAGGGGCCTTCGGCGACCTGGAGGTTGCCGAGTCCACCGCCGTGATCGAGCTGCGAGTTGCTCTGCTGGAAGAGCGTCTCGTTGTGCAGCGTGGTGAGCAACCCGGACATGTTGTTCGTGTTGGAGTCCGGCGTCGAATCGATCGCCTGCGGAATGACGAACTGGTTGGCCGTCGGGTCCGCGTACACGAGGTACGGGAGGATCTGCAGGTAGGCCTGCACGAACGTCGCGCCCTCTGCACCCGTGTGGGGATAGACGTAGTCGGTCGGACCGGGCGTCACGGCCCCGTCAACGGCCGGCGGCAGGTAGAGCGCCATCTTCTGGTAGAGCGTCGAGTTCGCGTACAGGATGCTCTGAACGATCGACGGCTCGATCGGAAGGGTCTGACCGACCGTGCACGTCGAGGGGAGCGTCGCGGTCAGCGGCGTGCCGACGACGTACTTCGAGTAGTCCGGCGGCGGGTCGCTGAAGGGATCGGCGACCGGCCCGAGCACCTGCTCGAGGTACGCGGCCGTACGCTGGCCGATGAAGTCCTGGATGTCGGCGCCGGCGACGTTGATCGAGGCCGAGATGATCTCGCCGTTGCGAGGGTCGGTCTGGAACTGCGTGGCGGCGAGGAATCCGGAGTCCGTATCGAGGTCGGTCTCCCAGCGGATGAAGCTGTAGCGGATATCGCCGTACTGACGCACGGGGCCCTGGCCGTCGCCGAGCTTCGTGGCGTCGTTGTAGTTGAGGACCGAGAGCCGCGCCTTGGCGCCGGCCTTCGCGAAGATCCCGTTCACCTGGTCAACGAGACCGCCGGTGCGCGTGAAGACCGCCTGGTTCGCGGCCGGGTAGCCCGGCGCGAAGTACCAGACGATGGGGTTGTTCGGGTTGTACCGAACGACGTACGAGTTGGCGGCGAGGAGGCCGGAGCTCGACGTGTCGCGCGCGTAGTTCGTGATGAGGATCGGACCGTACTTGTGCTGGATGGGGTCCTTCTCGCCCACGATCATCGGCACGTACGTCGGGTCCGGCGCTGCGGCGCGGACCATCGAGTACATGACGTTGAGCGTGACGGCGCTGCGGCCCATCTGGACGAAGTTGATGCCAGGCGTGCCGAACGCGGTCATGCAGTCGGCGTCGGTCAGGTTCAGCGGAACCGTGACCGAGAGCGTCCACTGCATGTAGTTGTTCGCCGTATCGACGAGGAAGCTGTTCGGCACGAGCGTGCTCGAGCTGTTCCCGCTGTCGCCGCACTGGTTCAGCATCAGCGACTGGTAAGCCCCGAGGCCGGCGATGTCGCTGAAGTCGTTCTTGTCGAAGTTCAGCTTCACCCACTGGCGAACCTGCCAGTCGAGCTCCTGGCTCTCGACGTACTGGTTCGTCGTTTCGCCGTCGAGGTTGACCGAGTACTTCAGGTCGACGTTCGTGATCGGCCAGGCGTTGACGATCGACGGCGTCGTCGCGTTCTGCAGCGCGACGGTCGGGTCGTTCGTCAGCTCACGCTGATCGAGCAGCTGGAGCTTGTCGGACGTGACCGCGAATCGCACGAGCGAGCCGGGGTTGTTGCCGCCCGCCGAGTTCTCGGCGCCGGTGAAGAGGCCGGCCTGGGGGGCCAGCGGGTTCGGCGTCGAGGTCTGAACGACCGTCGCCTTCATGAACCAGCCCGGGTCCGGCGCGCCGTTGGCGGCGTTCTGGATCAGGAAATCCTTACGGATGTACTGGTTCTCGTCGAAGACGGCGTTACGAGACGGCCGGTCGGCGACGCACCCCTGAGCGCCGGCAACGACCGACGCCAGGGCAGCTAGACCAAAGAGTTTGCGGAACGAGTTCGTGTTCATTGTAGGTGTCTCCTAAGTCCCGTTCCGCGCCTACTGGGTCTGCGTGAGCAATGCGGGGTTGAAGAGTGTGGCGTCGCCGATGCGCGACGGGCCGCCTGCTGCGCCGGGGTTTACGCTCAGCCAGACTCCGTTGATGGTGGACACCACGTAGTCCGGGTAGTTGTCGTAGGGGCTGTAGCGGATGAAGATATTGCAGGCCGCCTGCGCGCCCGGGTGAGCGTCGAGCCAGTCCTGAATCGTGAGCACGGACGAGTACATCTTCACGCGGAGGATGTCGCCCGAGGCCGGATCGACGCACGGCCACACTTCACCGAGGAAGTCCTGCGTTTCGACGCCCGCGATGGTTCCGCCGTTGAGCGCGCCCGTCGTGGAGTCGAACTGCGGGAGGAAGTCCACGTTCGTCGTGATGGTGACGCCCGAGAAGTCGAGCGAGCCGGTCTCGATGAACTGCGTGCGCTGCGCGTTGATCGGGATCTCGAGACCGTTCGTCGCGCTGTAGGGGACGTACGGGACGATCGTGTTCACCGGGGTGTTCGTGGCCCCCGTGGTTTTGTACGGGCCGTTGCTGTAGCTGGGGACCGCGACGTAGGCGCTGGCGATGGGGGTGTTGAGGCCGGTGATGGGGAGCGTGCTCCCGATCGAGAAGGCCGTTCCCGTCCAGACGCCCTGGTAGTTCGTGAAGAGCGGGCGCCCTTGACCGTCGACCAGCATGTTGCCGCTGGAGTCGGTGGGGGGGGTTGCGTGCGCCGCGGTGCAGTCAGCATCGTTCGGCGTCGTGCAGCAGTAGAAGGCGTCCTTGGCCGGGTTGGCCGAGGGGGTCGAGCAGAAGCCCGCGTTCACGATGGCCGGAGCGCCGAACAGGTCGCTCAGGTTGACGTTCTCGTTGCTCCCCGGCGGATCGGTCTTCTTCGACGTCGGGAGCGGCGTGACGCCCGGGCCGGTATCGGCGGTCGCGCCGAGCTGCGACGTATAGAGCGCGCTCTCTGCGCGGGTGAGGCGCTGGAAGTAGTTCTCGTCCTGGACGTTGCTGCTGTTGAGCAGGATGTCATACGAGAAGTCGATCGGGTTCTTGAGCGCGATGGCGTTCGAGCGGTCGATGTACTCGAACCGGTCGATGCCGTTCTCGAGGTCGAAGAACAGGTTGTCCTGGTTGACCTGCTTCATCGTGGACGGCTTGCCCTGCGCGACGAGGAGGTCGTCGGCGTACAGCTGCTGCCACGTCGGGTTGAGGTGGCGGTTGAGCAGGTACTTGGTGAACGCCTGCGCCCAAAACTGGAGGTAATAGCGCCAGTCGCGTGCGGCCGAGGGGACCGCGGCGGGGTTGCCGTGACCGATCATCGCGACGACCTGGAGCAGCGAGGACTGCATCAGGTTCGGGGCCGTGACGAACGCATTGCCCCCCACGCCGGTGCGCGGGTCCGCGTAGAACTGGAGGTCGGGGTCGCCCGGCTGGAAGAACGACTTGATCGGATCGTTCTGGGGGGTGAGGTCGAGGACGGCCGACGGGAGGTAGCCCGCGGGATCCGCAGCGCCCGAGGGGATGGCCGGGGTGACCATCTGCTCGAAGCCGGTGCAGCCCGCCGGCGGGAACCAACCGGCGGGGAGCCCGACGGTTCCGCCCTGCGAGTTGAACCAGCAGGTCGTCGGATCGGCCGGAGGCGTCACGCCCGAAGCCGTGAGCAGGCGCTTCAGGTCGTTGTAGACGAGCTGGCGGTAGTAACCGACGATCGCGGAGCTGCCGTGGAGGTCCTCACCGGCGAGGTTCGCGTCTTCCCATGCGTCGAGGGCGCTCTCGCCCGTGGCCCCTGCGGCGGGGCTCGACGCGGGGACCGAGTCACCGCGCATGTCGTTCAGCTTCGCGCCGCTCGCGCGGACGTCGACGATGAAGTTCGTCGCCTGGTCGTCCGTGTGCGGCGGGTTCGCGATCGTCCCCTGCGTGTCGGCGAGGATGCTCGGCTGACCGCCCTGCGTGAGCTCGGCGGTGTCGGCGCTGAAGTTCTGGTTCACGCCGACGGTGCTGAATTGGTACCACTCGGCCGTGTGGTGCTGGGCGCCGAGGAGCTTGGCGACCGACAGGTTGTCGATCGACGCGGTCCCGGTGACGTTCACGCAGTCGGTGTTGAAGTCGCCGAAGGTCTCGCCCATGAAGAGCGTGCAGAACGGCGTCACCTTTGCGCCCGTCGGCGAGAGGACGCCCGCGGGGGCGTACGGGCCGTAAACGGTGCGGGCCGGATCGGCGTTGGGTGACTGCGGGTAGTTGAACGAGTCGAGCCCCATGTTGTAGGACGACAGCGAGTACGGCTCGAACTTGACGGGGTACATGTACATGTCGCTCGACGTCGCCGACGTCGCGACGTCGGTGCTGTTCGAGAGCGAGAAGTCGCCGTAGATGCCGGCCGGGCGGGTACCGAAGTTACCGCCGGAGCCGTCCGGGTTCGCGCTCGTGCGGCAGAGCGTCGCGTCGAGGCAGTCGAAGGCCGGGTCGGTGATCTGCGTCAGCGTGCCGGTCGTGTGCAGGAGGAGCGTCGGCTGGAACGTCGCCATGAGGGCGAGGTACAGCTTGTTGGCGATCTTGTGCGTCGTGCCGGAGCCGGTCCAGCCGAAGTTCAGCGGGACGCCGTTCTCGGTGAGGGGCTGCCCGATCTCCCAGACGTAGTTGAGGGCGCCCGCCTTGCCGTTCTGGTCCACGGCGGCCGGAACGGTCACGCCGTTGTAGGTCGCGGGGAGGCTGAACGTCATCTTCCCGCTGTAGCCAGGGAGGAAGTAGAAGAACGTCAGGTTGTGCGACGCGATGTCGTAGCAGACGTCGAGCTGCTGGCTGGGGCCCCACTCGTAGAAGGGGTTACCCGTGCCGTCCGGGCAGCCGGCCGGGACTTCGATGCCCTGGCAGAGCTTCGGCTCGACGACAGAGCCGATCGTCGCGCCGTGCTCGGCGTCCTCGATCGTGTAGTTGGCGAACGTGTTGCCAACCGAAAGGTCCGCGCCTCCGCCCTGGAACGGGGGAACGATCGGCGCCGAGAAGGCGATCGTCCACTGGGCGATCTGCTCGGCCGGGGTGCAGATGTTGACGGCGTTCGTGCCGCCCGAGCTCGCGTCGAACTGCTGGCTGGCAGGATCGCTCGTCGAGGCGTCGCCGCTGTTGTTGTAGATCGACGCGGCATTCGCCGGTGCCGGCGAGAACGTCTGCTGGGGCCCGTCTTCGCACCCGACGAGCGCTAGGCCACCAAGGGCCAGGGGTAACACTGGCGACAGCAAGAATACGGACCTACGCATTAGGCGCTCCTAGGTTGACGACGTCGAAACCGAGAAAATCGAGAAGAAAACGGAAGCAGAGACTCGCGGGAACAAAGGAGGAAGGCCGGCGATTGATCGCCTCGATGCAGTAGTGCGCGTTGCGCCGTCCCCCTCGTTGATCTCCCACCTCTGAACCGCAGGCGTTTCGTTACACGCAGAACTGCCCCGGCGGCTGGCAAATACAGCGGCCGGTTGCTCTAGCGCAAGCCCTTCGTGACGTCGTGGCGAAATTTCAACGGCAGGACATGCGGGTTTTCACGCGATTGTCGGGGCGCAAGACGGCGCCCTGGAACGTGACCGACGTCCAGGCGTTGCAGGGGCGGGATCCGCGATCGGCGCGGTCACCGCGAGGCGAGCGTGCTAGGCCGTCGCCATCATGAATCGACGTGACGTCTTCGCTTCGCTCGCCTTCGGACTGCTGGCGGCCGGCCCCCTCTTCTTCGGCGCTTGCGGAAGTAGCTCCAACCAGGGCACGGAGGGCGACGCTGGCGGCGGCATCGACGGGGGGCTCGCGGACTCGGCGTTCGACGCCTTCATCCCGTTCGAGTACGACGCCCCCCCGATCAGCACGACGCAGTGCCGGCTCCCCCCGGAGCTCACCGATCCTGTCGGCTTCTGTACGCAGAAGGCGGCGATCCTTGCCATTCACGCGGCGATGACCGACGCAGGGGTCCCCTCGGACTGGAGCGTCGACACGCTCGCGCCGGCGACCGACGGCGGCGTCGTCGCCCACGACGTACGAGAGGACGTGGCCTACGGGGCCGCGCTGAGCGCGTATGCGGCGAGCGCCGCTGCGTACACCGACACACAGATCAACGCGCTCGTGACGAGCGACCTCACGGCGATGGCCCACCGGGTGGAGACGGAGCTCGCCACGCTCCCGGCCGACTACGACGGCGCGCTGTACCTGCGACTGCGCCGGTTCGCCTCCGGGTTGCGCGCCGCCGGGATCAGCGACGCGGACGCGATCGACCAGCTCGCCGTGAGCTACGCGACGGCGATCTACACGACGTATTTCCACCCGATTGCCACGACGTCCTCGACGCCGCTGGACGACGGAGGCTCCGACGCGAGCGACGACGCCGCCACCGATGGATCTGCGAGCGACGCAGGGCTCGATGCCGGCGCGCCCACCGACGGCATTCTCGGCACCCCGTCGGGGAGCGGGTTCGCCTACCGCCCGGACCTCGCCGCGTCGGGGGCGTGGGCGCTGTTCGACATGGCCGTCCGCGCGACGAACGGCAACGTCCTCTCCGTGGACGCAGGGGTCGACGCGACCGCGCTCGCCAATCCGACCGAGGCGCTCGCCTGGTCGCAGGCCGCGAACCTGGTGGTCACGCATCTCCGCACGAGAGCTCGCGATACGTCGGGGCTCTACTTCACGCAGCTCCAGACGAGCGGTGACCCGCTTCACGACACGGTGACTGACGACGCCTCCTTCGCGACGGAGACCGAAGGCGCCGTCGCGCTCTCGTACGCGCACATCGGGAGCCTTCTCACGGGCACGACGTTGAGCGGCCTCCCCCCCAAGCCCTTCGTCGACCAGGCGCTGGCTCTCCTCAACGTGCTCCAGACGTCGCCTTTGCTGTGGGACGAAGACTCGACGCGCGCGACCCTGACAGCGTGCAACGCCTCGGTGGCGCCGCTCACGACGTGCGGGTCGGGCTACTTCGCCGGCATCGACTCCACCAAGACGGTCTTCGACACGCGCAAGAGCACTCTCGCGAACGCGCGCCTCTTCGCCGCACTCCACCGCTCGGGCCTGCTGGGGACGCTCGCGGAGTCGAACGACCTGATTCCGATGTTCGCGCTGTTCGACGAGCAGGGGGCTGACGCCGGGACGGGCTACCTGAACACCAACTTCTTCTCGCAGCTCCCCGGCCAGTCGGCGTGCGTGCATTACGTCACGCAGAACTTCTCGATGGAGGAGCTCGCCGACGGCGGCGTGGTGGACGGCGGCCAGGCCGATCCGCTCGCTCGCTACTACTCCGCCGAAGCGACGCTCGAAGCGCTGGAGTCGCTGAACGAGCAGTGGGTCGGGATGGCGAGCGCGCCGAGCTTCTTTCAGTAAGGGGCGGGGCCGCTCGACGGCTTCTTCGTGGCGCTCGCGCGCAGGGCGGCGGCACGCAACTCGAGCAGGTTGAACGGCTTCGCGATCGCGGCAGCCCGTCCCGCCCTTTCGACGCGCGCGCGCACGTCGCGCGACAGGAACGCGGTCATGACGACCACGGGCGTCGTCACGCCCGAAGTCCGGAGCTCTTCGAGGAGCTCGAGGCCGGTGCGTCCCGGCATGTGGTGGTCCATGGCGATGAGATCGGGTGGGCGCAACGAGTCGCGCGCGATGATGTCGAGGCACTCCGCCAGCTGCGCGCCATCCCCTACCCCGATCACCTCGTGGCCGTCCTCGAGCAGCCCCGAGACGACGAACTCGCGGGTATCGTCGTCGTCCTCCGCGACGAGGATCCGCTTCGCCACCCTCCCCGTGTACTTCCGGCGCGTCGCGCCTTCCGCGCTGCCGTCGATGGTCAGGTCCATGGGTTCGCCTCCGCATCCGTTCGGAGCACGTCGCATGCCGGTGCGTCAGCGCCGTCGATCGCACCCGCGAAGGTGACTGCGCCATCCGTGGCGTCGGCGGCGCTGCCGAACCGGTAACGTCCGTCACCGTTCCGTAGCGGCCCGGTCTCGTTGCTTTCATGTGCTCGCGGAGTAGCCTCCGCGGCTGAGGCAACCGTGGCGCTGCGCATCTTGCTCGTGGAGGACGATCCGGACATCCGGGAAGCCGTGGTGAGCGCGCTCCAGGCGGCGGGCCACGACGTCGTCACGCTCGCGGACGGGGCGGCCGCGATGGAGAGGGTCTCGGCGGAGATCTTCGAGGTCGTCGTGACCGATGTGCGTCTGCCGAAGGTCGATGGTCTCACCGTGTTTCGGCACGTCCGCCGCGTGTCACCGCGCACGGACGTGATCGTCATGACCTCGTTCGGCGCGGTCGCCGACGCGGTCACGGCGCTGAAGCAGGGGGCCCACGACTACCTGACCAAGCCGTTCGACGTCGAAGAGCTGGTCATTCGCGTCGCGGCGATTGCCGCGCAGAGGGGCGTCGAGCGGGAGCTGGAGGAGGCTCGCGCGCAGCTGGCCGGAGCCGCCGACGGCGCGATCGTCGGCGCATCTCCGGTGATGATGAAGCTGCTCGACCGTTTGACGACGGTGGCCGCCAGCGACGCACCCGTGCTCGTCACCGGAGAGACCGGGACGGGCAAGGAGCTCGTGGCGCGCAGGATCCACGCGCGAAGCCCGCGCGCCTCGGGGCCGTTCGTGGCCGTCAACTGCGCGGCGTTCCCCGAGACGCTGCTGGAGGCGGAGCTCTTCGGCTACGAGCGGGGAGCGTTCACCGGCGCGGTCAAGAAGCGGGACGGGCGCTTCAAGGCGGCTGACGGCGGGACGCTGATGCTCGACGAGATCGCGGAGATGCCCCTCCCCGCGCAGGCGAAGCTTCTTCGTGTGCTGCAGGACGGCATGATCGAGCCGCTCGGGACGAACGTCGCCGTCCGGGTGGACGTGCGAATCGTGTCGGCGACGCACAGGGATCTCCGACGGCGGATCGCCGAGGGACTCTTTCGCGAAGATCTCTTCTACCGGCTGAACGTGGTCGGGCTTCACATTCCGCCGCTCCGCGAACGGCCGGGCGATCTGCCGCTGCTCGCCAGCCATTTCCTTCGCGCATACCTGCCGGCGGGGGCCGAAGCTCCGCACATCTCGGTGCGGGCGTGGCAAGCGCTCTCCACGTATCCGTTCCTCGGGAACGTTCGCGAGTTCGCGCACGCCGTCCAGCACGCCGTCGTGCTCTCGCAGGGCAAGGCGATCGATCTCGAGCATCTTCCGGACGACATCGTGCAGACGGCCACGAGCGCGACCCCCGAAGGTCGCGTGGTGCGCCCGCTCGCCGTCGTCCTGAAGCAGGCCGAGCGGGAGCACCTGCTGAAGGCGCTCGCGATCACCGGAGGGAAGCGAACGCAGGCGGCGGAGCTTCTGGGCATCTCGCGCAAGAACCTCTGGGAGAAGCTCCGGGCGCACGGGATCTCGGACTCCGACGTGGACGATCCGGCGGGCTGACGGGGTGAATTCCGGCACCGGGCGGTAACGGCGTTACCGATCGGGAACACGCCTGAATCGGGGAGCGTTGGAGAGCGTGATTCTCGATCAGGCGCACGCGCACTCCGCGCGTCCCTCACCCCCGCCAGCTCCACGAGCGGGGCGAGCGTGCCCCCTCTCCCACGAGGGGAGAGGGGGAGAAAACACGGCGATCAACCCCCTCTCCCCTCGTGCGAGAGGGGGCACGCGAGCGTCGCAGGAAACGCTCGGGGGGTGAGGGTCGCGGATGAAGTGTTCGAGAATCGCGATCGGCTGCGATCGGCGCCTAGCTGACTCTGCGAACCGTCGCTGCGCTCGCGGGCGGAGCCGAGTCGGCGACGCCCGACGCTTTCGGGAGCGTGAACCAGAACAAGGCCCCCTCCCCCAGGCGCGAACGAACGCCGACGGCCCCACCGTGACCCTCGCACAGCCGCTTCACGGTGGAGAGTCCGAGGCCGAGGCCCGGCTGTGTGACCCCCTCGGCGCGAACGTATGGCTCGAAGACACGGTGCGCGAGCGCCGTCGGGATCCCGGGGCCGGTGTCTTCCACCTCGACGCGAATCGACTCGCCCTTCTCCCGGACGCGAACGGTGATCCGCTTCACGGCGCTGTCGCGCATGTACTTGGCCGCGTTGCGCAGGAGGTTCGAGAGAATGCTGGTGAGCACGCCGGAGGTACACGCGACGGTGCAGGCGTCGAACGGCTCGATCGTCACTTCCGTGGGCTCTTCGCCGTCCAGCGCGCGCACCCCGTCGGCGACCTGACTCAGGACCTCGTGCAGATCGGCATACCCGTGCTCCGGCTGCCCCCCGGAGCGGGCGAACTCGAAGAGGCCGTGAACCATGACCTGTGCGCGCGCAACGCACGCGCGCGCGCGCGTCAGAGCCTCCTGCAGCTTCGGATCGGTCTCGCTCACGCGCTTGAACGCCCCGAGGCAGAACGTCAGCGCGGAGAGCGGGCTGAGCAAGTCGTGTCCGACGCGCTCGCCGAACATCTCGAGCTCCGCGGCGCGCTGCTCGAGGACGACGGTGTGGGCCTGCGAGAGGCTGTCGTACGCCCGAAACTGCCGGACGACCCAGAAGGCGAGCGGGATCGTCGAGAGGGCGGCAATCGTCGCGAAAAGGAGCGCGCGAACCGACGCACTCCGGTGGATCTCGGCGATGCGAGCGACCTCGTCTTCTGCTCGCGTGGCATTGAACTTCACCATGGTCTGCAAGCCGAATGCGGCTCGGTTGCTGGCCTCGCGCAGGTCACGTTCGAGCTGCGGGCTCTCGGGCCGCCCCGCCTCGCTGTCGGCGAGGAGGCGAGCCAGATCGGACTCGACGTCGTGGAGCGCGCCGGGGACCGCCGCCTCGTACATGTCGTGCTCGCCGGGGTAGGTCGGGAGCGTGAGGTACCGCTCCAACTCGCGGTCGATCTCGCCCCACTTCTGACGTAGCGCGGTCTTCGTATTGGCTCGTTGCTCTTGGGTGAGGGCGGGAAAGTCGTCGACGATTTCCTCCAGGTCGCGAAGAGCGTCGCCGGCCGCCGTGAGGTGAACGATGCTGGGGAGCGTGTTCGTGGTCGCGACGTCGGTGTGAACCTCGATCTCGTAGCTGGACCAGTTGGCGAGGACGGCCCCCACGAGGAAGAGGAGCGAGATCGCACCGAACGCGAGGAGGATCCTGCGAGGGAAAGGGGTGAGAACCGCCGTCA
>Ga0302319_10013660_pt1 | contig 15214 bp, 14 predicted proteins | sample Bog_T0_2_FD_203319 | JGI IMG/M metagenome (GOLD analysis project Ga0302319, IMG submission 203319) | Peat permafrost microbial communities from Stordalen Mire near Abisko, Sweden - Bog_T0_2 | ecosystem: Environmental > Terrestrial > Soil > Wetlands > Peat | place: Sweden: Abisko, Stordalen Mire... | reverse complement strand
CCTGCCGCTCGACCTGACCGAGGGCAACGAAGGTCGTTGGGGGCAGGTGCAGCGCTTTCCCGTCGGCCCGGTGCTGGCCATTACTCCGTTCAATTTCCCTCTAAACCTGGTGGCCCACAAGCTGGCGCCCGCCCTTGCCGCCGGATGCCCCATCCTTCTGAAGCCTGCGCCGCAAACCCCATTCACCGCACTGGCATTGGGCGAAGTGATTCTCAAGGCCGGATGGCCGGGCGAGGCGCTCGCCGTTCTCCCCCTGAGCAACGCCGATACCGCCTGGCTCGCTGAAAAGGAAGATCGCATCAAGCTGGTGAGCTTTACCGGCTCCGCAAAGGTTGGATGGGAACTCAAGGCACGCTCCGGCCGCAAGCGCGTGCTGCTCGAACTCGGCGGCAACGCGGCGCTTATCGTGCACAACGACTGGCACGACATTGAGGACGCGGCCGGCCGTACAGCACATGCTGCTTTCGGATATGCCGGCCAGTCGTGCATCAGCGTGCAGCGCGTCTTTGTGCAGCGCAACGTCTTCCAGACCTTCCTGTGGAAGGTGGTCGAATGCACCGCCAACCTGGTTGCGGGCGACCCCTCCGAGGAAGCCACCGAGGTGGGCCCGCTGATTCGCGTCAGTGATGCAGAGCGCGTGGAGGCTTGGGTGAAGGAAGCCGTGGAGGGCGGCGCCAAGCTGGTTGCCGGCGGCCAGCGCCAGGGCTCCGTCATTACGCCCGTCATTCTCACCGGGACCAGGCCCGGCATGAAGGTGCGGGACGAGGAGGTTTTCGGTCCCGTCGTCGCCATTGAGCCCTACGACGATTTCGAGCAGGCCCTGGCAGATGTAAACCACTCCAGGTTCGGCCTCCAGGCCGGCCTGCTCACCCGCGACGCCGGCCGCATCCTCACCGCATATCGCGAACTCGAAGTAGGCGCGTTGATTGTGGGCGACACTCCAGCATGGCGTCTTGACCCCATGCCGTATGGCGGAATCAAAGACAGCGGGCTAGGACGTGAAGGCATAAGGTCAGCCATAGAGGAAATGACCGAGCCGAGAATGCTGGTAATGACCGGCCTGAGTTGAGGACAAGCCGGCGCCAGGCGCGCCATCCTAGACCGCAACCTGCACCACGTTCTTCAGCGGTTCGCCCGCGATGTAACACCGCAATTCCCCTGCGGCAGTGCGCAGCGCGCGTGGCGCGAATTGCGGGCTCGATCCGCCCACGTGCGGCGTCAGCAGCAGGTTGGGACAGCTCCACAGCGGGTGTCCATCCGGCAGAGGCTCGGGATCGGTGACATCCAATGCCGCGCGAATGCGGCCCTCGTTAAGCGCATCCACCAGTGCGTCTGTGTCTACAACCGGTCCTCGCGCCGCATTCACCAGCAACGCGCCCTGCCGCATCAATCCAAACTGGCCCGCTCCAATCGTGTGGTACGACTCCGCCGTCGAAGGCAAAATCAGAATGATCACTTCGGCTTGCGGCAATTGCGCGTCCAGTTCGTTGACAGCGTGGACTTGCGGCTCGGTGCGTGCCGTCCTGGCCACGCGCACCAAATCTACATCGAACGGCGCGAGCATCCGCTCAATCTCCTTGCCGATTGCGCCATATCCCACCAGCAGCACATGCTTGCCCGTCAGCTCCTCCAATCCTACCGGGGGATAAATAGGCCGCGTGTCGCCGGAAATGGCGGCGTACTTGGCGCTGGCTTTGAACCGGAGCTTCCATTGCCCGGCGCGCTGGACATCGAGATAGAAAGGAAAGTACTTGAGCATGGCCAGAATCGAGGCCACGGCCCACTCCGCCGTGGAAATGTTGTGCGCGCCATGAGCATTGCAGATGGTGACGTGCGGCCCAACCAAGTCCGGCAGCCACTCCGTCCCGGCCATCAGCGCAAGCACCAGCCGAACGCCTCGCAAGCGGGGCCACACGGGGATGGCCTTGTTCGAGTAAGGGTCGGGAATCCATACGTCGATGTCTACGTCATGGTCCAATCGATCGGGCAACGCAATGAGCTCGATTCCCTGGGGAAAATCGCTCAGCAACTCTGCAGCCAATGTTGCGGGATATCCGACTCTCAGCATATTCTTCGCCGGCCCGCCGGATGCGGGCGCTTTCTTCTTATGCTACATGGGCGAATTCATGGCGCCTCATGACCCAACCCCAAAACCCAATCCGGTCCAAGCTGGTAGCCTTGATTTGCCTGCCCGCGACAAGGCGTGAGACCGGTCACGATGAGAATGGCTCGATCGGGCGATCCTATAACCGGAAAACAATGCGGATTCCATTTTTGCGCCTGAAGGCGGACAAGACGTGGTCGCAGCAACTGCTCTCGATCAAGCTGAGGGTCTGTCATTTGCGTACTCCCGGTGTGTTTTCGTGGGAGCGCCAGCGTTTGCTGATTCACGCAGCCAAAACCGCTCTTGCCGCGGCTCTTTGCTGGTGGCTCGCCCTCCGTTTCGGCCTCCACGAGGGATACTGGGGCGCTATCAGTGCCATCATCGTTCTGCAATCCAACATGGGCGCCACGGTTACCGCCTCGCGCGACCGGCTGCTGGGTACACTGATCGGCGCCGTGCTTGGCTTTTCATTCACGCTGTTCGGCTCTCTTCCGTGGAACTACATCCTGGCGGTGCTGGCCGCGGTGATTGTCTGCGGCTTGCTCGGTCTTCGCAGCAGCTCGCGCCTGGCTGTCGTAACCATCACCCTCATCATGCTGGTTCAGAAAACGGGTTCGCGCTCGGACTTGGCCCTTGACCGCGTGGGCGAGGTGGTGCTGGGCATTGTTGTAGCATTGGCCGTTACCACGCTGGTATTGCCTGACCGTGCGCGGCTGCGATTGCGAGATGGTCTGGCCCAGGAGTTTCTGGTACTCGGCGCTTTTTTCGAGGCCATCATGCACGGCTTTCGCGGCGCGCCTGCCGAAAACCTGCACGCGCTGCGCGAAGATGCGCTGGCAATGCTGCGCGGAAACAACCAACTGCTCGAGGCCGCGCGCAATGAGCCTTCAGGCGGCCCAGGCTGGCGCGAGGGTCTGGCAACGCTGTCGCAGTTTGGCCGCTCCATCTTCGACGCCCTGGTGGCGCTGGAAATCTCGGTCAAAGACACAGACGAATATGGCTACGCGCAGCAGCTCGAGCCCAGCCTGGGAAAGCTTACCGTCGATATACGCACCGGCTTCCATCATGTGGCCGGCCGCATTCACGAGTGGCGTTTCCATGTTCCGCCGCGAATGAGTCTCGAAGAGGACATTGCCGACCTTGAAGCACGCATGACCGCGGTGCGTCCCACCGGAATTGAGTTCTCGCAGGCTGAGATTCTGCGCGCCTATGCCGTGCAACTGCATCTCAAGCAGATCGCCCGCCTGCTGAGGGCCTCGCGCGTCGAGACCAGCCGCGCCATCGGCGAGACGCAGGAATAAGAGGCCGCTACGAGCAGCTCATGCTACGCGAAGAACTTGCGCAACGCCTCGACGCATGCTTCGATCTCCCGTGGAGTAGTCGCGTAGCAGAATCGCAAATGGCCTTCGCCCTGTGCGCCGAACACCGAACCGGGAATGGTCGCGATGTGCGCCTTTTCCAGCAGAATCTGCGCAGCGGTTCGGCTGTTCTTGTGTATCTTTTCCACGTCGGGGAACGCGTAGAAAGCACCTGCCGGCAACGCGCATTCCAGACCCACATCGTTCAGTCCGGCCACCAGCAAATCGCGGCGCTTGCGATACTCTTCGCGAAGGCGGGCAATCTCTGTTTCGGGCGTGGTGAGCGCATGGATCATCGCATACTGCACCGGCGTGGCCACTCCGTTCGTCGAGTAAAGCACGATCTTGCGAAGCGCGGTCATGAAGGGTTCCTGCGCCACTGCGTACCCGGCGCGCCAGCCGGTCATCGCGTAAGTCTTCGAGAAAGTGAAGCAGGTGATGGTGCGCTCCGCCATGCCAGGCAGAGACGCGATGGATACATGTTCTCCGTCATAGACCAGGTCTTCGTAAGCTTCGTCCGCAATCACAACCAGGTCGCGCTCGATAGCGAATGCGGCCACCTCTTCCGCCTCCGCGCGCGTGAACACAACGCCACTCGGATTCTGCGGCGTGTTGTAGTAGATTGCGCGTGTTTGTGGCGTTGAAAACTGCTCCAGTGTACTGCGGATGCCGATGCGGCGAGCGCTGACGGTAGGCACCAAAAGAGGCCGCGCCTGTGCTCCCGTAATCAGGTCGCTGATGGGCGTCCAGTATGGCGAGAAGACCAGCGCGTCGTCGCCTGCATCGAGCACGCTCTGAAAGGCTGCATACAATCCCTGCGATCCGCCCACAGTCGCAATCACCTCATCGGCCGAAACCTGCATGGCATTCCTCGCCGCCAGCTTTTCAACCAGCGCCTTGCGCAGCGGCAGCAGGCCTGAAGATGGCGGATAGTGCGTCTCGTTCTGAACCAGCGCCTCAATGGCTGCGTACTTGATCGCCTCCGGAGTCTCAAAAAATGGCTCGCCGCCGTGCATCATATGCACCTGCATGCCTCCGGCGCGCAGCTCCATCACCTTGTTGCGGATCTGCACGATGTCTGAGAATCCAACCTCGTCGAGACGCTTTGCCAGTCGAATGCCGCTTTGTTTCGTCGCCATGTTTCCGTTTCCTTTCGTGCTGAATAAAGGATGATCGCCTTTCCAGAATATCCGATTCCGCCTTCAGCGCCTTCCGCATGAAGACGCATCTGTTAAGGATCGTGATACGGGTCACACCGCCAGCAGTTCTGTATACACCGCCATGCCCACCACGGCATCGGCCCCGAGTGAGTCCAGTGCGTCCACTTCCTGCTGGCTGCGGATACCGCCGGCCACAATAAGTTGCCGCCGGGTGAGTCTGCGCAACCGCGTGGCTGTCTCTATAGGAAACCCCTGCATCAGCCCCTCGCCGTCTACGTGCGTGTAGAGAAATGCCGCGGCGTGGGCTTCGAGTTGAGGAATCGCTTCATCAGGGGTAAGCGCAACCTGAGCCTTCCATCCCTTCACGGCGATGCGTCCATTCTTGGTGTCGATGCCGGCCACTACGTGTTCCGCGCCCACTGCCGCGGCTAACTCGGCGGCAAATTCTGTGTTCACCGCGCCTTGATCGGAAAAGAGCGCGGAGCCGATGATCACCCGCTTTGCGCCCGCATCCAGCACCTGCTGCGCGCGGTCAACGGAGCGAATGCCGCCGCCCGCTTGAACCGGAAGCCGCTTCGCAATCTGTGCCACAAGATCGGAGTTATCGCCCTGCCGCATGGCCGCATCCAGGTCAATCAACTGGACAAGCGGGAAGCGCGAAAACTTTTCGATCCAGTATTCGAAGTCGTCAAAAGCCAGGCGGAGTTGTTCGCCCTGCACTAACTGAACGATGCGGCCGCCCAGCAAATCGATGGAAGGGATCAACATGGCAGCCTCACGGAGACGCCTGCTCTGGCCAGCTCGTCTTTCAGCGAGCGTGCGCTCGATATTCCAAAATGAAAAACGCTCGCGGCCAGCGCCGCATCGGCCTTGCCGCGCCCAAACACGTCAACGAAATGGGCCACGGTTCCTGCGCCGCCCGATGCAATCACAGGTATGCCGACGGCCTCGCTTACAGCAGCGGTGAGTTCGCAATCGAAGCCTGCGCGTGTGCCGTCGGAGTCCATTGAAGTGAGCAGGATTTCACCTGCGCCGCGAGCCTCAGCCTCGCGCGCCCACTCCACCACGCGTCGGCCTGTGGGCTTTCGTCCGCCCTGCACAAACACTTGCGCATCGCGAACTGGGTCCGCTGCTTCGGGATCGCGGCGGGCATCGATGGCGACGACGACAGCCTGCGCTCCAAAGCTGCGGCCAATGGCGTCAATCAACATTGGATCGGCAAGCGCGGCGGAGTTGACGCTGACTTTGTCGGCACCAGCCTCAAAGACCTGCGCAGCATCGCCCGCGGTGCGAATACCGCCTCCTACACAGAATGGAACGAATAACTCACGCGCTGTTCTGCGCACGGTATCGAGCAGGGTAGCGCGGCCTTCGTGGGTTGCGGTAATGTCCAGCAGCACAATCTCGTCTGCGCCTTCGCGGGCATGGCGCGCTGCCTGCGTTGCAGGGTCGCCGGCATCGACGAGGTCGACAAACTGCACGCCCTTGACGACGCGACCCCCGTGTACGTCGAGGCACGCGATGATGCGCTTGGTAATCACGCAGTCCCCTTCAATTGCCACGATAGAAAGTTTCGGAGAATCTTCAGCCCGGTTGCACCGGACTTCTCAGGATGAAACTGCACGCCCATTACGTTGCTGCGCTCAACGGCAGATGCGAAGGGTTCAATGTAACAAGTGATGGCTGCAGCGTCTGCGGTGACTGGAGCTTTGTAGGAATGCGTAAAGTAGACGAACTCGCCGGGCTCCACGCCGGCCAACAAACGTGAGCCCTGCCGCACTTCAAGCGAGTTCCAGCCAACGTGAGGAACCTTCTCGTCGCTTTCAGAAAAGCGTGCGCACTGCTCAGGAAAGTGGCCAAGACCAGGCTGTTTCGGCGCTTCCGCTGATCCGGCATAGAGCCATTGCATGCCTACGCAGATGCCGAGAAACGGGACGCCTCGCGCGATGGCTGCGCGAATCGCGGGTGTCAAACCAGTTTTGTCCAAATACTGCGTCGCCGCAAAGTGGCCGACGCCGGGAAGCACCAGCCGCTCGGCGGTTTCGACAGGTGCAAGGTCGCCGTCTGTTACTTCAACCTCCGCGCCCAGGTGCCGCAATGCCTTCAGGACCGAGGTGAGATTGCCCGCCTTGTAATCGATCACGGTAACTCGCATCACAGCAATCCTTTTGTGGAGGGCAGCATGTCTCCAAGCTGTTTGTCACGGGAGCAGGCGACGCGCAGCGCCCGCGCAAAGGCCTTGAAGATGGCTTCGATTTTGTGATGATTGGAGCGGCCGTACATGGTCTTCACGTGGACATTGGCGCGCGCGCCGCGAGCAAAGCCCTCGAAGAAGTCGGTGACCAGTTCGGTTTGCAGATCGCCGACAAGCCGCGTGCGCACCTTGGTCTCGACTGCGAAGGCAGCGCGGCCGCTCAAGTCCACGGCGGCAATGGCGAGGGTTTCGTCCATGGGCATCAGGAAATATCCGGCGCGCAGAATGCCGCGCTTGTCTCCAAGCGCACGGTCGAAAGCTTCGCCAAGCGCGATGCCCACATCTTCCACGGTGTGGTGTTGATCCACATCGAGGTCGCCGTCGCATTTGAGCTCAAGATCGAATGCGCCATGGCGTGTGAACAACTCCAGCATGTGATCGAAGAAGCGAATGCCAGTGGACACCTTGTATTGACCGCGGCCTTCGATGACGAGATGGATCGCGATTCGCGTCTCCGCCGTTTTGCGCTCGACGATGGAAGTGCGGAAGGCCGATTCGATTGCGGGCTTCGATTTCTTTGCGGTTCTCATTGCGCTTTTCCTTTGATCTTCAATGCAGCCAATGCGTCGTTCAACGCCACAACTGCGCTGCGCATCTGCTCTCGTGTTCCGATGGTGATGCGAACGCGGCCGTCGCAGCCGGGATCGCTGGAGCGGTCGCGGACCAGCACGCCCGCGGAACGCATGAGCCGCACAAACTCCGCGTGTTGCGGGCCAATGTCGACGAGGATGAAGTTTGCGCGGCTGGGCCAGTGGCGGAGTTTGGCTGCATCGAGAGCGGCTTCGAATTCGCCGCGTGCTTCTACCACCTCGCCTAGGTACCAATCAATATATGCCGTGTCTTCGAGCGCGGGCGGCAGGCATTTGAGCGCCAGCGAGTTGACACTGTAGGGCGAAAGGACGCGGCGGACCCAGCGCATTAATTCCACGGGACCAGCCAGCAAACCAAGGCGTAAGCCGGCCAGGCCATAGGCCTTGGAAAAGGTTCGCGCCACAACGAGATTTGGCAAGGCGTCCACGAGATCGATCACCGTCTCGCCGTGGAAATGAAAATACGCTTCGTCTACCAGAATGACGGCATGAGGCGCGCGGGCAGCAATCTCGATGAGCTGCGCGCGTGTGGCCGCAGAACCCGAAGGGCTGTTGGGATTGGCGATGGCGACCACTTTGGTGCGCGGAGTAATCGCCCCCAGAAGGCGCTCGAAGGGAAACTGAAGATCGTCCGCGGCAAGCACGGTGACCACAGTTGCATCGGTCGCCGATGCGTAAACCTCATACATGGTGTAAGTCGGTACGGGCAGCAATAGCTCATCGCCCGCTTCAAGAAAAGTCTCGAACAGAACGTGAATGGCTTCATCCACGCCGTTGGTGAGAGCAACCTGTGCCGCGGCGAGCGATAGGTGCGCGGCAACCATTGCCTCCACGGGCTCGCGCTCAGGATAGCGCGTGAGATGACCGGTTGAGATTTGCGCCAACGCCTCGCGGACCCTTGGAGAACAAGCCAGCGTGTTCTCGTTGAAGTCCAGGCGAAGCACATCGCGGCAACCCAAGGGAGGGTGATACTCCTTCATGGCCCGGACGCGCGCTCGCGGGACCGGAATCAATGTTGTTTCGGATTCACCCACGAGACCTCCTGTTGAATCGAACTCGAATGGCCTCGGCATGACCGAACAGCCCCTCGGCTTCAGCCAATAACATTGCCTGCGGCCCAAGGAATCTGACTGCCTTTGCGGTGTATTCCTGCACTGTGATGAGCTTGACGAAATCGTTCACGCTCAGCCCGCCGCGCACACGGGCCATGCCGCCAGTGGGCAAAGTGTGGTTCGGCCCGGAGATGTAATCGCCCAGCGGCTGCGCGGACCAGCGGCCGACAAATACCGAGCCGGCGTTTTGCACCCAATCGAGATCGCTCGGCGCGTCCACAGTGAGGTGTTCGGGCGCGAGGCGGTTGGTGATTTGGCGCGCCTCTTCCACATTGGCAGCAAGAATAACGAGGCCATTGCGATCAAGCGCTTCATGCGCGACAGCGTTGTTGCGGCTGCGCTGTTTTGCTTCTGCAATAACCTGTTTGGCCAGGTCTGCTCGTGTGGTGATGAAGATGGCCAGCGCTTCAGGATCGTGTTCGACCTGCGCAACAAGGTCGGATGCTATGTCGGCAGCATAGCCTCGCTCGCTGGTCACTACGATTTCAGTGGGACCGGCGAGCATGTCGATGGCGCAGTCAAAAGCTACAAGGCGCTTGGCTGCGGTCACGTAGAGGCTGCCCGGCCCTACAATTTTATCCACCGGCAAGATGCTCGCCGTCCCATAGGCCAGCGCGGCGATGGCGTGTGCGCCGCCAAGACGATAGAACTCCGTAATGCCCAGCATGTGCGCCGTGGCAAGCGTCTCCGGCGCAGGCTTTGGCGATGCCACAGCGATTCGCCTCACGCCGGCGACCAGCGCGGGAATAGCCGTCATCAGCAGCGTGGAAGGCAGCGGATGACGGCCACTCGGGACATAGCAGCCAACGGAGCCGAGCGGGCGGACCAACTGACCGGTGGTGAGGCCCGGGATGGGTTCGCTGCTCCAGGATGCGGGGAGTTGTTCGATGGAGAAGGCGCGAATCTGATCCGCGGCCGTGGACAAAGCGTCGCGCAACGCGGGGCTTATTGCTTCCCATGCGGAGGCCATTTCATTTGGCGCGATGCGCAGGCTCGCACTGTCTTTGAGGCCGTCGAATTGAGCAGCATATCGGAACAATGCGTGGTCGCCGCGCTTCTGCACGTTGGTAACGATGCGGCGAACGGCGGGGAGGACCGCGTCGAGGGCGGTACTGCTGCGATGCTCGAGCGCGTCGAGCAACGCTTCCGCTGTTTTTGCAGTTCGCCCTGCTGTTCGGATGATCTTCATCCAGATTCTCCTGCAATCCAATTCGAGCGAATTCAGCCCCAATGGCTAGCGGACGACTCTCTGTCCTGCCTCAAAGAAGCGGCAGTGCACCAAGCCGAGCAACCCATGCACCCCTCATTTCCTGCAACAAGGCAACAACATTCAAAGGATGCACATCATCACCGAGAGTGCCCAAAATCTCATACGCAAAGGACTGCTCGCCGTGAGCATCCCATTCAGCCTGCAATGTTTTCTCCCGATGCATTCCAGTGCGCAAGCCGAACCACAATCCGTTCTTCGTGGCATCCAGATTTCTTGAGGGACCAACCCAAACGTGTCCCGAGGAGATGCATCGGATCGCATAAACGCCGGCCTGCGGTTTCAGCTCTTTAAACTGCCGAATGGCCTCTTTTCGTGATTCTCTGGACTGCATCGAAAGACCTCGATCCTTTCTCTTAGAGCACGACCTTGTTCAACGGATATTCAACGATCCCAGCAGCCCTGGCCGCTTTAAGCCGCGGAATTACATCGCGAGCCACCCGCTCATCGACAATCGTATTCACCGCGACCCACTCCGAATCGCTCAACTGCGAAACAGTGGGCGAATTCAAGGCGGGCAGCACCGCAAGCACCGCTTCCAGGTCGGCTCGCTTCACGTTGAGCATCAACCCCACCTGCGACTGCGCATCGATTGCCCCGCGCAACATCATCGCAATCTGGTCGATCTTTTCGCGCTTCCACGGGTCGGCAAGAGTGGCGTGGCCGGCAATCAGATGCGTCTCGCTCTCCATCACAGTGTCAATGATCTTGAGGTGGTTGGCTTTGAGCGAGCTGCCCGTCTCGGTAACTTCGACAATGGCATCGGCAAGCGTGGGCGGCTTCACTTCCGTAGCGCCCCAGCTGAATTCAACCTTTACATTGACGCCTTTGGCTGCGAAGTAACGCTTGCTTACCTCCACCAGTTCCGTGGCAACAATCTTCCCTTCCAGGTCTTCGGCTTTCTCAAAGCCGCTGCCTTCGGGGACGGCAAGTACCCATCGCACCTTGCGCCGGCTCTGCTTGGCATAGGTGAGCGTGGTAACGCTGGTGACGTCGAGACCACTCTCAACCACCCAGTCGATGCCGGTAAGGCCGGCGTCAAGTACGCCGTGATCGACGTAGCGTGCCATCTCCTGCGCACGAATCAACATGCACTCGATATCCGGGTCGTCGATCGATGGAAAGTAAGAGCGGCCATCGGCGTAGATGTTCCATCCGGCGCGCTTGAACAGTGCAATTGTAGCATCCTGCAAACTCCCCTTGGGGATGCCGAGTCTGAGCTTGTTAGCCACGAATTTCCCCTTTCTGTGCGTCGGTTTCCTGGTTGGTCGCGCCAAACGGCAGCGGCTTGGTAAAGCAGCTTATTGTGCCCTCGTGGCACACCAGGCCGTCGCCCTCCACCTCAACGCGAAACAGCAGCGTGTCGTTGTCGCAGTCGGTTGCGGCAGAGATTACTCGCAGCCGGTTGCCGCTGGTCTCGCCCTTCATCCAAAGCTTCTGGCGCGTGCGGCTCCAGAAGGTTACATAGCCGCTTTCCAGCGTCTTGGCATAACTGACGGGGTTTAGAAAACCCAACATCAGCACCTCGCCGGAACGCGCATCCTGCACAATGCCGGCGACGAGGCCATCCATCTTGTCAAAGTCGATTGTTGTCGATTCGTTGCTCATTCTTATCCTGGTTTCGGTTGAGATTCTGGGTTGGGAACGTGAAAAAGCCCGCCGGCTTGGTGGCCGGCGGGCTTGGTATCTTTCTGATCTGGATGGCCGCTCAGTTCAGGCCATGGCAGTCCGCCGACATGGGAATCCCATGATGATGGTGGTGGCCGGGATGGCGGTGGCTCTGCATCTATTCTCAAAGTAAGGGTAAACCCCCTGCTCTGTCAAATGTTGCTTGTCAGGTAGTTTCAACCGCAGGCGACGGTCCGGCCTGCGGCGCTGCAGGGGCGTGGATCAGGTCAATGAACTGCTGGTTCAAACAGTTTCGCAATTCGAATCGTTCGGATGCGCGAGTCACATAGCGCACTTCAACTTCAATTGCGGAGCCGGAGGGGCGCAGATTTACGACCGGAGTGGCGCTGAAGCGACTGAGGCCGTCGCCGCGAATTCCGCGCTTCCACTCCTGCTCCGCAACATGGGCATTTTCGGCCGTCTCCTGCTCCACGGCCTTCTGAATCTGTTTGACGACTGTCTGTGTGTTCGCGGAAGCGGGCACCGGAACGGTGATTTCGTCCCACATCCACTGGCCGCTCGTAGTGAAGTTGAAGTACGGTCCCTTAATCGCGTATCCGTTGATACACGTAATCCGTCTGCCTGTTGGGTGCCCTTTGTCCTCCAGGTTTCCAGTCTCCAGCAGGGTGGTGTAGATGAGGCCGATCTCTGTGACCTCGCCACCCACACCGTTGATTTCAACCCAATCGCCAATGTGAATGCCGTTCTTGCCCATAAGAACGAACCAGCCCAGGAACGCAAGAATGAAGTCCTGGAGTGCAATGGTGAGGCCGGCTGTTGCAAGGCCCAGAACCGTGGTCAATTGGCGCGGCGGCCCAAACAAGACGAAGAGAATCAGCAGGACGCCAAGCGCTTGCACGCCGAACTCGAGGACGGTGCGCAGCGTCTGCATGCGCTTCCAGTCGAGGGAGGGATGGGCCAACAGGTGCTGCACAAGCGCGTCCGAGAGAATCATGCAGATGAGAATCAGGGCAATCAATGCCATCGACTGCATCATGAGATGGAGAACGATGCGGTGTTGCAGGGCCACCTGGGCGGACCACTTGCTATAAACGGTGGCTAGCTGTTGCTCAGTTTGAATGCGGTCGTCGAAAATGCTAAGCAACTGGCGCTGCTCACGCTTCTCATTGATTCCAGCGAGCCGGCCCTCGCCGGTTGTCGTCGCGGCTGGCGCAGAGTCAGGGCCAGCCTCAAGTTTGTTGTGTTCGGCGGTCAGAGCAACGATATCGGCTTGGGCCTGCTGCAATGCCTGCTGGATCAACTGGGCGCGGTCGCGCTGATCGAACCATGCCTTCACGCGGCTGGCCAACGTGGCGTGTTGCCTGGCTGAGACAACCGCGACCTGGGAATTGCCACTCGACTGGCTGTTGTATTTGCTCATTGCCGCCTGATGAGCAGCCAATTCGCTTTGAATCTGTGCGCGATCGTCGCCGGAGACGCGGTTAAGATCGCGCTCGGCATCGGCAAGGTCATCGGAGTCAAGATCGAGCTGGGCTTTGGCGACTTCGAGATCGTCTCCACCACTAGCGGACGGAGTACTGGATTTAGCCGAAGTTGCGGTCGGCGGCGATTTGGATGTGAGGCGGTTTACCAGGGCCTGATCTTGCGCCACCACCTGCTGAAGATTGTCGACTTTCTGTGAAAGCGCGAGAGCGTTTCCGGTGAGGATGCGGTGCTGCGCCTCTGCGTTGGCCTTGCGCAACGCCGAGTCGAAAGCCTGCTCTACTTCATGATCGGCGAGACGGACGGCTTCACGCGCATTCTCGGATTCCTCGGCGGTTACTGCAAGGGGAGCCAGAGCCTGCGCTGTTTGCCAGGGGCGCAGATCGACGAGCGCTTTCTGGTCTCCAACCGGCGCCAGCCCCTTGGCTTGTGCTTGCAGGAAGGGAAGATTCGCCATGGCGCCCCGCGTGGTCCATGCCAAGACCAGACTGATTAAAAACAACGCGAACAAGATTAGAAGAAGAAGAAGCCTGGTCCAGCCGAAGATGCGGGACGGGGCGACGCCGGTCGTGGAGGAAGGTTCGGGAGGCATGGCCATAGATTCATTGTCACAGATCGAAGAAGCAGGCCGGTTGCGGTTTATGCCAGGCAGGGCGGAGAATGGAACGGTGCGAACGGCGTGGCGATGGACGGGTCTTGCGACTGCGATTCTATGCGTGTGCCTTGCCGCAGTGGCGCAGAATCAGGATCGAGACACCAGAGGCGTGCCCGCTACATCTGCGACGGCGCCTCCGCCAGAGATGCGGATCGACATCAATCATTCCAGTGTGGCAGAACTGCTGAAGGTTCCCGGCATGACCCGCTCCTGGGCAGGGCGGGTCGTGCGCTTCCGGCCCTACCGTACCAAGGCTGACCTGCTGGAAAATGGCGTGGTGCCGAGTGAGGTCTACGACCGCATCAAGGATTACCTGATTGCGCACCGGGACGCTCAGTGACAGTACTCACTATGCCTCGGCCGGCTCTTGATGTGTACTCGGGTTGCGCCTCAGCAGCCGGCTCAAAATCACATAAAGCACGGGGATGAAGAAGAGATTCAATACCGTGGAGAGCAACATGCCGCCAACGATAGTAGTTCCCACGGAGCGGCGTCCCAACGCGCCCGCCCCGGTGGCGAAGACCAGCGGCAGAACGCCGAGAATGAAGGCGAACGAGGTCATCAGGATGGGGCGCAGGCGCAGTTCGGCGGCTTCAATGGCGGCCTCGGCAATGGAACGGCCCTTGCGTCTGAGTTGCTCGGCAAACTCGACGATAAGAATCGAGTTCTTCGCGGAGAGACCGATGAGCATGACCAGGCCGATCTGGCAATAGACATCGTTCGACAGTCCGCGGAGAGCGACAAGGCCGAGTGCGCCGAGCACTGCCATGGGCACCGCCAGCAGAATGATGAAGGGCAGCGCGAAGCTCTCGTACAGCGCGGAAAGCGTGAGATAGATAACAAGGATGCCCAGGCTGAAGATGATGAGCGCCTTGCCGCTGGATTCGATCTCGTCCAGCGTCAGGCCGGTCCACTGGAAGCTCATACCGGGCATCATGGTCTTCTTGGCCAGGTCTTCCATGACGGCCAGGCCCTCACCCGAGCTAAAGCCACGCGCGGGGGAACCATCGATTTCGACAGCGCGGAAGAGATTGTAGTGCGTAATGACTGGCGGGCCGGCACTCTCAGCCACGGTGACGAGGTTGTCGAGGGGAACCATCTCGCCTGAATCGGACCGGACGTAGTAGCTGTGCAGGTCGCGGGCCGACATGCGGAAGGGCTGATCGGCCTGGACGAAAACGCGATAGGTGCGATTGTTGTAGTCGAAGTCGTTGATGTATTCCGAACCCATGAAGACGCCGAGAGTGTTGGTGATCTGGGAGAGCGGAATGCTCATGGCCTTGGCCTTCTCGCGGTCGATGGTAACCAGAACCTGGGGATCGTTGGCGGAGTACGTGGTGATGAGCCCCGTGAGCTGCTTGCTTGCGCGGCTTCCGGCCACGATCTGGTGGGCCACGCGGTCAAGATCGCTGAGCGTGTTGCCGCCCTGGTCCTGAAGCATGAACTGGAATCCGCCATAGCTTCCGACGCCCTGAACCGCAGGAGGTTGAAACATGGCAACCAAGCCACCGTTGGGAGCGAACATCAGCATCTGCAGCTTGGGAGAGAGGTCGGCGACAATGTCAGCCGTGGAGTGCCCTTTGCCGCGGCGCTGGTCGGAAGG
>Ga0302319_10013659_pt1 | contig 15215 bp, 9 predicted proteins | sample Bog_T0_2_FD_203319 | JGI IMG/M metagenome (GOLD analysis project Ga0302319, IMG submission 203319) | Peat permafrost microbial communities from Stordalen Mire near Abisko, Sweden - Bog_T0_2 | ecosystem: Environmental > Terrestrial > Soil > Wetlands > Peat | place: Sweden: Abisko, Stordalen Mire... | reverse complement strand
GGCGATGAGCCTGCGTGTATTCACCTGCCAGATCCGAACGACCGCATGGCCGTCGCGCGGCGCGGCCACCAGCCCCTGGGCGAGAGCGAACGGCCCCACCGCCGCGAGCAAATTGCCGCAATTTCCCGACCAGTCGACGATCGGAGCGTCGATCGCGACCGCTCCGAACAGATAGTCGACATCGCAGCCGGGCCGCGCGGATTTCGACACGATGACGACCTTGCTGGTGCTGGACGTCGCCCCGCCCATCCCGTCGATCTGCTTCCCGTAGGGATCCGGACTGCCGAGGATCCGGAGGAGCAGCCGGTCGCGCTCGGCGGGTTGGTCCGGAAGGACGTCGCCGCGAAAAAAGACCCCCTTGCTGGTGCCTCCGCGCATATAGGTGGCGGGGATCTTGACTTGGGCATCGCTCATGGAGGGTCTTCCGAAGCATGAATAAGACGATGCCGGGCCAGCCACCTCAATCGGCCCGGGTAGACCAAATGGTCTATTGGCAACGATTGTGGAATAGGATTCTCTGCCCTCTAAACCTATCATGAAACGAAAGAACCGATTGCCACTCCTGGCGATCGGTATAGCCCTTCATTTCGGGCCCGGCTCTCTTCAGGCCCAACCGTTGCCCGCAGGCGCAAACAGCTTTGTCTTGCCGAATGAAGGCGTGCCGATCGAGGTCTTCACCTATCGGCCTCCGACCTATCACGGAGGTCCGCTGGTCGTGGTCGTTCACGGCAGCGATCGCAATGCCGAAGACTACCGCAATTACGCCATCTCGGTGGCGGAACGGTGCGACGTCCTGATTGCGGCGCCGCTGTTCGACCGGAAGCGATTTCCCGACGAGCTTTACAAACGGGGGGGCGGCGTGCTCCGGGATGGCGAGGTGCAACCGCGGGAGACCTGGACCTACAACGTCATTTTTCGGCTCGTCGCCGAAATTCGCCGCCGGCAATCAGCGCCAGATTTGCCGTTCCTTCTCCTGGGGCATTCAGGGGGCGGCCAATTTGTCGCGAAGATGGCCATGTTCATGCCGGGCGACGCCGTGCGGTTCGTCGCGGCGAATCCAGGCTCGTACGTTTTCCCCACCCCGGAGGTGAAATTTCCCTATGGCCTGGGCGGCCTGCCGCCCGAATTGGGCAACAGCGAGGCCTTGCGCCGCTATTGCGCGATTCACCTCGTCCTTTTCCTCGGCACCGGCGACGTCTACCAGAACGCTTCCGACGGCTTCGATTTCAGTCCCGAGGCCATGCATCAGGGCCCGGTGCGGCTGGCGCGCGGGCACAATTTTTTTGAGACGATGCGGCGGCTCGCCGCCGAGCGCCACTGGCCCTTCAATTGGCGACTGGTCGAAACGCCCGATATCGGCCACTCCGGGTCCAGGATGTTTCATGCCCGGGAAATCGAGGATGCCTTGTTCGGACCGGAGCGAAATTCTCCACCCTGAGGAAGGCCCATCCGTGCGGCAGATTTACGCCTGCAAGTCGATCGACCGGCTGATCACAGATTCCGAGGCGCCTTCGCGCCAGTTGCGGAAGACGCTGGGCCGTTGGAGTCTGGTGGGGCTGGGGGTAGGCGCCATCATCGGCTCCGGCATTTTTGTCCTGACCGGTACGGCGGCCGCCGGCGAGAACTTTGAGGCCCCTTCTATCCTTCACGCCCAGGTTCTGGACTTAATTGTGAATTTCGTTCGGCACGGCAGCATGGCTGGAGTCCTCCTGCATGGGCGGCCGGCGGCCGGTCCGGCCATTGCCATTTCCTTCATTCTGGTGGCGGTCGCCTGCAGCTTCGCCGGCCTGTGCTACGCCGAGCTGGCCTCGATGATCCCGGTCGCCGGGAGCGCCTACACCTACTCGTATGCGACGCTGGGGGAAATCTTCGCCTGGATCATCGGCTGGGACCTGATCCTGGAGTATGCGGTCAGCAACGTCGCCGTGGCAGTTAGCTTCAGCGGATATTTGAAGGCCCAGTTGTCCACCTTCGGCATCGCGCTGCCCGGGCGGTGGTCAGGCCCGGTCTGGGCGGAAGGCCACCTGACCGGCGCCTATTTTAACCTGCCGGCATTCCTGGTGGTCTTCGTCCTGACCGTGTTGCTGGTGCGCGGGATCCGCGAATCCACCCGGGCGAACAATCTCATGGTGACGATCAAGCTCCTGGCCATCGTGACCTTTTTGGTCGTGGGCGGAATGTTGGTGCACCCGGCCAATTGGCATCCCTTCGCGCCGGCGGGCTTTTCCGGCATCGTGACCGGCGGGGCCATCATCTTTTTCACCTACATCGGCTTCGATTCGGTTTCGACCGCGGCGGAGGAATCCAAGAATCCGCAAAAGGATATTCCTTTCGGAATCATCACCTCCTTGGCGGTCTGCGCCGTCCTCTATGTCGGCGTTGCCCTGGTGCTGCTCGGGATGCTGAAATACACCACGTTCGTGTCCGGTGAGGCGGCCGAAGCACCGGTCGCCTATGCCCTGAAGACGTTGGGCGCGCACCCGATTTTCCAGTCGCTCATCGTGATCGGCGCCATGACCGGAATGCTGTCCTCGCTCCTGGTTTTTCAATACGGACAAACGCGGATTTGGTTCGCGATGTCGCGCGACCGTCTCATGCCGGGGCTCTTCTCCGCGGTGCACCGGCGCTTTCAGACTCCGCACTGGTCGACCTGGATTGCCGGCGCGGCGGTCGGGATCCCGGCCGGACTGGTCGATATCGGCGACGCCGCCGACCTCTCCAACATCGGCACGCTTTTCGCCTTTGTCCTCGTTTCGGTCGGCGTCCTGGTGCTGCGGCGCCGCCAACCGGAACGCCGCCGCGGATTCCGGGTCCCGCTCGTCCCGCTCTTTCCCTGGATTTCAATCGTGCTGTGCGCCGGGCTCATGACCGGGCTGACGGTGATGACCTGGATCCGGTTCGTTTTATGGATGGCCGCCGGGCTGGTGATTTACCGCTTTTACAGTCGCTCGCGAAGCGAATTTGCCCAAGCTGCGGGAGATTGAAACCCCGCAACGGTGGCCGGTGAACACCCTCGTCGTCGAAGATCAGACCATGGTTCGCGAATTGCTGGTCATCGCCTGCTCGCAGGCTTTGCCCATGGCTCAAGTTCGCTCCGTCGGCACCTGCCGAGCAGCGCTGGCATCCTGCCGCAATCAGCCGCCCGATCTGGTCATACTCGACCTCGTGCTGCCCGATGGCGACGGGCTGGACCTCCTTCCGGACCTGCTGGCCCTCGCTCCGACGGCCAAAGTCATCGCGCTCTCATCCCATATCGACGAATTCACCGTCCACCGCGCGCTCAAGTCGCGGGTGCAGGGCATCCTCGATAAGAACGAGCAATCGGTCCGCACCCTGGGCGAAGCCATCACTACCGTGCTAGAGGGGCGGAACTATTTTTCCTCGCTGGTACAACGGCTGAAAACTTCCGCCCGCAATGATCCGGTGGCCTTCGATAAGATTCTTTCTGCTCGAGAGCAGGAGGTGCTGAGATCGATCGGCGAGGGCTTGACCAACGAGCAGATTGCCCAACGCCTGGCCATCAGCATGAGCACAGCCAAGCATCACCGGTTGAGCATCATGGCCAAACTCGACATTCACAGCACGCCACAGCTCATCCACTATGCCATCGAAAAGGGCTTCACCCGCGTCAGCGAAGGCCCGGTGAGACCTCCACGCTGAGCAGCATTTCGACTTCGATGGTCGCCTGTTGAATCTGCCCAAAACTCACCAGCGCATTGGCAAGTTGGCCAGCCCGCGCCTCCGTCTCGAGTATGGCGGCGGCCTCGGCCAACCGGACGGCGCCGCCGACGGCGGCGTGGGAACGCACCCGATGCGCGGCCTGCGCCACCGCCTCGGGTTCCGGCGTCGCCCGCAGCACCTGGTTGAGCGAGTTGATTTCCTTGCGCAGACTGTGCAGAAAGGCTTCTGCGGCCGCTCCCATCCCTCCTGGGGCGCACCGGGCATAAAGGTTAAGAGCGGTGGGGTCGAAAACGGGGGTGGCCGGAGCCGGGTCCCCATCCCGCCTCTGGCGCGCACCGGCCAAGGCCGACCGAAGGGTGTCGAGACGGAAGGGCTTGGCGAGAAACGAATCCATGCCAGCGGCAAAGCAACTCCTGACCGCCTCGTCACTGCCGTTGGCGCTTGCGCCAATGAGCAAAGGCCGGGAATCGCCCAATAGCTCGCGCAATTGGCGGGCGATCTCGGGACCCTTCACCCGCGGCAGCTCGATGTCCAGAAAAGCGACCGCGAAACGCCGCTGGCTCGCCGCCGCCAGGGCCTCGGCGAGATCAAAGGCGCATACCGCCTCGAACCCCAGTTGGCCGACCATCTCCGCCAGCAACAGCTGGTTATAGTGCTGGTCATCGACGATTAGAGCGAAGCCTTGCGCCGGCGCGCCCGCCGCCAGGGCGACCGGAACGGGCGCGGCTGGAATCCGCCGCAGCGGCATCCGGACAAAAAACGTCGCGCCCTGTCCGGGCTGGCTTTCAATGCCCACGCTGCCGCCCATCAGGCGGGCCATCGCCCGGCAGGTGGCCAGCCCGATGCCCGTGCCGGGAACGGCCGACAGCCGCGCGCGGCTGCCCCGAACGAATTTCTTGAAGATCAGCTCCTGCTCGTCGGCGGGAACGCCGAGACCGTGGTCGGTGACCTCGATCAGGACGTTGTCAACCCCTCCCGTTCCGGCCAGGCAGGCGGCCACAATCTCCACCGGACCGCCCGGGGCGTATTTGAGCGCATTACCGACAAAATTGCTGATGATCGTCCTCAGCTTCGGTCCGTCGCCGCGAAAACCGTCGTCGAAATCGGCGGGCAAACGCAGGCTGAGGCTGACGCCCCGCTCGATCGCTTCCGCGCGGAAGAGGTCACGCACCGTTTCCAGCAATTCGGCGAGCAGAAAGCCTCGGTCCTCCACCGGCACGTAGCCGTATTCGAGCTTGGAGAAATTAAGCACTTCGTCGAAAACCCGGCTCAGACTTTCGCTGCATTCCTTGAGCGCGCGGGCGTTCTGGCGCTGGCGCTCGGACAGCTCGTTTTCATCGAACAGGCGGATCAGCCCGGTGATGCCATTGAGCGGATTGCGAATTTCATGGCTGATATTCTCGAGAAATTCGGATTTGGCGGTATTGGAGAGCGACAATTCCCTCGTCCGCTCGGTCACAAGGCGGTTGAGCCGCTCGGCTTGCCCGTGCAGCTTGCGCAGCCTTATTTTTAATCCACCCCAAACCAACAGGACGCCTGCGAGCGCCCACGCCGCCAGGGCCAGGGGACGGCGATACCACGGGGTCAGGATGGCAAAGGGAAAGCGCAAGGGCGGTCCGGGTTGGCCGAGGGCGTCAATCGCCCGGGCCGCGAACACATAGGCCCCCGGAGACAACCCGGTGAATTCCCGCCTGGGTTCGGACTGGGGAGGGGACCAGTCCCGCTCAATTCCCTCCAGCTTGGTCTGATAGAGGAAGGGCCCCTCATTGATCGCCGCTGCACCGGCGGAAAGGGCGAATTCCAGCCGGCTGACCGACGGGATGAAAACCGGGCTCGAGCCGCCCCCGATCGCCGCCAGATGCTTGGCGTCGACGCGTAGGCTCTGCAATCTGACGGCAGGCGCGGCCCCGGCCGGACGCAAGAGGGCGGTTTCCAGGCGCAACAGAGCGCGGTCGCCCCCAATCCAAAGCTCCTCCTGGTTGGCGGAGGAAGTGAGATTAAGGCTGGTCACATCCCCGACCTGGTCGAGTCCGGGAGCAATCAGCGCGGTGAGCTCCAGTGGGTCGGAATCCCGCCGTCCGAGCTTGATCCGCAACAGCGCGCGCGAGGCCATCGCGCCCAGTTCCTTTCGCTGCACGATCCAATAGGCCGATCCATCCGCCGCCGGCGCGGCGGCCAGGACGTCGAGGTCGTTGAATTGGCTGGCAGGAACAAAGCGATCACGGGCCGGATCGAGAGCCAAGATCCCGTCCTCGGTGCGGACAAAGATTCGATCCCGCAGACGGATCAAGACCGGACGCACTCCGGGAAAGGGGAAACCGTGTCCAAGCGAATAATGCGCCCCGGACTGCAGCCGCTGGGCCGCATTGTCCCAATCGAAGCGGTGAATCTGCCCCCCCTGGGTTGCGACCCAAAGACGTCCGGCGAAATCCTCCATTGTCGCCGCGGGCGAGCTCTCCAGCCGTTGGTGGAGATCCCTGAGCTCCCACCCGTGCTGGCCCGAAAGCCAGGCCTTGCAAGCGACGCCGTCAAAAAAAACCAGCCCGTGCGGCAGCGCCCGCAGCGTGGAGAGGAAAAAAATGCCTGCCGAGACTGCTGGCTCGCGAACCACCTTTCCTCCCGAAACCTTCCAAAGGCCATCGGAGGCGCCGAGCCACAATTGTCCGTCGAGATTGACGCCATCCCACAGCTGCCGAAAATACTCTTCCTGTCGGGTAAAGCTGGAAGTTTCGAAGGACTTCAGGGAAGGGGCCATGGTATAGACGCCCTGGGAGGAAATGACGGTCAAATCGCCGTCGATCCGCAACACCTTGTGCGGAACAAAAGCGACAAATCCCAGGCGCTGATCGTAGAGGGAGGCCAGGCCAAGCCCGGAGAGGCGGACAAAGCCCGTCCACAGGCCAATCCACAGCTGATCCTCCGGGTCGGCCCATAGCCTGACGACGTTGACGTCGGGCAGACCGCTTTGGCCGTCCAGCACCCGCAGGACGGTGCCGTCGGAGCGCAACAGGATGCAGCCGCCGTAGGCGGTCCCGATGGCCATTCTACCATCTGGCATCACCAATGCCCGCTGCGCCCTTTTGTCGTGCAGAACGTGGGAGGCTTCGTCCAGGCGAATCCACCGCCCGCCCTCATGCCGAAAGACTTCGTCATTGAAGACGGCAAACTCGCCGCCATCCGGAACTGAAAGATACGCCACCATGGGCGGACGCGACGGGAGGACCTTTTCCGCCAGCCATAGCTTGGGGCCGTTTTCTTCCATCCGCAGCAATCCGGCCCCCATCTGATAGAGCAGCAACCTGCCGTGGTCGGAAAACGCGTAGAGCCGGACGTCACTGGGGAGGTTCCAGACCTCGAAGTGTCCCGCCGCCGCGGGCGTGGGCGGATTCCAGCGCAAGATGCTTTCGCGGGCCACAAACAATACCCGATCTCCATCCAAATGGATGTGCCGGATATCGCCGAAATGGACGTGCCTGACATCGCCGGGATGGCGCGCCCGGGCCAGCGCCAGCGCGGCATTTAGCGAATGGTAAATCCATTCTCCCCGGTCATTTCGCTCCACATAGCCGACCACGCCGTTGGCGGCGCCAATCCAGATCTTATGCCCATCGCGCGAGGTGACCAGCGCCCGAAAGGCGGTGGCGCCCGGCACGGCGATATCCGACCAAGAATAGCCGTCGAAGACAGTCAGCCGATTCGATCCCACGAAAAGCATGTCGTCCGCACTCCGGGCGAAAGCCGTCACCGGCCCGGAGACATAGGGACGCCAAGCATCGGGAGTTTCGAAGATGGCGAGACCGGATTCCGAGCGGCGAGCGGGCGATTCCTGCAGCGCGAGGGAAAAGGCTGCAGTCCAGGCGAACAGGCCGCAGGCCAAAGCCCATCTCGCTCGGAACGGATTCATGACCGCTTGATTGTGGCAATGGGGCAGATCGTGGCGAGCGGATTGGTGCGCTCGGAGCGTTCCCCGCGGACTACAACAGCCTATCCCGCGAAACCAGGATTCCATCGTCGTCGCTGTAGACCCAGTGCCCGGGAACGAAGGCCACGCCCCCGAACGAGACTTCCCCGCCGGTGGCACCGGCACCCGTCTTGGCGCTTTTCCTCGGATTTGTGCCTAGGGCCTTAATACCCAAATCGATTTTCCCGAGCGCCACAGAGTCGCGGACCGCCCCAAAAATGATCACGCCGCTCCAACCGTTTTTTGCGCCCAGGTCGGCAATGATATCGCCCATCAGGGCCGACGCCAGCGAGCCGCCGCCGTCGACCACCAGCACCTCGCCTTCGGCCCGGCCTTCGAGCGTGCGGCGCACCAGGACATTGTCGTCCCGGCATTGGACGGTCCGGATTTGCCCGCAAAATTGGCGCCGACCCCCAAATTGCCGGAACTGGGTCGGGCAGGAGCGGCAGGCCTCGCCATGGGCGTCATACAAGTCAGCGGTCGAAAAAACAGGATTCATGATGGGTGGGCGACAAGGGGGACATGGTTTCTGAACAAACGAGGCAGCAGGCCGCCCTGGCGGAGGTATTCGGCCTCCAATTCGGTCTCGATCCGCAGGAGGACCGGAATCGTCCGAATCTCCCCGGCGGCACGATGGACGACCAGGGAAACGGCCCACCCCGGAACAAATCCCGCCTCGAGTCCGACGAGATCGAATCTCTCCGTTCCATCCCCGCAAAAGGAATTTCGCTTCCACCCGACCGCAAACTGGAGCGGCAAGATGCCCAGGCCGATGAGGTTGCTGCGATGAATCCGCTCAAAGCTTTCGGCCACGATGGCCCGGACGCCCAGCAGGGCCGGGCCCTTCGCCGCCCAGTCCCGGCTGGATCCGGCGCCATACTCCCGGCCGGCGATGATAATCAGTGGGACCGCCTGCTTCCGATAACGCAGGGCCGCCTCATAGACCGGCAGGATTTCCCCATCGGGGCCCTGGGTCAGGCCGCCGGGATACCCCGGGCCCACCAAGTCGTTTTGCAACCGGGAATTCGAAAAAAGCCCGCGCAGCATGACTTCATGATTGCCCCGCCGGGTCGAGTACTGGTTGAATTCCGACTCGGGCACCTGGAGCGAAGCCAGATAGGCGCCGGCGAGACTTTCCCGAGGAATGCTCCCGGCCGGGGAGATATGATCGGTCGTGACATTGTCGCCGAGGAGAAGGAGCGCCCGGGCGCCGCGGATATCCCGGGTCTCGTGGGGCACCGCGGGCGTGTGCTCAAAATACGGCGGCGGCCGCAGATAGGTCGAGGCGCGGTCCCAGGCAAATCTCACTCCGCCCGCTCCGCTCAGTTTCTGCCATTGGTCGGTGCCCGCGAAGATGCCGGCAGCGCGGGCGCGGAACCGGTCCGGCGTGACGATCCGATCCACGACTTCCCGGATTTCCTCGTCCGTCGGCATGATCTGCTCCAGGTAGACCGCGGCGCCCGAGGGACCGTGGCCCAGCGGATCACGCCGCAAGTCGGCCAGCACCGAACCCTTGAGCGCATAGGCGATGACGAGCGCCGGGGACGCGAGATAGGCGGCGCCAATTGCAGGATGAATGCGGCCCTGAAAATTGCGGTTCCCGGAGAGGACGGCGGCGCCCACGATGACCTGGCGGCGAGCCAAGTCCGCAATTGGCTCGTCCAGCGGACCCGAATTGCCGATGCAGGTCATGCAGCCATGGCCGGTCAGCTGAAATCCGAGCTCGTCCAGGTCCTGGTCCAGGCCGGCCGCCTTGAGGTAGTCCGTCACCACCTCCGAGCCGGGCGAGAGCGAAGTCTTGACCCAGGGCGGAACCCGCAGTCCCGCCGCGCGGGCGTTGCGCGCCAACAAGCCCGCGCCGATCATCAGCATCGGGTTGGAGGTGTTCGTGCAGCTGGTGACCGCCGCGATCAAGACCGCGCCGTCGCGCAATTCGTAGCCGCGGCCAGCCACTGCCGCCGATTGCGGGGTGGTCCTCTGAAACCCCGTCAGTTCCGGCATCGCCGCCAGGAAGCTGGGCCCGACCTGCTCCAGCGATACTCGGTCCTGGGGCCGCTTCGGGCCGGCCAGGGTCGTTTCCACCTCTCCGAGATCGACTTTGATCACGTCGCTGAAAACGGCGGCAGAGTCCGGCCGATGCCAGAGACCCTGGGCGCGGGCGTAGGCCTCGACGATGGCCAGCTGATCCTCCGGCCGCCCCACCAGCCGGAGATAGTCGAGCGTGCGCCGATCGATCGGAAAAAAAGAGCAGGTCGCCCCGTACTCCGGCGCCATATTGGCGACGGTGGCCCGATCGGCGACCGCCAGCGAGCCCACGCCCGGTCCGAAGAATTCCACGATCTTCTCGACCACCCCCCGGCGCCGGAAAAGGCTCGTAAGGGTGAGGGCGAGATCGGTCGCCGTGACGCCGGGGCGCAGTTGTCCGGAAAGGCGAACGCCCACCACCTCCGGAATCCGCAGGCACAGGGGCTCGCCCAGCGCCGCCGCCAGGCCCTCGATGCCACCGACACCCCATGCCACCATGCCGAGGGCATTGATCATCGGGGTGTGGCTGTCGGTTCCCACCAGGGTGTCGGGATGCAAGGTCGGCCGCGGGCCGCGGCGGTCCACCCGCACGACCTCGCTCAAGTGCTCGAGATTGATCTGGTGGACGATGCCCACCCCCGGGGGAACGACGCGAAAATTGGCCAAATTCTTCTCCGCCCATTTGATGAACCGGTAGCGCTCGGTATTGCGCTCGAACTCGCGCTCCAGGTTGTAGGCAAACGCGTCCGCCGATTCGGAGCGGTCGACGATGACGGAGTGATCGATCACCAGGTCGACGGGAATCTGGGGATTGATCTCCCCAGGGTCGCCTCCGCGCTCGGCAACCGCGTCGCGCAGGACGGCGAGATCCACCAGGGCGGGGACGCAGGTGGTGTCATGCATCAGGACCCGGGCAGGTCGGAACTCGATCTCCTCCTCCGTCCGGCCACCGTGGTCAAGCCAGGAATGGAACGCCCGAATCCGGTGCGGGGCGGTGCGCCAAACGTTTTCCGCCAAGATCCGGAGGGAGACGGGCAGGCGCTCCAGGGCCGGATCGGCCTGGTCCACCCGAAACATGCGGAAACTCGCCTGCCCGACGCGGAGCTCGGAGGCAAAACGGTCCGGAATCGTTGGCGGCACGGAGGTCACATCCATTTCGCCAGGGCGGCGATCGCCAAGGTCACGGTGATGGCGCCGCCAATGCGGGTCGCCGTCTGGGCAAAGGGCATAAGTTGCATCCGATCGGCCGTATCGAGGATGGCCACGTCCCCGGCGCCGCCCTTGCTGCAGCGGCAAGCGTTCACTATGGCCAGGTCGACCGGATACATCTTGGCCCAGCGGGCCACCACGAATCCGGTGGCGGTCATGCCGGCCACCGTGGCCACGATCGTCAGCAGATCGGGCAGGGCGCAGGCAGCGACCAGCTTGTCCCAGGGTGTGATGACCAGGCTGTTGGTGAAAATCACCGGGTAGGTGATGGCGACGGCGCAAAATCGGTAGGCGAAATAGCTGCCCTCCTGAAATTTCGGGGAGGTCGCCCGGGTCAGCTTTACCGCCAAGGCGAGAAAGACCATGCCGACCGGAGCGGGCAGGCCGACCAGTTCGTTGCCGAGCAATCCGAAAAGATAGAGAGCGATCGCGAAAAGAATGGCGCCGGCAATATTGGCGACGTCCGGCTGGCCCTTGAATTCGCTGTGTTTCAGGTCCAGGTCGTCGTGTTCCTCGGGTTGCAAGCGGCCCTCGCCGGTCAGATGGGGGAATTTCTTGCCGATGACATTCAGCAACCCGGAGAAGAGCATCGCGACAATGCTGCCCAGGATCACGGGAGGCAGCACCTCGGCATAGGTCTTTTCCTGGGTGACGTGCAGGAGCTGGGCATAGCCAATCGACAGCGGAATCGCGCCCTCGCCCACTCCGCCCGCCATGATCGGGATGATGACGAAGAAGAAGGCATGGCGCAGATCGAGCCCCAAAGCTCCCGCCACCGCCAGTCCTGCGAGTGCCGCCACCACCGTCCCGATCGAGATGGGGATGAAAATTTTCAGAAAGCACCGGATCAGTACGGTGCGGTCCATGCCCAGGATGCTGCCGACCACCAGGCAGGAGATGTAAAGGTAGAGGAAGACGATGTACTTCGTGAAATCGATCACCGGCCGGGTCACGACGCCCGGCAGCAGGTGGTAGTACACCAGCAGGGAAGGAAGCACCATGCAGAGGATCGCCGCCCCGCCGATGCGCCGCAGGATCGGAAGCCTTTCGCCCAGCGCGGCGCAGCCGAAGGCGCCGACCGCGATCACTGCCGACATCATGCAAATATCCGTGGGCACCCTCCCGGCGTGGACGAAGTAGGCGATCACGATGACGAAGCCGAGATAGACCGGCACCGGGATGATGCCCACCCGCATTTCCATTAGCTTCCACCATCCACCGGGCCAAAAGCGGGCTCCGCCGTCGCCTGGTTCCGGAACGCCCGGATCATCCGCCGTCATGGGGGATTCGGGGGAGCCGGGATTTCATCGGCGACGACGATGCTGAACTCCCGACGGATGGCGGTCTTATCCTTGCTCCAGCCCTGCCACACCGGATCGGAGGCCGCGAGCCGCTCGCGCACCTTCGCCTTGAGCTCGTCGCGTTGGCCAAGCGCAGCGAGATCGCGATACTCGAGCACGAGAAGCGCATCCCATGGCCGGCCCACCGGGGCTTGGTTGAGATAAAGGGCAAAGGCTGAAAGCGCGCCCGCGTCCAGCCAGCCCCGCATCTGCGGCACCGTGTAACCAGCGACGTATTGCCGGTATTTCGGAATATCGGTCAGGACTTCATAGGCCGCGATCAAATAAATCCCCTTGGCCCCATCCCGGCGAGGCGTGGCGCCGCGGCTGATGGGATCGGCCAGGCTCGATGACTCGGGTGACGCCAGCGCCAACGCCTCCGCGGTCAGGCCCCCGGGGAGGCGCTGCTCAATCGTCCGCCAGCGGGCGCTATCGGTGAAGTGGGCAAAGTCGAGAATGACGATTGCATCCACGGAACTCGTGGCCGCAAAGGAGCTAAAGAGGATCTGATAATCGGCGAAAACCGCTTCCTGCTTCCATCGGGCAAATTGCGTCCCGCCCGCGTGGGCCAGCCAGCCGCGGAAAGCGACGCGGGTTTCGGGTCGGGCGCGGTAAGTAATGACCAAGCTGACCGGGCCGTCGGCCGCGTCCGCACGGGCGCAGCCCAGGAGGATCAAGGCTCCGGCAAGGAGGGTATGAATTTGGCGCTGCATGGGTTCAGGGATCGGGCGGGTTCGGAACGCGAGGGGCTTAGGACAGGCAACTTGGCGGATGGCGTTCGCACAACGGCTGGGAATAGACCTTTAGGACTACCGTCCGGGCCGCGGGGATCATCCAATCCCGGGCGGAAGGGTCGCCGGAACCTTTAACCTGGAAGTTTCGATGCTGGCGACGGGGTAAGAGCAATAGTCCGCGGCGAAAAAGGCGCCCGGCCGATGATTGCCGCTGTGCCCAACGCCGCCGAATGGCGCGGCTCCGCTCGCGCCGGTCAGCGGCTGGTTCCAGTTGATGATTCCCGCTCGAACCTCGTCGCGGAAGCGGGTGTAGAGCGACTCATCATCGCTCAGGAGTCCGGCGGCCAGTCCGAAGCGGGTCCGATTGGCCTCGGTCACCGCGGTGCCGAAGTCGCCCACCCGAACCACCTGGAGCAGCGGCCCAAAAATCTCCTCGTCCGGCCGGGGACGCGCGGCAGTGACGTCGATCAGTCCCGGCGAAAGCAGTCCTGTGCCCGGCCGAAGCGAGCGCGCAGGCATCAGCGCGCGCGCCCCGGCCGCCAGTAGCGCCTGCTGGCTGGCGAGGATCTCGCCCGCGGCCCTCACCGAGATCACCGGCCCCATAAAGGGTTCGGGCCGGTCCGTGTACGGCCCGGCACGAAGGGTCGAAAGGATGCTCTCCAATTCGGCGAGCAAGGCGTCTCCGTCGGCGCCTTGGGACAGGATCAGTCTACGCGCGCAGGTGCAGCGCTGGCCGGCGGTGAGGAAGGCCGACTGGACGGCGAGAATCGCCGCGGCGCGAAGGTCGTGGGCGTGCCAGACGACCAGGGGATTGTTTCCCCCCAGTTCGAGGGCGAGGATCTTTCCCGGAGTCCGCGCAAATTGCTCGGCCAGCCAAAGGCCCGTGCGGTTGCTCCCGGTGAAGAAAAGCCCGTCAATGCCGGGGTGGGCGGCGAGCGCAGCGCCGGTCTCGCGCGAACCATGCGCGAGATTGAACACTCCGGCCGGCAGGCCGGCGTCGCGCCAGGCCGCGGCGGTGATTTCCGCGACCAGGGGCGCGTATTCGCTGGGCTTGAAGACGACGGTGTTGCCTGCCAGCAGCGCGGGCACCACATGCCCGTTCGGCAAATGGCCGGGGAAATTGAAGGGGCCGAAGACCGCTACCACCCCGTGGGGTCGGAATCGGGTGACGGCCGCCCCACCGGCAAAAACCGCGCAACGCCGGGCGTGCGCCTGCACCGACCAATCGATCTTGCCGATCATGCTCTGCACCTCGGTCAGGGCCTCCCAGCCGGGTTTGCCGACTTCCCGGGAGATCGCGGCGGCCAGGGCGGGCCGGCATCTTTCCAGCTCTTGGGCGAAGGCCTGCAAATACCCCACGCGTTCGGCCAGCGGCCGGCGCGACCAGGCCGGCAGGGCCTGACGGGCGGCGCCGACCGCCCGGTCGACCTCGGCGGGCGTGGCCGCCGGCCCGGTCCAAACCGGTTCGCCGGTGGCCGGATCGAAGGAGGAAAAGGTCATGGCGGCGGAGGCGCGGCGCATACTCTCAGTCGAGGACGATCTCGCCCGCGGCCAGCCGGTGCAGGCCCAAAGCGGTGAGCTGGGCCCGCTCGACCAGGCTGGGCAGGTGGACAAATTCATCGGCGCTGTGCAGTCGTCCGCCGACGACGCCCAGTCCGTCGAGACAGGGGACCCCGGTGGCGGCGATCAAGTTTGCGTCTGAACCGCCGCCCGAGTGAACCTTCGCGGGCGGCGTCAGACCAAGATCGAGGGCAGCGTGCCGCCAGGCGGAAAACAGCCGGTCCGTCGCGGGATTTTCCTCCATCGGCGGCCGGGAAAATCCGCCGTTGATCGCGAAACGGCACCCGCTGCGGGCGGCGATCGCGGCTTGCGCCGATTCCAGGCGGTCGCGCACCCATCCGACATCGCCGGCCCGGTCGACGCGAACGTCGATCGTCGCCTCGGCGAAGTCCGGAACAACGTTGGCGGCTCCGCCGCCGCGGATGAATCCGATGTTGAACAACATCCCGGGCCGTTCTTCGGGCCAGGCGCGCGCCAGAAGCAAGAAATCCATCAGAGCCGAGATGGCGTTTCGCCCGGGGGCGGAGAGGTCGGCCGCATGGGCCGCCAGCCCCTGGGCCGCGATTTGAAAGCTCCCGAGGGCCTTCCGCGAGCCCACCAGATCCCCGTTTTGGCGGGCAGGCTCGAAAACCAGGCCAATTCGGCAGCCCCGGGCGGCCTCCTCCAGCCGCGGCCGGGTGGCAGCGGAGCCGATCTCCTCATCGG
>Ga0302319_10013653_pt1 | contig 15218 bp, 15 predicted proteins | sample Bog_T0_2_FD_203319 | JGI IMG/M metagenome (GOLD analysis project Ga0302319, IMG submission 203319) | Peat permafrost microbial communities from Stordalen Mire near Abisko, Sweden - Bog_T0_2 | ecosystem: Environmental > Terrestrial > Soil > Wetlands > Peat | place: Sweden: Abisko, Stordalen Mire... | reverse complement strand
GCAACACGACCTTCAGCGTGTCGAGATCCTTGATCTTGCCCTTGGCGTCGGTCACGGCCTTGATGAAGCCTGCGATATGCTCGTCGAAGCCGGCCTTGTCTTCCCAGACTTTCGGCGATGCGCTGTAATCCCCGTCTGCCTTGAGCCCCTTGATGCTGTCGGGAAACAGGGTTGGAAATTTGCTGGCGGTGTCCTCGAATTGCGCCATGGCGGCATCGACCGCGGCCTGATCGTAGGGTTTTTCGCCCTTGACCATCGCCGACAGCGCGCCCGCGTTCTTTCCATTGCCCTTCATGAAGGCCTGGGTGTGTTTGACCACATCCTCCTGCGCCGCGACGGCGCCGACGCCAAGCAACAACGCTCCCACTACCACGACAGTTCGTATCATCGGTTTGATCCCCGGGTTTTTTGGCCGCACCATCAGCCCGCCACAAGCGGGCCGCTTCTATCGCTACTTAGACACCGCGGAGCCTATTCCATTCCCCGCGCAGATGAAATGTCACAGACTATGCCGGCGCTGGTGCTCGCGGATCGCGACCCAGACCCGCTCGGGCGTCGCCGGCATGTCGATGTGGTCGATCCTGTATTCGCGCCACAGTCCCTCGATGATCGCGTTGACGATCGCCGGGCACGAGCCGATCGCGCCGGCCTCGCCCGCGCCCTTGACGCCCAGCGGGTTGGTCTTGCAGGGCACGTTGTGGGTCTCGAACACGAAGGAGGGACCGTCTGCCGCGCGCGGCAGCGCATAATCCATGAACGTGCCGGTGACGAGCTGGCCATCCTTCGGGCTGTAGACCGCCTGCTCCATCAGTGCCTGGCCGATCCCCTGCATCGCCCCGCCATGGACCTGGCCGGCGAGCAGCAGCGGATTCAGCGTCGCGCCGAAATCGTCGACGATGACGTAGTTGACGATCTTGATGATGCCGGTGGCGGGGTCGATCTCGACCTCGGCCAGATGGGTGCCGTTCGGAAAGGTGCCGTCGGCGGCGGCAAACGTAGCGCTGGCGTTCAGCTTCGACGGATCGACGCCGGACCGCTTGGCAAGATCGGCAAAGCTGACGGAGCGATCGGTGCCGGCGATGCGGACGACGCCGTCGCTGATCTCGAGGTCGCCGACGCTGGTTTCCAGCGCCTCGGCGGCGATCTCGCGCAAATTCTTGCCGAGCTCGCGGGTGGCGCGCTGGACGCTGACGCCACCGGTCGGAATCGAGGCCGAGCCGCCGGTGCCGAGGCCGGTGGCGATCTTGTCGGTGTCGCCCTGCAGGATGTGGACCCGCTCGGGCGGCAGGCCGAACTGCTCGGCGACCAGCTGCGCGTAGGCGGTCTGGTGGCCCTGCCCGCTCGACTGGGTGCCGATCAGGATGGTGACGTCGCCATCGGGATCGAGCTGCACCTTGGCGGTCTCCTCGCCCATGGTGCCGCAGACCTCGACATAGGTCGCCATCCCGATGCCGCGCACCAGGCCGAGCTTCTTCGCCGCCTTGGCGCGCCTGGGAAATTCCTTCCAGTTCGCGATTTCCATGGCGCGCTTCATGTGCGCGGTGAAATCGCCGGAATCATAGACCTTGCCGGTGGCGGTCTTGTAGGGCATCGCGCGCGGCGAGATGAAATTCTTGCGCCGGATCGCGTCCGGCGTCATCCCGAGCTTGCGCGCCGCCGCATCGACCAGCCGCTCCACCACATAGGCCGCCTCGGGGCGCCCGGCGCCGCGATAGGCATCGACCGGCACGGTGTTGGTGAACACGGTGCGGACGCGGCAATGGAAGGTCTGGATGTCGTAGAGGCCGGGCAGCATGCCGGCGCCGCCGTGCGGAATGTAGGGCCCGAAGGTCGAGAGATAGGCGCCCATGTCGCCCATCAGGTCGACGTCCATGGCGAGGAACCTGCCGTCCTCGGCGAGCGCCATCCGCGCCGTGGTGACGTTGTCGCGGCCCTGCGCGTCGCCCATGAAGTGATCGGAGCGGTCGGCGGTCCATTTGATCGTCTTGCGCAGCTTGCGCGAAGCTACCGCGATCAGCGCATATTCGCGGTAGGGAAACAGCTTGGTGCCGAACCCGCCGCCGACATCCGGGCAGATCACCCGCATTTTTTCCAGCGGCATCTTCAGCACCATGCCGCCGATGATCTCGCGCAGGCGGTGGCTGCCCTGGCTGCCGATGGTCAGCGTCAGGTGATCGCGCTTGATGTCGTATTCGCAGACCGCCGCGCGGGTTTCCATGAAATTGGTGACGACGCGCGGATTGACGATGGAGATCTCGGCCACCGCATGCGCCTTGGCGAACGCGGCGTCGGTGGCCTTCTTGTCGCCGATCGGAACGTCGAACAGCACGTTGCCGGGATGATCGGGCCAGACCTGCGGCGCGCCCTTCTTGACGGCATGGACGAGGCCGACGACCGCCGGCAGCGGGGTCCACTGGACCTCGATCGCCTCGATCGCATCGCGGGCCAGATCGACGGTTTCCGCGACCACGAAGGCAACGGCATCGCCGACGTGGCGCACTTCGCCCTGGGCGAGGATCGGATAGGACGGGCCGGTGAACGGATCGACTTCCAGATTGAACAGGCAGGGCAGATCGCCGAGATCGCGGACGTCCTCGCCGGTCAGGATCACGCCGACCCCCGGCAGGCCGCGGGCGCGGGTGGCGTCGATGGTGAATTTAGCGTGCGCGTGCGGCGAGCGCAGCACCAGCGCGTGCATCGCCGGCTGCGGCGCGTGGTCGTCGGTGTAGCGGCCCTTGCCGCGAATGAGCGCGTCGTCTTCCTTGCGAAGGACGCTTTGGCCGACGCCGAATTTCACAGGAGCAGCCATCGTATCTCCGTTTCACTGCGGTAATGGTCGTCATATTGCAGCGGAACGCGCAAGAGCGCAAACGTCTGCGGAGACGATTTTGGTTCAGCAGGCGGACCGCGTGCCGGGCTCGAGTCGAGGTTCTGGCGTCGAAGCTCGACTATCGGGGGCTCATCCGGCCACGTTCCATTCTGCAATTCCGAGAAGGCGTGCGGCCGAAAGCAAACGCGCGTCGTAGCTGGCCAGTTGCACACTCTGCCTTTGTGCGCGGACAAACTCCATGGCCGCGAGGTGGATGGCATCCAGCGTTCGCACCGGAACCGGAAACGGCTGCAGCGCACGCGCGAGCACCGGTCCCACCATTTCAACCATCGCGACCCGGCCGATCAGGTTCCGGACCGCATCACCATGTGAATTCTGGAGCTGGTGCGCGTTGATGCGATTCCAGACCTCGCATTCGAGAAGCCGGCTGGACACCAGCTGGGCTTGCCAGAGTTCGTCGGGAGGAAACCGGTCTTCGGCCAGCAAATGCGCGAGAGCGACCGAGCTATCGAGATAAATCATCGATCCGCCCGGTCTCGCTGCAGGTCGCGCATCAACTCGTCGATGGTCATCACGGGTTTACGCGCCGGCGCCCCGCGCTCGACCGAGGTCGGCGGCGTCATCCAGCCTTGCCGGAATGCATCCAACAGCAGTGCGTCCGACAGCATCGAGCTACGCGTCGGATTTGGCGGGCCGATTTCCGCCACGACACGATCGCGATCGGTAACCAGAACCGTCTCGCCCCCGGCGGCAAGCCGGACATATTCGCTGAGCTTGTTCTTGAGCGTCTTGAGGCCAACCGAGCGCATGCGCCAATGTAGCTTCCAGAGGCTACTTTGTCAAAGTATCTGGGCCGCGGGGCCCATCCCGACAACCGGCTAGCCGCGCACCAGCGCCCACAGCCAGCGCCTGCCGAACAACAGCAGCACCGACCCGGCATAGACGACCGCGCCGACGCCAATCAGCACCAATAGCGTAGCCACGTCCCGCAGCACGCCGAGCCCGGCCAGATGGGGCGCCGCAGAGCCAGCGGCAAACCACAGCGCAGCCGCCAGCACCACGCCGCTGATCGCGAATTTCGCCAGCGACCCGATCAGCGCCCGGTCGAGATCGAGGTATCCCGCCCGCACCGCGAAGCCGAGCACCAGCAACAGATTGATCCAGGCGCCGACGGCGGTCGCCAGCGCCAGTCCGACCTGCGCCAACGCGCCCATCAGGGCGATCTTCAGCAACACGTTGACGGTGAGGCCGGTGAGCGAGGCCCGGACCGGCGTCGCGGTATCCTTGCGGGCGTAGAAGGTGGCGACCGCGCTGCGGATCAGCACGAACGGAATCAGACCGACGGCGTAGGCGGCAAGCGTCACGCTGGCGGCCCCGGCGTCGGCGACCGTGAAGGCGCCGCGCACGAACATGGCGCGCATGATGACATCGGGCACGCTGAGGAACGCCGCGACGAACGGCACCGTCGCCAACAGCGTGAATTCGAAGGCGCGGCGCTGCGACGCCGCCGCACCGTCAATGTCCCCCGCTGTCAGCCGCCGCGACATTTCCGGCAGCAGCACGGTGCCGATCGCGATGCCGATCACCCCGATCGGCAATTGATAGAGCCGCTCGGCATAGTTCAGCGCCGACAGCGCCCCGACCGGCAGGAAGGTCGCGATGATGGTGTCGGCGAACACCGCGACCTGGGTCCCCATCGAACCGATGGTGGCCGGGCCGATGGCGCGGAAGAAGGCGCGGACGTCCTCATCGAGCCGCAGCGGGGCAAAGCGCGGCAGGCCGCCATGGCGGGCGAGATCGCCGGCGAGCAGGAAATATTGCAGGAAGCCGGAAATCAGGACGCCCCACGCCGCAGCGTGCCCGGCGGTCGGAAAGAACACCACCAAGGCCAAGGTCGCGATCATCGAGATGTTAAGGAAGATCGACGCCGCCGCGGCACTGGCAAAGCGGTGCATGACGTTGAGCATGCCGCCATAGAGCGTCACCAGCGTGATCAGCAGTAGGTAGGGAAAGGTGATCCGCGTCAGCTCGATCGCCAGATGGCGCTGCTCGGGCTCGCTGCTGAAGCCCGGCGCCAGCAGGCTGATGGCCTGCGGCATGAACAGCAAGGCGGCCACCAGCAATACCACCTGGGCGGCGAACAGCAGCGTGAAGATGCGGTTGGCGAACAGCCGCGCCGAGACCTCGCCGCCCTTGCCGTGGACATGGGCGTAGGCCGGAATGAAGGCGGTGTTGAATGCCCCTTCCGCGAAGATCGCGCGAAAGCTGTTGGGCAGCCGCCAGGCCACGTAGAACGCATCCGCCACCGGCCCGGCGCCCAGGATGGCCGCGAGCATGATATCGCGCGCGAGGCCGGTCAGCCGCGAAAGGAGCGTATAGCCGCCGACGGTGAAGATACGACCGAGCATCCGCCGCTTCTACAGCATGGAACGGCGCTTCAAAACGGCGAAATCAGGATGAGAACGCGCCGCGCACAGCCTTGATGACCCGTTCCTGTGTCGGCTCGTCCAGATAGGCGTGCATCGGCAGGCTGATGACGTCGCGGGACAGGCTTTCGCAGGCCGGCAGGCCGCCGTCGGCGACCGGGAAATCCCGATAGGCGGTCTGCTGGTGCATCGATTTCGGATAGTAGATCGCGGTCGGAATGCCCTGCCCCTTCAGGACAGCGGCAAAGCCGTCGCGATCGCAGCCTTGCGGCAGGCGGATGGTGTATTGCGCCCAGACCGAGGTGCAGCCGCTGGACAGACGCGGCACCGCCACGACATTGCCGAGCTCGCGGCTGTAACGCTCCGCCACGCGGTTGCGTGCGGCGATTTCGTCGTCGAAGATTTTCAGTTTCTCGATCAGGATCGCCGCCTGCATGGTGTCGAGCCGCCCGGTAAGGCCGAGGCGGACATTGTCGTATTTGTCAGAACCCTGGCCGTGGACGCGAACGCTGCGCAGCGTGGCGGCGAGTTCGGCGTCGTCGGTGAAAATCGCCCCGCCGTCGCCGAAGCAGCCGAGCGGCTTGGCCGGAAAGAAGCTGGTCGCGGTGGCGAGGCCGAAGGTACCGAGCCGGCGACCCTTGTAGCTGGCGCCGAAGGCCTGGGCGGCGTCGTCGAGCACGAACAGGCCCTCGGCGGCCGTGATCGCTTCGATGGCGTCATGGTCGGCGCTCTGCCCGAACAGGTCGACCGGGATCACCGCGCGCGGCTTTAGACCGAGGCGCCTGGCGGTCGCGATGCCGCGCTCCAGCGAGCCCGTGTCCATGTTGAAGCTCGTCGGATCGACATCGACGAATACCGGTGTCGCGCCGGTCAGCGCCACCGCCTCGCCGGTCGCGCAGAACGTGAAGGACGGACAGAACACAGCGTCGCCGCGGCCGACGTCCTTGGCCATCAGCACCATCAGAAGCGCGTCGGTGCCGCTGGCGCAGCTCACCACATGCCTGGCACCGCTGAAGGCGGCGAGTTCGGCCTCGAGCTGGGTGACTTCCGGACCGTTGATGAACTGGCAATGCCCGAGCACGCGGGACACCGCGTCATCGATCGATTTGCCGAGCCGGCGCCGCTGCGCGGCAATGTCGATGAAGGGGACGGGTTCGGGACGCAGGTGCTGGTTCATGGAGCCTTGCAGGGGTTGAGAACGGGACATGCTCTAGCCGACAACGACGCGGCGCGGCCCCTTGCGCGCGGAAGAGGCCGGCTTGGTCGGCGATTCCAGGCAGCGGGTCGCGATTTCGAGGCTGGCGACGCCTTCGTCGCCGGTCACCGCCGGCACGCCGCCGGTGCGCACCGACTGCAGGAACGCGATCAGTTCGGCACGCAACGGCTCGTCATGGCCGACCGGCAGGTGACGCATCGAATAGCTGCCGTCCGGCTTGAAGCCGAAGCATTCGGTGACCTGGCGGGTGAGCAGATCGCCCATCACATATTTGCCGCGGGTGGCGACGGTGACGTTGCGCGCCTTGAACGGCGTCAGCCAGTTGGTGTTGATGTGGGCGAGCACGCCCGAAGCGGTGCGGAACTGCAACAGCGCGATATCCTCGCGCTCGGCGACCGCGCTGGAGAGCTGCGGCTGCACCTCGACGATATCGGATTCGGTGAACCAGCGGATCAGATCGATATCGTGCACGGCAAGATCGATCACCACGCCGACATTCGACATCCGCGGCGGAAACGGTCCGACCCGCGTGATCGCGATGGAAAGGATGTCTTCGCCCGAGATCGCCTTCTTGATGGCGGCGACCGCCGGGTTGAACCGTTCGACGTGCCCGACCATCAGCGTCACGCCGGCGCGGTGCGCGGCGGCGACGATGTCGCGCCCCTCCTCGACCGTGGAAGCGATCGGCTTTTCGACCAGGATGTGGACGCCGTGCGCGATGCAGGCGAGCGCTACTTCGTGATGCAGGTGAGTCGGGGCCGCGATGGTGACGGCGTCGACCCCTTCGGCGATCAATTCGTCGAGGCTGGCGAAGGTGCGGCAACCCGCCAGTTCCGTCGCCCGCGCCCGATGCGCCGGCAAGGGATCGACGACGCCGACCAGCGTGATATCCGGCAAACCGGCCAGCACCCGGGCATGGTTGCTGCCCATCACGCCGGCGCCGATCACGCCGACGCGCAGCGCGCGTTTCGTCTCGCCTTTGATGCCCGATGCCTTTGAACTCATGTCGTCAACCCCGGTCGTCCTGCGCCGCCAAATTCCCCACGGGCTCTCCTAGCACGTCGCCACAGATGTGGCGATTGCCGGGAACCGATCCCGAACACGTTTTGATTCAGAAAATTACACCGTTTGGCCGCCTGTTCTGACGTCGAAAACGGCCGAAAATGAGTCGATTGGAGGTCGCGCGATTCCCCGGGCGATTCGGGACGTCATGGATGAAATCTGAACGCCTGCCGCCGCCAAGCCGCACCGCTTATGCTTCTCAGCAGACACTACGCATGAGCCTCCTGCCCGCCTTTGCCGAGGCATCGCGCCAGGGCGGCGAGCAGCAAGTCCGTTTGGGCGCCGGTTCCCACGGTGATCCTGAGGTAGCCGGAAATCCGCGGCGTGGCGAAGTGCCGTACCAATACGGCCTGGGCGCGGAGCTCCGCGGCCAGTTCGCCGCCGTCCCGGGCCGGGTGGCGCGCGAAAACGAAGTTCGCCGACGATGGCAATACGTCGAAGCAGAGCCGGGTCAACCCTCGGTTCAGCCGATCCCGTTCTTCGATCACCATCGCTCGGCATCGCTGGAAGTAGGTTTCATCTTCCAGTGCCGCAACCGCTCCGGCCTGGGCGGGTCGGCCAAGCGGGTAAGAGTTGAAGCTGTCCTTTACCCGCACCAACGCCTCGATCAAGCCGGCGTCGCCGATGGCGTAGCCGACGCGCAGGCCCGCGAGCGCCCGTGACTTCGACATCGTTTGCACCACCAGGAGGTTCGGGTAGGAAGCAATCAGCGGAACGGCCGTTTCCGCTCCGAAATCGACATAGGCTTCATCCACCACCACCGGCTGATCAGGATGTGCCTCCAGCAGCGCTGAGATCTCGGCCCGGCTCAGCGCGATGCCGGTGGGAGCGTTCGGGTTCGCGATGATGATGGCTCCGGCCGGGCGCGCGTAATCCGCAACGCGGATACGCAACGCGGAATCGAGCGGCACCGCTTCCGCCTCTATCCCGAACAGCCGGCAGTAGATCGGGTAGAAACCGTAGGTGATGTCGGGAAGCAGCAGCGGCGCGTCCTGCTTGAGCAGCGCGACGAAGGTATGCGCCAGCACCTCGTCCGAGCCGTTGCCGACAAAAACCTGTTCGGGCCGGACCCCGTGATAGTTGGCCAGCGCCCGCCGCAGGGCCGTCGCCTCCGGGTCCGGGTAGAGGCGCAAGGTCTCGGCAGCCTCGGTACGGATCGCGTCCAGAACGCGCGGGGACGGGCCGAAGGGACTCTCATTCGTGTTCAGCTTGACCACGTTCGGCACGCGGGGCTGCTCGCCCGGCACATAGGGCTGCAACTCGCGCACCACACGGCTCCAGAACCGGTTCACTGATATTACCCTATGCTCATGAAGCGAAATCGAAAACGCCTCGCGTCAAGAAACGCGTCAAACAGAAATCCAGAGTTCCGTTTTAGCGCGCAAGTTACACTTAAGCGTGGATAGCATGATGGGAAGCTTCGGGTCGATCAGCTTCATCCAATCCCTCACAGCACACCCAACTTCAGCGCAATAGAACAGGCGGTGAAGCCTGAGGTTCTCTAGGTGGTTTGGAGCGCCAATTGGCTTCGTTTCGGAAACCGGCAGGACCCGTTCTAGCTGCTGGCCGCTGGACTTCGTTTCCGAGAAATACAACTAATAAGAGCGTTTGATAAATTACCCTTATTAGTTGCACTTCTAAAACCCGGCATGCGGCCGGGCGCCCGAGCAAGATTCTATTGCAGCGACCGTCCTTGATCAGGCATTCGCTTCGAACCAAGTTTAACGACCGCAGAGTTAGCTTGCTTGGGCTCAAGAGCTTGATGCATTTGTTTCATGGCCTCGTTCCGCATCAGGCGCTTGGCCGTCCTTTCGATCATCACCGGCGGTGGCAAATGGGTCGAAATGACCATTCCGGCCGACCCGCTATACCAGCACCTGTTGCTCACCGCCGAAAGGAAATTCTGGCGCTGCGTCGAGAGTGGCGAGCAGGCTTGCCTGTTCGTCGTCGAGCCGCCGCGGCCGCGGGTCGAGGCGATCCGGATGGTTGATATGAGTGCATCCAACTTCTGGGCGGAATTCGCCGGATTGTTTTGCCGGACCCGCGGGGCCTATCTCGAGCACGACGCGGCGCAAGTTAGGGATCGGATGCATCCTAAACCCCAAGCCGCCTGCACCGCGCCGCTTTCGTGAGAAGGATGCCAATATCCCTTCGACAACCATCAAAATTCACGTGGTCAATTTTCCCTGCTAACAGGGAAAATAACAGGGATTTCTTTCGCGATGGTCCTCCATTTTCCGAAGTCGACAAGAGCAATAACTCCGGACCAATAGCTTGGTCCGAACGCATGATATATTGTGGCGATGTGAACAACCACCGCCTAAAGGCGGTGGCTTCAGGTTCCGGCTGGAAGCCGGATTGATCGACCCTTCGGATCGATAGGTCAACCCAACCTTTCGATTTATTGATGTGCGAACGGCGACCGGTCGTATCGAATCCCCCGACTTTTTTACCTGCAGCCGAGCGCCTGGGACAACCCTCGCGGCAGTAATCTGCCGCACGCTATAACCAAGCCCTTCCAAGGCATCGCGCGCGCACCGCCTTAAGACCTGCCTCAGGGTAGGCTCCGCATTTCTCATTGTTCTCAGTCCTATGACTTCACGGCTACCGCCGGCCGCCAATGCATTCTCGTTTTGCGAAAGGGAAAAGTGGCAACGCGAGCGGTCGCCCGAAAGCTTCCCCAAGTTTCGCGTCTGACTTGGCGGCCGAGTTGCAACGGCCTCATGAGGTCTTCGAAAACGGAACACCGGTTAGAGTCAGCAAGCAGCTTGCCGTGATAAAATCGCTTACCGCAAAGGCGATCGATAGCGACATGCGGGCGGCAACCGTCTTGTTGGCGACGATGCGGCATTACGGCGTTGGCACCGATGAGCCGGCGCCCGAGGTCGGCATCGAGGATCTCGAGCAGCTTGAGGCATTTCTCGTAAACGAGCGGAAGCGGCTGAGCCAATCGGGCCCGAGCGCTACGCCCAGCTCAGACCCCGACTCAAAGAAATAATGCTGACCGATGAAGCAAGGCCTGTCGCCGGCGACCCATTGGATGTCGACGTTGCGATCACGTTGGCAGCAAACAACCGGCCGAGACGTTGTTTTGCTGGAGACTGGGAGCCGTTAAATGCACGCAGCCGTGCTTGACTGGCCAAAGAGCAAACTTTCCGAACGCGCCGACGTCGACAACCTTGAAAAGCACCTGAAGCGATTAATTCGCCAAGCCCAAGAATGACCCCATGCCCAACGCTTAAGGATACAATGTCATGAAAACGACCGCAGCAAAGCTTTACCGCACAAGCCTACAAGCCTTCGCAAAAAAAGCATTCCTTACGCTTCAGGGCAAACGGCTACGCGGCGCTTCGTGAAGGACTCTTCGCGGAGTGTGCGCCCGTAGGCAGTACGGAAGAATACTTGGTCGATGGACTGACAGAGTTACGCTGGCGCCGGCGCCGCCTCGATCGGTACGAGTGGCTTTGGATCGAGAAACGGCTTGATGACATTCGTCTTCAAAACGACGCCAGTCTTTTGGTCGTCATGCTGGGCGCGATTGCCACTGCATTCAAATTCAACGAGGCCGACAGCCTGGAGAAAGTCGAGGTGCTGCTCTCGCAACAAGCCCCACTCTATGCCAACATTATCCGCGCAAATTGGCCGCTTGCGGCTGGTGAAGACCCGACCACATGGGGGCCCAAGATCGCAAAGGGTATTGCGGAGATGGAACCTATTCCGCGCTGTGATGGCCGAGATGAGTTTGCGGCGGCCACCGATTTCGGTATCATTGATGAGGCACTGGAGCGCATCGAACGACTAGACGCCATGATCGACCGCACCGTCAAGCGCCTCGTGCAGACCAAATCCATGAAACAAATTCTTGAGCGGTTTGAGCCAAAACCCGTCAAACCTTCGGTGACAAATATCCGGCCTGAGCAGAAGGCGCACAAAGAAATCACTCCACCACAATCGTACAATCGTAAGATCCGCAGTAGCTGAATATCAGGAGTCCGCCCGCGTCAGGCCGTGCTGATCGATAAGGTTGCGGATCAAATCGGCGACGCTGGGCGGCTGACGGAGCCATTTCATTTCCTCGTACGCGGCAACCAGGCGCGTTTGCGCCTCTAACCGAGCGACGTCGGCTGGGTCGTTCGAGTTTCTTAGCTGGTCGACGAGCGCCCGATCGCGCAATAGCTCGTCATCGCTATCAATCAGGGTGTGGGTCGCATCCATCACACACTCTCCGCATCGATCTTGTCGTGCGCCGCGAGAAGCGTCCGTCTCTATGCCGTCTTGTCCGACTTGTAGCGTTTGATCTTCGCCACCTCACGCGCAATCTGACGCTTAGCCTCCAAAGTGTCGTAGGCATTCTGCAGACGCAAAAAATAGCCATCCGTTAGCCCAAAGAACTTACAAAGACGCAAGTCCGTATCGGCCGTAATATCGCGTGTCCCATTTACAATGGCGTGAATACGATTGCCCGGTACGCCAATCGCTTGCGCCAGTTGGTTTTGGCTGACACCGATTTCGTTGAGAAATTCTTCCTTCAGAATTTCACCGGGATGCGGATTGCGAAGTTGGCCCATGATCGGCGCTTTCCTGATCTTTGCGATGGTTAATGATAGTCCACAATTTCAACATCCTCGGCGTCCCTCACCACCCACCGGAAACATATGCGCCATTGGTCGTTGATTCTTATGCTCATCTGGCCTGCTCGCTTTCCTTTCAACAATTCCGGGCGGTTTCCTGGCGGGTTGCGCAGATCCTCGATGGCCGCAGCAGCATCCAGCTGGCGCAACTTGCGGAGCGCCAGCACCTGTATTTCGCCGGGAAACTTGCGGCTTGATTGACCTTGCCAAACACGTTCGGTTTCCTTGCACCTGAAAGACCGGATCACTGAATGGCTCATCGATCAAGAGTGGTACCTGATACGTATCAAGTAATATAAGGCCATTTCATCAAGCTAGCAACCAGATTCGGGGGACCCGCTCACGATTCAGGCGCTCCCCTCGAAATTGCCAACGGGCTTTGGCAAACGAGCCCGATCCAGGGCACCAGCCCATGACCTCGTTCCGGCAAATCGAGGCCAACCGGCGCAATACGCTTCGAAGCACGGGTCCAAATACCGAGGAGGGCAAGCATTGGTCTCGGCGAAACGCCATCCGCCACGGGCTATGCGCCGAGACCGTCGTCGAAACAATCGAGGATGTCGACGACTACCGCGGCTTCGAGGCGGCTATCATTGCGGACTACGACGCACGGACGGCAGTCGAGCGTGAACTCGTGCTCTGCCTGGCATCGCTGTTATGGCGACTTCGTCACGCGACCGCGATCGAGACCGATCTATTGAGGATTCAGGCCGAAATCCTGCGTGACCGCAGGCAATCGTCGGACCGGTCGAACGATCGAGCCTCATCCATTGGCGAGGTGGTTATCCCCCCTCAATGACGCGTGCGACAAGCGAGGTCGGACCGATCGTTTTGCCGTTCCGCAACCGGCCAACTCGGCGCGACAGCTAACCTATTGTTTCCAGCGCCTCGCCAATCACGACAACGGCCTATTCGAACGGCTGGGCCGGTGCGAGTCTGCTATCGCAAGACAGGTTCTGAAGACGGTTTATTTGCTGAGATCAACACGTTCCTAGTGAACAGCTGAGATTTCGCTACTCTCTTTTGTAATCGTCCTCGATCCGGATGATGTCATCTTCTCCGAGATAGCTGCCGGTCTGGACCTCGATCAACTCCAGCTGGATCTTGCCGGGGTTCTCCAGCCGGTGCACGGAGCCGATCGGGATATAGATCGACTCGTTTTCGTGCACCGTCTTGACCAGTTCGTTGACGGTCACCTGCGCGGCGCCCCGCACCACGATCCAATGTTCGGAGCGATGATGGTGCTTCTGCAGCGAGAGGCGGCCGCCCGGCTTGACCACGATGCGCTTGACCTGGTGCCGCTCGCCATTGTCGACCGACTGATATGAGCCCCAGGGCCGGTGCACCTTCAGATGTTCCTCGGTCACCTGCGGCGCCACCGTCTTCAGCTTCGCCACCAACCGCTTCAACCCGTTGGCGTCCTTCTGACGCGAGACCAGCACGGCGTCCTGCGTCGCCACCACGACCAAATCGTCGACACCTTCCAGCGCGACCAGCGCCCTATCGGTCGCCACATTGCAGTTGCGCGAATCCTCGAACACGGCTTTGCCCTGCGCGGCGTTGCCTTCGCTGTCCTTGTCCGACAGTTCCCATACCGCATGCCAGGAGCCGACGTCGGACCAGCCGCACTTGACCGGCACCACCGCGGCACGCGAGGTCTTTTCCATCACCGCATAGTCGATCGAGATTGGCTTTGCCGAGGCAAAGGCGGCCTCCTCCAGCGTAATAAATCCGAGATCGCGCCCGGCCTTAACCACAGCATCGGTCACGGCCGCCACGCTGGCCGGATCGACGTTGCGGTATTCATCGAGCAGGACGGAAGCGCGGAACATGAAGTTGCCGCTGTTCCAGAGGTAACCGGCCTTGATGTATTCCGCGGCCGTGGCCGGATCCGGCTTTTCGACGAATTTTGTCACCGCCCGGACCTCGCCGGAGATGACCTCGCCGGGACTGATATAGCCGTATTCGGTGGCCGCGCGCTCCGGCTCGACGCCGAAGGTCACGATGCGCCCGGCCACTGCTGCGACCAGACCTTGGCGACAGGCGGCGACGAACGCCTCGGTGTCGCGGACGACGTGATCGGCGGCGAGCGCCAGCACCACGGCATCCTTGTCACGGGTTTGCGCGAACGCCGCCCCCGCCGCGATCGCCGGCCCGGAATCGCGCCGCATCGGCTCCAGCAGCACATCGGCCTCGCGTCCGATCTCGGTGAGTTGCTCCAGCACCATGAAGCGGTAGGCCTTGTTGGTGATCACGATCGGTCGCTCGAACAACGCCGCGTCCGACACCCGCAGGATGGTGTTCTGGAAGGTCGAGCGCACTCCGAACAGCGGCAGGAACTGCTTGGGATGGACTTCGCGCGACGCCGGCCACAGCCGCGTACCGGCGCCGCCGCACATGATCAGTGGAATAATTCGTTTGCTCATTGCGCCCTGCTGTCAAAGATTGTGATAGTCACGATACCATTTTGCAAACCGCGCGACTCCCTCTTCAATCGTGGTCGTTGGCCGGAATCCGGTTTCCCGCGCCAGATCTTCGATGTCGGCATAGGTCGCCGGCACGTCGCCCGGTTGCATCGGTAGCATCTCCTTGGTCGCCGTACGCCCGAACTCTTTCTCAAGAAGCGAAACGACGTACTTGATCTCTTCAGGATTATTGTTCCCGATGTTGTAGATCTTCCATGGCGCTGTGCTTGTCGCAGGATCGGGCTCGTCACCGGACCACTTCGGATTACCCTGCGGCGGACGATCCAACAGGCGCACGATCGCTTCGCTAACATCGTCTACGAAGGTAAAATCGCGACGCATGTTACCATGATTGAATAACTTGATCGGCGTTCCCTCGACAATGGCCTTTGCAAAAATGAACATGGCCATGTCGGGGCGGCCCCAGGGACCATAAACTGTGAAAAAGCGAAGGCCAGTGGACGGGATTCGGTACAGATGACTGTAGGCATGCGCCATCAGCTCATTGGCCTTTTTCGAAGCGGCATAAAGGCTAATCGGATGATCGACGTTGTCCTGCACCGAAAATGGCAGCTTGGTATTGGCGCC